>ERZ1370068.6918-contig-587_pt1 | contig 57440 bp, 97 predicted proteins | sample MGYA00561227_ERZ1370068 | MGnify/ENA primary metagenome ERZ1370068 (study PRJEB38410, sample SAMEA6850437) | metagenome | study: Metagenomic assessment of the ecological functions of the soil: analysis of the soil microbiota associated with the... | reverse complement strand
CGCCGCATTGCTGTCGATCTGCCGACCGGTGCGGCGATGGTAACGGCGTTCACTAGCGCTTCCTCGTGCTGCGCCGGAATGACCAAAGCCCTGGCGTTTGTCGGCGCCCAGAGCGGCGGTCGAATGCGAGAGTTCGCGGCGAGGGCTTTGCTTGCGCTCGGGCTCGCGCTTATCTTGGCGTCGAGCGTGGCTGATGGTCAATCCGGCGGCCGATCAGCCGCTTGCGGCGCTGGTCGAGGGCGCGACGGGGATCGGTCCAGCGATTCTCAGCAGCGCCGGCGACCATCTACGAAAGCGCCACGCGCGACACGCGCGCTTCCAGCGAGAAGTCGACCAGCTCAACGCCGGGAAAGCAGCGCGCTTTCAAGCCGATCCATTATCGGACGAGATACGCCGCATCGCTTCCTATCAGCAGAGCTTCAACGAGATGGCGCGAGGCGAGCGGCGGTTTGTGCAGGAGGTGCTACGAGGCAGGCTCCGGGCGCGCGAGCGCTGGATGAGTCGGCTTGCCCATGGCCCTCATCGCGCTGCTCAGAGGGTTGGCTCGCCCGCCCCTACTGGCGGCGACGCTTGCATCCCTTTGTATTGCCTTGACAAAATGAGCCTTGACAACTGTTGCCCTAGGCAGTATCTAATTACCTCAAATGAGCAAATCCCATGCATCCCAGGTAGCAGACGTCTACGACAGCGAGACCTTCGAGCCGGGTCGCTGCGTCGGACCGCTGGTTAAGCGCGTTCGAGTCGCTGCTCGACGGGCTGGATCGCGCGCTGGCGCCGCTGAACGTGACAGCCGCACAGTACGTGATCGTTTCTGACGCTGGCGTCTGGTGCCGACTCGGCCTCGCAGCATGCCGCGGCATTTCCTACGACGCCGGGGCGATGACGCGCATGATCCGACCGCCTCGAGCAGAGAGGGCTGTTGCGCCGGGTTGCGTCGCCGATGACCGCACGGCACAGCTCGGAGCTCACGACGACGAAGGCAAGGCCCTCTATCCCAGAGATGCGGGCCGCGGCGATCGCCGTGATCAACGGTTTCCTGCGCAGGCTTGCACCAAGACCGAGGCGCGCCAGCTCGAGGGATACCTGAAGAGGATGCTGGAGAACGCGTAAATTTTTGCAGCCTATGGTTGCCTAGGCATCCATAGCCCGAGCAGTTATATCGACCGAATCCGAAAGGCATGACCATGAAAAACCTGGAACGCAGGAACGCCTCGTCCCATCCGCCGACACCTGACGTGCCCTTGCAGCGGTCGGAAGGGCGGCGAGTGCGCTCTTCGTGACGCCATGCTCGCGGCCGGCTGCGCGAGCATGAACGGGCTTTCGACCCAGGCATCGATGAACAGCGCCAACACGCTCGCGGCGCAGAAGTCCCTCGCCGACGCGGCCGTCTCGGCGGCGGCCTGGCCGGCGACGGATTGGTGGCAGTTCGTTCAACGACCCGCAGCTCGATCAACTGATGAACGAAGCGCTCGCCGGCAGCCCGACGTTGAAGGTCGCCGCGGCGCGACGCGCAAGGCGCTCGCCGTCTGCCGATGTCAGCAAGGCCGGCGCTGTCGCCTCAGGTGAACGGCAAGCGCATCGAGCACCCGCGAGCGTTTTCAGCGAGCACGGGCTGACACCGCCGCCGCTCGGCGGCAGCTGGTCACACCGTCAATCGAATTGCAGGTGACGCTCGATTGGGAGATCGACTTCTGGGGCAAGAACCGCGCGGCTTATGAAAGCGCAATTGGAAGCGCGCGTGCCGCCGAAGTCGAGGCGTACGCGGCGCGGCTGGCGCTGTCGACCAACATCGCGCCAGGCCTACGTGCAGTTGCAGCGCGCCTACCTGCAGCTCGACGTCGCGCAGACGAATCTCAAGGATCGCGAGCAGATCTACGCGCTGACGCGCGATCGCAACAACGCCGGCATCGATTCGCGACTCAGCTTGCGGCAGGCCGAAGCTGCCCTGCCCGCGACCCGCGAGCAGATCGTCCAGCTGCAGGAGACGATATGCAGCCTCGCGCGCAACCAGATCGCCGCGCTGCTCGGGCAGGGACCCGACCGCGGGCTTGCGATCACGCGTCCGCCCGAGCAACGCGCTTGGTGCCGTCGCCCTGCCGTCGAGCTTGCCGGCGGAGCTGCTCGGCCGCCGCCCGGATCTGGTCGCGCAGCGCTGGCGCGTCGAAGCCGCGCAGAAGGACATCGCATCGGCCAAGGCCGAGTTCTATCCGCAACGTCAATCTGGCTGCGTTCATCGGCCTGCAGAGCCTGGGCGGGCGGGCTTTCTTACCGCGGCGAGCCGCATGATGGGCGCCGGACCCGCGGTGACGCTGCCGATCTTCGACGCCGGGCGGCTGCGCGGCAACCTCGCCGGCAAGAATGCCGACTACGACGTCGCCGTCGAGCAATACAACCAGACGCTCGCCGATGCGATGCGCGAGGTGGTCGATCAGCTGGCCTCGTTCAAGAGCGTCGACGAGCAGCGCGTGCAAGCAGCGAGCAGGCGCTCGCTGACGGCGCAGGAAGCGTACGACCTCGCGCTCCTGCGTTACCGCGAAGGCATCGGCAACTACCTGCAGGTGCTGTCCGCCGAGTCGCCGCTGCTCGCGCAGCAGAGCCTCGATGCCGACTTGCGCTCGCGCCAGCTCGCGCTGTCGATCAACCTGATTCGGGCGCTCGGCGGCGGGTTCGACGACCGTGCAGTCGGCGATGGCCGCGGTGCGTTGATCGACGCTGACGAAGAAAGAAAACGACATGGCAACTCAAGACGAATCGCTGGTCTGCAGCTGTGCCGCGGCCTCGCCGAAAAAGCGGTCCTCGCGGAAGGGCTTCCTGGACATCGTCGCGGTCATGGCCGCAGCCTTGCTTCTCATGTATGCCGAGATATGGGCCAACGAGCAGGCTCCGATCTGGTCGAGCGCCGTGCGTTTTGAGGCTCGCGAGCGCGCATGAACAACGATGCGAACAGCGACACGAGCAGCCCTTCCGCGACACGGCGGGCCCGGTCGCGGTCCTGCATTGATCTTATCCGTGGCATCGATTAAGGAAGCAGCATGAACAACGATACTCAATCGACCGAAGCTGCCGCGACGAAGCCCTGTGCGGAATACGCGCAAGCGCTGGCTGTTGCTCGTCGCCGGATCGTTTGCGCTGATCGGCATCGTCTACGGTGTCTACTGGACGCTGGCCCTGCGCTACGTCCAGTCGACCGACGATGCGTACGTGAGCGGCAACGTGGTGCAGATCACGCCCCAGATCTCGGGCACCGTGATCGCCATCGGCGCCGACGACACGCAGTTCGTCAAGGCCGGGCAAACGCTGGTGCAGCTCGATCCAGGCGGATGCCAGGATCGCGCTCGACCAGGCCGATGCGCAGCTCGCCAAGTCGGTGCGCGAAGTGCGCAACCTGTTTGCGACGACGGCGCAGCTGCAGGCTGCGGTCACCATGCGCCAGCCGGACCTCGCCAAGGCCAATGACGATCTGGTTCGGCGCGACCGGCTGGCGAGCTCGGGTGCCATCTCTGGCCGAGGAGCAGCATCATGCGCGCGATGCCGTGGCCAGCGCGCAAGCCGCGTTGCTCGCCGCGCAGCAGCAGCTGGAAGCAAGCCGCGCCCGCGTCGGATCGGACCACGGTCGACAATCATCCCGACGTACTGAACGCCGCCGCCCACGTGCGCGACGCCTATCTGAGCTATGCACGCACCGCGTTGCCGGCGCCGGTGTCGGGATTCGTCGCCAAGCGCGCCGTGCAGCTCGGGCAGCGAGTGAGCCCCGGTTCGCCGCTGATGGCCATCGTGCCGCTCGACCAGGTGTGGGTCGGACGCCAACTTCAAGGAGCCGCAGCTCGCCGACATGCGCGGCGGCCAGGCGGTCACGCTCGAAAGCCGACATCTATGGTCGCAAGCGTCGAAGTACCACGGCCAGGTCGGTCGGCTTCGGCGCCGGAACAGGATCGGCGTTTGCGCTGCTCCCGGCTCAGAACGCGACCGGCAACTGGATCAAGATCGTGCAGCGCGTGCCGGTGCGCATCGCGCTCGATCCCACAGGAGCTTGCCGCGCATCCGCTGCAGGTGGGCCTGTCGATGCAGGTCGACGTCGATACGCACCAACGCACCGGCGATCGCTTGCCGCAACTCACGCAGAACAGCGCCGGCGTACGCGACCGACGGTCTTTCACTCGCTCGATGAGATCGCCGACGGACGCGCGTGAAGGCCGATCATCGCCGCCAATGAGCGCGGCGGGCCGCAGCTTACGCCGTGCGCAGAGCGACAGGCACGCCATCAGGCGCGCGGACGCTCGTCGCCGAGCACTTGAAGAGCACCGGCCAGAACCGCGCCAAGATGCTCTAAGGCACCGGCAGCAGGATCGCATCATGGCCGACATCGTCACGCCAGCGCGCGACGAGCCTGCGCCTCCGGTCGCCGGCAAACGCCGCCATGGCCCCGCTCACCGGCGGCGCGCTCGTGCTCGGCACCGATCGTGCTGTCGCTCGCCACGTTCATGAACGTGCTCGACACGTCGATCGCCAACGTGTCGATCCCGGCGATCGCGGGCGACCTCGGCGTATCGCCCGATCAGGGCACCTGGGTCATCACGTCCTTCGGCGTCGCCAACGCGATTTCGCTGCCCCTCACCGGCTGGCTCACGCAACGCTACGGCCAGGTGCGCCTGTTCACGGCGTCGGTGCTGCTGTTCGTGCATCGCCTCGCTGCTGTGCGCGGTCGCGCCATCGATCGAGCTGCTGATCCTGTTTCGCGTCATCCAGGGGCGGTGGCGGGGCCGATGATTCCGCTGTCGCAGTCGCTGCTGCTGTCGAGCTATCCCAAGGAGCGCCGGGACGGCGCTGGCGATGTGGGCCATCACCACGCTCGTGGCGCCGGTGGTAGGGCCGCTTGCTCGGCGGGTGGATCACCGACAACATTTCCTGGCCGTGGATTTTCTACATCAACGTTCCCGTCGGCATCGTCGCCGCCGCGGTCACCTGGGTGATCTACCGCAAGCGCGAAACCGCCACCGTCAGGCTGCCGATCGACACCGTCGGCCTCGGCGCTGCTCGTGATCTGGGTCGGCGCGCTGCAGATCATGCTCGACAAGGGCAAGGATCTCGACTGGTTTCATTCCGGCCAGATCGTCGCCCTCGCGATCGTCGCGGTCGTCGGCTTTCGCGTTGTTCCTCGTCGTGGGAGCTCACCGATCGGCATCCGGTGGTCGACCTGCGACTGTTCGCGCGTCGCAACTTCTGGACCAGCAGCCTGCGCGATGTCGCGTCGCCTACGGATCGTTCTTCGGCAACGTGGTGCTGCTGCCGCTATGGCTGCAGCAGTACATGGGCTACACCGCGACGCAGGCCGGCATGGTGCTGGCGCCGGTCGGGCGTCTTCGGCGATCCTGCTTACGCCGCTGGTCGGCAAGAACGTTCACCAAGGTCGATCCGCGCGTCTTTGCGACCGCGCGCGTTCGCCGTCTTCGCGCGTGGTGCTGTGCATGCGCTCGCACTTCAACACCGACGCCGATTTCGCGCACGCTGCTGATTCCGACGATCATCCAGGGCGCGGCGATGGCGGTGTTTTTCATTCCGCTGATCACGCTCGACCCTGTCCGGCCTGGCGCCCGGACCGGATTCCGGCCGCGTCGGGACTGTTCAACTTCACGCGGATCACCGCCGGCTCGTTCGGCACGTCGATCGCGACCACGCTGTGGGATCGCCGCGCGAGCCTGCACCACGCGCAGCTCGCGCGATCGACATCACCAATGTCGACCCTTCGACGGTGCAGGCGCTGGCGGGCATGCAGGCACGGCGGAATGAGTCCGCAGCAAAGCTACGCTACGCTGAATCGCATGCTCGACCAGCAGGCGTTTCATGCTCTCCGCCAACGACATCTTCTACGTCTCGGCGCTGGTCTTCCTGCTGCTGATCGCGGTGGTGTGGCTCGCGCGGCCGCCAAAGGCTGCGCGCAGGCAGACACGGCGGCCGCTGCCGCACACTAAGAAGGACGCTAGGCAGGAACCTCGCCCAGCACCGTGCACCGGCGCACCACGCGTCCCTGCGTCGAACGGGTCGTAAGCCGTGGCGCGATGCATGACGCAGCGGTTGTCCCAGACGATCAGCTCCGTCGGGCTTCCAGCGATGCTCGTAGGTCAGATCCGGGATGAACCGCGAGCGCGTTCAACTCCTCGATCAGCGCGCGGCCCTCGTCGTAGGGCATGCCGACGATGTATTCCGCGTGATCGCCCAGGTAAAGGCACTTGCGGCCGGTTTCCGGATGCGTCCGGACGATCGGGATGGTCGACCGGCGGCGTTTCGAGACGCTGCTGCCTCGGTCATCGGATCTTCGCCGTGACGCCGCGTGCGCGAGAAAGTCGAGGTTATGCACCGCGCGCAAGGTCGGCGATGCGGGCTTTCCACGCGGAATCGAGGCGCTCGTAGGCGCCGTACATGTCGCAGAAATGCGTCTCGCCGCCGACTGTCCGGAACGACCTCGCCGTAAATGATCGTTGCCTGGCCGGTGACGCGCCGACCACGAGCCGTCGGTGTGCCACGCAGAGCGTTCCCTTGTCCGGATGCTTGCCGTTCGGCTGTGCCGTGCTCGTCGAGATTCGACAGCCGGTAGAGCTCCGGGAAAGCCATCGGCGTGATACTGGTTCATCACGTGGATCTGCACTTCGCCGAATTGACGGGCGAACGCGACCTGACGGCCGGGCGGAAGGTCCTGCGGCGGGAACAGCAGCACCTGATAGCGCAGGAACGCCTGGTAGATGCGCCTGTGAACAGCGTCGTCGGAGACGCCGTCCGCCAGGCTCGACGCCCGAGATCTCGGCGCCGAGCTTCGGGGTCAGCGGACGCACGGCAAAGCGCGCAGCGCGAAGATCGGCGGTGGCGTTCATGGCATGCGGTCCCATTCTGCGGTCCCCGTCACGGACAAATATACCCGCTCCCGCTCGGACTCTTGAAGCACCCGACCGATTCCGGCAACAGCATCTTCGGCAGCCAGAGCACGACGTCGGGAAAGAACACGCAGAAGGCGATCGTCAACAAGAACACGATGTAGAGCGGCAACGAGCGTACCAGCGCCTTGCCGAAGCCGACGCCGACATATTTCGACGCCACCAGCAACGACAATCCGTAGGGCGGCGTGATCAGCCCGAACACCAGCGTCGTGATGATCACCACGCCCATGTGCAGCGGGTTGAGGTGGCCGACCTCGGTCAGCTTGAGGATGATCGGCATGAAGATGATGATCGCCGGAACGGCGTCGATGAAGTCGCCGACGATCACGAACAGCACGACCAGCAGCAACATGATCATCCTGCCGTCGGTGCCCGCGAAACCGGTGATGTAGTCGGCCACGATGTCGGGGCCGCGCAAGTACGCCACCATCCAGCCGAACGCCGAGGCGCCCGCGACGGCGGCCAGCGGCAGCGAATAGAGCAGGCCCGCGTACATGAAGTCGCGCGGCAGTTCCTTGACGTGCGTCGGCCGCAGCACCGGAATCAGCACGATGAGGATGTAGACGGCAGGCGATCATCCCCGCCTCGGTGGGCGTGAACCAGCCGGTCAGGATGCCGCCCATGATGATGACCGGAATGATCAGCGGCAACGCAGCGCCGCGTGCCGCGACGGCCACCTCGGTGAACTTCGCGCGCGGCTTCATCACGCCGACGGGTCCCCAGATATAGCTGTACACCATGAGGCCGATGCCGATCAGCACGCCGGGCACGACACCCGCCAGAAACAGACCGCCGATCGAAACGTTGCCGGTGGCGCCGTACACCACCGCCATGATGGAAGGCGGAATCAGGTTGGCCATCGTCGACGCGCAGGCGATCAGCGCGGCGGTGAACGGGCGGTCGTAGCCCTCCTTGTCCATTTCCGGCGCGACGGTGCGGGTCAGCACCGGCGACGTCGGCCACCGACGAGCCCGAGATGCCGGCGAAGAACATGCTGAACAGCGTCACCACCTGCGCGAGCCCGCCGCGCAGATGTCCGACCAGCGTCTGCGACAGACCGGATCATCCGGTGGACCACGTCGGACGAGGCCATCAGCTCGCCGACCAGCAGGAAGAACGGGACCGCGAGCAGCGTCTCGGAATCGATGCCGTGGAAGAGCTGGCCGACCATCGATTGCAGGCTGACCGGCGTGAAGGCGGTCGCGACGAACACGCCGGCCATCAGCGCGAACGACACCGGCACGCCCATGTAGCCGAACCTCAGGAACAGGACGCCCATCAGGATCAGGATGGCGCCGCGGTCATGTGTGGACCCCGTGCTGGCGCCTTGCGACGCCCCCTGCCGAGCGATCTTGGCGGCTCGCGTTGCCGCATTCCGCAACTTCCTCGACGACGAATTGGGAATGTCGTCGCGGTCCTCGGGTCCTTCGAAGCCGTGCTGCCAGCCATTGACGAGTTGCTCGATCGTGAAGAGCAGCGATCAGCACGCCGGCGGCGGGAACGATCGCCGTGTAGACGGTCAGCGGGAGCAGCGACGGCATCCGGTAGCTGCCGAGGTCGAGGATGCGCGTTCTTCCAGCCGAACCAGATCAGCAGCAGCGACACGATCAGCACGATCACGCGATTGGCGATCTCGATCGCGCTGCGCGGTGCGCCGGTCATCCGCTTGGTGATCTCGGTCAGATAGAAGTGGTCGTTGCGGCGCGTCGCCGCCGCCATGCCGACGAACACGCCCCACGCGAAGAACGCGGTGGTGACCTGTTGCAGCCACAGCCAGGGCGCGCCGAGCGTGCGCGTGACCACGTCGCAGAACACCGTCAGCGTGAACATGAAGATGCACACGCCGCACAGGACCATCAGCACGGCTTCCAGCCAGTCGAACGCCTTCCATTTCAGGTGCCGATGGCGCTGGAGGATCAGCGCTCGGAAGTCGGCCATCTAAGGAACCATGCTCGGCGATCGCAGGCGGGAAAGAGCAAGGCTTGTCCGAAGGGCGGCGCTTGCGCGCCGCCCGGCGAGTCACGCGAGTCCTGCTACTTCACTTCGCGGACGAGCTTCAGAATCTTGACCGCGTGCGGGCCGAGCTCGACGCGCCAGCTGGTCCTGGATCGGCTGCCGCCGCCTTCATGAAGCCGGTCTTGTCGACGTTTTCGACGACCTTCACGCCGATGGACTTGAGCTTGTCGGCCGAATCCTTCTCGAGCTTCAGCGCCAGCGCCGGCTCCGTCTTGCCCACTTCGGCGGCGGCGGCCTGCACCCATTGCTGCTGCTGCGGCGTCAGGCTGTTCCACGTCTTGTCGCTGACCCAGATGCAGTTGTTGTTGGCCTCGTGCTCGGTCATCGACAGGATCGGGCGCCACTTCGTAGTGCTTGTTGGCGAGGTAGACGTTGACGCCGTTCTCGGCGACGTTCACCACACCCGTCTGCAGCGACGTGTAGACCTCGCCGAAGGGCATGTGCACGGTCTGCGCGCCATAGGCCGGGAACAGCGTGTCCTCGGTCTTGGTCGCCTGCACGCGCACCTTCTGGCCCTTGACGTCGTCGATCGACTTCACTTCCTTCTTGCTGTACATGTTGCGCATGCCCATCGTGAGCAGGCCCAGCACCTGCGCGCCCTGCACCTGATCCTTGACCATGTCGCGGAACGCCTGCGTGATCGCCGGGTCGGCGAGCGCCTTCGCCAGATGCGCCTGGTCGCGGAAGATGAAGTGCAGCGACAGCACGCCGGCCTGCGGCGCCAGCGTCGACGCGTTGGCCGTCGACGTGATGACGAAGTCGATGTCGCCCGCGCGCATCTTCTGCAGCATCTGCGGTTCCTGGCCGAGCTGCGCGCCGGGGAACTGGTTGATGCTCATCGTGCCCTTGCTCAGCTCCTTGAGCTTGGCGTCGAAGATGTTGGCGGCGATGCCGTAAGCCGTCGTCGTGTTCGGCTGCCGGTCGTAGGCGAAGCTGAAGGTGCGCGTTCTGCGCGGTCGCGCCGGCCGATCCATCCGGCTGCCACCGCGGCCGCGCTGGATCACACCAATATTGCCCTGCGGCAACGCTGCTGGTATTGCATTTCGTCTCCTCCTGGTTATGCCTGCCCTGGATCTCGGCGTCCGTGGGGCGGTGCACCCCACGCTGCAAGATAACGGGCCGTCGCGGAAAGCGCAATGGCAGCCTTTCGGGCAGAGGCAGGACGCTCACCGATCGCGAACACTGATCGTTGCGCTGTGCCAGAGGCGAGCGGCGGTGCCGGCGAACCCGCCAGGAATGGCAATGAAGGGACTCAGGCGGAACCGAGGACCACTGAGGTGACCATGCACGAGAGAGCGGTAACGAGACTCGAAGCGGCGACCGTGGATACGTGCATCCGGCCGCTGCGCCTGCGATCCGTACCGTTCTCATCTGCGGTTACGGCGTCATGGGCCGCGGAGTGGCAGCGACATTCGCCGCGGCGGGCTTTCGCACGCGCATCTTCAGCCGGCGCGCGGATTCGCTGGCGGACCTGCCGCGCGGGGTGAAAGCAGTCTCGCGTCTCGAACAACTCGATGACGAGGTCCCTGAGCTGGCCATCGAATTTGCGCCCGAGGACGTCGAGGCCAAGCAGGCGATCTATCGGCAATTGGAAGAGGCGTACCCGGGAGCGGGGCCGATTATCGCCACCGGCACCTCCGGCCTCGATCTGGTTCGACTCGCGAGTACGCTGATGCGACCCGAGCGCTTCGTCGGTATGCACTACTTCATGCCGGCGGACTCGAGCCCGGTGGTCGAGGTCATGTCCGGTCCGCAATCGCCTGCGGCGCTGGTCGATCGCGTCGCGGATGCCGTCGAAGCGACCGGCAGAGGATGCGCTGCGCCTCTACCAGCCGACCATAGGCTTCCTGGTCAATCGCTTGCAGCACGCCATCCTGCACGAGGCCTATTACCTGATCGAGGCAGGCGTCGCGAGCGCGGCCGACATCGATCACGCGGCCCGACGCTTGCTGGCGCCGCGCATGTGCCTCAACGGACTCATTCAGCAAAAGGACATCAGCGGATTGAAGATTCACGCCGATGCCCAGCGATCCATCGTCCCCGCGCTGTTTCACAACGGCGTTCCCAGTCCCATGCTGCAGGCGATGGTGGCGCGCGGCCAGACCGGGCTGAACGCGGGCAAGGGTTTTTACGACTGGAGCGGCGCGGATCCCGAGCGGGAGCGCGTGCGGATATCGCACGCACTGACAGCGCTGCTCGCGTTCCTCGACACGCTCGATTCGGAGCCTGCTCGAGCACAAGCGCTCCGCCCGGCGCATGAGAGTGTCGCCATCCTTGCGCGCACGCGTTACGTGGCCATGAAAGACTCGGTCACGCGCGATCGGTCTTGCCCGGCTTCGCGATTTCATCGCTGCATCGTTTCGGCAGCTCGGCTTGCCCGATCAGGATGCGCTTCAACCGTCGCATCGCTGATGGCGGAGGCCGATCTGCAGGGTTCGGACGGTCACGGGGTCATCCGCCTGCCGCACTATGCGAGGCGCATTCGCGCCGGGGGACTCAGCTGCGTCCCGACATTCGCGTGCTGCAGGAGCGGCCCGGCATGGCGCTGATCGACGGCGACAACGGCATGGGACATCTGGTCGATGGCGCGTGCCGCGGAGCTCGCCGTCGACAAGGCGCGCACGGCGGGCGTCGCGTGGGTCGGAACGCGAATGAGCAATCACGCGGGGCCGGCGTCGCTTTACGCGCGGAAGGTGCTGGCGCAGGACATGATCGGCATGTATTTCGCGGTCGGCAATGCCAACCATCTCCCGCCGTGGGGCGGGCTGGACATGCTGCTGTCGACCAATCCGATTGCAGTCGCGGTGCCCGCGGGCAAACAGGCGCCCATCGTGCTCGACATGGCTACCACCGTCGCGGCGTACGGGAAGGTGAAGGCCAAGGCGCAACGCGGCGAAACGATGCCCGAAGGCTGGATGATCGATCGCGAAGGACGGCCGCTCACCGACCCGCGCGCGCGGAGGAAGGCTTTCTGCTGCCGATCGGCGGCTACAAGGGATACGGGCTCGCGCTCGTCGTCGGCTTGCTCGCCGGCACACTGAACGGCGCGGCGATGGGCAAGGAGGTGATCGACTTCAACCATGACGACACGAGCGCCACCAACACCGGACAGGCCATCGTTGCCATCGACGTCGCCGCCTTCGGCGACCTGCAGGCGTTCAAGGGCCGGGTCGACGTGCTGATCGATGATCTCCGCCAAAGCCGGCGCATGGCGCACGTCGACAGGATCTGGCTGCCCGGAGAGCAAAGCCACGCCAAGCGCGTCGAATACGGTCGCGACGGCATCCCGATTCCGGCGTCTTTGTTGCGCAGCCTCGATCAACTGGCGGATGATCTGCGCATCGATAGACTGACTTAGACAGGCGATCGGGCGGTGCGCCGAGGTGTGCTGGCTATCCACCGCTAGAGGATCTGGAGGCATCATGTCGTCTGCGTGTCGAATCGGCTGTTCGCACTCTTCTCGCAGCCGCGTTCGCGGCTGGACTGCCCTGCGGCGATGTCGCAGTCCGCGTATCCGAGCCGGCCGATTCAGATGATCGTCCCCTCGCCGCCGCCAGCGCCGTCGACAACGCGGCGCGGATTCTCGCCCAGCGCATGTCGGAGAACATGGGCCAGGCGATCGTCATCGAGAACCAGCCGGGCGCGGCGGGCTTGATCGGCACCGAGCGCGTGGCCAAGGCGCGCGCCGGACGGCTATACGTACTCGGCGGCTTCAACGACAGCATCATGACCATGCTGCCGAATCTCCACACCACGATGTCGTGGGACATTCTTCGCGACTTCGAACCGATATCGCTGGTCGCGACGGTCGAATGGGGCCTGGTGGTGAACAACGATGCGCCGTACCGGACCGCCGCCGACCTGATCGCCGCCGCCAAGGCGAATCCGGGCAAGATCAACTATGGCTCGGGCGGCAACGGCAGCCCGCAGCACGTGGCGATGGAGCTGTTCGCGGCGGCCGCCGGCATCTCGTTGACGCACGTGCCGTATCGCGGCGCGACCCAGGCCGCGCTCGACGTCGCGTCGGGCCAGGTGCCAGGTGGCGTTTCAAGGACTCGCAACCGTCACCTCGCTGGTGCGCGGCGGCAAGCTGAGGCTGCTCGCGGTGACCACCCGCAACCGCCTGCCCCAGTTTCCCGACGTGCCGACGGTGTCGGAGTCTGGCTTGCCCGGCTTCGAGTTCAACTCGTGGTTTGCGTTGATGGCGCCGGCCCGCACGCCGAAGCCGATCATCGCGCGCCTCAACGCGGAAGTGCAGAAAGCGCTCGCCGATCCCGAGGTTCGCGAGCGGCTCAATGCCCGAGGGACTGACCATACGCGGCTCGTCGCCGGAAGAGCTCGGGACGCGCGACCCGGGCCCAGCTCGCGAAATACGCGCGGGTGATGAAGGAAGCGAATATTCGAAACGATTGACATGCCGTTACCTAGATAGCAGCCAGTGTCGAATCGAAACTTACCCTTGCAGTCACGGCAGAGAGACCGGATCAGGCGGCTCCAGGTCGAAAGATAAGACTTGACAGGCAACCAATGCGTCCCCGCATCCGCACACATTCTCGCCACCGTCGACAAATTCAAAATCGATGGCCCAACGTCTTCGCCGTCGAGGTTTACGCCGTTACAGTTCAGCAGGTTGGTAGTGAATTTGAGCATGCTTCCGAAGTTGAGATGCCGACTCGCTCGCTACGCCTCGATGTCGAGCCCCGTCAGCTCGACAGAAGAGAGGAAGGCGACCACGCCATCCCCAAAATGGCCGTCGGAGGGGCGCGGGGCCGTATCAAGAATGACCGTCCATGCGGATTGTCGCGGACGATCTCACCAAAGCAATTCCGTAAGAGCTATTGCCCGCGAGCAGGCCTCATCCTTGATGTCCGCGCACCCGTCGAGAATCAAGATGCCGCCTCCCGTGTGGGCCCCTTCGAAGATGTTCTCGACTTTAAGGATGTTATGAAGCAGGACGCAACCCGCACCCTGGCCGACGACTAAGAACCCCACTTGGTCAATGTCGCTGGAGCCGCGAGATCGTGGAACGCGTATGAAACTCCCCTGGCAGGGCCATGAGCGACACGCCGTTTCACGAGTATGCTGGATCTCCGAGTCGTTCACGGTTAGCTGCGAGGCCGAGTTCCACAGGATGCCGCGGCCGGTTCTCTGGATGACCGTATCCCTGATCGCGAGCGCACCACGCGCCTCACTGTCGCGTCCCAGGATGCCGGCGTCGAACCCGCGTAACTCCACGGCTTGGACCCGACCACCGCCGCCCGCCTCATACTCGATGAGACCGCGCGCCAGCGCGGCCCGCACCAACTCCTGGCTCGGGACCCACAAGCTCTGTGCGCTGGCGGCCTCGCGCCCCGCTCCCTATGATCGCGACGTGCTTTCCGGACACGATCAGCGAGCTCTGCAGCAGATAAGTTCCTGGCTTAATGACGATGCTTCCGCCATTCGCGACCCCGTCGATCGCCGCCTGAATCGACTCCGCCAGGGCGAACCAGGACGGTGTGCGCATCCGAGCATGAACGCTCCTTGCACCGTTCCGCGCCCACGCTTGCAGCGGGTCTGCAGCATCACGACAGCGCAGGCTAACGCTCGAGACCGACAGGCGAGAGAGTAGAGCCCCTCATTCCAGCGAGCAGCTTTCGTATTCATGCGTCACCCCTCAAACGTCAGGTCGCATCTGCCGTCAATCCCTATCGGCCAGTTGCCGTCGGTCAGCGTCGCCGTCAAACTTGCGCGGGTTTCGATCGGCCGCCGCCACGCGTTGCGCGCGCTTTGCGCGCAACGGCATGACGTGACCGCGCTGATTGTTTCGCCTTACTCGCGCACGTGCGGGATGCGGGCGCGGATGCGGGCAGTCGTGTGCGTAGTCACCTTGTCCGCCCACTGGCTATCGACGGTCTGCGGGCCGCCTACATGCCGCAGATCGAGTGACAGGTTGGTGACGTAGAGCCAGCCGCCGAATTGAACCGGGCTCGCCGGGAACAACAAGCCGATCGGCGCGCCATGCTTGTCGATGCCGTCGAAATCGCCCAATTTGGCGATCCCACCTTCCGGGTCTTGTCGATCACCACACGATCTCGTCGGCCTGGTTGGCGGCCGCCCAGATATTGTCGTCGCTGTCGAGAATCAGGCCGTCGGGCACCGCTGGGATGCTGTTGGTCAATACCGCCGGCGTGCCCGGTGTCCCGCCACGGAAACGGGAATCTCGACGATCGTGTCGTCGCCGGTGCTGGCGACGAAGAGCGGAGCTGAACGCCTTGTTGAATCCAACGCCGTTGGCGCCGAACCCCGGCACACCCCTTCGTGGTAAGCAGAGGGCTGGTGACCCAAGCGACCGCGGGCGCCGCCACCCGGCCCGTTTTCCAGATAGATGCCTTGGAAGGAATCGGAGATGTGGTGACGCTACCCTCCTGGTCAAAGGTCAGGGGCGTTGAGGCCCGCCGAGCCGGTGACAGTAGCGAAGACCGACGAATTGCCGTTGGTCGGGTTCACGCTGGAGCACCTGGGCTTTGCCGAAATCGATCACCAGCAGGCGCGCTGACGGGTGGAAACCCAGGCCGAGAAGCGCACTGCTCGATCCGGCTAATGCTTAGCTGGCGCAGCAATTGGCCCGTGCGGAGTTGAAAGACAAAGAGACGTCCGAGCTGGGCCGGCGGGCGCAGTCGGAGCGAAAGTCGTTGCATAGAGATTGCCGTTCGCATCGACGGTCAAGCCCTCGGGATTTGCGCTGGCCGGGCGGGAGCGTCGCAAACGTGTCCACATCGCCGCGCTCCTACGCGCCGGCGCTGAGGAGGCACAAGCGAACAGGAAAGTCACAATGAGGGCACTGGCATGGCGAAGTAGAAAGCATTGGAGATCCTCTCTTGGGGTTTAATGGAACCTGTCGGACTGTATCGATGTCATGAGCCGTGTCGTTGATCAAGACGGGTCGAGCGCGCCCGGCTTCGTGAGGTACCAGCTTTGATCGTGCGTCGCTCGCCGCACCGGTAAGTAGGCACGCCCACCACGAATAGCTGATTCAAACGCACGAACCTTAATTTTGAGAGGTTCGGTCGATGCGTCAACCGGTCGGTTTTGGCGGCATAGGCTGATGGTCGGAAACGAATGACGTGTATCCACTGAATTCGATTCGACAGCGAGTTAATTCGCGCTCGCGCTCGATCGACGGAAATCGCAATCTGCGGTCGTTGCCAATGGTGCTGGCAGCCATTGATCGGTGGATAGGCCGACCATTTGACGCTCCATCGGATAGGGGTTTAATCTTTCCACAGAGGGTCTGCGGACGGAACGCGGATCTGGGAGGGACGGGGACGATTAGGCGCAGACGGTGGCGCAACATCGCCCATACAACGTTTGCCAGACCGTTCACAGGAGGACCAAATGTCTGCAAATACGTACTTTCCATTGCGCAAGCAACTTCTCGTCGCAGGCATGGTCGGCGCTGCGCGGCACTGACTTTGGCGACAAGCGCAGAATCGCGCGTTACGCGCATCGTTGTCGATGCCACGGTCCCGATCGCGGGGCAACCGTATCAGCAACTCACCGGACGCGCCTTCGGTGAGCTCGATCCGAACGATACGCACAACGCGCTCATTACCGATCTCAACCTCGCACCGCTGAACGCCAGCGGAAAAGCCGAGTACATCGCAAGTTTTCGCTTGCGCATCCCGACGAACTTGAATCTGGCGAGCGGGGTGATGTGCGCATGACGTGCCAAATCGCGGAGGCGACGTTGGCTTCAACCGGACTTGTTCGCAGGCTTCGACATGCATTTGCTTAGCGGCTGGCAGGGTGACAACGCCGGGTGGAACGGCGGTCCCGGCCAACGTCAGTTGCCTGCCTCCTTATTCGGCAGCCTGTCCCGCACCCCGGCATTCAGCAACCATTAACGTCAAAACGCCTGTGCCTGTTGGCCTGACCGGAAGGATTCTCGGCCGCATCATCAATCGCAGTGGCGTCAACGCCGCACCGCTCAACGTCATGAATAATCCGATTCCGTATTTTCCGGCGGATCCGAGCCGACAACTCGCATGACACGCTGACTATCCATACCAGCGAGACCATCAACGGCAACATCACCACAGGCGGGACGGTGCCAACAGCGACTGGAAGTATTGGCGGCGGCGGCACGTTCGCGGCACCCGCGCCGGTGACGACGCTGCCCGTCCAGCTCTGCCTGAAGGCGCCCGGATTCGATCCGGCGAAGCTCTACCAGCTCACCTACATTGCCAAAAACCCGTACGTGCTTGGAGCGGGCACGGCGGCGTTCCGCGACGTGCAGTCGTTCTTCGCTACGCGGCGGCCGATGATTTCCGGTAGCCCCAACCCCGTTGCCGGCAAGGTCACCTCGGCGATCATCCGCGGGCTCGTCTCAGTCGGGAATTTCACGCGTCACCTCATCTTCCTCGGCATGAACGAAGACGAGAAGCGGACGCATCGTGCACGAAGGCGCGTGGCCACTGATCGCAGGTCGCCGCGTCGCCAACGATTCGCGCTGGGGTCAGCCGGATGGTGTGCTCGAGCTCTACCAGATGGGCAGCGAAGGTCCGCAGTGGTGGCACTCGTTTCCCGATCGTGTCCGCGACCTGCATCCGGGCGGCATCCTCGATCGCTGCAGCCGGACTCAGACCTGCCCGAAGATCATCGAGACCTTCGGCGGCTCGAGGTCTTCGCGCTGAAGATGACGCCGTCGTGGGTGGGAACCGACCCCAAGAACGACATTCCTCTGCCCGAACAACGTTCGACGCTATTACCTCCCCAGCTCCACCCATGGTGGCGGCAGCGGTGCCATGACGCAGAATCCTCCCAACAGTCCGGTCAACTGCCCCGGCAACAACTGGGGGCGCGGCACGCTGCTCGCGAATCCGGTGCCGTCGACGGCGCTGGTGAACCGCATGCGCGTGGCGTTGCGCAACTGGGTGATCACGGGCGCCGAACCGCCGCCCAGCCTCTGGCCGCACCTGGTGGGCGCGAAGAACGCGCGCACGCTGGTCGATGCGACCAAGCAGGCGATGGGTTTCCCGAGCGGGGTACCGGGAATTCCGGACTCGATCTTCCAGCCGGAAAACTTCATCTTCCCGATTTTCGATTACGACTGGGGTCCGGAGTTCGACGAGTTCAATGCCACGGGCAATCCGACCAACGTTCCGCCGCCCATCAAGAGCGTGATCAAGATGATGGTGCCGAAGGTCGATGCCGACGGCAACGAGCTGGGCGGCGTGCCGACGGTGCTGCGTGATGCGCCGCTCGGGACGTACCTGGGCTGGAATATCACTGCCGGCCCCAGCAGTGCCACCTACGATGGCCGGCCCTTCCACGCCGGGCAGGTATGCAATTACGTTGGCGGCATGGTTCCGTTTGCCGTCACTCAGGCGCAGCGTCTGGCCAACAATGACCGCGCGCCTGTCGCTTCAGAGGAGCGCTATGGCACCCACGACGGCTACGTTGCCGCGGTGACTGCCGCCGCCAATAACGCCGCCTGCGCCGGTTACCTGAACGCGGGTGCGCAGGCCGCTGCGCTCGGCGCGACATGCACGACGACGCTCCCGCCAGGGTGGTCGACGACTGGGCGCAACTGGTCAACCAGGCGAAAGCGAGCGACGTCCTGCTATGAACTTGAGCCAGTATAGGCGACGTCTGCCTCGTCGCTGAAGCAGAAGGGGCCCCTGCCTACGGGGCCCCTTTCCTTTGGTGCGAAAGCGAGCGACGCCGGCGGATCTAAGCGTGCGGTTGCTTCCATAAGCCGATACCGGTCGGCGCGCCAGGTTGGTTTTAGAATGTTACCCGTCCCGCCGGTCACGCCTGCTTCGCCTCGCCATTCATCCGCATTGTCCAGGAGACATCGTAATGAACACCGATTCCACATCATGTCGTTCAAGCACGCGTGTCCTTGGCGCGATGATCCTTGCCGCGGCCGTGGCGTCAATTGCCCCGGTGGCTTGGCGCTAGGGGCAGAAAGTCCTCAAATTCATTCCGCAAGCTGATCTGCGCATTCTCGATCCCATCACGCACCACGGCGTACATCACGCGCAACCACGGGTACATGATTTACGACACGCTGTTCGCCACCGATGCCAAGTTCCAGGTCCAGCCGCAGATGGTGGACAAATACGAGCTGAGCAGCGACAAGCTGACCTACACGTTCACGCTGCGCGACGGGCTCAAGTTCCATGACGGACACGCCGGTGCGCTCGGCCGATTGCATCGCGTCGATCGACCGATGGTCCAAGCGCGACGCGCTGGGTCAGAAGATGGCGGAAGCGACCGAGATCGTGGAAGGCCGTCAACGACAAGACCTTCACGCTCAAGCTCAAGCGGCCGTTTCCACTGGCGCTCGAAGCGCTGGCGAAGCCGTCGTCGAACGTGCCGTTCATCATGCCCGAGCGGATCGCCAAGACCGACGCATCGACCAACATCACCGAGCCGATCGGCTCGGGCCCCTTCAAGTTCGTGAAGGAGGAGTGGGTGCCCGGCAGCAAGGTCGTTTACGTCAAGAACACCGACTATGTGCCGCGCAAGGAGGCGCCGTCTTGGGCCGCGGGAGGCAAGGTCGTCAAGGTCGACCGCGTCGAAGTGGATCTACATCCCGGATTCGGCCACCGCCGCGGCGGCGCTCAACGCGGGCGAAGTCGACTGGTGGGAGCAAATGCCGCCCGATCTGATTCCGGTGCTGGCCAAGAACAAGAGCATCAAGGTGGAGAACATCGATCCGCTGGGCTCGATGGGCATGATCCGCTTCAATTTCATGTATCCGCCGTTCAACAATCAGAAGATGCGCCAGGCGATCCTCTACGCCATCGATCAGAACGACTACGTGCTCGGCATCGCCGGCGACGTCAAGAACGGCCATCCCTGCTATTCGCTATTTCACCTGCGGCACGCCGCTCGCCAGCGAGGTCGGCGCCGAGCCGCTGAAGGGCAAGCGCGACTTCGACAAAGCGAAGCAGCTCATCAAGGAAGCCGGCTACAAGGGCGAGAAGATCGTCATCATCTCGGCCGACCGATCAGCCGATCGTCCACTCGCAATCGCTGCTGACCGCGGAACGCTGCGCAAGCTCGGCCTCAACGTCGACTTGCAGGCGGGCGACTGGGGCACGCTGATCACGCGCCGCACGTCGAAGGAGCCGGTCGACAAAGGGCGGCTGGTCGATCTTCCACACCTGGCTGCGTCGGCCCCGACGTCACGTCGCCCGCGGTCAATTTCGCGATTCGCGGCTCGGGCCAGAAAGCGTGGTTCGGCTGGCCGGACGATCCGAAGATCGAGGAGTTGCGCGACGCGTGGTTTGCCACGACGGACGCCGCCAGCTCGAAAAAGGCCGCGGACGCGGTGCAGATGCGCGCGTTCGAGTTCGTGCCCTATGTTCCGACCGCGCAGTTCATTCTGCCGACCGCCTATCGCACGAACCTTGACCGGCGTGATCATTGCGCCGATCACGCTCATGTGGAACGTCGAGAAGAAATAGCGGCTTTCGCGCCTACCGTCAGCCTGCCAGGCGGCGGATGATCGCGCTACATCGTCCGCCGCCTGTTCTCGACCATCGTCGTCATGGCGGTGGTCGCGTTCGTCGTCTTTTCCCTGCTCTACCTGACACCCGGCGATCCGGCCGCGGTCATCGCCGGCGACATCGCGACCGACGAGGACATCCGCCTCATTCACGCCCGCCTGGGCCTCGACGAGCCCTTCCTGGTGCAGTTCGGCCGCTGGGTATGGGCGCTGCTGCACGGCGATCTGGGCACCTCGATCTTCACCAATCTTCCGGTCACGCGACTGATCGGGCAGCGGATCGAGCCGACGGTCGCGCTGACGCTTTGCACGCTGATGGTCGCGATCCTGGTCGCGGTCCCCCTGGGCGTCGTCGCCGCCGCGAAGGCGGGCACCTGGCTCGATCGCGCGGTGATGGCTTTCTCGGTGCTGGGCTTCTCGGTGCCGGTATTCGTGTTTGCCTATATCCTGATCCTCACTTTTTCAGTGCAGCTCGACTGGCTGCCGGTGCAGGGCTACCGCAGTATTCCGCGACGGCGTGTGGGAATGGCTGCGTCATCTGATCCTGCCGAGCATCGCGCTCGGCACGGTCTACGTCGCCCTGATCGCCCGCATGACGCGCGCCAGCATGCTCGACGTGCTCGCGCAGGACTACATCCGCACGGCGGCGGCGAAAGGGCCTCGCGCCGGATCAGGTGCTGATCGGCCACGCGCTCAAGAACGCCGCGATCCCGATCGTGACCATCATCGGCGTGGGCATCGCGTTGCTGATCAGCGGCGCCATCGTGACCGAAACCGTATTCGCGCTTCCCGGAATCGGGCGGCTGACGGTCGACGCGATCCTGCGCCGCGACTATCCGATCATTCAAGGCGTGATTCTGATTTTTTCCGCGGTCTACGTGCTGGTCAATCTCGCTGGTCGACCTGTCGTACGTGTTCTTCGATCCGCGCATACGCTATTGACATGAGCTGCGACGACTTCTATCGACCCGTCGATCGCCTCGCCCAAGTCGGTGTCGCCGACCTGGCGCCGCTTCCGCGACGCCTTCAGGCGCCACCCGACGGCGCTCATCGGCGGCGTGATCCTGATCGGCATGGTCGCCATCGCGATCTTCGCCCCGTGGCTGGGGACGATCGACCCGCAGGCGGTTGCGCCGATCAAGCGCCTCAAGCCGCCGTCGGCTGACTTCTGGTTCGGCACCGACATGCTCGGTCGCGACGTCTACAGCCGCGTGGTGTATGGAGCGCGGGTGTCGCTGATCGTCGGCCTTGCGGTCGCGATGTTCTCGACGCTGGTCGGGATCGCGATCGGACTGGTGACCGGCTACGTCCGCGCCCTCGATGCGGTCGTGATGCGGGTCATGGACGGGCTGATGTCGATCCCCTCGGTGCTGCTCGCCATCGCCTTGATGGCGCTCACCAAGGCAAGCGTGGGCAACGTCATCGCCGCCATCACGCTCGCCGAGGTGCCGCGCGTCGTGCGTCTCGTCCGCAGCCTGCGTGTTGAGCGCTGCGCGAGCAGCCCTACGTCGAAGCCGCGATCGCATCCGGCACGACCTTGCCGCGCATCCTGATGCGCCACATCCTGCCCAACATCGTCGCCCCGCTGCTGGTGCAGGGAACCTATGTCTGCGGGTCGGCGATGATCACCGAGGCGATACTCTCGTTTATCGGCGCCGGTACGCCGCCCAACATTCCGAGCTGGGGCAACATCATGGCCGAGGGGCGAAGCCTGATCCAGATCGCGGGCTACCTCATCCTTTTCCCGGCATCTGCTTGTCGCTGACGGTGCTCGCGGTGAACCTGCTCGGCGACGGCATGCGCGATGCGCTCGACCCGCGGCTCGCTCGACGCATGTGAAGCCATGAAAACCGCGTACGTACCGACTTCCGCGCTGCTCTGACGTGAGGGGATTGAAAACCTATTTCTTCACCCGCGATGGCGTGGTGCGCGCGGTCGACGGCGTTTCCTTTTCCATCGTGCGCGGGGAGACGCTCGCCATCGTCGGCGAGTCCGGTTGCGGCAAAAGCGTCACATCGCTTTCGATTCTGCGCCTGATCGCATCGCCACCCGGACGAACGGTCGAGGAGCGTCGTGTTCGAAGGACGCGATCTGCTCGATTGTCGGAGCCGGAGATGCGGAAGGTTCGCGGCGATGCCATTTCCATGATCTTCCAGGGAACCGATGACGTCGCTCAATCCGGTGTTGACCATCGGCCGTCAGATCGCCGAAGTGCTGATCCTTCACCGCGGGTCTTTCGCGCGAAGACGCGATGCGCAGTGCGATCGAGATGCTGAGGCTGGTGCAAGATCCCGGAACCGGAACGCCGCGTTGGAGAGTACCCGCATCAGCTTTCGGAGGGATGCGGCAGCGGGTCATGATCGCGATGGCGCTCGCCTGCGAGCCGCGGCTGTTGATCGCCGACGAGCCGACCACGGCGCTCGACGTCACCATCCAGGCGCAGATCCTCGACCTGATGCGCGAGCTTAAAGCGCGAGACCGGTGCCGCCATCATGCTGATCACCCACGATCTGGGTGTGGTGGCGGAGATGGCGCAGCGCGTGGTGGTGATGTACGCAGGACGCAAGGTCGAGGAAGGGCCGGTCGAAGCCTTGTTTGCGAATCCCCGCCATCCCTACACTCGCGGACTGCTCGACTCGATCCCGAAGCTCGGCGCCGCCAGCCGGGCGCGCGGCTGCGCGGCTGACCGAAATTGCCGGCACCGTGCCGTCACTGTCGGAGAGCATCGTCGGCTGTGCGTTCGCACCGCGCTGCGCTTACGCTACCGTGCGCTGCCAGAACGAATATCCTCCGTTCGAGGAAAAGACTCCCGGCCATGGCGCCGCCTGCTGGGAGTCGGAGCGCTTGGTTGCGGACGCGATTGTCATGATGCGTAGCGAGCAGCACAAGACGCGGCTGCAACGACGATGGCGGGCGCTGCTGGAGGTGGCGCAGTTGACCACACATTACGCCGTCCGCGGCGGGGTCCTGGGTCGCGCGCGAGGTGAGGTGCATGCGGTCGACGACGTCAGCTTTGCGATCGCCGAAGGGGAAACCCTCGGCCTTGTCGGCGAAAGCGGCTGCGGCAAGACCACGCTCGGCAAGGCCGTGCTCCGGCTGATCGAGCCGACCGCGGGAACGATCCTGTGGCGAGGGCAGCGTATCGATCGACTCAAGGGCGGCGCGATGCGGCCCTATCGGCGCGAGCTGCAGGCGGTGTTCCAGGATCCTTATGCGTCGCTCAATCCGCGCATGCGAGCGGCGGACATCGTGGCCGAGCCGATCCGCAACTTCGAGCAGCGCAACGGACATCGAAATCGGGACAGCGGGTGCTTTCGCTGTTCGAGAAAGTGGGCTTGCGCTCCGACCAGATGGCCAAGTATCCGTATGAATTTTCCGGCGGACAGCGGCAGCGCCTCGGCATCGCCCGCGCCCTCGCGCCGCGGCCCTGATTGATCGTCTGCGACGAGCCGGTGTCAGCGCTCGACGTTTCGGTCCAGGCGCAGGTCATCAACCCGCTCGGTCGACCTGCAGCGGGAATTCGGTCTGTCGTATCTCTTCGTTGCGCACGATCTGGCGGTGGTCGAGCACATCAGCCACCGCGTCGCGGTGATGTATCTCGGCAGAATCGTGGAGATCGCGTCGAAGCGCGCGTTGTTTGCAAGCCCGCTGCATCCTTACACCGAAGCGCTCTTGTCGGCGGTGCCGGTTCCCGATCCCACCGCGCATCGACAGCGCCTCATCCTCGCCGGGATGTGCCGAGCCCCATCGAGTTGCCCGCGGGTTGCCGCTTCCATACCCGCTGTCCCTATGCCTTCGATCGCTGCAAGGTCGAAGAACCGGTGCTCAAGGAAGCGTCGCCGGCGCACTGGTTCCTGTCACCTGCGCGACGTACCCATCGCAACAGCAAGCATTGCGCATCACTGAAGCGGTGCGCGCAAAAGGAGCGACTAAGGTGGGGAACCTGAATCTTCTGAACGCAACCGCTGCGGCACGCAAGCTGGCGGCGCGAGAGATCACCGCGGTATCGCTGCTCGAAGACTGTCTCGAGCGCATTGCCGAGCGCGAATCCGCGGTGCACGCCTGGACTTTCCTCGATACCGACGCGCGCGATGCAGCGCGCCGCGCGCTCGATGCGCAACCATCGATGGGCCTGCTGCACGGGCTCCCGATTGCGGTCAAGGATTTGGTTCGACACCTTCGACATGCCGTCCTCGTACGGGTCGCCGATCTATGCCAAGCATCGTCCCGCCTGGGACGCCGCACGCGTCGCGCTTGCGAGAGCAGCGGGCGCGATCGTCGTCGGCAAGACGGTCACGACGGAGTTCGCGACGTTCCACCCCGGGCCGACGCGCAATCCGCGAAACTTGCAGCACACGCCGGAGGCTCGTCGTCAGGCTCCGCAGCCGCGGTCGCCGACGGGATGATTCCGCTCGCGTTCGGCTCGCAGACGGCGGGGTCGATCGTGCGGCCGCGGCAGTTTTGCGGCGTGGTCGGATACAAGCCGACCTTCGCCCCGGTGACTCGGCGTAGGCGTCAAGATGATTTCCGATACGCTCGACACCATCGGCGTACTCGGCCCGCAGCGTGCCCGACGTCGCGCTGTTCTGTGGCCGCGCTCACCGACCGGCACGAGCTCCTGACCGACTCGGCGACGGCCGATGTCGCCGCGGATCGGCATGTGCAGGACCTACGAATGGAATCGCGCGCAACCCGAAACGGTCGCGATGTTCGAAGGCGCTGCGAAGCGGCTGCGTGCCGCCGGCGCGAACGTTCGGGACGTGTCGCTGCCGCCGCCGTTTGCGGGCCTCGCTGCGGCGCAAACGGCGATCATGGTATTCGAAGTCGCGAAATCCCTGTCGCACGAAAATCTCGTGCACCGCAAAGACCTGAGCGCGGACATGACCCGGATGATCGATGCGGGCCTCGCGGTGTCGCCGCAGCAATACGACGCGGCGCGCTCGCTGACTCGGACCTGCCGCGCGATGCTCCCGGAGATCTTCAACACGTTCGACGTGCTGGTCGCGCCCAGCGCCGTGGGCGAGGCGCCTGCGGGGATCGCTGCCACCGGCGATCCGACTGTTCAACAGGATATGGACGCTGTTGCACGTGCCCGTGGTGCATGTGCCTGTCGCCGACGGGCCGCACGGATTGCCGCTCGGCGTCAGCGTCGTGGGCGCCGTCGGTGCCGATCGTGCGACGCTGCGGGCCGCGGAATGGATACATGCGCGGCTCGGTGGAAGCGGGCAAGCCGATCGAGTGAGCGGGACTGACGGACTGACGAATGACGACACCCTCCGACGCGCTTCAACCCTGCGGACAGCGCCACAGGCTCGCTCCGAGTCGATGGCACCCGCCTGTGGCGATCACTCATGGAGCTGGCGAAAATCGGCGCCACGCCCAAGGGAGGCGTGCGCCGTCTCGCGCTCACCGACCTCGATGGCCAGGGACGCGATCTTGTTGTCGGCTGGCTGCGCGAAACCGGCAGGCCAGCGTCGAAATCGACGGTGCTGGCAACATCTTTGCGACGCGGCCCGGGCCGCGATTCCGGCGGCGCTGTTGTGCTGACTGGAAGCCATATCGATACGCAGCCGTCGGGCGGCAAATTCGACGGCAACTACGGCGTGCTCGCCGGATTGGAGGTGCTGCGCACACTCAACGACGCGGGCATCGTGACGGATAAGCCGGTCGGGCGTCGCGATATGGACCAACGAGGAGGGCACGTCGCTTCGTCCCGGTGATGGGCGGCTCCGGCGCGTTCGCGGGTGTGTACACGCTCGAACACGTTCGGCAGCAGCGCGACATCGACGGCATCGCGTTTGGCGAGGCGCTCAACGCGATCGGTTATGCGGGCGATGCGCCCGTGGGCGGACGCGCGCTCGACGCCTATTTCGAGGCGCATATCGAGCAGGGTCCCGATCCTCGAGCGCGAGGACAAGATCGTGGGCGTGGTGACCGGAGCGCTGGGCCAGCGCTGGTACGACTGCATCTGGACCGGCCAGGACGCGCATGCCGGACCAACGCCGATGGAAGGCGCGCCGCGATGCATTACGCGGGGCTTCGCGCATGGTCGAAGCGATCCACGCGCTGGCAGTGCGCCATGCGCCCGACGGCCGGCGCGACGGTCGGCTTCATCGCAGGTCAGCCCCAACTCGCGCAACGTCGTTCCGGGCCGCGTCAAAATGACCGTCGACATGCGGCATCCCGATGACGGGCAGCTCGCCAGGATGGACCGCGAGCTGCGCGTCGCGGCGGCCGCGATTGCCAGCGACCTTCGCCTCGAATGCGATCTGCAGCAAGTCGATCACGTCCCGGCGTCGCGTTTCGACTCGAACTGCGTCGATGCCGTGCGCGCCGCGACCCGCGCTCTCGGGCTACGCGCATCGTGAGATGGTGAGCGGCGCCGGCCATGACGCGATCTATGTCGCGCGCGTCGCCCCGACCGCCATGATCTTCGTGCCGTGCAAGGACGGCATCAGCCACAACGAGATCGAAGATGCGCGCCCGGAGCACCTCGAGGCAGGCGCCAATGTCCTTTGCATGCCATCCTCACGCGCGCGCTTGGATCGCGCGTTGCATCGGGTTCGTCGGGAATGAAACATGGTTGACGCCGTGACTCAACCTGCGCCCGATGCCGGACTTGTCGACAAGCTGGTCGTCGCCAATCGCATACTGTACCGGCAGGGCGTCGTCGACGGCTTCGGTCACGTCAGCGCGCGGCACGACAAGTCGCCCGGCCACTTCTGCTCGCGCGCAACATGGCGCCGGGCCTCGTCCGGCGCGACGACATCATCACCTTCGACCTCGACGGCACGGCGCTCGATGCCGAAGGTCGCCGCGTATATCTGGAGCGGTTCATCCACGGCGAGATCTACCGCGCGCGGCCCGATGTTCAGGCGATCGTCCACAGCCATTCGCCGAGCGTCATTCCCTTCGGCGTCACCGGGCAGCCGCTGCGGCCGATCTTCCACATGAGCGGATTTCTGGGCGAAGGCGCGGCCTTGTTCGAGATCCGCGACGACAGGCGGAGATACCGACATGCTGATCCGCGACAACCGCCTCGGGAAGGCGCTCGCGGACACGCTGGGGGCACGGTCCACGGTGCTGATGCGCGGCCACGGCTCGACCGTCGTCGGCACCTCGATCGAGCAGGCCTTGTATCGTGCGATCTATGCCGAGGTCAATGCCAAGCTGCAGCTGCAGGCGGTAACACTGGGTGAAGTGAACTATCTCAACCCGCGGGAGGCCGCCATGGCGGCGGCGACCAACGATACGCAATTAGCGCGGGTCTGGGAGCTATGGCAGCGCGAGATCGGGACGATCGAATAGCGCGAAACCCTATTTCGCGCCGCGTAGTACTTGAACAACTCGTCCTGCTGCGGCTTGGTGAGCGGCGCCGGCAGAAACTTCAGACTGACCGAATCCGCCATCGCCTCGTCGAGCCCGGAGAGCCGCTCGAGCCGAAGATTCTCCTTGGGAAAGAACTGGTCGCGCACCTGCTTCGCAAGGGCTTCCGAAATCCCGACCCATTCGGCGTAGGCCTTCAGCGCGGCGGGATCGGAATACATCCAGTCCAGCGTTTCGCGATAGCCCTGCAGGTAACGCTCGATGACGTCGCGCCGTTGCTCCGCGGTCGCGGTGTTGGTGATCATCAGGCGAACGGTCTGGTTGCGAAAAGCCGGCACGTCGCTTTCGCGCGGCGACGATGCGGATGCGGCCCTGCTGCAGCGCTTCGACACCGAACGGAGGCGACGACCAGCCGATGTCGACCTGGCCCGACATCGTCTGCGTGAACGTCGACGATGGGCTGCCGGTGGCCACGGGCTTCACCTGGACGCCGAATTCCCGGATGAACGCCAGCACCGTCCAGTTGCTCGATGAACCGGTGGTGGAATAGGCAATCGTCTTCCCGGACGCGTCCTTGAGCGACTTGATCGGCGAGGCCGCGGGAACATACCAGAACAGATCGTCGGCTCCCGTCATCGAGTTGGCGATGGCGCGCACCGGAGCGCCCTTGGCGAAGGCGCCAAGCACGCCCGCGGTGCCGACGCCGAGGCCCAGGTCGACGCTGCCCGAGATCACCGCCTGCAACGTCTCGCCCGCGCCCTGGGTGTAGAGAAGCTCCAGCGTCAAACCGTGCTTGGCGAAAAAGCCCGCCTTCTGACCGAGCTCCGGCGCCGCGTTTTCCCAGTTGCCGCGCTGCCCGATCGCCAGCTTGAGCGTATCCGCGGCGAGCGCGCTTTGCGCTCGCCAACGTCAGCAGGGCGGCGATCAGCCAGTGCCTCATCGGTGTCTTATTCATCGTGTACTCCCTCTTGTCTTGGTTCCGAGGCGTGCGATCCGTTACGATACTTGCCGTCCGGCGCGATGCTTGAGACAACGCTATTATGATCGCACTGGAGCGACGTCGTGCGGAACGGGAGGAACTAGCGCCATGAGTGTGAAGCAGGTACGGGTGGTCGACTCGCATACCGCCGGCGAGCCCACGCGCGTGGTGATCGAAGGGGGCCCGGACCTCGGCGGCGGCAGCGTCGCGAAACGCCTCGAGCGCTTCCGCGCGGACCACGATCACTTTCGATCGGGTATCGTCAACGAGCCGAGAGGATCCGATGTCCTGGTCGGAGCGCTGCTGTGCGAGCCCGCCGATGCGAGCTGCGCGGCCGGAGTGATCTTCTTCAACAATGTCGGAACCATCGGCATGTGCGGTCACGGAACGATCGGCCTCGTCGTCACGCTCGCGCACCTGGGCAGGATCGGCGTCGGCACGCATCGGATCGAAACCTCCGTTGGCATCGTGACGGCGAAGTTGCACGATCGCGCCCGCGTAACGGTGAGCAATGTGCAGAGCTATCGCTTTGCCTCGAAAGTGAGGCTCGACGTTCCGGGATACGGCGAAGTCATCGGAGACGTGGCCTGGGGAGGAAACTGGTTCTTCCTGGTCGAAGCGCGCGGTCTTTCTGTGTCCGCCGACAACACCGCGGCGCTCACCAGCTTCGCCATTCAGGTACGTCAAGCGCTGAAAGCAACCGGCGTTCGCGGCGCGAAGGGCGCGGAGATCGATCACATCGAGGTCTTCGGTGCCCCGTCCAAACCGCAGGCAGCACAGCCGCAATTTCGTGCTCTGCCCCGGACTGGCCTACGATCGCTCGCCTTGCGGCACCGGTACCAGCGCCAAGCTGGCGTGTCTTTTTGCCGACGGAAAATTGCAGCCGGGCGAAGTCTGGCGGCAGGAAAGCGTTATCGGCACCCTGTTCGAGGCGTCGTTCACCGTCGACGAGCATCATCGCGACCGCGTGCTGCCGCACATCACGGGCGAGGCCTACGTCACCGGCGAATCGACGCTGATCTTCGACGATGCGGATCCGCTTGCGTTGGGGCATCGCCGGCCAAACGTGAGTAAGCATGTGCTCATCGTCGGCGGCGGTATCGTGGGCTTAAGCGTCGCCTATTACTGTTCGCGCAAGGGGCATCGTGTCACGCTGCTCGAGCGGCGAGGCCGGAAATCGCGACGGCTGTTCCTTCGTCAATGCCGGCATGCTCGTGCCAAGCCACATCGTTCCTCTGGCCAGTCCCGGCATGGTCCGACGCGGATTGCGTTGGATGTGGGAATCCCGAGAGCCCGTTTTACCTCAAGCCGCGTTTGAGCACCGATCTGTTGAGCTGGGCCTGAAGTTCCATCGCGCGGCGACGCAGGCTCACGTCGATCGCGCGGCGCCGGTGCTTCGTGATCTTCACCTTGCCAGCCGCGATTGCTACCGGGAATGGGCGCTCGCTCTGGAACAACGAGTTCAATCTGGTCGAGCGCGGTATGCTGATGCTGTGCAACACCGAGCGCGGTCTCGAGGAGGAGACGAAAGCGGCCGAGTACGCACGCCGGCTTGGAATTTCCTCCGAGGTGCTGACACCCTCGGCGACGGCGCAGCTCGAGCCGAACCTTCGCATGGCCATTGCCGGCTCCGTGTACTTTCCCGCGGACTGCCATCTGATGCCCCGGACGAGCTGATGGCGGTGCTTGCGCGCGAGGTCGAGGCGGCAGGCGTTGAAGTGTCGTACGATACCGGCGTGGACGGTTGGCGCTCGAAGGGAAATCGAATCGAGGCGGTTCGCACCAGCGGTGCCGTCGACGCGGAAATCCGCGCCGACGAATACGTGATCTGTGCCGGGATCTGGTCGCAGAACATCGCCCGTGATCTCGACATCAGGATTCCGATGCAAGCGGGCAAGGGATACAGCCTGACTTTGGAAAGCCCCGCATCGCTGCCGCGCCTGTGCGCCATTCTGAGTGAAGCGCGTGTCGCAGTGACGCCGATGGGCAATTCGCTTCGACTCGCCGGAACGATGGAGCTCTGCGGCATCGACGAGGGCATAAATCCCGTGCGCGTGCGCGGGATCGTCAAATCGGTCACAGCCTATTATCCTGACGTCACGCCGGCGCAGTTGGGGCAGGCACCTGTGCGCACGGGCCTGCGCCCATGCTCGCCAGACGGCCTGCCCTACGTGGGCAGGGTCTCGCGCTTTGCCAATCTTTCGGTCGCCACCGGCCACGCGATGATGGGCATGAGTCTCGGGCCGATTACCGGCAAGCTGATGGCCGAAATGCTGTCGGACGAGCCGCTTTCGTGCAACGTGGAGGCCCTGAGTCCGGATCGCTATGCGTAAGATGACGAGTGTGAACGCAAGGAGCAAGCCATGAAGGTGAACTGGAAAGGCGTCATCCCGGCCATTACCACGCCGTTCAATGCCGACTTGACCGTCGACGAGGGTTTCCTGAGCAAGCATTCGCGCTGGCTCGTCGACCAGGGTTCGGTGGGTCTGGTCCCGATAGGCTCGCTCGGCGAATCGGCCACACTGAACTCCGCCGAGAAGCGCAAGGTCATGGAGGCCTGCGTCAAGGCGGTGGGTGATCAGGTGCCCGTCATCCCCGGCATCGCGGCGCTTTCAACGGCCGAGGCGGTGAAGCTCGCGCAGGACGCGAAAGCGATCGGCTGCAGCGCGCTGATGGTGCTGCCGCCGTACGTCTACAGCACCGATTGGCGCGAAATGAAAGCGCACGTCCGCGCGGTGATTGCCGCCACCGATCTCCCATGCATGCTCTACAACAACCCGATCGCCTACAAGACCGATTTCCTGCCGCAGCACATCCTCGAGCTTAGCAACGAGCTTCCCAACCTGCATGCCGTGAAGGAATCGAGCGCCGACCTTCGACGAGTGATGGCGATCCGCGCGCTGCCGGGAGCGCGCGTGCAGATCCTGGTCGGTGTCGACGACGCCATCGTCGAGGCCATCGATGCCGGCGCGGTCGGCTGGATCGCGGGACTCGTCAACGCCTTCCCCGCCGAATCGGTGGCGCTCTATCGATATGCCAGCGAAGGACGAAAGGCGGAGGCGTTCGCGCTCTACCAGTGGTTTCTGCCGCTGCTGCGCATGGATACGGTGGTGAAGTTCGTGCAGCTGATCAAGCTCGCGCAGCAGCGGGTCGGCATGGGAAGCGATCGCGTGCGGCCGCCGCGACTGGCGCTGCAAGGCGAGGAGCTGCGCGAAGCGACCGCAGCGTCATCGATCGTGCGCTGGCGACGCGTCCGCAACTGAAGGCGGAGGTGTCGGGCAACGTCGCAGCTAGAGTTACGATTAACGTGCCAAGCTTAGGGAAAGATTCGAGACCACGCCGGAACCACGAGGAAAACCAAGGATGCCCAGCGACTCCATCTCTCAATCGCTTGCCCGTTTCCGGCATCGATAGCCTGCGCCCGCTGCTGCTCGGCACTCGCCACATGGCCGTCGCCGGACATTACGGCGCTGCGCATGCCGCGTTCGCCGTGCTCGAGGCCGGCGGCAACGCCGTGGATGCCGGCGTCGCGGCGGGCATCGCGCTGGGCGTCTTGCAAAGCGACCTGGTGAGTGTCGCCGGCGTGGCGCCGATCATGATCTATCGCGCCGACAAGCGCGACGTATTGACCATCAGCGGCCTCGGCACCTGGCCGCGCGCCATGACCCCCGATTTCTTCCAGAAGCGGCACGGCGGCAAGATCCCGGAAGGCATTCTGCGCACCGTCGTTCCAGCCGCGCCCGACGCCTGGATCACGGCGCTGGAGAGCTACGGAACGATGAGCTTCGGCGATTGCGCGAGAGCGGCGATCGGTTTCGCGCGCGCTGGCTTTCCCATGTACGGGCTGATGTCGGACATGATCGCGATGCATGCCGCGGATTACGCGCGCTGGCCGTCGAGCGCAGCGGTTTACCTGCCGAACGGGCGGCCGCCGCGACGCGGTGAAATCTTCGTCCAGGCCGACCTGGGCCGGACGCTGCAGTACATGGCTGATCAGGAGAAGACTGCGGCCGCGAAGGTCGCGCAGCCGGATTGAAGGCGGCGCGCGACGCTTTCTACCGCGGCGATATCGCGCGAACCATCGTCGCGTATCACAAGGCCAACGGCGGCCTGATGACGGCGCGGGATCTGGACGAGTTTCGCGTCGCCATCGAGCCGCCGGTCAAGACGCGCTTCGCGGGGATCGACATGTATTCTTGCGGCGCCTGGTGCCAGGGTCCGGTATTGCCGCAGATGCTCGGCGTGCTGAACGGCATCGACTTGAAGCGCATGGGTCACAACTCGCTCGACTATGCGCACGTGGTGACCGAGGCCATCAAGCTGGCCTTCGCCGACCGCGAACGCTATTACGGCGATCCACGCTTCGTGAAGGTGCCGATCGGAACGCTGCTGTCCAATGCCTACGCGGAAACGCGTCGCGGCATGATCGATCCCGAGCGCGCCTGGCCGGAAATGCCGCCCTATGGCGAGATCTCGCGGTTTTGCCAGTCGCAGCGCGCCGATGCCGACCATGGATTCCGCGGCGGTGGGCGCGCATGACACGTCATACGTCTGCGTGATGGACAAGGACGGAAACGTGTTCTCGGCCACGCCCAGCGATCCATCGTACGACACGCCGGTCATCCCCGGAACGGGCCTGTGTCCCTCGTCACGCGGATCGCAGAGCTGGGCCGACCCGGCGCATGCGTCGTCGGTCGCGCCGGGCAAGCGGCCGCGCCTGACGCCCAGTCCCGCGATCGCGATCCTGCCCGATGGCAGCCCGATGCCAATGGGCACGCCCGGCGGCGACGTGCAGGCGCAGGCGGTATTGCAGGTGTTCCTGAACATGACGGTGTTCGACATGAATCCGCAGCAGGCGGTCGAAGCGCCGCGGTTCGCGTCGTACAGCTTCCCGATTCGTTCGAGCCGCACGGCTATGCGCGCCAGGCGTGCTGCATGTGGAAAGTCGCGTGCCGAAGTCGGTCCGCGCACGGCCTGCGCCGCACGCGGCCACGAGATCGAGGATTGGCCCGAGTTCGTCTGGCGTGCCGGTGCGGTGTGCGTGCTACGAAAAGATCGGGAGCGAGGCGTGATCTCGGCCGGCGCCGACCCGAGCGCGCCCGTGCTACGCGGTTGGCTGGTAGCCCTAGGCGGACGCGACGGTACCCGTGGATGACGGCACGGGAATGCGCGGCAACTGCTCCGGGATGAGGCCTCGCGGGCGATAGCGCAACATGACTATCAACAGCGTCGCGATCAGGAGCTCGCGCAACGCGGCACTCCTGCACCGCGCTCACGCCGGGGACCAGAGGAATCACGAAGCGCGTCGACTCGAGCAGGAATACCACCGCGAATGCGCCGACGATGGCGCCGCGATTGTTGCCGAGGCCGCCCGCCAACAGCGCGAGCTTGATGTACAGCGTCAGCAGCGGGACGAAGATATCGGGCGCGATGTAGGAGGTGTAGTGCGCGTAGAGCGCTCCGGCCAGGCCCAGCGCCGCGGCGCCCATCGCGAACGCCTTCACCTTGAACAGCGCGACATGCTTGCCGGCGACGGCGGCGACCTGTTCGTCGTCGCGTATGGCACGCAGCACGCGGCCGAAGGGTGACGCCCGCAGTCGTTCCGCGAACACGTAGGCCACCGCGACGATCGCGACGACGATACCGAGATAGGTCAGATTGAAGGCCTCGGGCGAGAGGCGTGACCGATACGGACCGGCGATGCCGGAAATGCCATCGGTGCCGTTGGTCAACCATATCGCGTTGCTGGCGACGATGCGGATGGTCTCGGCGAAGCCAAGCGTCACGATCGCGAGATAGTCGCCGCGCAGTCGCACCGTGATCAGCGCGACCCCTACGCCGACCGCGGACGTGACTACCGCACCGGCGGCCATGCCGACCGCGATGGGCAGCCCCAGCTTACAGCGTCAGCAGCGCCGATACATAGGCGCCAACGGCAAAGAACCCGACCAGGCCGAGATTGACCATGCCGGCCAAGCCCCAGATGACATTGACACCCAGCGCCATCAGCGCATAGATGCCGGCGGACACCGCCATCGCGATCAGATAGTTTTCCACGCGGATTCCATCAGTACGCGCGCTGCCCCAGGATGCCGCGCGGTCGCAGTGTCAGCACCAGCAGGATCGCGACAAATCCCACGGCGCTTCGATAGTCGGGCGACAGGAATAACAGGCACAATTCCTCGCCGATGCCGACCGTCAGCGCGCCGATGACCGCGCCGGGTATGCTTCCCAAACCGCCGACCACCGCCGCCGCGAACACCGACAGGATGGAACGGAAGCCGGTCAGCGGATCGATGGTAGTGTCGAGGCCGATCAGCATTCCTCCCAGGCCGGCCAGGCCCATGCCGACAAAATTGACCAGCCTGCGCTGATCATGTCGGCATTGATGCCCTTGATGCTGGCGAGCATCGGATTGTCGGCCACCGCGCGCATCGCCTTGCCGGTGCGACTGAAGGTCAGGAAGCAGAAGAGCGCCGCCATCGTGACCGCCGCGATGGCGAGGTTCTGCAGCTGTTGCGGGCCGACGCGGATCGGGCCGAAGCGCCAATCGCGCTCGATGGGCAAGGCGTATCCGCGGAGCTCGTTGCCGAAGCCGAATCGCACGATGTTCTCGAGCCGCGATCGTGAGCGCAATCGAAGCGATGGCGGTGGTGATGAATCCCGCGGGACGAAACTGCTTCGAGCACCGCCTCGTCGCTGACCACACCGACCGCACCGGCAGTGAGGAAGGCCACGATCACCGACGGCAGGATCGGCAGCCCAAGCTTGGCGTTGGCGATATAGCCCGCGAAGGCGCCGATGGTCGCATGCGAGGCGAGCGCGAAATTCGGAAAGCGCAGCACGGCGTAGATCGCGGTCAGGCCTATGGCGGGCACCGCCAGGATGGCGCCGGACATCGCGCCGTTGACGACGAGTTGCGTTACCTCCGCGAGCAACGGCGACATCGCGCGATCAGGCGACCTTCACCAATACGAACTCTGCCGCCGCTAACCTTGTTGTAGCGGAACTTGCAGTCGACGATGTCGCCGATGTCGGTGAAATCGCAGGGCCGCTCGCGCCCTCGTAGTTGATCTCCTTGCCCTGCGCGAGCAGCTTCAGTCCTTCGACCGCGCTGTAGACCTTGGCGCCGCTGCCCTGGCAAATCTTGCGCACGTTGTCGTGGATGGCGACGCCTGTCGCCGCCTTCGCCTTGGCGATGGACAGCGAGACCAGGCTTGCCCAGTCGGTTGCCTGCGTCTCGTAGGAGTCCGGCTCGGCGATGCCCAATCGCTTCCGCGCGAGCTCATAGGCAGGCGAGGAAACGTCGGCCGACGGCTGCACCGTGATGACGCCTTCCGGTGACCTCGAGCGGCAGCGACTCCAGCACCTTGCTGGTCACAGCGTACGATTGGCTGAAGCGCGTCCCGGTGTAGCCCGCGCGGTAGAGGTCGCGCAGAGGATGGTGACGTCCGGCGCGTAGCCATTCAGATAGATCAGATCCGGATTGGTCTTGAGCGCCTGGTCGACTTCGGAGCGATAGGTCGTCTTGTCCTTGTCATAGATAAGCGTGCCCACCATCTCCGACCCTTTCTGCTTCAGCACCTCGGTCGCGCGCTCCTGCGTCGGCTGCGAAAACGGCGCCTGGATCGACATCATGAAACAGCGCTTCACGCCGAGCGCGGCGATGAATTCAGCGTGCTTGGCCGCCTGAAGGTAGTTGTTGGGCTGGGTGCGTATGAGGTAGCCCTGATGCGGCAGCTTGGTAATGGAATCGGCGCCGGAGACGGTGGTCAGGGAATGTCCTGCTCTCCCAGCACACCGGTGCCACCGCAGTGGTGACGGCGGACGCCCAGGTGCCCATGATCGCCGGAACCTTGGTCACGTCGATCAGCTTGCGCGCGGCTCGCACCGCAGACTCGGGGTTGGTTTGATCGTCCTCGACGACCAACTCGACTTTGCGGCCCAGCAGTCCTCCCGCCGCGTTGACCTCGTCGATCACCGACTGCATCGCCTTCAGCATGCGTGGACCGTCGAATCCGCCGGCGCCCGTCAGCGGCGTGAGGACGCCGAGCTGGAGAGGAGCACCCTGCTGGGCGCGCACCAAGCCGGGCGCCATGCTCGCCACAGCCAGCGCGCCCGCGCCCTTCACGAAGCTGCGGCGCGTCAATCGAATCCGATGGTTGGTCATTGCGACACTCTCCTTTGCGATGTAATCGCGCTTGATTCATCCGCATCTTTAGGCGCCGAGGAAAATGCGCCGTATGTCCGGATCGCTCGCCAGCGCCGCGGCCGGCCCGTCGCGGTGGTTCCGCCCATCGACCAGAATGTACGCGCGGTGGGCAATGGTCAAGGCCTCGCGAGCGTTCTGTTCGACCATGGCGATCGACACCCCGGTACGATTTACCGACACGATATTCTCGAACAAATCGTCGGCGGCGATGGGCGAGAGGCCGGCGGACGGCTCGTCCAGCAACAATACCTTGGGCTCGACCATCAACGCCATCGCCATGGCGAGGATCTGACGCTCGCCGCCGGACAGTGCACGCGCCGCGACGCGGCGGCGCTTCGACAGGATGGGGAATCGCTCGAAAGCCATTTCGATCTTGCGCTTGCAGCCCTGGGGATCGATATAGCCGCCCATCTCGAGGTTCTCGCGGACCGACATGGTCGGGAAAATATTCTGCTCCTGTGCGGCACATAGGCGACGCCCATACGACTGATTTCGCGCGGCGCGCGACCGCCGATGTTCTCGCCGTTGATGCGGATGCTGCCGCGTCCCGGCTTGAGCAAGCCCGCGATGGACTTGAGCAGGGTTGATTTGCCGGCGCCGTTGGGTCCGATGACGCCGACGATTTCGCCCGCGTCGACCGAGAAATCGACGCCCTTCCAGAACCTCGTCCGCGGCGCTGTAGCCGACGACCAGCCCATCGATGCTGAGCAGGCTCAAAGGATCTGTCGCTTTCGGCCCATGTACGCTTCCTGCACGCTTTCATTGCGCGACAGCGCCTCGAAGCTGCCCTCCGCAAGGTTCTTTCCCTCTGCCAGCACGACCACGTGATCGCAGAGCTGGGCGATGGTATCCATGTGATGCTCGATCAGCAGCACGCTCAGTCCATCGTCGACCAGCGAGCGCAGGTGGGCGGCGATTTCGCGCGTCAGCGACGGATTGACGCCGGCGACCGGCTCGTCGAGCAGTATCAGCTGCGGCCGCGCCATCAGCACGCGGCCGATCTCCAGCAGTTTCTTCTGGCCTCCAGAAAGGCTCGACGCGGGATCGTTCAGCGCCCGGACCAGGTTCAGGCGCGAAGCGACGGCAAAGGCGCGATCGACCAGCTCGGACTCGCGTCGAAGCGCCGCCGTCGAGCGCATCAGCGCGGCGGATGCACGCTCGCCGGGTTGCCGGTCACCGAACAACAACAGGTTTTCGTAGACGCTGAGGCGCGGAAATCCGCGCGCGATCTGAAACGTGCGAACCAGCCCGACCGACGAAATGCGGTCGGGCCGCCAGCCGGTGATGTCGCGTCCACCGAAGAGCACGGTGCCTGAATCAGGCGCGACGACGCCCGTTATGCAGTTGAAAAGGGTCGTCTTGCCCGCGCCGTTAGGTCCGATCAGACCGGTGATGCGATGCGCCTCGACCCGAAGATCGACACCGCCAAGCGCATGAATCCCGTAGAAGCTCCGCGTCAGCTTGCGCACTTCGAGTAGCGACACTCGCGACTCCTGTCTCCGGCGATGAGCCCGTAGAAGCGTAGCATTTTATGGCCTGGCGACTGACCCGCCGAGGCCATCCCCGTTATACTGTGCGCAAAGAGCTTTTTGCGAGAGGTACATCATGTCGGTTCATCCGTTGTCGTCCCCACGCGCGATCGATCCGGTCGTCCAGGCGAAGACGCACCTCGCCGCCGCCCATCGTCTGGCCGTGCTGCACGAGCTGGAGGAAGGGATCGACAATCACTTCACCGTGACCGTGCCCGGCCGCGACGACTGCTACCTGATCCTTCCTTTCGGCCTGCATTGGTCGGAGGCGCGGGCGAGCGACATGATCGTCTTCGACGAGGTCTGGCAACACGCTCGAGGGCGAAGGCGTTGTCGAGTTGTCGGCGCAATGCATACACGCGCCGATCCACCGCATCTGCGGCGTGCGCGTGGTGCTTCACACCCACCAGCCGTGGGCGCTCGCGCTCAACATGCTCAAGGACAATCGCCTCCTGCCGGCGAACCAGACAGCGGCGTTCTTTCACGGCCACATCGCCTACGATGACGACTACGCCGGGACCGCGGACTCGCTCGAGGAGGGCGAACGCCTGGCGCGATTGATCGGCGCACAGACAGATCGTCTTCATGCAAGAATCACGGCGTGATCGCGACCGGGAGCACGATCGCGCAGGCGTACAAGCGGCTCTACAAACTCGAGCGCGTGTGCCGAACCCAGGTCTTGGCGATGTCCACCGGGCGGCCGCTGGCGGTACTGTCGGACGACATCGTGGCACAGGTCCAGGTGCCGGCCGACAACGACCGACACTCGCGCCCGGAGCGCGAGCGCCTGTACTTCGAGGCGATGATGCGGATACTCGATCGCGAGTTGCCGGGCTACGCGGACTGACAACCGAGTTCGGTCCGATGCGCGGTGCGGTCGACGCGAGCAAGGAAGCGCTGCCATGCACTGCCGGCCAGCGCTGCGCGGCTCGTTCAGCTCTGCGGCGCTTTCAATCCCCGGACCCGATAGGCGACAACAGGGGCGGCGGAAGCCCTTCAGCGTCAGCACCTCCTGGGGCTCGACGTCCACGATAGACTCGACTCCCGAGTAAACGTGGTGGGCGATCAGAATCTGGTCGCCCGGGGCCTCGCCGCACAAGCGCGCGGCCAGATTGGTGACGGTCCCGATCGCGCTGTAGTCCCAGCGACCTTCGAAGCCGATGGCGCCGATCGTCGCAAAGCCCTGCGCGATGCCGATGCCCAGACTCAGCTCGTAGCCGCGCTTGACCCAGTCCTCCGCCATGCGGCCGACGCGCTCGCGTATCGTAAGCGCCATCCGCACCGCGCGCTCGGCGGGGTTCGGGATCGGCAGCGGATCGTTGAAAAGAATCGTAATTCCGTCGCCGGTGAAATGCTCGAGCGTGCCTTCGTATTCGAGAATCAGCTTGCCGGTGATCTGCGTGATACTCGCGTAGCACGGCCATAACCTCCTCGGGCTCGGCGCCTTCGGCGAAAGCGGTGAAGCCGCGGAGGTCGAGGAACACGACGCGTGATTTCGCGGCGATGGCTCTTGAGCGGATCATCGGTGCCGCCTTTGACGATGAGCTCCGCCAGCTGTGGCGAGAAAAAGCGCCGCAGCCGGCCGACGCGCTCGAGCTCGCCGACCTGCTCGGCGACTCGCCGCTCCAGCGAAGCGTTCCAATCCTTGACTTCGGCGGCGAGCGTCTCGACCGTGTCGTGCAGGCGCTTGATCCTGCAGCATCGAGCGTACACGGGCGGCCAATGCGGCGTGGTCGACCGGTTTGGTCAGGTACTCATCGCCGCCGGCCTCGAGCCCCGCGATCACGTCCTTGGAATCCGCCATCGCGGTCACCATGATGATCGGCGTGAACGGGAACGCGGTATCGGCGCGCAAGCGCCGACACACCTCAAAGCCGTCGAGCTTGGGCATCATGACGTCGAGCAGTATCAGATCCGGAGTATGCTGCCGGGCGGCCGCCAGCCCTTCCTCGCCATCGGCCGCGGTGAGGACCTCGTAACCTTCCGCAGCCAGTCGAGTCTGCAGGACCTGACGTTCGTCGGGTTGTCGTCGACGATGAGGATGCGAGGAGGGGTTCTCACCAACGATAGTCCCAGCGATCTGGGAAATATACGGCCTTGGCCGGAGATGCACAAGGACACGAAGGCAGTAAGAACAGCGTGCGATTCTCACTCGAAAATCTGGTCATCGGCGAAACGTCCGGAAGTCAAGCTCGAGCAACTCGCCGAACGTGTCCAGAGGCGAACAGTGCTTCGATTCCTGGTGCGTTGGGTCGCGGGCATACGCGCTTCGGTCCATACCAAGCTGCTTGCCGCGTTTCTGATCGTCACGCTGCTTTTTATCGCGATGGCCCTGGTGAGTCTTGCAGACCATCGTCAGCGCGACGCGCCAGAGCCAGCTGCTCGACGAAGCGCATGAAATGGTCAGCCTGGCGCAGCAAGGTGAGCATGCGCTGGCCAGGCAGATGCATTCACCGATCTGGCGCTTCTTTCGCAGGACGAGGAGGCGATCGCCAAGATCCTGCGCGAGAACAATCGATTCAACGACACGCCTCGCCAAGGTGGAAGCGGCGGGAACAGCCGAGCAGGAGCCTGGTCGAGGAGATACGATCATCGCAGGACGAGGCGATGGCGGTCGTGGCCGACATAGCCAACGCCATCCGCGATGGCAAGCTCGGCGTGGTGACCGGCGCGCTTGTGCACCGCCAGGAGCGGCTCGACAGCGAAATAACGACACGGGTGGGCCGGCTGGTTGCGGCGCAGCGGGATCGAATGGCGCGCCTGCGCCACAGCGTCACTGCCGCCAACCGCAGGTCGCTGATTCTGACCAGCGCTTTCGCGGTGAGCGCGGTGATATTCGCGCTACTCTGCGGTTTCGTCATCTCGTGGTCGTTTATCCTCCCGGTGCGCGAGGCGCAGGCCTTCCTGCGCAAAGTCGCGGCGGGCAACTTTGGCGAACGCATCAGCGTGCCCAATCGCGACGAGTTCGGGCGCCTTGGCAGAGCGGATGAACCACATGAGCGAGGAGCTTCAACGTTTCGACACGCGAGCAGCGCCACGCGGCGCGCCGAGCTCGGTCGTCTCAACCTGCAACTGGCAGCAGACGAGCAAGGCAAAGTCGGAGTTTCTCGCCAACATGAGCCACGAGCTGCGCACGCCGATGAACGCCATCCTCGGCTTCACCGAAATGGTCCTCGACGGCCTCTATGGCGAGGTGCCGAGCGAGCTGAAGGAGCCGCTCGCCGACATCCAGGTCAACGGCCGGCATCTGCTGCGTCTGATCAACGATGTTCTCGACCTGTCCAAGATCGAGGCCGGACGCATGGAGCTCGCACTGCGGCGAGTATTCGGTCCGCGAGGTCATCGACATCGTTCACGTCTTCGCTGCGGTCGCTGGCCGCCGAGAAGGGCCTCGACTTCGTGGTCAGCGTTCCCGACGATCTTCCGGTCGCCTACGGCGACAACGGGCGCTCTCACGCAATGCCCTGATGAACCTGGCCGGCAATGCGATCAAGTTCACCAAGCGAGGGCGGGTCGAGATCGGCGTGGAGCTCGTCGGCAGCGAGCTCATCTATCGCGTCTCGGACACGGGCATCGGCATCCCGAAGGATGAGCTGGAGAATGTGTTCGCGGAGTTCCGCCAGGTCGACGCGACCGTGACGCGCGAGTTCGGGGGCACGGGCCTCGGCCTCAGCATCACCAAGAAGTTCGTGGAGATGCACGGCGGCCGCATCTGGATCGAGAGCGAGATCGGCAAGGGCTGCACGTTCTTCTTCGCCGTTCCACTTGCGGACGAAAGGCGATGGCGCATGAGCGAGAACACGATCCTTTACGTCGAAGACAACGAGTACAACCGAAAGATCGTGCGCGTCAGCTGCTCGGCCGCACTTCGTACCGGCCTGATCGAGGCGGTGGACGGCGAGGCCGGCGTCGCCCTGGCGCAACAGGAGCTGCCGGATCTCATCCTCATGGATGTGCAGCTGCCCAAGATGTCCGGCCTCGATGCGACCACGAGTCCTGAAGGCGGACGCGCGCACGAGCCACATCCCGATCATCGTGATTACGTCGTTCGCGCTGAGCGGCGATCGGGAAAAGGCGGTCGGCGGCCGGCGCCAACAGCTACCTCGCGAAGCCGTACAGCCCGCGCGAGCTTCTGGCGCTGGTTCGCCAGTATCTTCCGGACCCTGATCCTAAGCAATCGGAGGTGATGCAGATGATACAACGCCGTTCGAGTTCACCGACGCGCCGCTCTTCGCCGTGCTTTCCTCTGCTCGGCCTCGGCGTTGCGCAGGTGCACGCCGCGCGGCGAGCAGGCGGAGCAGTTCACGCCGGAGTTCCGCCAGATCCACACCAGCTACGACGCCAAGCACACGCCGAAGATCGTCGCGCCTGACTCGGTCAAGCGCGGCGAATGGTTCACGGTGACGGTGAGCGTGCGGCGCCGGAGGACAGCATCCCGTCGCTGTCCGAGCACTTCGTCCGCTACATCGCGCTTGTACAAGGACACCGTGGAGATCGCGCGCGTCTACCTCGCACCCGGTGTACTCGCTGCCGACGGTGACGTTCACCAGTCGCGCTCGACGAAGGCGGGTCGCTGCGGGCCGTGGCGGAGCCCACCCACTCCGCGCGCCTGGGAGGCCTCGAAGAAGATCGAGGTTCTTCCCTAGGCGCGCAGACGTCGAGCTAATGCTCAGCGGGGCCTTCATCTCGACGGTGACGCGCGCCGGCTTGCTGGTCGCCGACGGTGACGCTCGCCCGCGACGGTCCCCAGGCGTTCGTGCCAGACCTGGAGCTTGTACTGGCCCGGCGGCAGGTTGTCGAAAGCGAACTGTCCGTCCGGCGCCGGTGATCGGCGTAGAACGGGTGCGCCGCGACGACGACCCATCCGGCCATCCACGAGTGCAGGTCGCAGTTGATGCGCACGATCTCCGGCTTGTCGAAAGTGATCGGAATCGTCCGGCTCTTCGGCTGCGTGCGATTGAACGACGCATTGAGCTTCGGCGTCGCGTGAATATTGTGGAGCAGGCGGTCGCTGTTCAGAAAATCCACGGTGCCGCCCGCGGGAACCGATGACGACCCGCGGGAATGAACGCGCATCCGTTCTGATCCATCTCGACGTTGGCCGATGGGGCCGGCGCTGCCGCGCCGGCGGGCGCGGTTCTCCGAGCCATACGACCGCGTTTCTCAGCTCTTCTGCGGCGATACCAACAGATCGCCCGCGTCCTTCTGGGTGCCGCATACATATTGGTCGATGGTCACATCGACTTTTCTGCGCCGGAACGGGACCGACAAAGACCACCTTGCTTCTTGATGAGGCGCCGAGGCTGATGCCCGGCGCGCAGAGCAGCACAAAGAGCAGGCGCGGGCCAACCGCCCACGAATGGCATTCCTCTCATTCGACACTCCTGCCTGTCGCACCCGGTGGTTGCCGCTCACGACGCAAGCACCAGCTCTTCGACTCGCAAACTGGAATCCGATCCAGCGTAGTCCGCGGCCGGCGCGGATGGTCAAGCGACGCCCGCTAGGTCTTGAGCCGATATCCGGTTTTGAATATCCACGCCACGATCGCCAGCGATATCGCCATGAACAGCGATGGTCATGGCGAGGCTGATGCCGACGCTGACGTCGGCGATGCCGTAGAAGCTCCAGCGAGAAGCCGCTGATCAGATAGACCACCGGGTTGAACAGCGTGACCGTCTGCCAGAACGGCGGCAGCATATCGATGGAATAAAAGCTGCCGCCGAGAAAGGTCAGCGGCGTGACGATCAGAAGCGGCACGAGTTGCAGCTTTTCGAATCCGTCGGCCCAGATGCCGATGATGAAGCCGACGAGGCTGAACGTCACCGCCGTGAGCACGAGGAACAGCATCATCCAGAACGGATGCGCGATCCGCAGCGGCACGAACAGGCCCGCGGTCGCCAGGATGATCAGGCCGAGGATGATCGACTTGGTCGCGGCCGCGCCGACGTAGCTCACGACGATCTCGAGATACGAAATCGGGCGCCGACAGCAGCTCGTAGATCGTTCCCGTGAACTTGGGAAAGTAGATGCCGAACGACGCATTGGAGATGCTCTGCGTCAGCAGCGACAGCATGATCAGTCCGGGAACGATGAAGGCGCCGTAGCTGATCCCCTCGACCTGCTGGATGCGCGAGCCGATCGCCGCGCCGAAGACGACGAAATACAGCGAGGTCGAAATCACCGGCGAGATGATGCTCTGCATCAGCGTGCGCCGGGTGCGCGCCATCTCGAAGCGTGTAGATCGCGCGGATCGCGTGAACGTTCACTTGTCCTTCCTGCACCAGGCTGACGAAGATATCTTCCAGCGAGCTCTGCGTCGTCTGCAGATCCTTGAACCTGATCCCTGCCTTGTCGAGGTCGTCGAGCAGCGTCGGCGATGCTGGTGCGCTCGCCCTGCGTGTCGTAGGTATAGATCAGATCGCTGCCGCCGCTCGACAGCTCCAGATGGTAGGCGGCGAGCTCGGAAGGAATCGCGCTGCAGCGGGTCCTGCAGGTGCAGCGTCAGTTGCTTCTTGCCGAGCTTGCGCATGAGCTCGGCCTTGTTTTCCACCAGAATGATCTCGCCCTTGCTGATCACGCCGACCCGGTCGGCCATCTCCTCGGCCTCGTCGATGTAATGCGTGGTCAGGATGATGGTGACGCCGCCGGCCTTGAGCGAGCGCACCAGCTGCCACATGTCCCGTCTGCAGCTCGACGTCGACGCCGGCGGTCGGCTCGTCGAGGAACAGGATCTGCGGCTCGTGCGACAGCGCCTTGGCGATCAGCGAGGCGCCGCTTCATGCCGCCGGAAAGCGTGATGATCTTGCTGTCCTTCCTGCTCCACAACGACAGATCCTTGAGCACCTTTTCGATGTGTGCCGGATTGGCCGGCTTGCCGAACAAGCCGCGGCTGAACGACACCGTGCCCCATACCGATCTCGAATGCATCGGTGGTCAGCTCCTGCGGCACCAGACCGATCATCGAGCGGGCGGCGCGGTAAGTCGGTGATGATGTCGTGACCGTCGACCGTGACGCTTGCCTTCGGTCGGATTGACGATGCCGCAGATGGTGCTGATCAGCGTCGTCTTGCCCGCGCCGTTGGGGCCCAGCAGTGCGAAGATCTCGCCGCGGCGAATCTCCAGGTCGATGTTCTTGAGCGCCTGGAGGCCCGAAGCGTAACGTCTTGGAGAGTGTGCGATACGGAGATGACTGCTCGCGTCGGAGGCGGCGCTCGCATGCCTGCCAGGACGCCGTAGCCCGCTTCGCGCAGGCCGATCGCCAGCTCGACTTCCATGTCGCGCGCGCCGTCGTAGGGCATCGGGTTGTAGGCCTCGTAGAGATCCGGTCAGCAAACGCAAGCCGAATTTTTGCACGAATCTATTGGCCTGAATACCGGCTTTGTGCTTGTCGAAGCGCACGTCCGGATTCAGTCCGGTCATGCCGACGTAAACGCATTGCTTGCCGGCCATGTAGTCGGGATTGGCTTTCTTGAATCGTGGCTCGTAGAGCACGTCTTTCGATAATTCGATCACATAGACGTAGTAGTGGTATCGGCGTCCCATTTGCGGCGCGGAGGTGCGAGGCGATCGCACAGTCTACCGCGACAGGCGCCGAGCGAATCAAACAAGCTCCTTCTTGCAGGCGAAGGCGGACCGTGATCGCGATCAGGCCGACCGCGCACGCGGCCAGCGGCACGAACGCGAGCGCGGGAATTCCGCTCAGGTCCCAGGCCGCGCCGCTGAGTACCGCGATCGCCACCGCGCCGCCGTAGCTGATGGTGAACGTTCCCGCCGAGGTGCGGGCGACGTCTTCCGGACGGCAGAGGAGCGGCGGCAAGCGTGAGCCCGAGGATCAACGCTGCTGCGTCCGCAAAGCCGAGAAGAGCCGCCCAGACGACGGTCGCCGGACCGACCATCAGCACCAGGCCCGCGAGCGAGAGTAGCGAGAGCGCGCCGGAAGCGATGATAGGGCCACGCGCGGCGCTCCGAGCTTGCTGGCGGTCGCCAGCAGCAAGACAGACGCCGGCAACTGTCCGAAAGTTCAACGCCAGCAAGCGCGTCGCTGATCAGGTCCGGCCCGGCCAGCGCTGGCGAGATAGATGGGAATGAAGGCGTTGGCGATGAAGTAGATGGCGTTGATGCAGCAAAAGCAGGCCGCCGAGCCGCCAGACGAGCCCGACGTGCCAATCCGGCAGCCACTTGCGCGGCGCTTCCGCCCGTATCGCATGCTCGCTCTCAGCCTCCGAGCGCGGCGCGAAGAAGTAGACGACGACCGCGATGATCGCGATCGGCAGCGACCAGAACACCAGCGACGATCGCCAGCTTCCGCCGACCATCGGCAGCACAAAGGGAATCGTCAGCAGCACCGGAAAGACCTCGCCGACGAGCAAGCCCGTTGGTGTAGACCGCGGTGCCCAATCCGATCCGCCGCGGCAGCCACTGGCGCACCGTGGTGTGGCATGATCGGCTGCATGATCGCCGCGCCCGCCGACATCAGGATCGTCGTCGCGAACAGCACGGCGTAGCTCGTGCTCAAGCCTCGCAGCGCCGAGCCCGCTGCCACCAGCATCAGTCCGCCGACCAGCGCCGCCCTGACGCCCAAACGCGCGACCGAGCAGCGATCCCGCCAACGCCGCGATCGCAAACAGCGCCGGAGGAATGCTGCTCAAGAGGCCGACCTCGGTGGCGCTCAAGGCGAATTCGTCGCGGATCATCGCGATGACCGGTGGAACCGCGAGGATGGTGATCCTCAGCGCGTTGCCGGCGAGCCAGAGCAGCACGATCGCGGTCCACATCTCGCGCCGGTGTCCTGGTTGTTGTCGGGCATTGCTTCGGGTGCGATCTTGCAGTTCCGGAGATGATCGAGCTATGCAGGACGCGGCATTCGGTCACTCGGCCATCAGCGCCGGCACCAGCAGCGGCGCGATCAGCAACCCGGCGGCCGCATCCTGGTCGCGGAACCAGCCGGCCTCATTCGAGATGTTCATGGTGCCCAATCGTCGTCCGCGATAGCCGATCGGCACGTTCATGATCGATCCGACGCCGAGGCTGAAGATCAAATCGTAATCGTCGAAGGCTGCACGCACTTCGTCCGGCGTGCGTTGCGACGAACACCTCGCCCTCGATCCAGCACCACCTTGCTCCACGGCGTTCCGCGCTTGGTCTTGCGGCCGCCTACTGGGTACGCGGCGACGTTGCTGCTGTGGACGCGCTCGACCTCCATGGTCGCTTCGTGCACGCGCATGATGGTTAACAGCCGGTGCCCCATGACTTCCTGCACCAGCGCGTCCACTGCCTCGTAGAGCGCTCGCGGCTCGTGTGCACGGAAGCGGACAGCCGCGCGAGGGTGGCGAGGTCGGTGAGGGTTAATGCGCGGGCTCGGTCGGGCATGGCGGCGATCCTGGATGTTGCCGGGTGGAACCGGAGTCGGCCCGGCTTCGTGTGCGCGGTCTCACTCTGGGTTAACTCAGCCCGGGAGAATACAATAAGAAACCTGGGCGACCATCGATCAACGTGGAAATAGGGGATGCATCATGCGTAGAAGACAAGTCCTGAAGGCGACCGGTGCGGTGCTTGGCGGCGCCCGTACTGGCACAGCTCGCGCGGCCGTTCGATGCGCTGGCCAACGACCGACCAGGTGATCATCATGACCTGGGGCGGGCTTTGGGGCGACGCCATGCGCGACAACGTCGATACGGCGTATCAGAAGGCCACCGGCATCAAGGTGTTCAGGATCGCAGCGCCAGCCCGGTCGAGCGCATCACCAAGCTGAAGGTGAGCCTGCACAACCAGACCGTGGACCTGTTCCAGCTTGCCGATGGCCTGGTGCCGCTCGCGGTGAAGCAGGGCGTGGCGGAAAAGCTGAACCGGGCGTCGCCGCGCATGCCGCAACGTGCGCAACATGATCCCGGCGTTCTGGAACGACTACTGGTGCCGCAGATTTTTTCGATCACGGGATCATCTACAACACCAAGCTGGTGAAGAATCCGCCGACGGCGTGGGCGGATCTGTGGCGGCCCGAATTCAAGGGTCGCATCGTGCTGCCCGAGATCTCGCATCCGATCGGCTCCTACATCATCCCGATCGGCGCGCTGGCGCAGGGCAAATCGCCGAAGGACGAGGCAGCCGGGCTTCGAGATGCTGAAGAAGATGGCGGACCTGCGTCCGATCTGGGCCAAGGACACCGATACGATGATGAACGCGATGCGCACCGAGGACGCGGTCATCGGCATCCTCTACAAGTCGCAGACCTATACGGTCGAAGGGCTGGAACACGCCGGTCGAATGGGTGTACCCGAAGGGAAGGCGGCATCGCCTTTACCGTCCGGCAACCTGCATTGCCAGAGAACACCAAGAACCTGGAGGCGGCCGAGGAGTATCTCAACGTCACCATGGATCCCGAACGTGCAGCCTTCGCCGCCAAGATCTACAACTACGGCGGCACCAACAAGGACACGCTGGCGCGTCTTTCGCCAGAGCTGCAGGAGCGCGTGAAGTTCCCGCAGGACCAGATCGACCGCATGGTCAAGCTCGACCTGGAGTTCATGGGCGACAACCGCGCGGCCTGGGTCGAACGCTGGAACAAGGTGGTCGCCGGAAGCTGATGCCGGCCGCGCGCGGCGCGCGCCAAGCTTTATCACCTAGGCTGGCGGGCCAACGGCGACAGTTTCGATGTGGCGCTGGCCGTCAACCGCGCGTTGGCGGCGGGCGGCCGCGCGTGGCGCTCGCGCGCGGCGTCAGACCCGCTCGATGCCGGCGATTACCTGGTCGAGCTAACTGCGTCGCGGCGCACGGCGATTGCCGACCTGGGTCTCAAAGTCGCGACCGTGGGAAGCCGCCATCCCGCCGCGGCGCAGGCGTCTGAAGCGCCGCGGCCGCATTGCTGTTCGCGGGCACCGCGCTCGCGCTTTCCGTACTACGCCTATTACGCGCTGTGCCTGTTGCGGCTGGGTGTCGCCTACACGCCGTGCGATGGCGCGACGCTGTCGACGGCGCACTGGACGACGCCAATCTGCTGATCCTGCCCGGAGTGGTTCTCGAACTGGGGCATCGACAATGCCGAGAAGCGTGCATGGCGCCGATGCGCGCGTGCGCGACTTTCTGGCGCAGGGAGGTGCCGCCATCGGGCTCCTGCGGCGGCGCGTACTACCTGTCGATGGGCCGGCCGGGCTGGACCGGCACCGCGCAGGCCAAGCCCTCTACACGCACGAATACCTGCAGAGCGGTGTCGGCGTGGTGACGCTGGAGATGCGCAAGGGGCCGCTCGCGCTCGGTTCGCCCGCCGACGATGGAAGTGCCGTACTACCACGGCCCGATCTACGACCTGGTGGGGCCGGGCATCGACGTCGCGGCAACGTTCCGCGAGCTGACCCTCGCCGGGCCGGCTTGCCATCGACAATCCGCTCGACCGCGACAAGTTCGAGCGCGACATGGCCGGCAACGCGGCGATCCTGCTGGCGACGGAGATCGCGGCCGCGCCGGTGTTGTTCTCGCCGCATCCGGAGATGGGCGATCTCGATCCGCAAGTACATTGCGCTCGATGGATACGTGCGGCACTACCTGCCCATCCGCGGCGTCGGCACCATGCGCGACGACGCTGCGTCACTACCGCATCTGCGATTCGCCCAGCTTCCGCCTGGTGCAGAATGCGATCGACGAAGCTGATGTCCATGACGCCGGCTGAACAACCATCAGCGGCTCCACCGCGCGAAGCCCATCGCCGTCCGCGCGCGGCGACGACGTGGCCGACATCAGTCGCGCTGTGCCGGCGGCAGAAGTGGACGCGCTGCCGCGATTTCGGCGCGGGCGACGAAGGAGATCTGCTGCGCGACGTTGCGCGCGCGCCGGCGCCCGCATCGATCCGGTCGGCGAGCGCGTCGCCCGCGCGATGAAGCATGTCGGCACGCTCGCCGCGCTCGCAGCGTCGTGGAATCATCATGGCGGCAACGATGACAGAGCATTTCGACACCGCCGCGGAGCGCACGCCGGCGCAGCAACTGATGGAACTGGAGCTCTCCGTCGCGCTGGTCGAATGCTGGACGCGGGTGGCGGAGCTTGATCTGGCGCTGGCGGGTCGCGTCATGAGCGCGGGCGAGGCCGACGTCCGGCTGGACAAGGTACGCAAGACCTTTGGCGCGGTGGTGGCGGTCAACGACGTCACCCTCGACATTGCGCGCGGAACCATTTTTCGCTGCTCGGGCCTTCCGGCTGCGGCAAGACGACGACGCTGCGCCTGATCGCGGGGTTCGAGCAGCCGAGCGCGGGCGAGGTCTATATTCGCGGCAAGCGCGTGACCGCCATCCCACCCTATCGCCGCGATTTCAGCATGGTGTTCCAGAGCTACGCCTTGTTCCCGCACCTGAACGTGGCGGAGAACGTCGCGTTCGGCCTGCGCATGCGCCGCGTGCCGCGCAGCGAGCGCGCCACCGCGGTCGCCGAGGCACTCGAGCTCGTGAAGCTCGGCGCGCTCGCCGATCGCTATCCGCGTCAACTCTCGGGCGGGCAGCAGCAGCGTGTCGCGCTGGCACGCGCCATGGTCATCAAGCCGGCGGTGCTGCTGCTCGACGAGCCGCTTGGGCGCGCTGGACAAGATGCTGCGCGAGGAGATGCAGGTCGAGCTGCGCCAGCTGCAGCAGCGCCTGGGCATCACCGCGGTGTTCGTGACCCACGATCAGGAAGAGGCGCTGACCTTGTCGGACCAGGTGGCGGTCATGCGCAACGGCGATCATCGAGCAGGTCGGCGCGCCGCGCGAGATCTACGACCGGCCGGTGAACGAATTCGTCGCGGGATTCCTGGGCGCCAGCAATTTTCTCGACGGCACGGTGTTATCCGCGCGACGCCGGGATCGCGCAGGTGGAGACGGCATCGGGTCGGCGTGAGCGTGGTCACCGACTCGGCGCGCGGTCGGCGCCAGCGGTGCGCCTCGCGGTGCGGCCCGAGCGCGTTCGCATGAACGGCCCGGAAGGCGAGGGCGTGCCGCGCGAATACTCGACATCGTCTATCGCGGGTCGGTGACGCACTATTACATGACCAGTCCCGGCGGTCCGCTGCTCTGCTACCGCCAGAACGCGGCGCGCCGCCGACTGGACCGTCGGCGACGACGTGCGCTGCGCGTGGGATGTCGAGAGTGGCGTGCTGGTCGCGCCGGAGATGGTATGACGAGTCCTGATCGACGATCGGCTCCCAAGCCGACCCGTATGGAGAATTGTTCTTTCTGGGCGGCCCAGTTGCCTGCGGGACACTCAAGGCCACTCTGGCATAGGCTGGCCGCCGGCGAAGGATCGGGGTTCGCTACTGTTCGGGTGTCTGCGCTGTCGCGGCAGCGGGGGATCCAGATGACAGGCGTGACGCGCTACTTGTGCTGTTGCGATGGCCGCTGCTACTGGGTCGCTTGTGTCCTACGCTCAACCGCGAAGGCGAAGTCTGGCGCGTTGGGTTTTTGTCTGGGAGCGCAGCTGTCCTCATATCTTCCCGCATTCGTGAAAGGGATGCGGGACCTTGGATATATGGAGGGCAAAAACCTAATTGTCGAGTGGCGCTTTGCTGATGGCAAGTTCAGACGCTTGCCGGATCTAGCGGCGCAGCTCCGTGCAGTTGAAGGTGGACGTCATTGTCACGGTCGCGTCGCCCGCGATTGGGGCAGCACAGAAGGCGACCACACGATTCCGATCGTCATGGCAACCACCGGCGACCCTGTAGGCAGCGGATTCGTTAGGAGCCTGGCGCGGCCGGGCAAATATCACCGGACTCTCCGAAAATATGAGTGGCGTGTTGGCCCCAAGCTCCTCGATGATGTGCTCCACTCCGTCGATTGCCGAAGCTGTCTCTGGTCGCGGTGCTGGTGACTCCACGAGCAGCTTACCGCGCGCGACATCGCAGAGCGTCAAGCCGCGCAGAAGGCGGGGATAAAGACTCTGGTCGCCGAGGCATCGTCTCCTACAGGAGGTCGAGCGCATTCTCGCTGATAAGCTCGCGAGAACGCCGACGCGGTGATCGTAGGTGCTTCCACGTTTTCACGTTGCAAGCAACAGGTCGCGGAGCTCGCACTAAAGTACCGAATGCATCGATGTTCCGAGCCAGGAACGTCGAGGCCGGCGGGCTGAGTTACGGGTACAAACCGACTGAAAATTACCTGCGCTCCGCGAACTAACATGGACAAGATCTTGAAGGGTGCGAAACCAGGTGATCTGCCAGTGGAGCAACAAAGTGACGCTCGAGCTCGTGGTGAACCTGAAAACCGCTAAGCGCTGGGCCTCCGCGATACCGCAGACGATATTGCTTCGCAGACAAGATAATCGAGTGAAGAACGCGATCGATGAAAGATACGGCAGCTCTCCGACAACCCGGATTAGCTCGATTTTGATCCGATCGGGACTCAAACAATCTGGCGCCTGACTGCTAGATGAAATCGGATCACGACGCATGAAGAGCGCGTGGGCTTGGGGGGCCTTTGCGTGCGCCTCCTCTGGCGGTAGCGCTGATCTTCTTCGTCGGTCCGCTCGTCTACCTCTTTCTACGTCAGCGTCCATACCACGTCGCCGAGCGAGCTCTACGGCGACGCGCTTACGCTGCAGAATTACACCGCGATCCTCGGCGACTCGTTCTATCTCCGGATCATCCAGCGCACGCTCGGCACGGCGGCGGTGATCCTCGGTCTTTGCCTCGCTCATCGGTTATCCCGTCGCCTACTTCGTCGCGCTGCTGCCGTCGCGACGACGCATGATCGTGCTCTTGCTGCTGCTGTTTCCGCTGATGGTCAGCAACGTCGTGCGCGCCTACGGCTGGGTCGCGATCCTCGGGCGCCGCGGCGTGATCAACACGGGACTGCGCGACTTGGGCTGATCGACGTGCCGCTCGATCTTCTTCTACAGCACCGAGGCCGTGGTGGTGGGGCTGATGACCATTCTCCTGCCCTACATGGTGATCTCGATCGCCAATACGCTGTCGGGGCTGGATCCGCGCTACGAAGAGGCTGCACAGTCCCTGGGCGCGGGACCGATCCGCACTTTCGTCCACGTGACGCTTGCCGCTGTCGACGCCCGGTGTCGCTTCCGGAATGCTGCTGGTGTTCCTGCTGACGCTTTCCGCCTATGTGACGATCACTCTGCTCGGCGGCCCGCGATCGAAGCTGCTGGTGAGCATGATCTACGACAGCGTGGTGTCCTTCCAGTGGCCGCGCGCCGCGGCGCTCGCCTTCATCCTGCTCGCCATTGCGCTGGCGCTGACCGGCGTCATCATGCGCCGTGCTGCGACCGGCCCGCGTCCAGGGAACCGGACGATGAAGCTGACACTCTCTCCCGGACGCGTCGTCTGCGGCGGCGCGACCGTCGTCGCGTTTGTGCTGATCCTCGCGCCGATACTGGTGGTCGTCGTCGCCGGCGTTTTCGCCGACGGACTATTTCCAGTTTCCGCCGCCCGGGCCTGTCGCTTGCGCTGGTTCGTCGAATTCTTCCGCCTCGACAACATGCGCAACGCCTTTACGCTGAGCTGGAGCTGGCGCTGCTCGTCGGCCACGCTCGCGACCGATGCTCGGCACGCTGGGCGCATTATTTCTGGCGCGTCGCCGCGGCGTGATCGCCAGCCTGCTGCAATCGCTGTTTCTCGCCGCCGCTGGTGTTCCCGACGATCATCCTGGGGCCTCGCGCTGTTGCTGCTGTACAAGACCATCGGCATGCCGGTGTTTCCGGGCTGCTGCTGGCGCATTGCGTGATCGGCATGCCTTATTGCTTTCGCACCGTGCTCGCCAGCGTGCAGGCGCTCGATCCGTCGCTGGAAGAGGCCGGACAGAGCCTTGGCGCGGGACCGCTCAGCACGCTCTTCCTGGTGACGCTGCCGCTGATCTGGCAGGGCGTGCTCTCGGGATGGCTGTTCGCCTTTGTCGTGTCGTTCGGCGAGTTGAACACGGCGCTGTTCCTGAGCGGGCCGGGACTGACCACGCTGCCGATCGAGATCTTCAGCTATCTGCAGTTCCAGGGAGCCAGCTCGTGATCGCCGCGGCCTCGACCCTGCAGATCGCGCTCGATCATCGTGATGGTCGCCGGGATCGAGCGCGTCGTCGGCCTCGGCCGTATCATCCGCTCGCGCTGATGCGGTCCGATGTCGGAACAGTTCGATCACGCGTCCTTCTTCCGGAGGCGCACGTGGATGTTCTTCTCTGGGTGAATGACAGCATCCTCGCCGAGGCATTCTCTCGCGTCCGAAGCCCGACTGCTTGACGCCGCCGAAGGGCGCGCCGAGGAAATGCTTGCCGACTTCGTTGATCCAGACGTAGCCGGCCTGCACGTTCATCGCCGTGCGGTGCGCGGTCGAAAGATCGTTGGTCCAGATCGAGCAGGTGAGGCCGTAATCGACCGCGTTCACGTCGTCGATCATGCGCTGCCTCGTCCGACCACTTGAGGATCGCCAGCACTGGCCCGAAGATCTCCTCGCGCGCGATGCGCATCGCCGGCGTCGACATCGCGCAAACACGCGTCGGCTCGACAAAGAAGCCGCCAGCGAGCGCGGGATCCGAAGGCCGCTTGCCGCCATGCACGCAAGCCGCGCGCCTTCCGCTGCGGCGGCTTCGATGTAGCTCGAGCACGCGATCGAGCTGAGCACGCGCTCACGATCGCGCCCATGGTCGTTGCCGGATCGGTCGCGAGGCACCGGGCTTGAAAGCAGCGACTCGCGCGCCTTGATCGCGCTCGAGCACCGCGTCGTAGATCGATGCGTGAATGAAGCGCGCGGCTGGTCGAGCCGCACGACTGGCCGCACCAGGTGAAGTTCATGCCGCCGACCGCGGCCGCCCGCGACCTCGTCCGGATCGGCGTCGGCGATAAGCGATCAGCGCGTTCTTGCCGCCCAGCTCGAGCAGCAGCGGCTTGACCGTCTCGCTTGCCGCGCGCATCACCGCGCGCTCCGGCGGCGACGCTGCCGATGATGCGCGACCATGGCGACGTCCCGGATGCGACGCCAGCGCGGCACCGGTCGTCGCGGTCGCCGGGAACGACGTTGAATACGCCCGGCGGGCAGCAGACCGTCGACGAGCTCGGCCAGGCGCAGCGCCGACAGCGGCGCCTGGTCCGGCGGCTTGATCGACGACGGCATTGCCCGCCGCCAGCGGCGCCGCCGACTTGCCGGCGGCAAACATGAACGGATGGTTGAACGGCACGATGCGCGCCGACGACGCCGATGGGCTCGCGCACCGAAAAGTTGACGACGTCGGGCCCCATCGGGATCGAGCGCGCCCTTCATCTCGGTGACCAGCCCGGCGAAGAAGTCGAGCTGCGCGGCGGCGATCATCGCATCGCTCGCCATCTCGCGCACCGGATTGCCGCAGTTGGCCGCGTCGATCAGCGCCAGCTCGCCGGCGTTCTGCGCGCAGCAGCTGCGGCCATGCGCCGCAGGATTCGGCGCGCTCGAGCGGCAGCGACCGCGCGCCACTCGGCGAAGCCGCGCTGCGCCGCGGCGACGGCCGCGTCGACGTCGGCCTGGCATCGCCGACGGCGACGCGCGCCGAGCCGACTCGCCCGTGCTCGGATTCACGGTCTCGCCGTAACCGCCTGGAGCGGGCTCGTGCCACGCGCCGCCGTAATAGAGCGCTGCGGTGGTCGGGAGCGGCAGCGCGGTCGCTTCGCCGCGGAATCGAGGCATGTCATCGCGTGATCCGGTTCGCCGCCGAGGCGGCCGATCAGCGCGTTGGCGCCGATCGCAAGCACGAACAGCACGATCAGCAGCGCGTACATCCGCGGCATGTCGAAAGTCGCATACGCCTGGATGATCAGGTAGCCGATGCCGCGGTTCGACAGCTTGGTCTCGGCGAGCAGCGTGCCGATGATCGCGACGCCGAGGCCCAGCCGCACGCCGTTCACGATCGGCTCGCGCATCGCCGGCAGATAGATCTTGGTCACCATCTGCCACGTCGACGCGCGAAAGCTCTGGCCGACGCGGATCAGCACGCGGTCGATCTGCCGCATGCCCGACGCGGCGCTGATCGCGATCGGGAAAGAAGCACGACAGCGCGCCCATCGCGATCTTCGAGCCCGAGCCGACGCCGAACCACATGATCATCACCGGGAAGAAGATGATCTTCGGCGTCGGCCCGAGGTAGTAGATGAACGACTCGTAGGCGCGCGACAGGAACCGGTTGGCGCCCAGCAGAATGCCGACCGCCAGGCCGCACACTCCGCCGATGAGCAGCGCCGACGCCGATCTCGCCGACGGTGACGCCGAGATTGCCGTAGAAGTCCGTGCTAGCGAGCAGGCGGACGACCGCGCGGCCGATGGCGGCGAGCGATGGCACGACGTCGCGAAACAGCAGCCCGGAAGCCGCGAGCGCTTCCCAGCCGACGAGGATCGACGGCGATGATGACGCGACGCCGCACGCAGCGCGATCGACGCCGGCGCGCGGTCGCGGCGCGGCGGACGGCGCGCGCTCACGCGCGCGGGCCTCAGCCATCGCTCGAGCCGCTCGGTGACGTCGAAGAACACGATGCTGGTCAGGATGACGAAGCAGATCGCGCCGTAGGTTCCGGGCAGGTCGTAGCGCTCGGCAAGCTCGTTGATGAGCTGGCCGAGCCCGCCGAAGTTGATCAGGAACTCGACGCCGACGATGTTGATCATCGCGAAGATGAGCCCGAGCTTGCAGACCGACGAACACCGTCGGCAGCGCGGCCGGCAGCAGGATCTTCCAGAACTGCTGCGACGTGCGTGAGCCCGAAGCTGCGGCCGACGTCGAGCAGCACCTGCCGCGTGCCAGCCAGGCCTTCGAGCGTCTTCAGGATCACCGGCGCGAGTCCGGCGGCGAAGCCGATCATCACGATCGTCGTCGCGCTGCGTCCGAAGATGACCAGGAACAGCGGGTACATGAGCACGATCGGCGCCGCGGCGAGCGCGCCCACCCACGTTTCGCACGCCAGCCGCATGATGCGTGAAGCGGTAGAGCAGGGCGCCGATCGGGATGCCGACGCCGGCGAGCAACAGGCTCGCCCA
>ERZ1370068.1980-contig-11940_pt1 | contig 57448 bp, 92 predicted proteins | sample MGYA00561227_ERZ1370068 | MGnify/ENA primary metagenome ERZ1370068 (study PRJEB38410, sample SAMEA6850437) | metagenome | study: Metagenomic assessment of the ecological functions of the soil: analysis of the soil microbiota associated with the... | reverse complement strand
TTGTGCTGTTCAGTTACGTATTGCTCAAAAAACTTCCAACAAGATAGACGGCGCTGGGGAACCGACGCCGGAGAGAAAACTCAGCACAGCATGCACCTAGTTCTTTCGCTCATCTCTTACCACCAGCAATAACCCCGAACTTGAGCCTGGTAGCGCCCTGCGCGAGCGCAATGTTTTCGTCCGCGAGTTGGAGTATTTTTGGATCATTCGTTGCCTGGAGAAGTTTTACCATTTCGCCCATAATGAGTTCTTTCCAGGCCCCGAGTAGCTGAGCCGCCATAGCAGGATCAGCGGTCTTTAGTTCGGCGTGAAACCTCTTCCCTCTTTCCACTGCCATATGGAATCCATTCATCATTTCATTCATGGCAACCCCTACGCCCACTGGTCAGTGTAACCGCAGCCTACCCACAAGGCGCTCACGCTCAATGACTGCTCGCCAAGCGCCAACTCTCTGCCGGGCAATGTCCGTCGTTCCGTCGAAAGTAAACGTCGCCAGGAGGCATTTCGTTACCACATGCTCCTCTAGCCTGGCAAAGATCTGATCGGTGCTTTCGTCATCGGCGCTGTTGATCGTCTCATTACAGTTGCTACAGTGGAAAATCAGCACGTCAATTAACCACCTCTTCGGGCTTATGGATATATCACCGCCCGTGATCTCGGCGCAAGAAAAAGGGGCCAGACCGAAGCCCCGCCCGCCTTCAATGGTCCATCTCCCTTAGCCGCCTAGCCAGTTCAAAAATCTCTTCTGGGATTTCCGGGTCGTGAGTGTCGTGGTATTCCCGCGCTAACTCGTCCATCTTTTGCTCTACCCAATGAGCATCGGTGAATCCTGATTTGGGAATCGATGAAACCCAACTGCGCAGAGGTCGGGCGTGAACCCGGCCTCTTGTGTTGTCAGGCAATCACTGCTTCCGACCCTGTTTGTCCAGGCGCACTACTTCTGCCGTAACTTCATCTACGAGTTTCTGATGATCGCTCACCAGTGCAGCAACTTCCCTAGAAAGTTGCTCAATCTCCTCCTGCGTGCTGGCCTTAGACATCCGCTCGTTTATCTCGTCGGAGAGCCGATTGAGCGTGTCGCTAACGCGAGACATTTCCGGGAAAGCCCCTTCAAGGATGGCTAAAATCAGGTCCGTTATTCGCCTCACGATTGGGTAGAGTTTCTCGAATGCCGCTAAGTCCCTTCGCGCAAGGAGCCAGTGTAGGCCTTGGATCAACTCATCATTCGCATGAGACAGGTCATTAAGTGTTTCAGAATCGATGTGAAACATAACAGTAGTGGGTCTGTCCATTTTTCCCTCCGTCGGTTAATTGCCTATCTTAGGCGTACGATATATCACCGCATAGCCACAAAGCGCCAAATGTTTAATGATGAGATTGAGCGCCTGGCTAGGGAGTGTGGCAAGCTCGGTGAGCCCTGGGTATTTAGGCCATAGAGGTATCACAGGCCATTTGCTAAACTCAATCCATGACAAAGGTGAGAAAACACAGAACCAAAAAGCCTACTAAATGCCCCTGTTTAAAGGGCTGGGTTTGCGAAGACCATCCAAATCAACCTTGGAATCACACAGGTTGTGGAGCTGCCGGGGAACTTTGTACAAATCCACGGTGCGACAAAGATCCGGACTCTATTTTTCTATCTGTTGATTGTCGGGTGCAGCCCGGCAGAAGAAAACCGCCAGTTAGGAAAACTTCACTTAACGCGGGCGAATAAGGTGAGCAAATGAAAAAGTTGATTGCCATATTGCTTCTTGCTTTCGCTTCCGGATGCCTTCCAAGTTATCGTCGTTCTTGTAATGAGCTTGAAGCAGACATGAGCGTTTCGCTCGATGAGTTTTATAGCCATTGTCGCGCTCATAGCAGCGTCCCTTGATTGAACGACGACGCGACCGATTCTATGACCGTCTTGGAAGCTCTTGCCATTCTGGAAGCCGCGCTTATGCGTAAGTTACCCTATATCCATCCTTTCCAGCCGGTGGCGACAGCTCGCTCCATCGGCACGTCGGTTATGGTCCGTAGGTCATCTTCCATGAGGATCTGAGGCCGGTTGGCTCCCAGGATAACCAAGGCCAGCAGGAGCCAGAAGGCGCAGCAGATTAGAACGTTTCGCATGGATTGATTACCTCAAACCAAAATTAGGCAAATCACCACAACCCAAAAGGCTAGCAGGCCAAGGTAGGTTATTAAGAATGGGTAATTCAATACATGGGCGCGAGCGTGATCGCCAAGTCCACCATCTTGACCACGGCGCAAGGGCTGGGTGTCTAATCCAATGACTGCTTTTGCAGCTTCTCTAGCTCGCGGGCCAATTCGTAAAGCTCTTCTACGATTTTCTTTTCGTCGCGGGTTTCGACATATTTGCGGGCGGGTTCATCCATCCGTTCTTCTATCTCTTGGCGGGTCAATGGGCACTGCAATATGACTTTCCCTAAGTATTCATCTGGGTGATAAACCCCGTGCCAGACGCCCTCCATGTCGATGAACGCGATCGGGCCGTGTTCCGCACTAACGCGGACCTCTTTGATAATGAACCGGGTGCCGCGGTCAAGGACTGTCTCACCTGATTTAATGTCCCTTGCCTTATGTTCGATAATTTTCATTCTGCTCCTCACTATCCCCTTCACTGCTGGCTACGCCGAGGAGGAGAACCAAAATCAATCTAGGAACAAATAATCCCTTAAACGGTGCTTGTCTTGACAGTTGGCGACATCTCGATTGACACCTCGAAGCTGTCCTAGGTTGAGTAAGAACTTACAGCGGTGTGTATATGTGCCTTGCGCCATGACTGTTTTAGAAGCCTTGCGACCCTCGAATCTGCTGTTCGGAGTATAAGAAGAGAACCGTCAACACACTGGGAAGTTAGTGAGGCACTGGATTTATTGAGCTGATATGTTTGGCCAAAGTGGTTGGTTCCACAGTTTCGGCAGGAGGCGAGCGACGGATATGGCAGTAACGATGTGGACTCGGAGGGTCAACAACAGGTGCTTCGCGCAACTCTTTCCTGAATCCGCAACGCAGATTCCGGGAGCTTATCAGTGTACGAATGGATGCTCTCGCTCGTAAATTCTATGAGACACACGACATGACGAGTGCCGGATGAAATTTACTGCTTACTAGGGAATACGCGGCAAACTGAAGGAGCCGTGTAACCGAAATAAAGCCTTATCGGATCCGGCACCCGAGTGGGTGCCGGATCTATCCCAGGTGGGTTTGGGAGTAATTAACCAACCTTTGGGTCATAATTTTAGACTCAATTCGTAGTAAGTCCTAAAATTAAAGGCACCGTCCCAGGTGTTGCCCTGAAGCTTATTGTCGGAGAATGTAGCGACAATACCCGATCCATCAGCAGTGACTCCAACGTTGTTGCCAGTGATAAACGAGGTGGCGGCACGAATAATGGCCTGTGCCCCGCTTGCTATACAGCCCGATGCCGTTATTGGTCACGATGCAATTATCGACATTGACTTCAGCCGCCGAGCCGCCTCCCAGCGCGAAAATCCCAACATTAGAATGGCCTGGAATATACGCTCCCGCGTGTAGTAACCCGGGCATTTGGTCCGGCATATAGGCCGTGCGTTTGATTCTCAACAGTGGTTTTCAATCACGACATTCACTGGCCCGCCGGAGCTGATTAGTACCCCCAATATTGGAATTATTTCTGATATAGGTATTTTTTGATATAGACCTCGTTACTCCGCAGCGATATTGATGCCGTTTTGCATACCCAGAGATCACTGAGTCTTCAACGTGGAGCGATCCTCCGCTGGTAAGGGCGATGCCAGTGAGACCGACCCTGCCCCATTGATATCGAGTCCTCGAAGGACTGATCCTGTCGCTCGCAGCGGCGTGGACATTAACCCCGTTTGTTCCTGCAGCAAGAACCCCACCTTCTGTATAGAAGGCAATCGATGGTTATGGCCTTTGTTATAGTAACCGTGCCAAATCCACCTGGGTCCAAGCAATTGATCTTGCCTCCGGCGGCCGTCTTTGAAATCGCTCCTGCGAAAGGTCTTGCACGGCGCCGTCCGGCTACATGGGATTGGCATCATCGCCGACGCCCGATACCCATGTTCGCGTCGCCTGCGCATGCGCGAGCGAAGCGAAGGACACACAGACCAAAAATACCGTCAATAGCACTTAAGCGCTATTCTCTCTCAGTTGCATACGGTTCCTCCTTACGAGCTTTTCTATGAGCAACGAATGTACCGAAGAACGAAAATTGCTCAGGACGGCCAAAACCGCTCCCCAAGGGAGACTGACAAATGTCACCGACTGGAATGCTAAGACTGGTCTAGGACTCAACTGTCACTTTTAGGAAAACTTCTTGCTAGAAAAGTGACAAGGAAAGTCAACCTATGCCGGATATTGTCAAAGGCCGAGCGTCAACGTCGTGGGAATAAAAACCGAAACGAAACTATGACGGCTGCGCTTTAGCCGAATGCGTGCCTTAATGATAAACCCAAAACGCAACCTCGATGACCAAGGGGCAGGCCGAAGCCCGGCCTTATCTTGCCACAAATACCCACGGGTCCTCGGCTGTTATCTGGATAGAGTGGTTCTTTCGCAACTCCAGCGCCTCCAGCCGCGCCGCCACCGTCTCAAAGTAGGCGTGCTTCGCTTTTAGCTCTTCGACCTTCGATGCCAGCACCGCAATCTGCGCCTCCTTCTGTTTTAGCTCCGCCGTGCGCTTCTCCAGCGCCTGCACGGCGATCATAAGAATCCCCGCCAGGTCGCCAGAGTTGATCGTCGTCTCCGAGCCGATCTGTCCGACTCCGTCGTGGCCGAAGGCCGCAAAGAAGTCTTGCGCCATGGGACCATAGTGGCGAAACTCTTTAGGATCGTGGCCAATGAAGTTCCAGCTCGATAGCTCAAAGCCGCGAATCTTTCCCAGCACTGCTTCTCCATCCACCGGCTGGAAGTTTTCCTTCTTGGTCTTGTCCGAACTGGCAGTAAACGCCACCTGCCCTTCGATCACCGTGACAGCAGTGTTTCCCAGGCGGATCTTATTGCTGGCATTGACGATGGCTCCAAAGCCGATAGCCGTAGCGTTGGTCAGATTCCCAGTAGACACATTGGCTCCGAACCCGATGGCGGTGTTGTTGCGTTGCCCGTGGTGTTGCTAAAGAGCGCATTGAATCCGCTGGCGGTGTTGTTGAGCTGCCCGTGGTGTTGCTAGAGAGCGCATCGATGTCCGCTGGCGGTGTTGAAGTTGCCCGTGGTGTTGCTAGCTGAGCGCACTGGACTCCGCTGGCGGTGTTGGAGTCGCCCGTGCGTGTTGGCTAGCGAGCGCATTGACTCCGCTGGCGGTGTTGTTGTTGCCCGTGGTGTTGCTAAAGAGCGCATCGACTCCGCTGGCAGTGTTGAAGCTGCCCGTGGTGTTGTGGAGCGATGACCCGCTGCGTGTTGGTCCGTGGTGTTGAAAGAGGCATGCCCGTGGCGGTTTGCCCCGTGGTGTTAAGAGCGCATGGCTCCGCTGGCGGTGTTGAGCTCCCGTGGTGTTGCTAAAGAGCGCACGAATCCGCTGGCGGTGTTGATCCCGTGGTGTTTCTGAAGCGTCCCAACTTTGTTGCTGGCCGCGCACCCCGCCAGAGAGCGAGAAAATGAGCGCGCTCAATAAGCCCGGCAGAAAACGAAGCCGTGTTGGTAGAATGGCTAAGCATATAAAACCCTCCTGTAGTTTGTAGTGAAGGCACTCGACGAGCAGAAGAGTCTTTTATGTATGATTGATACGCTAAAGAGTCAACCGGCAGGATGAGCCGCGATAGCCAAGCACGAAACGCGAAATCCAGAGAGGGCCAGCGGGGGTCGTTAGTCGATCTAGAGGCGGTTTCGCGTTGCCTTCGAATCAGTCTGCCAACGCTAAGACGGACTTCGCCCAGCAGACTGTTTTCTTGGTCATTGTTATTAACTTACGGCGTCACGTTGACCATCTTGTCGCCGAGGCTTTTCTCGGCTGTTATCTGGATAGAGTGGTTCTTTCGCAACTCCAGCGCCTCCAGCCGCGCCGCCACCGTCTCAAAGTAGGCGTGCTTCGCTTTTAGGTCTTCGACCTTCGATTCCAGCACCGCAATCTGCGCCTCCTTCTGTTTTAGCTCCGCCGTGCGCTTCTCCAGCGCCTGCACGGCGATCATAAGAATCCCCGCCATGTCGCCAGAGTTGATCGTCGTCTCCGAGCCGATCTGTCCGACTCCGTCGTGGCCGAAGGCCGCAAAGAAGTCTTGCGCCATGGGACCATAGTGGCGAAACTCTTTAGGATCGTGGCCAATGAAGTTCCAGCTCGATAGCTCAAAGCCGCGAATCTTTCCCAGCACTGCTTCTCCATCCACCGGCTGGAAGTTTTCCTTCTTGGTCTTGTCCGAACTGGCAGTAAACGCCACCTGCCCTTCGATCACCGTGACAGCAGTGTTTCCCAGGCGGATCTTATTGCTGGCATTGACGATGGCTCCAGTGCCGATAGCCGTAGCGTTGGTCAGATTCCCAGCAGACACATTGGCTCCGGACCCGATGGCGGTGTTGGAGTCTGCCCGTGGTGTTGCTAGCGAGCGCATTGACTCCGATGGCGGTGTTGTAGTTGCCCGTGGTGTTGTTAAAGAGCGCATCGGCTCCGCTGGCGGTGTTGTCGCCGCCCGTGGTGTTGCTAAGAGCGCATCGACTCCGCTGGCGGTGTTGTAGCTGCCCGTGGTGTTGCTAAAGAGCGCATCGATCCGCTGGCGGTGTTGAAGCTGCCCGTGGTGTTGCTAAAGAGCGCATCGACTCCGTTGGCGGTGTTGACGCTGCCCGTGGTGTTGCTACGGAGCGCACTCGACTCCGCTGGCGGTGTTGTCGCTCGCCCGTGGTGTTGCTAAAGAGCGCATTGAATCCGCTGGCGGTGTTGATGTCGCCCGTGGTGTTGCTACGGAGCGCACTGACTCCGCTGGCGGTGTTGTTGTGCGCCCGTGGTGTTGCTAAAGAGCGCATCGACTCCGCTGGCAGTGTTGTCATTGCCCGTCGGTGTTGCTACGGAGCGCACTGACTCCGCTAGCGGTGTTGGCGCTGCCCGTGGTGTTGCTAAAGAGCGCATCGACTCCGTTGGCGGTATTGACGCGTCCCGTGGTGTTTAAAAGGAGCGCATCGGCTCCGCTGGCGGTGTTGAAGCTCCCCGTGGTGTTGCTAAAGAGCGCAACGAATCCGCTGGCGGTGTTGAAGCTGCCCGTGGTGTTGCTCTGAAGCGCACCTGTCCCCAGACTGTGTGTTGTTCTGCGCCGCAGCAACCCCCGCCAGAGAGAGCGAGAAAATGAGCGCAGCAATAAGGACGGAGAAAAACGAAGCCGTGTTGGTAGAATGGCGAAGCATATAAAACCCTCCCTCTAGCTAGGGTTAGAGTGAGGCAATAGCAGAAGCGGGAATTAGGTGCACAAGAAAATAACATGTGGCTGCCTTAGGGAAAGGTTGGACTGTTCTGGCATACGGCGCGTAAAAAGTCCTGCCATCTTTTCCCTGCGCGCCTCAACTATGTAAACATTTTCACGAATGCATCTGTCGACAGCGCTGGGCTTGCCTTTTAAATATTCTACCCTTAGCCAGACGTGGCTTCGGCGGCATTCCGCTGTGAGCGATGGGAGCACAACGGGATTCGCCCCACTTGCTCCTGACCTCGATTCTCGGCCAACGGGAGATCAGCGTAAGCAATTCTAGAAAGTATGATGACGTGCGGTGATCCGTTGCTGGCTGTCGAGGGCTCAAGAAACGGCTAACGGCATTGAGCCTGTCAACCGCCTCGCTGGTAGAAGAACTGGTGATGAGCAGCTTCCGTCTCTCCGCGACGAAGCTGCGAATGAATATTACGGGTCATTAAAGCATCTGAACGCCATTACTTGATGTGTTTAGCAATGGCGGCAGCAGCCTCCTTATACAGAGCCCCGTCTGGCGCAAGACGCTCTGCCTTGAGGCAGTTACGCCTATGTTGCTGGTTGCGCTCCACTGGGTCCGAAGTATCCGCCGCCAGGTCGAGGGCCTCGGTTTAGCGTTTCGACCTCGTTGAAGAATGTCATAAGAGCCCTGTTTTTCAGCTGCAGACAGCGCGCCATCAGCAAGAAGTTGAGGGTAGCAGGTTTCAAACGCCGATCTGGGAAGCCGATAAAGCGGCGCCTCGACAACAGGCTCAGCAAAAACGCTTTCAGCCAGCCCGCCCGAGAACTTCAGCTCTGCGTTGATTGCGTGCCAGAACGCAGCGTGTTTTCTCCGCCGCGTGCGCCATTCGTTCCACAGGATCAGGACGAAGCTAACCAAGGCGGCGGTGAGGCCGGGTAGTAGTACACGATCCCAGCCTCCGAGATCCCAGCCTCCGAGAAACAGTTCAGCGGTCATAGTGCCGGATAGCAGATTACGCAAAACGCACAGAAATTCTTTTTGTTCACGGAATCAAACTAGCTACCGTTTATCAATTCATTTTATCAATTCGACAGCAAAAAGACCGCCTTTCTGCAACTGGTGAAAAATAAGTCAGGAGTGAAAACCCGCAAAAGTCAAAAACAAAACAGGGAGTTATCGCTAACCCCTGTCTCCATTGATCTATCGAAAAACCCGGTCACCATGTTTTGAAGACCAGCGGCACCACCGGGCACCTTCCTTCTCCTTCCGTGGAACCCATCAGTTAGCACGTCTATAAATGTCGGTAAAGACAGGGATGTTAAGAAGATTGTGGTGAATACGCTGAGAACATTAAACTTTTCCGTTTTGCGGGGCGTAGATATACCGAAATATCCTGTTTCCCGCCGGATCGACGAAGGAACAGAATGAAAAATTTGATCCGAACAACAAGCCGCGAAGGACAGCTCACGTCTGCAGCGCCATCGCGAGGCGGGCACCGCAGATAAGCGCTGCAGGATTTGCAACGGCGATGAATTATGTGCGATGTTTGCGAGCGAGCGACGAGCTTTCTTTATGATGCAGGGTGAGGGCCGGCGAATTTCCCGGGCGAAAACCGAGTACGAAGAGATTCCTTGGTAACGATCGAAGCTCCTCCTGTCGGTATGAAAAAAACTTCAACGAGGCGAATTCCGTCAAGACGCTGGAGCGGGATCTGAAGATCGCCTCCAGTATTCTCGAATGGGAGATGGGCGATATATGGGGCCATATCGGAGTACGGCTGCCGGGCGGGAAAGGGATCATGGTCAAATCGATTCGTCCGCCGGCGGGCGAGGAGGAGCGCAAGGATTGGATCGTCCGCTTCGATTATTCAGGAAGAAAGATCTCGGGCGTCGGCACGCCACCTTTCGAGGCGCCTATCTATACCCAGATCTTCAAAGCCAGACCGGACGTGCAAGCGATCGCCCACGCCCATGCGCCGATGTGCATCGTGTTGAGTCTATCGGATAGGACGGTCGCCGCCGTCCACATGCAGTCGATCCCTTTCGAGCAGGGCGTACCCTTTTATGCCCGGCCCATTCATATCAAAGATGACGCGGAAGGCGCAGATTTAGCTCGAGTTCTCGGGCAGGGCAGGGCCGTGATCATCAAAGCTCACGGGCTCGTCACCGCGGGCAAGAGCATTGATGAAGCCTGCATGACCGCGCTTTATTTGGAAAGAACGGCAAAGATCCAGGTCCTGGCGCACGCGATCGGATTTGCCGGGCCGACGGCGGAGTTTGTCGCGGAGATGGCAAACAGCAAAGAGCTCCTGCTCAATCGCCCCGATGTGGCGCGCGCCCGTCAGAGCAGGGAGCGGTTACTCCTACGAATGGCGCTTTTACGCGAACAAGGTGAGGCTGAGAGAAAAGTGGATGAGGGGATGGACGTGATCCTTCTGTGAGGACGACATGGCTGAATCGATCAAACTAACCTTGGGTTTTGCGGTGACTCCCCGCACTCGCGCGTTGTTCGATGGTACCGTTCGCCCTGAGGGCATTGAGCTGCGGTGTGAGAGTCAATTCGGTAACGGGCTGGATAATACCGGCGCCCGCCATCGGGCCATCCTTGGCGGGATCATCAGCGGGGGTGAATGTTCGACCTCCTCTTTGATTCTGGCGCGGATGAGAGGGTCCTCGCTTCGCGGGTTGCCGATTTTTCCGGCGCGCCAGTTTCGGCATCGCTGCATTTTTTGTCCAGTCACATCCGCTCTGAGCCAGCCATCCGAGCTCAAGGGCAAGCGCGTGGTCGCTCATCGCTACAACGCCACGACCGCCGTTTGGCTCCGTGGGCTGCTCCAGGACGAGTACGGTGTGTCTCCGGAACAGATGGAGTGGTATGTGGCGGAGCCCGATGTTGGCGAGGAGGCCACCAGCCCGCCGCCGAAGTCCGTGACCGTTGACTTCATTCCTTCCCCGAAAACCCGGGAGCACGCTATCGAACTGGTGGAGAACGGCGCCATCGATGCGGCCTTGGAGCCTTACGGTTCCCTGGCAAAAACCCCAAATTGCGCCGTTTGCTGAAAGACCACCGCCGGGAGGAGGCCGACTACTTTCGTCGAACGCAGGTGATTCCGGTTATCCATACTCTGGTCCTTCAGGAAGCACTGGTTGCAAAGCATCCGTGGGTCGCAAACAGCCTGCTGTCGGCTTTCCGGAAAGCGCGCAGCTTGGCCGAAAAGTATATGAACGAAGAGGAGAGAGAGGAAGCCCGGTGGCTGAGTGAAGCAATCGGTTATGACCCTTATGGCTACGGGTTTGACGTTTCAACTAGGAAGTCCATTAGAGGCGTTGATCCGTTACCAGCTGCAGCAGGGCCTTCTGGAGCGGGAGCCCGCGCTGGAAGAACTGTTTTTCACGAAACCGCGAGCGCGTAGCTTTAGCTTGGGTTAGCTGCGCAGAAATTGCTGGCATCGCGACAATCAAATACTGAAAAGGGAGGATACAATTATGGCAAAGACGACAATGAATCCTGAGGGACTACCGGTACCTCGCGGCAGTTATTCGCTGGTTACCATAGCCCAACCGGGCCGCATGGTATTTATCGCCGGTCAGACGTCCTCGGATCCCCAAGGCAATATAGTCGGTGTCGGAGATGCGCGTGCGCAGACGCGGTACATTATCGAGAAAATCAAAAAGGCCGTTGAGGCCGCCGGCGGGAACGCCTCAACGACGTTGTTGCGATGAATATTTTCACCACCGACGTGCGCAATCATCGAGATATCAACGAAACGAGACGAGAGGTATTGGGGTCTAACTTTCCGACCAGCACCATGGTTCAGGTCGTGGCTCTGGCGCGACCCGAGTTGCTGTTAGAGGTGAACGCGATTGCGGTGATTCCTTAATCTTTGTTGCGACCCCATAAGCGTTAGCCCGGATCACTCGTGCTCGGCGGAAAAACCGCGACACGGAGCGATCAAGGGATGAGCTTCCGGTGAGTTGGGTTCAAAACGTTGAAGCGGTTCAAGACCGTTCAAAACGTTTGGAACGATTTGAACTATTTGAACGGATGGAACTCTGATGAGCACAGGCCCATTGCCTTCGATCCGGAGGCTCGTCCCTTGAGCCTTGCTTGCCAGTTAATAATCCGGGCTAGAGCTGAGCTCGTTTTGAAACGCTTTCAGAGGCACGAGCTTGTGTGTCCCTCTGTGAGTTTATACGACGAGGAAGCATGAAAAGGTATCTTTTCACTCTTCTGGCGATTTTTCTTTCCGGATCCGGTCTCCACGCCGCGGAAAAGCTGCGCGTGGCCTATCCCGCTATAGCCGCAGGGGTCGCTCCTGTCTGGATAACTTGGGAAAAAGGAATTTGGCAGAAACACGGCCTCGACGTGGAGGTGATTTATCTCGGCGGCGGTTCCCGCGCGGTGCCAGCGCTGCTGGCCGGCAGCATAGAGTTATTCTTGGGGTCCGATACAGGTTCCTATGTCGCTGCAATGCAGGGGATGAAGTTGGCCAAGCTCGGCGTCACCATGAATTCGATCGGCTATTACTTGATGACGCAGCCAGGTATCCGTACCCTCGCCGATCTCAAGGGCAAGGTCATCGGGATCGGTCTCGGACGTGACCTGCCCTATATTTATCTTTCGAAAAAGCTGCGCGACAATAACATCGATCCAAAGAATGATGTGAAATTGTTGTCACTGGGAGGCGGCCAAACGGGATACATGACCGCCCTGAAAACAGGCATCGTTCAAGCGGCGATGATTCTGCCGCCGACGAGTCTGCTTGCCGAGAGAGCCGGCCTCAAGCCGCTTTCAAAGATCGATGCCCCTACATTGGGGGGCGGCGTGAATACGACCCAGGCCTTTGTCGAAAGAATCGGGACGTGCTGATTCGTTTTCTCAAAGGGTTTCTGGAGGAATCCATTTCATGATTCACAATCGGGAGGAAAGCCTGAGGATCTTCGGCAAGAATCTTAAGAATCCGGATCCTGAAGTGAATGCTTTTCTCTACGAGGATATCACGACTCGCGTCGCCAAAGATCTGCGTCCCAACCGCGAATCAATCCGCTCCATGCTCGATTTTATCGCCTTGGATCAGCCGCAAGCCCAACGGGTTTCGGAGAAAGACTTCTGGGATTTGAGCCTGCTCGATGAGATTCAAAAGTCGGGCTTCATGGAGCAGCTGCAGAAAAATAAATAGTGCCACAAAAAACCGTACCAAACTGATTGCCGGTGGTGTTCGCAACTAATCGGCATGGAAGCCTTTGCCGGTGTGCGCGCCGATGCTCGTCAGTATCTTTGTTCTCACTTTTATTAGCGAACACTTGTTTTCGTTGAGCTCACAGAGCGATTCCTCGATGGCATGCATCATCTCCAAATCAACAGCGTTGCGCTGGTCGGGGCGGTTAAGTGTCAATCGCGCAACCCCATCGCTCTCTCGGAAAAGGATTTTTTCGGTTATCATTTGTAACTCCAAAATTTACTAGACCACCAACAATCATGTTTGTTCAAGCTTTGTCAACAAATGATGATTAGCCTCGGTGTATTTCTCCTTGACGTCAACTCTCGCTTCGCCATATGGTACGGAAGAAATCTGGACAAGAAGAAAAAAGAGAGCGCAACCGGAACTGTCCCGACGGTGCGCTTGGGCGGCCCACGATGAGACAAAATCGACATTCTAGAGAAAGGGGATCTGGATGATGCAAGCATATCAAACGGTGCGATCCGATGGCAATTTCTCCTGGCCAAGCCGTGCACGAATCGCTGTGGTGCTGACATCCGAGTATGAGCCGGAGTATGAAATAAAGCCCTTGACCGGTGGTCAGCCCAACTACCGCCAGATGGCTGAAATGCGCTATGAGGCGACTCGTGGCATCTGGCGCATTCTAAAGATCCTCGGTCGCCACGGTGTCCCGTCGACCTTTTTTGTCAATGGAGCGACAGCGCAAAAATACCCCGATAGCGTGCGGGCGATCGCTGCGCAGGGCCATGAAGTCGCCGCACACTCCTGGAACGCCGCCGACCATTTTACGATGCCGGCAGAGAAAGAGGACGAGTTGATCGGTCGGGTTATCGAGTCGCTTGAGAAAGCTGCCGGCACTCGTCCTTCCGGCTGGCTAACCCCACGGGCCCAGATCAGCGAGCATACGATCGAGCTCATCATGAAACACGGATTTACCTGGCACAGCGATTGTTTCGACGATGATCTGCCGTACCTGCTTAAAGCAAATGGACGCGCCTTGGTCGAAGTCCCCGCTCTACGCTCACGGACGACTATGCCATGATGGGAAACCTCACGGCTCGGCCGTTCGGTAGTCACCGCGACATGCTAGCGGTGTGGATCGACGAATTTGATGTCCTTTACCGCGAAGCGGAAACCGAGCCGCGCTTGCTCTCCATCAACTGGCATCAATGCATGCTCGGCAGGCCGGCCGTATCAAAGGTGTTAGACGATCTACTCGTCCACATCAAGAAGCACGATCGAGTGTGGTTTGCGCGCGGCTGCGATATCGCCAAGTTCTGGCTGGCGAATAATGCCGACGCCGCAGCAGAACCCCTCCGTGCGCAGAGACTGTAGTCAATTGCCATGTACTGTCATCCTGAGCGAAGTGAAGGATCTTGCATTTCCGACAGATTAGATACGATAGATTCTTCGGCTGAGCCTCAGAATGACATTACGACACAGTCGGCTGTCGGGGAGATCAGCCATGAACTTTTTAATTTCCTTAAAGCGCAGGCTTAATCATTTCGTGCTCGGCGGCTTCACCCTACTTGCGGCCCTTGGGTATCAGACGGCCGCAATGGCAGCTACACTTGAGGCGACAAAGTCCAAACCTCCGGCTGCGGTTTCAGGCGATCTGGCTATCTATACCGCTTGGGACGAGAGAGACATTAACGCGCTCATAGCGGGATTCAATAAAGTTTATCCCAACGTGAAGGTCGGTGCGGTTCGAAGCGAAGGCGGCCGCGGCGCGCTCCTGGAGAGATTGTTGACGGAGATCGATTCCGGCAAGGCGCTTGCGGACGTCTACTCGACGGGCATTCCGGACATGAGCGCGATGCTCCAGCGCGGCGACCTGCTCTCCTACCGCTCGGCGAGCGAATCCAATATAGACCCACGCTTCCTGTTCAAAGACGGGCTGCTCCATCCCAGCGCTAACTTGGTCTTCATGACCGCCTACAACCGAACTCTTATCCCGGAAAAAGAAGTGCCGCGAACATGGGAGGATCTCTTAACCCCGAAGTGGAAGGGGAAGATCGCCATCGATCAAGAACCCAATGACATCGTGGCGGGATTTCTCATTCTTATGGGCAAGGAAAAGGGGAGAGCTACCTGCGCCAGCTTTCGAAGAATATTATTATCCGCCGGGGACGATCGCTTCTTGTGGAGCTTTTGGTTGCCGGTGAATTTCCTGTCTCGATTGACGTGTATGCCCACCGCGTGGCCGGCGCGATCAAGGACGGTGCGCCGCTAGCGGCGGCGCCGATGCCCGCTTACTTTTCATCACCTAATGTCGACGCGATTTTGAAGAAAGCACCGCATTCCGAAAACGCCACGCTCTGGATCGATTGGCTTCAGTCGCCGGCGGGACAAGAGGTAGTGGCTAGGAGAAATCGTGGACCTGTCGGCAAAACCGAAGGCACGCCTGACCCCACCGCAGCGCTCGTTAAAGGTAGAGAACAAGTGGTATTGAGTCCCGCAAAGTTGCCGATGAGCTACAACGATATCGCCAGGCTGGCGAGGGATATATTCTTGAGTACAAAGCCGTGACTTGGCCATTCAATGACCGAACACAACTTGGATGCGAGGCGAGGTGGGATATGAACCGTTCAAACTCTTTGAAGCGCATTCTCTACAGCATGTTGATAAGCGGCTTGATGGTGTTTGCGATTGTAACGGACAGCGCGCAGCTCATGGCAGCCGCACCGACAAAAGTTCCGCCCGCAGGTTCAGGGGAGCTGGCGGTCTACACTGCTTGGGATGAAGGGGACATCAACGCTCTCATAGCGGGATTCAACAAAGTTTATCCGAATGTAAAGGTCAGCGCGATCCGAAGTGAGGGCGGCCGGGGCGCACTTCTGGAGCGAATGTTGACCGAGATCGACTCCGGAAAGGCGATGGCAGACGTCTATAACACGGGAATCCCCGACATGACTGCGATGCTCCAGCGCAAAGAGATCTTATCTTACCGCTCGCCGAGCGAATCCAATGTGGAGCGTCGCTTTGTGTTCGAAGATGGGCTGCTGCACACGGCCACTCACTCGGTCTTCATTACAGCATATAACAAGAACCTTCTCGCAGAGAAAGAAGTGCCGCGGACATGGGAGGAGCTCCTAAATCCTAAGTGGAAGGGGAAAATCGCCATTGATCAAGAGCCCAATGACATCGTGGCGGGATTTCTTATCCTCATGGGCAGAGAAAAAGGAGAGCAGTACCTGCGCCAGCTTTCGAAGAATGTCATCACGCGGCGCGGCCGGTCGCTTCTCGTGGAGCTTCTCACGGCCGGCGAATTTCCCATTTCAATTGATGTCTATGCTCATCGTGTGTCGAAGGCGATCAAGGATGGGGCGCCCCTGGCGGCAGCGCCGGTGCCGGCCTATTTTTCATTTCCGAGCGTCGCCGCAATTCTGAAGCGAGCTCCGCATCCGGAAAACGCAAAACTGTGGATCGATTGGCTGCAGTCGCCGGCAGGGCAAGAAGCTATTGCGCAAAGAAGTCGTAGCCCCGTCGGCAAGACCGAGCGCACATCCGATCCGACCGCGTCGCTCTTTAAGGGGAGGGAACTGGTTTTATTGATTCCGGCCAAGCTCCCGATGAGCTATGAAGATGTCGCAAGGTTGGCCCGCGGCATATTCCTGAGCACCAAGTAGGTAGTCCCGCGAAAACAGCGCTCATGCGGGAACAGCTTCAAGAAGCTTCCGAGTCATCGCGAGTCAAAATTTGGCGCAGGCTTGCCTTCTTTACGTGCCCACGATCTCGTCCAGTACTCGGTTGCTGGGGTGGTCATTCTGTTTCTTGATCTATCAGGTGGTCACCCCATTGGCCTTTCTGGTCTGGGGGAGCCTCAAGACGGTCCGTCCCGGAGCGCCGGGGTTTCTTAATTTCAATCTGACCGTGTCGAACTATGTACGCGCATTTTCACAAGGAGAGTTCCCTGCTGCGCTTCTAAATTCGCTGATCTATAGCGCGGGAGCGGCAGTAGGCGCGCTGCTTCTGGCGATCGTACTGGCGTGGATCACCGAGCGCACGGATACCCCAGGACGTTCGGTGATCTACGGTCTCTCCATCGTCGGACTGGTCATTCCGGGAATCCTGACAGTGGTCTCGTGGATTTTTCTCGCCAGCCCAAATATCGGACTTCTCAATTCAGCGGCGCGCGCCATCGGCTTCGCCGAGCCGCCGTTCGACATCTTTACCCTGGGCGGCATGATCTGGGTATCCATATGGCAGTACTTGCCGCTGGCGTTTCTCTTGATGTCTGCCGCGTTTCAGTCCATGGATCCCTCTTTAGAGGAAGCTTCGGCAACTTCCGGTCACGGCGTCATCCGCACGACCTTGCGTATCACCTTGCCCCTGGCGTTGCCGTCGATTCTGGCGGTGCTGATTCTGTTATTGATCACGGGTCTAGAGGCGTTTGAAACACCGGCGTTGCTTGGCCTCTCAGGCAAGGTGCTGGTCTTCAGCACGTTGGTCTACTTGAACACGAGCTTTGCGCCCAGTGATATTGGACTCGCCTCGGCTTATGCGGTGTTCATGCTGATCCTCTCCATCGGGTTTCTTTACTGGTACATGCACATGACCCGTCGCGAGCGCGCCTTTGCAACCATTACGGGGAAAGGCTTTCGCCCGCGCCGCATACGGTTAGGACGCTGGGGCATACCGGTAGCGGCGATAGCGCTGCTCATCCTCGTCATCGGAGTGGTTGTGCCGCTCCTGGTGCTGCTTTGGGCGTCGTTCTTGCGGTTTTTTCAGCCACCTTCCCTGGCTGCCATTCAATCGATGAAGCTAGTCAACTATCAGAGGCTTTTGATGAGCGACACCGCTCGTTGGGCGTTCTGGAATAGTTTGATTCTCGGTGTGGCGAGCGCCACAACGACGGTTCTTTCGTGAGCCTCATCGCTTGGATCGTCGCACGCACGAAGCTGTTTGGGCGCAAGCTGTTCGACTTCCTTGCATTCGTGCCCATCGCTGTGCCCGGAATCGTTTTGGGAATCAGTATGATCTGGCTCTATCTTAGCTTTCCGTTGCCGATCTACGGCACGCTCTGGATTATTTGGCTCGCCTACATGATCAAATATATGCCGGTTGTGATGCGCATCATGTCGGCGGCGATTGTGCAAATTCATCCGGAGATGGAGGAGGCTTCTATGCTATGCGCGCCCTGGCTCATGACCTTGCGCCGGGTGCTGTTCCCGTTGCTCCGTCCTGGACTCGTTGCCGGCTGGATCTGGGTCATGTCCCACGCCTTTCGTGAATTGAATACCGCCATCCTGTTGTCCAACCAGCACACCCGTCCGGTGGGCGTCGCGATGTACGCTTTGTGGAATGACGGTGCCTTCGGCGCGCTTGCGGCGTTTGGCGTGGTGGTCTCGCTCGTGGTTTTTCTATCTGCCGTCGTGGCTAATGTTGTGGGGCAGCGCTACGGCCTAAGAGTCCGTTAGGAGCGCGATACCGATCACCGAGGAGCTCAGATGTTGCGCGTTACCGGCCTTAAAAAGAAATTCGAAACAGACCGGGGCGCATCCGTCGCCGCGGTCGACAACGTCTCCTTCGAGGTTGAAACCGGCAAGCTCCTCACCTTGCTCGGCCCCAGCGGTTGCGGCAAGACCACTACTCTACGGTCCATCGCCGGTCTCGAAGAGCCCGATAATGGCGAGATCCAGATCGGATCAAGCGTGGTCTTCTCCGGGCTTCGAAAATTTTCTCTGCCACCGAATCGCCGGCGTGTCGGAATGGTATTTCAAAGCTACGCCATTTGGCCCCACATGACTGTCTTTCAAAACGTGGCCTATCCGCTCGAAGGCATTGGGGTGTCAAAGATCGAGGTCCGAAAGCGCGTCGAGCAGGTTTTGGCTCTCGTCGGGCTGGAGGCATTCATCGAGCGCCCGGCTCCTTTTCTGTCCGGAGGCCAACAACAACGGGTGGCCCTCGCGCGTGCGCTGGTCGCCGAGCCGGAAGTCTTGCTGCTCGACGAACCGCTGTCTAATTTAGACGCCAAGCTGCGCGAACAGATGCGAGTGGAGTTGCGCACCCTTCAGCAGCGTGTTGGGTTAACTGCAGTCTACGTCACCCACGATCAAATCGAGGCGCTGGCGATTTCTGACATAGTGGCGGTCATGAGCGCCGGCCGTTTGGTTGAATTCGGACCCCCGACAAGATATATGACTGGCCCAAGAGTCGATTCGCGGCGGAATTCATTGGCGCAGGCAACGTTGTGCCTGTGCAGGAGATCCAGTCTGTGGATGGAAAGACTCGCGGGCGAGTGCCCTGGGGCGAAATCTATTTCGCACATATCGGTCAAGCCATCCCTAACGCTCTGGTGATCCGGCCGGAAGATATTCAAATCGTATCCCACTCGACGACGGACAACGTGTGGCCGGCCAAAGTAGAGCAGGTTATTTTTTGGGAGCGATTTATGACTGCCGTCTCGCCCTCGGCGAAATGACCCTGCGCGCCCAATTCCCGCGCAGTGCAGTGGTTCAAGTGGGACAGCAGGTCTACATTCATGTTGCTGAAAGACGCTGCGTTCCAATCGAGGACTGAGTTTTTAGGTGGTTAAAAGGAGCAACTTATGAGTGACACATTCGATTTGCTATTAACCGGTGGCACCGTGCTGAATCCCGCTTCGGCCCTGCGCCAGGAGTTGGACGTGGCAGTGAAGGATGGCCGCATCGCAGCGCTTGAAGCGAAACTGCCGCGCGCGCAGGCGAAAAGAGTCATCGAAGTGCCGGGTTGTTATGTGACGCCCGGCCTGATTGATTTCCATGTTCATAGTTTTTGGGGTGAACCCCTACGGTTGCGAATTAGACGCGCTCTGCATGAGCACCGGCGTGACGACCGCGATCGATGCCGGCTCGTCGGGACCGATTAATTTTAAAGGCTTTAAGAAGCTCGTTTACGAGCCGTCCAAGACGCGCATGATCGCCTTTATCGCCCTTGCCCAGCATGGCGTGTTAAACGATCCTGGAGAGTTGGAAGACCTGCGGTTCGCTGATCCAAACGCCGCTGCGGCTACCGTTGGCGAGTCACCCGATGTTGGTGTCGGTATCAAGGTCCGCTTGCATAAAAAGGCGTGGGGCAGAACGGACGGGAGGCATTGCGTCTGGCGATTCGCGCCGGTGAAGCGTCGAAATCGCCGGTGATGGTTCATGTGGGCAATACCGGTATCTCGATGAGCGAGATTGCCGATACGCTTCGTCGCGGCGATGTGATCACACATTGTTACACACCGCAGAAGCCGTCGATTATCGATGAGCAAGGCAAACTGCTCCCCGAAGTGCGCAAAGCCAAAGAGCGCGGCGTGATCTTCGACGTCGGCCACGCCGGCGGCCACTTCGATTTCAATCTCGTGCGCCGCGCGATGGGTGAAGGGATAGTGCCCGATATTATCAGCTCAGATCTGCACGGCCGCTTGAGCCAGCCGGGCTTCGGCGTCGTCGGTGATTTGCTGACGACACTGACCAAGTTTTTGCCGCTCGGTCTGACGTTCGATGAGATTATTGCGAGGTGCACGACTAATCCGGCGCGGGTTATCGGCTGGCAGGATCGGCTCGGCAGCCTCGAAGTTGGGCGGGAAGCCGACATTGCGGTGTTGCAATTAGTCAACGAGCCAACCAAACTGCGCGATTCCGTCGGCGGCGAGATGACGGCCGAGCAACGCATCGCGGCGCGCTGGACGATCCGGCAGGGTGAAGTTTTCCAGGGCGCGGGTTAACGGCGAAGATCCCAGCGCGGTAGAGCTGCAACCAAGCCGGAGTGACTCGCGCAAAGACGCAAAGCATGTCCTGAGCGACGTCGAAGGGGGCGCCAAGAAAAAACGAATCTTTACTTAGCTGTCTTGACGCGATTGATAGGATTCAGTGTCTTTACTGACCTAGCACGTCACTCCTTCCTTGACGCTGCTCGCTTCTGGTAATTCCAGATGCCGTCGCGCTGCGCGGCGGGCGGCCTTTGAGGACATCCTTAAAGTGCGGCTGCTCGTAAAGCGGCGTGCGATTTAACATCTCGTCGAGGAGATCGTCGCTCAAGTAGGTGTAGTCCTTGCCTTGCGCGCAGTATGCGAGGTAATTCATCCGCGCCTGCTCTTCCAGCTGGGCCATGCCCATTACCGCTTCTGAGAGGCTGCTTCCCGTCGTCACGGCGCCATGGCCACGCAGCAGCATGGCTCGGCTATCGCCCAACAGATTTGCGACCTCCATGCCCTCAGCGTCGCTCTGGATGGTCTTGACGTGGGGATAAATGGGCAGCGTATGGCGCACGAGCTGCGCGCCTTCTTGACGCATCGGCTTTCAGCGAGCCCGTGAGGACGCTCATGAGAATGGTGTAGCGCGGGTGGACATGCACGACGGCCTGGACCTGCGGGTGGGTTTTGTAGATACAGGCGTGGATCTTCACTTCGGAGCACTGCGTCAGTCCCGATCGCCCCGCGATGAGGAATCCCTCGGTATCGCACATGACCATGTCGTCCGGCTCCATGATCGCCAGGGCGTCGAACTCATACTCGCGGCCCTTGACGAAGAAATGGTTAGGCTCTGAGGGGACGCGCATGCTGGCGTGTCCGAGGGCAGCCGTCACGCCGGTCGCGAGTCCAAGATTGGCGAGCACGCGGTTCGCAGTCGCCACCTCGCGCTTTACGTCTTCGAGATCTAGTGTTCATTTCGAGCTCCTCCTTCTGCTACGTTTTCTGTCTTCTATACCCGATAACTGTGCCAATTTGGATTTAAAATCGAATGGAAAATCCAAAACCTGTCCTCTGCTCTTCGAGCTGCTTGTCTTGCGTGCCGTAACTACATAGGTTACAGTTACTTTAGTGATCCGCGGCTTCAAGCACAAAGGGACTGGAGAAGTTTTTTCGACAGGAAGCAAGGCCGGGATCCAAGCCCAACACGCTGAACGGTTGCGGGTGCTTCTCGGTCGACTCATATGTGTCCGTAGCCCCAGAAGATATGAACCTGCCGGGATTGAGTCTTCATCAGCTTAAAGGGAATCGTAAGGGTACCTGGGCAGTGAAGGTTAGTGGAAACTGGAGAGTTACATTTGTATTTGTCGGGAAAGATGCCGATGCCGTCGATTACGAAGATTATCACTGAGGTGCACTATGCGCATGCATAACCCTCCCCACCCTGGGGAAGTCTTGAAGACTTTGTGTTTGGAACCGCTAGACCTAAGCGTCACCGAGGCAGCAAAGGCGCTGGATGTGAGTCGCAAAACCTTATCGGCGATTCTGAATGGTCGCGCCGGCATCAGCCCTGAGATGGCGGTGCGGTTGTCGATCGCCTTTGGTACCTCGGCGGAGAGCTGGCTCAGTCAGCAGGTACAATACGACCTTTGGCACGCCGAGCAGCGCCGCAAAAAGCTCCGTGTCCGAAAGATCGCGGCTTAGCAGCCTCCAACTATTTAATTCCCATCTCACTCTGCGCCTCTCTGAAAAGCGAGAGATCGGCGACTTCGCTGAGGGCAACGTCACGGTTGATTTTCAGGGTCTGTTTTCTCTCTTCAATCATTACCCGCAGTCCCTTTTCGCAGACGCTTGGATCCTCGTTGTAGACCTTGGCCACGCCTTCGTAGGTGGCCGTGGCGACTTCTCGATTGACCTTCAGCCACTCCATGATGAACTGAATGGTCCCGTCGCGATTGTCTCGAATATAGCGGTTGGCCTTGATGCCCGCCTTGATGACGCGCTTGATTTCATCGGGCTTCTCTTGGATTTTCTTCACGCCGGCGACCAAACCGGTCTCGGGGAAGATGAGGATGTCCTCGGCCCTGGCAAGAATATTGAACCCCTTCTTCTTCGCCTCAGAATCGAGAGGGGGCGCCAGTATGGCCGCATCGATCAAGCCCTGGGTGAGCCTGATAAAGCGACCCTCGACTGCGCCAACGGCGACGAACTTGATATCCTTATCGGGGTCAAGGCCGAAGTGCTTGACTATAACCCTCGCGCCAAAAATAGATAGACCACCAAACGTCGGAAATTCCGACCGTCTTGCCTTTAAGCTCCTGCACTGATTTGACCTCGGGCCGCGCGACTAGTGCGAAGACGGGCGCCGGCACGAAACAGGCGACTACCTTGACCGGTAAGCCTGTGATCGAGCCTCCGAGAGCCATGCCAGTACCGTAATCCAGATCTCCACTGCTCAACGCCGCAGCGCTCGCTCCACCAGTGACCCGGATGATCTCGGCTTCGATTCCTTCTTCTTTGAGGAAACCTCTTTGTGCGCCAAAGCGAAAGTCATAAACTGGCCGCTCAAGTTTGCGATACTGATTCTAACCTTGTCCGCCGTATGGGCGAAGTCTGGAGAAGAAAGACAGTGAGCAAACCTACAAGAAGTTTCAGCATAGGACTCGAACCTCTTATTTCGGCTTGTATAAGATCATCGATGAAACCGCTTTCGTCCAGCTCCTTAATGAAGCGAATATCAGCAAAGTCCTCGGGCTTCGCGGTCTTTGCCCTTTTTTCTTCTATGTCTTTTTCCTGTCTCGATCGACTTGTCCACTCCGACACTTGACCACTCGACCCTCGTCCCTGCTCACTTGACGACCTTATTCGCCGCGCTAACACGTCGGGGTGGAATTGTCAGACCGATCTGTTTCGCTGCCTTCAAGGTTGATCGACAAACTCAAACTTCGTTGCCTGCTGCACCGGCAGATCCAGCCGGTTTGGCGCCTTTCAATATCTTGTCCACGTAAACAGCCGCGCGCCGATACAGGTCACGCGGAGCCCGCCCCATAGGACATGAGACCGCCCTCATCCGACACACTCCTTGTCTGGATAAATAGCCGGCAACCGGTATTTGCCGGCAAGCTCGACGATCCGCTTTCTTTCGGCGAAAAAGCGGCCACCCGCGCTCGTCATGATCGCGCTGACCTGCTTCTGCTTGTGCGGTTTGAAAGGCGCGTCTCTAAACCTTTGGGGTCGATTTGAGTCTCGATCTCCTCCAATTTCAGCTTTAGTGCCTGAGCCGCCGGCCCTGAGCTGTTTCATACTATGGGAAGTCTGGTTGACTGCGCCGATAGCTGGCGCCGCAATAGTCAACCTTGAGACGCACCAGCTCGGCCGCAAAGCTCAGGATACTCGTTCCAGCGACTTGTTCTCCGTATATCGGTACTCGCTTCCGCAGCGATGTTCTGTCCTTCGATAGCAACGAAGCTCGCGCAGAGCCAGCCGAATTCCTCGGAACGGGCGGATTCACTGGAAGGCCCCCACCAGATACCCTATCCGGGAACTTTTTTCGGGCTGCTGCGCAGGCGGGCGAAGCAAGCGCAAAGAGCAAAGCACAAAGGATAAGACAAACGAATGGTCAATTGCCGCCTGGGAATTGGAGTATTGGAGTACTGGAGTGATGCTGTTGTCCGGATTGACCCAACACTCCATGACTCCACTACTCCATCACTCCCGTCTTTTCCATCTGATCACCTTATCCGCCTCAGAAACTCGCAGCATGAAACAACGCCTCAGCGTCCTTCGGCTTTCCGCATCGCCGCCCAGAGTTTGGGCGCGGTGTAGGGAGCGTGTCGATGTGGTCGATACCGAGGGGAGCCAGCGCGTCCATGACGGCGTTCGCCACCGCCGGCGGCGCACCGTTGCATCCGGCCTCACCCACGCCCTTGACGCCAAGCGGGTTGAACGGATTCGGCGTCACCGTCTCGCCCAGCGTGAGCGGAGGCATATCACCGGCGCGCGGCACCGCGTAATTCATCAACGAGGCCGGTGAGAACCTCGCCGTTATCGCCAAAGAGCATCTGTTCGCGAAGCGCTTCGCCGGAGCCCTGAGCCACGCCACCGTGAATCTGCCCGTTGAGAATCATGGGGTTGATGACAACGCCGCAGTCATCGACCAGGAAAAGTTTCTCAAGCGTCGGCGTCCCCGTCTCCCGATCGATTCTGACCAGCGCCAAATGCGCGCCGAAGCCCCAGGCTTCACGCCTCGGATCAAAGAAGGCAGTTTCTTGAAGGCCCAGGTTCCATACCGCGCGGAATAGTTTCCTCCATACGCCGGCGGCGGCGATTTGGCGCCAGGAAACTTTTTCTGTCAGGCACTCCAGCCACCGCGAAGCCGCCATCCGTCTGAACGATATCCTCGGCTGCCGCCTCCATCAGATGCGCGGCGATACTGCGCGAGCCTTTTCGATGACGCGATCAGCAGCAATTGCCAGGACCCGCCACCCGTGATGGCGCTGCGGCTGCCAAAGGTGCCGACGCCATGCTGAACCACCAGCGTATCGCCATGTCGAATCACCACGTGATCCATGGAAACTCGCATCTTCTCCGCCGTAACCTGGGCAAAGACGGTCTCATGGCCCTGGCCGTGGGAGCTGGAGCCGGTGAGCACCGTGATCTCTCCGCTGCGCTCCACTCGAACCGTAGCGCTCTCAAAACCGGCCCCGCCCGCTCGGCTCCACGAAAGTCGAGAGGCCCACACCGACCAACTCGCCGCGTTGGCGCGCTTCGTCTCGATATCGCGAATAAGATTTTCGTAGTCGGACAACCGCAGTGCTCGGCGAGCGACTTTTCATAGTCGCCCGAGTCGTATTCGACGTTTACGCCCGTGCGGTACGGGAACTGCTCGGGGCGAATAAAATTCTTGCGCCGGATTTCCAGACAGTCCATGCCCAAATCGCGCGCCGCTTTGTCGATCCAACCGCTCGATATTCAGCACCGACTCCGGCCTCCCCGCGCCGCGATACGGACCGGTGGGGACGGTATTGGTAAAGACCGCCACCACCTCGACGGAGCAGTTTTGGATCTGGTAGCAGCCCGGCGCCATCGCCATCATGCGCAGCGGCGGTATCGCGGAAAGGGAGTTCAGATAGGCGCCCAGATTCCCGATCACGCGCACTTTCAAGCCGAGCATGGTGCCATCGCGCTTGAGGGCCAGCTCGGACGTCATCACCTGGTCGCGCCCTTGATTGGTGGTGACGAAAATCCTCGCTGCGCGTGGAGATCCACTTGACGGGCCGGCCGAGCTTAAGCGCCAGATGACTGGCCAGCGCGTCTTCCTGCGTAGAGGAGCCCTTTGCTGCCGAACCTGCCGCCGACATCGGGCGCGATGACGCGAATCCTGGTGCTCAGGAAATCCGATCGCGGTGGCCAGATCCGTGCGTACGCGGTGCGGGCTCTGAGTCGAGAGCCAAACAGTCAGATCTCCCGTCGGTTCCGGCTTCGCCACGATGCCTCTCGGCTCCATCGCCAGCGCCACCAGCCGCGGGCTGGCGATACGCAGCCGAACGATATGCTCGGCCTCGGCGAATGCCTTGTCTACGTCGCCGCCTTTCTTCGTCGCGATGTAGCACAGGTTGCTATCCAGCTCCTCCCGGGCGAGCGGCGCGCCTGGCTCCAGCGCCTTTCGCGGCATTCACGACCGCGGGCAGCGCTTCATAATCCACAAGGATGGCGCTCGCAGCATCCATGGGCGAGGGCGCGACTTTTCAGCAACCACCGCCGCCACGGGAGTGCCGACCGCGTGGACTGCCCCGCGCGCCAGCAGCGGATGGGGCGGTATCTTCATGCCGGGCACCATCAGGACCGCCGGGACATCGCAACCGCTCTGCCTGAGGTCATCGCCGGTCGCTACCGCGATCACTCCGGTCATCGCCTTCGCTGCGCTTCGTATCGATGGAAATTATTTTCGCGTGCCGGGTAGGGGCTACGCAGGAGCACCATGTGGAGCATTCCAGGTAGCTGGATGTCCTCCGCATAGGCAGCCTGTGCCGGTAATCAGTGGCGCGTCTTCGACGCGGCGTATGGACGCGCCTATAAGTCCCGTCGTGGTGTGCTCCGTTGTCATATTATGATTTCTCCATCTTCAGCTTTACCATCTCCTCAATCCTCTATCGTCGTTTTTCTTCCCCTCACTTGATCACCTTGTCCGCCCGCGCCAGCACGTTCGGCGGAATCGTCAGGCCGATCTGCTTGGCGGCTTTCAGATTGATGATGAACTCGAACTTCGTCGGCTGCTCCACGGGCAGATCGGCGGGCTTGGCGCCTTTCAGGATCTTGTCCACATACGTAGCGGCGCGCCGGTCCAAGTCGGTAAGGTTCACGCCGTAGGTCATAAGCCCCCCGGCTTCCACATATGCTCGACCTGTGTGTATATCGCCGGGAGCCGGCTCTTTACCGCGAGGTCTACAATCTGTGTTCGGTGAGCACCGGCGACGGCGCCCGCCACCATCATAAGGACTGCGTCAGCCCGCCCCTTGCTTGCGGCTCGGAATGCGGTCTCAATATCCTTGGGACTTAGTACGTCTAGGTATTGAAGCTGCACTCCGAACGCCTTTGCGGCGAGTTCCATCTCTTTTAACGCTTGTGCGTTGCCCGGGTGGGTCGAAGTCCCGAAGACGGCCACGCGGGAGAGCTTAGGAACGATCTCCTTCAGAAGCTCCAGTTGTTTTCCGCTTAGCTCCGGGGCAAGGGTTGACAATCCAGTGATGTTTCCGCCCGGCCGCGCAAGGCTGGCGACGAACCCGTTGCCAACAGGATCGCTATCCTGCGTCATGACAATGGGAATCGTAGAAGTTGCTTCCTTGGCGGCACGGGTTGCTGTCGGACCAGCCGTGACGATGATGTCTACCTTGAGACGCACTAGCTCGGCCGCAAGCGCGGGGAGGCGATCGAGTTTTCCCTCCGCATATCGCCACTCAATGACAATGTTTTTCCCTCCACGTACCCGAGCTCGCGCAGGCCCTGCCGGAATGCCTCGGTGCGGGTCGAGTCACTAGCGGAAAGGGACGGCGCCACTAGATATCCCTATCCGCGGGACTTTCGTTCGGCTGCTGCGCCTCGGCGGGGTGGACACACATCAGAACTGAGGCGGCGAAGAGAAAAAGAATGATTTTGTGATTCATGCGGAGTTCCTCACCCTGCCCTCTCCCAGTGGGAGAGGGAATTTTGTTAGATGTTTAGTCTCCTTGGGTCAATTCTCCGTAGCTTCCTACGTAAGACCTCTTCCCAGACCTCTAAGAGTCTGTCATTCCCGAAAGCTTCTATCGGGAATCCAGATGAAATTGTGACCCTTCGATCAACTCAGGGTCATGCTGAGTATAATCGAACTATGACTGGACCCCCGATAAAAACATCATTCGGGGGTGACCACCCTGAGATAAATTCTCATGAATGCTTTCTTGATTCCCCGTCAGCTTGCCACAAGGCGGTTAAGCCGCAATCAAGCCGGAGTGACTCGCGTATAGGCGCAAAGGGAATGAGAAGACTGGAATTATGGAATGGTGGAATCATGGATTATGCAGGAGCAGTCCCCGCCCCAGCGTTCCATCGTTCCATTACTCCAACATTCCAGTTTTCGGGTTTCGATTACTTGGTGCCGAGCCAGCCGTGCTCGGACAGGTCGATCGTCACGCCGTCCGGTCCCGTGAACTTGACCTCGACGTTGCCGCGCTTCGCCATCTCTTCGGTTCCCGGGTAAGGACGATGCACGGCGCCCGCCTTCTCGATCCGCGCCTGCGCCTCCGCCATGTCCTCGACTTCGAGGCCGAAGTGGTGGATGCCGGTGTACCTGAGCGTGCCCTCTGTCGTGGCCGGGTCGTCGTATTTGAACTTCAGGATCGCGAGGTTTACGTGGCCGTCGCTCAGGTAGTAGCCCTCGGAGGTCGGAGTGTTGACCTTACCCACTTCCTTCAAGCCGAGGCCCTCAATGTAGAACTGCGTCGTCGCCTCTAGGTCCTGCGTGGCGATCGCGATGTGCCGAATTCGTGCCATTGTCTTCCTCCTTCTTCTTTCCCTTTTCTTGGCTGAAAAACCTAATTTTGAAACTTATTTGAACTCCGCTTTCTTGCTCAAATAGAACTTCCGCATCTCCGGCCGATATTTTTCCATTATTTCTCTGTTGAGGTCCAGCGGCGGTTTGGCGCCGGGAGGAAGCAGTGAAAAATACTTCATATCTTTCGTATCCTCGTCAAACTGCTTTTTCGCCGCCGCCCGCAATTCAGGCGAGGTCAGTAAGTCCAGGATCGACGCCGCCATCACCTTCGCACCAACCACCGCGCCCTTGTGGGCGATCGACATCGTCGGCGTAATTCCTGCCGTCCAATGATGCGCTTGCACTCCAGGCACGACAACGGGAAAGCGAATGGTACCCGTCGGCACGACCCAGGTGACATCACCAATATCGTTCGAGGAACTATTCTGCCGTGCAGCTTGGAGTGGCTCTACCTTTGTTGGGAGACCGATTTCTTTTCTTCCCAAGGATTTTTGTAACTCTTGGGCGAACTTGTTCTCTTCCTCAGCCCATTTGGGCATTCCTACCATCTCAATATTTTTCTGCACTGCTTCGGCGATCGCTTTGTTGCCCAGCGACGGCCACGCCGCGCCGAATGGTTCCATCTCCATCGTAGTTCCGGTCATGAGGCGGCGCCGCGCCCAATATTGACCAGCTTATCAAAGTTTTCCTTTGCCCACGGACCATTAGCGTCGCGGATGAACCACCAGATCTGGCCCACGTCCGGAATGATGTTGGGTTGCACGCCGCCCATGGTAATGGCGCGGTGACCGCGGTAAGTGGGGCGCAGATGTTCACGCAGCTTATCGAAGCCGATGTCCATCAAGACCACAGCATCGACAGCGTCTTTGCCGTCCCAGGGATTCACGCCGCCATGCGCGGTTCTGCCTTTGAAAGTGAACTTGGCACCGATCAATGCGTAGTTCTGCAATCCATAGCCTGTGGCCAATTGGTCGGCGACATGTGTGATGATCGCCGCGTCGACGTCCTTGAAATAACCGTCGCGCACCAAATAGGGCCGGCTCATCAGTTGTTCTTCCGCCGGACCGATGGAGACCACAACAGTGCCGGGAATTTTAAATTGCTCCATCGCCTTCTTGACCGCGTGCCCTGCGCCCACAGCGACCGCCGCCATCACATTGTGGCCTTCCATGTGGCCCGGCGCACCCTCGACGAGAGGCTTGCGTGGAATACTTCCCGGCGTTTGTGAACCTTCCGGCAGCGAATCCATCTCGGTAGCGATGGCAATCACCGGCTTACCCGATCCCCACGTCGCCCAAACGTTCGTAGGCAATCCAGCGCCGCCAACTTCGACTTTGAAGCCGATCTGCTCCAGCGTCTCTTTTAGATACTTGGAGCTCTCATACTCTTGCATCCCGGGTTCGCCGAAGTAATAGAGCACATCGCCGACGGTCGCGATCTGATCGGCATTGCGATCGATCACCTCGAAAGCGACCCGCTTAGGATCGTTCGGGGACTCGGCAGTGGCCACAGGGAATACAAAAGCAACCGTTAGAGCGGCGAGCGCGAACGCAAGCGACACTTTTCTTAACCAGCAGGTTCTAAGGATTGGTCGTGGGTATGACATGGCAGTTTCTCCTCCTACGCCCGCCTTATCATGAATTGATTCACGGTTCACGCTGCGCCTGGTTGAAGCAGGGAGTTCACTTTTTTCGTGAGAACTAAGTCAGTTTTTCCAGAGCTGCTTAAAAAACCGCTCTGGTCGAGTTCTTGAAGCAGCGAAAGATCGACAAAACTCTCCGGTGCCACGTTCCTTGCCCGCGGCTGCTTTTCGGCCATCTCATCTAAGATAAATTTTATCCCCTTGAGGGTGGGCAACGGGATTTTTGCAATCTTTGCGCGTAGAAGGTATAGGCGTCGTCCAAAATCTCTTTGTCGTCCACCCGCAAATACTTTTTAGCACCTGAACGGAATACTCCCGGTCCGTCATAAAACGGTGCAGACCTTCCGCGTAGGCTTGGAGGAAAGACTTCACAATCGGCCGCCGCTCGCGCAAGTATTTGGTCGTAACCGTTACACAGGTCTGTTGCAGCTCCACGCCGAGCGCGTTCAGATCAAAAAGCTCTCTCATGCCGAGCCGTCTGGCCCGGCTCGTTTGGGGAGGATTGGCAAATCCTGCATCGACGCCCCCTCTTTCCATCGCCGTGATGACCTCCGGCAGGCCGCCCAACTGGATGATAGCCACGTCCGTGCCGCGCTTGAGGCCGAAGCGTGCAAGAAACATCGCCGCTCCGGTTTCACTCACCGCGCCGAATCTCGATATCCCAAGTTTTTTCCTTTGAGGTCCTCGGGTGTCTTGATTTCCGGGCGGGCGTAGATCGAGCCGGACAGCCGGTCCTGCACGCTGGCTATGATTCTCACGTCCGCCCCTGCTAAGATCGCCCCTGAAGTAGAGACCCCGGTCGCCTGCGCCAGTTGAATCTCGCCTGCGATCAGTGCCTGGGTAGCTGCGACTGCGGGAATATAGATGAGCTCCGCTTCGATCCCGTACTTTGAGAAGTACCCTGCCTCCTTTGCGATCCAGGGAGCCACCTGACCTGCCGTGAGAGCGGCGTAGCCTAGCTTGATGGTTTGAGCAAAGACATCGACGCTGAAACCAGACAGGACTGCTGTGAGACCCACCACCAGAAGATTACGGAAAAAGGGCCGGCCTCGCCTCCAATCAGAAAATCGATCGTCGAGTAACGTTTGTGAGCGAAAAAAAGTCCATTTTAAGATCCCCTTCGTCACATTGCTTCACATTGGCCTGATCTTTTTTACCTCTAACCCCTCCGGTTTGTTGGGCGGAATCGAAAATCTAAAATCGGCAATCTAAAATTACTTAATCCCCAGCTCCCTTTGCGCCTCTTTGAGAATCGACAGATCCTCAACTTCATTGATCGGCACTTCGCGGGTGACCTTGGCGGTTCTCTTTGCCTCTTCAATCACAAGGCGGAGCCCATCCTCGGGCACGTTACCGTCGTTGTTAAACGCCTTGGAGACGCTGTCATAGGTGGCCGTAGCCATCTCTTGATCGATCTTCAGCCAGTCCGCTATGACCTGAATGCTCCCGGCGCGATTCTGCAGAATATATCGATTAGCCTTGATTCCCGCCTTGATAACCCGCTTAACTTCTTCCGGCTTCTCTTTGATTTTCTTAACCGCGGCGATTAGGCCGCTAGCGGGAGTAATTGAAAAGTTCGTGGGCGCTGGCAAGGACGACAAAGCCCTGCTTCTTTCCGAGAAAATCCAACGGCGCAGAACCCAAAGTGGCAGCGGTCAATCCCTGGGTCATGGCAGCAAATCGTGACTCGATGACGCCAGTGGTCAGGAACTTTACCTCCGTGTCCGGGTCCATACCGAAATGCTTGACGATCAGTCTGGCAATGACTTCGATGGGGCTACCGTAGGTGTTGATCCCAATCGTCTTGCCCTTAAGCTCGCGAACCGATTTGAACTCGGGTCGGGCGATCAGCGCAATCGGAGCGCTGGGAACGTAGCCGGCGACAACCTTAACCGGCAATCCTCGAATTGCTGCGGCGACCCCAGAGCCGATGGAAGTGTAATAATCAATTTCTCCGCTGACTAACGCTGCTATTGCAACGGTTGGCACTATCCGGATGAACTCGCCCTGAAGTCCTTCCTCTCTGAAGAAGCCTCGCTGCTCTCCCAAAGGAAGCGGGATAAATTGCGCAGCGCGGTCGGGGAATCCGATCCTCGACCTTGTCCACTGCGTGGACTGAGGTCTGGAAGAAATAAGATGGCAAGCAAGAATTCCTGATAGCTTTTCTCATAGCGCACTCCCTGCTGTGGACCTGACGTCCTGGCAAAACTCCAATGCGAGTTAGTTTTCCAGAGCTGCTTGAAAAACCCGCTCTGGTCGAGTTCTTGAAGCAGCGAAAGATCGACAAAACTCTCCGGCGCCACGTTCCTTGCCCGCGGCTGTGATTCAGCCTATGGTGTCCAAAATAAACTTGATCCCCTTGATCGTCGGGTAGGGAATTTTTTGAAGTCTTGGTGCGTAAAAGGTCATAGGCATCGGCCAGCATTTCTTTTTCGTCCACTCGCAAGTACTTTTTCATGACCTGAACGGAAAAATCCCGGTCAGTCACAAAACGATGCAGACCCTCGGCGTACGCCTGAACAAAGGACTTGACGACGGGCCGGTGCTCGCGCAGGTATTTCGTAGTAACCGTGATGCAGGTCTGCTGGAGCTCTATGCCCAAGCGTGTCGATATCGAAAAGCTCTCTCATGCCGAGCCGTTTAGCCCGGCTCGAATTCGGAGGAGAAGCAAAGCCGGCGTCGATGGCCGCCTCTTTCCATCGCCGTGACAATCTCCGGCAGCCCGCCTATCTGAAGAATGGCCGACGTCCGTGCCGCGCTTGAGGCCGAAGCGCTCGAGAAAAATCGCTGCCCCAGTTTCGCTCACCGTGCCGAATCGCGATACGCCGAGTTTTTCCTTTGAGCTGCTCCGGCGTTTTGATTTCCGGCCGCGCGTAAATAAAGCCGACGATCCGGTTGAGCGAACTGGCCACGATCCTCACGTCGGCGCCCGCCAAGATCGCCCCGGAAGTCGAGACCCCGGTTGTTTGCGCGAGCTGGATTTCACCTGCGATCAGCGCCTGAGTAGCGGCGACTGCGGGAATATAAATGATGCTCTGCATCGATGCCGTGCTTTGAGAAGTATCCGCCCTCCTTTGCCATCAAGCAGCGACATGAGCTGCCGGAGAGAGCCGCATAGCCAAGCTTGATGGATTCGAGCAAAGCCGTTCGCGCTGAAACCTAACAGGACTACTGTCAGAGCCACCACCAGAAGATTACAGGAAAAAGGCCCGCCTCGTCTCCAACCATGAAAATCGTTCTTCGAGTAACGTTTGTGAACGAAAAAAGAGTCCATTTCTAAAATTCTCCTTCGTCACATTGCTGCAGCAAAGCCTCCAATGGAGCTAGTTTTTCCAGAGCTGCTTGAAAAACCCGCTCTGGTCGAGTTCTTGAAGCAGCGAAAGATCGACGAAACTCTCCGGCGCCACGTTCCTTGCCCGCGGCTGCGATTCAGCCATGCCGTCTAAAATAAACTTTATGCCCTTAAGCGTCGGGTAGGGAATTTTTGAAGTCTCGGCGAGAAAAAGGTATAGGCATCGTCCAGCATGTCTTTTTCATCGACGCGCAAATATTTTTCATCACCCGAATGGAAAATTCCCGGTCGGTCGCAAAACGATGAAGACCCTCTGCGTATGCCTGGACGAAGGACTTGACGACCGGCCGGTGCTCGCGCAGGTATTTGGTCGTAACCGTGATACAGGTCTGCTGCAGCTCTATGCCCAGCGTGTCGATATCGAAAAGCTCTCTCATGCCGAGCCGTTTAGCCCGGCTCGAATTGGGAGGAGAAGCAAAGCCGGCTTCGATGGACCCTTTTTCCATCGCCGTGATAATCTCCGGCAGGCCGCCGAGCTGGAGGATGGCCACGTCCGTGCCGCGCTTGAGACCGTGGCGCTCAAGAAAGATCCCCACAGCGGTTTCGCTCAAAGCGCCGAATCTCGATATGCCAAGTTTTTTCCTTTGAGATCCTCCGGTGTCTTGATTTCCGGCCGGGCGTAAATCGAGCCGACGATGCCGGTTGAGCGAGCTGGCCACGATCCTCACGTCGGCCCCTGCTAGGATCGCCCCGGAAGTAGAGACCCCGGTCACTTGAGCCAGTTGAATCTCGCCTGCGATCAGCGCCTGGGTGGCCGCGACTGCGGGTATATAAATATACTCCGCTTCTATGCCGTATTTGGAGAGGTACCCACCCTCCTTTGCCATCCAAGCAGCCACCTGAGTTGCTGAGAGAGCCGCATAGCCTAGCTTGATGGATTGAGAATGGACCTCTGCGCTGAAACCTAACAGGGCTGCTGTCAGAGCTACCACAAGGCGTTTCTGGAAAAGGAGGCGACCTCGTCTTCGATCACAAATGCGATCTTCGAGCAACGTTTGTCGGCGATCCAAAAATTCATTTTAAAGATCCTCCTCTGTGACATTGCTTCAGATTGGTCTGATCTTTATTTCACCGTAATTCCCATTTCCTTCTGAGCCGCTTTGAGAAGCGAGAGATCCGACACTTCGTTGAAAGGGACTTCGCGGGTCACTTTGACTGACTCTTTAATGTCTTCGATCAAAAAACGAAAGCCTTTCTCCGGCATGCTTCCATCCTCATTATTAACTTTCAACAAGAATTCGTAGGCTGCCGTGGCTACTTCTCTGTCACTCCTTTGCCATTCCGACAGAAACTGTATGGTCCCGTCACGATTTGCTCTCACATAGCGGCTGGCCTTGATACCCGCTTTGATCACTCGTTTGATCTCTTCCGGCTTCTCCTTGATTTTCCTGGTCGTAGTTGCCAAGCCACCCCCGGCGTACGGGAAAAGCTCATAGCCTCGCGCAAGAACGTTCAATCCCAACTTCCTTGCGCGAAGATCCAGGGGAATAGCAACCACGGTGGCGTCAACCAAACCTTGCTGCACACGGACTATATTGCCTTCAGACCCCCCGCCTGGAGCGAACTTTACATCCTTATCCGGCTCAAGGCCAAAATGCTTAACTATCCTTCGCCCATTGGTGTCAGGAGCGCCCCCGGGCTGCCGATCGCAACCGTTTTTCCCTTCAGATCCTTCACGGATTTTAGATCACCGCGGGCTACTAGAACCATTTGACTGCCTTGACAGAATAGAAGGCGACGGCTCTAAGCGGCAGCCCCTGGATGGCTCCGCGTACAGAAGTTCCGAGCACCGTATGATAGTCAAGCTCTCCGCTGGCCAACGCCGCGATCGGAACATTGCCAGTCATCTGGATTACCTCGGCTTCGATTCCCTCATCTTTCAAAAAGCCTTTCTTAAGAGCGAGAGGAAATAGCACCGAACTGACGACGGGGAGAAAATCCAATCCTGATCTTATCTGCGGCGTCGGCCGACGCATGGAGAACACAAATGCTGAACAAAGCGCAGAAAAATCTTCTTCATGAGACACATCCGCGTCTAATTTAGCCCCCAACTCCTTCTGAGCCTCTTTGAGAAGCGAGAGATCCTCGACTTCACTCGGAGCGATCTCGCGCTCCACCTTGGCAAGCTTTTTTAGCTCGTCAATTACCAGGAGGAGTCCCTTTTCGGGCACACTTCCGTCATCGTTAAAAAGCTTCAAGACGCTGTCATAGGTGGCCGTCGTCATCTCCGGATCGGCCTTCATCCACTCCATCATTAACTGAATCGTGCCCTCGCGATTCTGACGGATATAGCGGGTGGCCTTAATCCCCGCCTTAATCACCCGCTTGACCTCCTCCGGCTTTTCCTTGATCTTCTTGACGCTGGCCACTACACCGCTAGTGGGGTAACTGAAAAGTTCGTGGGCCCTGACAAGCACAACAAACCCCATCTTCTTGCCGAGAAAATCCAATGGCGGAGAGCCCAGAGTGCCGGCGGTCAAGCCCTGCTTCATTGCGGAAAAGCGCCGTTCGTTCGTGCCTAAGGGAAGAAACTTTATCTCTTTGTCCGGATCAAGACCAAAATGCCTGAAGATTAGCCTGCCCATCGACTCAAGAGCGCCGCCGGAGGTATTGAGTCCAATTGCTTTACCCTTCAACTCCTGAACGGTTTTGAATTCAGGGCGCACGATGAGCGCGCTGGCGGAGCCAGGCACGTAACAGGCAAGGACTCTGAGCGGAGCGCCCTGGATCGCTGCCCCGACCGAATTTCCGATTACCGTCCAGTAATCAAGTTCTCCGCTGACCAATGCTGGCGAGTGCAACGGTGGGATTGATGCGGATGACCTCGCCCTGAAGTCCGTCCTCTCGAAAGAAACCCCTCTTTTCTGCCAAGTGAAGAGGCAAATATTGGGCGTTGAGTTCCGGAACTCCGATCTTGATTTTATCTGCGGCGTGGGCCGACGCATGGAGAACTAAAAGAGCGAACAATAGCGACAAGAACCTTATTCACAGGACACCTCCGTTCGTTCACTCCGGCCAACCTTTACATTCTTATTTTGGATTCAATCTCAGCGGGTCTGATTGCCCGCAGCTTGCTGCGTATAAACTGTTCCTAGTCCTCTAAGAGTTCGTCATTCCCGAATGCATCTATCGGGAATCCAGGCGAGACCGGAACCGGACCCCCGATTAAAACATTCGGGGGTGACGCCTTTGGGACAAATTCTCATCGCTATGTTCTGATACCCCGTCAGCTTGCTGCGGAGTAGTTTATTCGAAATTCAAAATCGAAAACCTAGAATGGCTTGATCCCCATCTCCTTCTGCGCCTCTCTGAGAATCGATAGATCCGCCACCTGATCGATAGAAACTTCTCGGTTCAGTTTGGCATTTTTCTTGGCCTCGTCGATCAGCAGTCGAAGCCCGTCTTCGGGAAGGGTTAAATCGTCTCCGTAGGTCTTCACGATGCCAGTGTAAGTGGCTGCGGCCATATCTCGATCGATCTTCATCCATTCCATCATGGCCCGAATTGTGCCCTCGCGATTCTGAGAAATATAGCGGTTGGTCTCGATGCCCGCTTTGATCGTTCGCTTGATCTCGTCACGCCGCTCTTTGATCTTTTTCACGCTTACGATCAAACCGCTTGAAGGGTAGCTGAAAAGTTCGTCGGCTCTAACAAGCACAACAAACCCCAGCTTCTTGCCCACAAACTCTATGGGAGGCGAGCCTAAAGTGGCGACGGTAAAGCCTTGTTTCATAGCCGTAAGGCGAGACTCCATTCCACCGGTGGCAAGAAGCTTCACGTCTTTTTCCGCGTCAAGACCAAAATGCTTAAACATTAACCGCGCCTGGCCCTCAAGACCGCCGCCTAAGCTGTTTATGCCAATTGTTTTACCCCTGAGGTCCTGGACTGATTTGAACTCAGGCAAGGCGATGATGGCCGTGGCAACCCGAGGCGTGTAGCAGGCGACGATTTTGATGGGAACTCCGCGAATCGCTGCGGCGACCGCGGGTCCGAGGACCGAGTGATAATCGAGCTCTCCGCTCACCAATGCTGTCAGCGCAACGGTTGATCGGATCCGGATCAAATCTGCTTGAATCCCTTCCTTTGAAAGAAGCCCGCCTTCTGTCCCAAAGGGAGCGAGAGAAAAGTGCCGGAAGCGTCCGGATAGCCGATCTTGATTTTGTCTGCGGCATCTGCTGATCCATAGAGAACACAAATGCTAAGCAAAGCCAGGAAAACCTTCTTCATGGGAGACCTCAGTGTTCTGCGCTTTTATCTTCCGCCAATCTCAAGCTCCTCCCTCTGATCGTCAGCCATTCAACCAGTAGAGGAGAGAATTTCCGTCTGCTTATCGCGCGCCAGCGGCGCTGTAGAGCGCGTCGATGAAACCGCTTTCGTCCAGCTTGCGAAGAATGCGCGTATCGATCACATCTTCGACCTGGATTGTCGACACCCTCGGGTTAGATCGCGCAAGCAGGCGTCGAACGTTGTGGAGTCCTTCAACTGATGGGTACGGCTTTCGATCGAGCATCTCCAAAGCTCCCCGATAGGCTTCCTCGGCGCCCCGTTGGTCCACTCGAAGCCGCCGCGCCAGCGTCTGGCTGACCGCCTCACGATTGCCTGGGTGATAAATGAAGGCCAGCGCGCGTAAAAGCCCTTTCAGCACTCGCTCGACGAGCTGGGGCGATTGCTCAACGGTTTCCTTCAGAGCAAAAAGGCTGGTGTTCATAAGAGGAATGTTGGCGTTGCGTGTCTCTAGCAGAACGGGATACCCGCGGACCTTCAGAGGTTGGCTAAATACGGTCGGCAGCACCGTGACGTCGATAGCCCCGGCTTCAAGAGCGTTCGCGAGCTGGGGCAGGGGTCCGATCACCTGGATGTGGAGCCGGTCCCTTACAGGTTCCAGACCAAGGTGCTCTAAAGCCAGAAGCGCCTGCATCCAAATCCCACCGCCAATGCTCTGTACACCCACCCGTTTACCCCGGAGGTCTTCCGGGCGAGTAATACCCGGACGCGCCACTAAATCATACGTCGAGCCGGTTGTTGATAGTCGCGAGAATCTTAAGCGGCGCTCCACCCGCGACCGCCGACATAACGGCCGTGCCGGCCGTCGACGCAAAGGGACCTCCCGAGCGATCAGTGAGGCTACCAGCGTCGGGGCACTTCCGATGAAGACTAGCTCCGGGTCCAAACCCTCCTGCGCGAGGAAACCTCGGTCGGCTGCCACCCACAGCGGCGCAATGACCGGGCTTATGGTCGCGAAGCCGATCTGCACACGCCGCTCCGCCGCAGCATAGACACCTGAAGCCACCGATATCAGCAGGGCGAACAGGCCAAATGCCAGGAGACCTATTTGATGTGGACCCGTCTTCTCAACGCTCTTATGTTGCTCCATGATCAGCATTGCAACGCAAGCCGCCATTTAATCCGGAGAATCTTCCTCATCAGAACTTCCTTCCAGCCATCAATTTTCCTTCGCAAACGAAAAGCCCGGCTGGTACATCCAGTCCGGGCTAATATAAGCGATCGAAAGCGGTGACCGGATCTGAAGACCCAGTTCAGCCTGAGAGGTTATTTGGACGTGGTTTATGCCTCGGCAGGGCAGCTGTCAAGCGAATTATTTTAGCCGATCCAGACGACTAATGGCGCCGCCGCATGACTGGTTTGACAGGAGAGACGATCGTTGAACTTTGAACCTGGAACTTTGAACTTCCGTGCCCTTCGTCAGTTAGGTACCCATGCAAGCGCGCCGCGGACCTCGGTAAATTCACGCGGCAGCTTGATCCACCATTCGCCGCCGTCGGAGCTGGCGAAGAGCTGTCCGTAGTGGCTGCACGCGAGAATCAGGTCGGGGTTGGAAGGGTGGGTCGCGAAGCATTCCATGTGAGTGTTTGGTGCGATGGGCAGCAGCGGTGTTTCCCACGTGTGACCGCCGTCCGAAGAGCGCTGTATCGAACCGCAGGCCGCCGAGGGCGTCGTCGCCGATAGCCGCGAGGATCACTTTCGTATCGTCCGCTTTAAAAGTTATGCTCCGGCAGTACGGCAAGGGAAATTTGCCGCGCACGCCGAGTGCCTGCCAATTCATCCCGCCATCGGTGCTGACGCAGATCTCGTCGGGAGAGTGACCACCGCGGCTCCCGTTTTGCCGGGCAACGGTTTGATGTCATGAATATCGGGCTCGTCCATGAGCCCGCCGGATGGACGCGTCCATGTGTCACCGCCGTCTTGGCTCACGCGGACGCCGTCGACTTCGACTCCCGCCCAGACAAACTTGTGATCTAAGGGGTCCACCACCAGGGCAGTCACGCGGGGCGTCGTAACGTTGATGCACTCCGTCGAAAAATCCGCCGGGAGCTTCTCCCAGCGCACGCCGCTGTCCCGCGAGCGAAAGAGCGCCGGCGGCGCGGTTCCGGCAAACATCGTATTCGGAGCCACTGGATCGATGGCGATGCGCCAAACTTTGTAGGAATCCAGTGGCGAGTCGATATGCTCGAAGTTGGCGCCACGGTCCTCGCTGCGGTAGAGACCATCATCGGCGCCGGCATAGATCACGCTCGGATCTTTGGGATGCACCGCGAGGCCGAAGACGGACCTGCCGCCCTGGTATCCTTTCCACAATTTAGCTCTACTCCCAACTCACGCCGCCATCGGGGCTGCGCCATAGACCCATGCCCAAAGTGCCGACGCAGATCGTGAAGTTTTTTGCCATAGAAGCCTCCTGCAATGGGAGGAATGGAATATTGAAGATTGGAAATGATGGAATCATGGATCCAATATTCCAGCATCTCCACGATTCCATTGGTCCACTTGCCCACACTTGGCTTTCGAGAATTTCCAGTCCGTCGTATCGGTCCGCACCGGCAGAATAATATCGCCGGAAAACGTCATTACTTTTGACTGTCTTTTGGCCTTTCCCTGGCTGGAGGGATGTAGTAACCGACTTTGGGACTGTATGGGTTGAAATATTCAGGGCAGTGGAGACCCGCCGCTGAACCAGACGTAGAGCGTATTGTCGTACACCTGTTCAGCCGGCTGATGGCAACCGACTTTAAATTCAGGATCAGAGCTCGGGCTCGGCGGAAGAACGTGGCGGAACAAACGGATGTCTCTCATCGGCAGTAATATCAACGATCCAAAGAAACGCGGCGGCAAAGGAGCGCGCTTCGCGCATCTTCATCCGCCACCACAGAATATCGACGGCCCATAATCTTCCATGGCATCGGCAGGGTGGTATGAATCGGGTGATAGCGGTTCCAGTTAAAGCCGCTGATAAATCGATGGCCTGTCGGATATGTCGAGGATGACGAATCCCCCATGCCAATAGCTCACGAGCCGGTTCCCCGACGAATCGGATGATGACACTTGTGCGTACGCCATTCAGCCGGTCGTTTCGCCTGCGATCCACTGTCCTGGCATCCACCATCGTCCACTTCTCGGGTCGTGTTGATCTGAGACGAGAATCATCACGATGTTGCCCACGCAACCTTCAAAAGTCGAAGAGATGTAAGCGTACCTCCCGTCGAATGTAATCGGTGCACGCCCTTGCCGGCGGTCTTGAAAAGGCAATCCGCGCGGCTTCGACTTGTCCGAGATGTCGAAGACTTTGAGACCTGCCTAGCCCTTTGTCAATCGTTCATAGTTAACCAGCATCACGTCGCCGCTAACCCGCACTTTGTGCGAATGAATTCCTTCCGGCACTGAGTTGAGAGACCAGCTTGGGGTGCTTTGGATCATGGATGCCGACAATGGAAGTTCCAGGTAGGCGTGACTGATATGGCCGACGTAGGCATACGTTTTCCACCTCACCAGTCCGCCGCCAGGCAGGTCGTTCTGCCAACCTGCTTGATATTTTGCTGATGCCGAACTCAGGCAGATTTTCTGGGCTCATAATGTTTCTCCCGGTTTGTTTTTGTTGGATGAGCGCCTCTTCACAGACCTGGATCACGGTGGTCAACCGCAGGGGAATGGAGTACGTGGAGTACTGAGTATTGGAGTGTTGACTTATCATTATTCAGTATCTAATTACTCCAACACTCCAATCTGGCATTGTGCATAGCTTTGACTACCGTTTACTTTGCCCATGTCAGTTGACAGTTTGCGGTCGGGTGGCTGATAAGAGTATGAGAAAAACAACACGCAGCGTTTACAACTCACGCTATACGGATCTACTAGGTTGATGAAAAACTCTATTTGCAGGCTGCTCAAAAAGACTCAGAGACGAGTGCAAAGAAAATCGACGAGCGGAGGCGTACTTAAAGTACGTCGTAGCGAGGTTATTTGAGCGCAACGAAGCCTATGAGGCTTTTTCAGCAGGCTGGTAGAAACTCAAAAGGAGAATGGTTATGGCTGAAACAATTTCACGTGACCTCCGTTGGCAAGAATATGGCGCCGATGAGTGGTCGGACGCGTTGGTCCAAGCGATGAAGCTTGGCGGCGTCGAACATCTGTTTTTCGTTTCGGGTTCCGAGATTGCTTTTGGCAAGAGAGCGTGGCCAGAGCCCAAGAAAAGGGATGGCCAACTCCTAAGCTGATCACGGTGCCGCATGAAAGCGTGGCTCTCAATGCAGCGTTGGGCAGCGCCATGGTGAGAAATCAACCTGCGGCGACCGCCGTTCACGTCGATGTCGGCACTTTGAATTATGGCGGAGCAATTCATACCGCATGGCGGGGCAATTACCCGGTCTTGATTACCGCCGGCACCGGGCCCCGCGCCTATCCCGGTACGATGGCGGGAGCGCGCAATGTCCCCGTGCAATGGGTACAGGAGCCGAGGGACCAAGGCGGGATTGTTCGGCAATACACCAAGATCGATCACCGCCTGGAGCATCAGGACAATCCCGGTCTTATTGTCAGTCGCCTGCTGCAGGTGGCGATGAGCGAACCGAAGGGGCCTGTCTACCTTGCCGTGCCTCGTGAAAGCGCCATGCTCCGTCTTCCCGGCAAGACTTATTTTCCCACACGGGACGAGATGGGTATCGTGCGGCCGGCCTGGCCCGATCCCGCAGATGCGCGGCGTGCGGCTGAGTGGCTTATCGAAGCGCGCAATCCAGGTATCTATGTCGGCACGGCGGGACGAAATCCGGAAGCGGTGGCGGAAATCGTGCGGCTCGCCGAGCTGTTGGCGTTGCCCGTAATGGACAGCGAAAGATTCGATCGGCTCAATTTTCCGACAACCCACGCGCTTTATGGAACCGGGCCTGCTCCCAAAGACGCCGACGCGCTGCTCATCCTCGAAGGTATAGTGCCTACCTGCCGCCGCTGGGAGCGCCACGTCCCGGTGCCAAGGTCGTGTGGGTGGAGCGGACCCGGTACTATCGAATTACAAAAGCATGGAGCATCAGGCGGATCTCTGGCTAGCCGTGACGGCGACCGCGGCAGCGCGCGCGATCTACGAAGCGGCCGCCGCCATTCTTTCGAAGAGCGACATGAGCCGCATCGCGGAGCGGCGCGAACGGCTGGAAGCCGCCAAGCGCGGGATGGTTGCGGAGAACGAACGACTCGGGCAAGAGGCAGGCCGTCGGCGACCCATGCACCCGCGCTGGGTCGCGTACCAACTGGGGAAGATCCTTGAGCCGAACGCTATCGTGGTGGACGACGCGCTGAGCAACTCGGATAATGTCTGCGCGCACCATCACCGCACAGAGGCGGGAACCTATTTCAGCAGCGGCGGATCTTCGGGCGGGTGGGGCATCGGTGCCGCCGTCGGCGCCAAAATGGCGGCGCCTGATCGGGACGTCATTTTTGCGAGCGGCGACGGTTATCTCATGTTCGGCACCCCGCTTCCCGCGCTCTGGACCGCGTCCCATTACAAGGCGGCATTCTTGACGGTGGTATTCGTGAACCGGTCTTACAGCACCGGAACTAATGGGCTACGACGCACTTATCCAAACGGCGTCGCGGTGCGCACCGAAAACTACGAAGGCGGTGTCTTCGATCCGCCGCCGGACTTTGCGAAACTTGCCGAGGCAGGTAACTGCTACGGCGAGACCGTGCGCGAACCCGAGGAAGTCGGCCCCGCGCTCAAGCGCGGACTTGAACAAGTGCGCCGCGGCACGCCGGCGCTGATCGCCGCTTATTTGCCGACCTTGGTGGAAGAGATGTCGCTCGCTACGCGGAAATGAACGCGGCATAACGTTGACGATGACGTGTCGGTTGAAATATGGAAAGTTGGAATACTGGAATCTTGGAATATTGGGTTCCATCACTCCATCATTCCACTACTCCATTATTCCAGCATTCCTTCGAAGGAGGTGACCCATGCCTGGAGCTCTTCAAGACTTGCGTGTGATCGACTTTACCCATGCTTTGAATGGACCCTTCTGCACGATGCTGCTCGGACACCTGGGAGCGGAGATCATCAAGATCGAGCCGCCAAGTGGCGACCGCTTTCGCCGGTCATGGATGCCGCGCGACGCAAAAAGGATGGCTACGAATTTCTGTGGATCAATGTCAATAAGAAAAGCGTCGCCCTCAATTTGAAGAGCGAACGTGGAGTGGATCTCGCGCGCCAGCTCATCACCCGCGCCGACGTGCTGGTGGAGAATTTCCAGCAGGGGACGATGGAGCGGTTCGGTCTGGATTATGAGTCGTTAAAAACTCTCAACCCGCGCCTGATATACGCCTGCTCGCGCGGTTACGGCGAGTCGGGGCCCTATGCGGCCTACGGCAACACAGCCCAATCCAACAACAGCATGACCGGATGGACCCACACGTCGTGGGGGTACAGCGGAACCCCGGGCAAGAAGGCTCTGGGCATCGGCGACGAGGCTGCGGGTGTAAGCATGTGCGTCGGTATTCTCGCAGCGCTGCACGCCCGCGAGCGCACCGGAGAAGGACAGAAGATCGTGGTGTCGATGCAAGAGGCGGTGCTCGGTTTCATGATCAGCTCGATGCACGAGTATTTCACCGGCATCGACGTCGGCAACCAGCCGATTCCAGTGGCGGATGGTTTCTTCACGCTTCGCGTCCCCGAACATCAGCGATCAGGTCTGGTCCAAACTCGCGCATTTGATGGAGCGAAACGATCTTGTCCAGGATCCTCGTTTTGTGACCGCGGCGGCGCGCCGCCAACACCAGACCGAACTGGAAGAGCTGATCAAAGCATGGGCGCGGGGAAAACCCGCCAGGAATTGTGGGACGGCTTGCGCGACCTGGACTACTTTGGCGCGCCTGTCCTGTCGACGCGCGAGGTGCTCGAAGATCCGCACGTTCGAGCACGGCAAGCGTTCGTTGAGCGCGATCACCCGACAGCCGGACCGACGACGTTGCTGGCGCCATGGATTCATCTGATCCAAGACGCCGGCCAGCATCCGCGACGATGCGCCGGCGATTGGCCAACATACGCACGAGGTGCTCGGTGGTCTTTTAGGCCTGAGCGGGGCGGAGCTGGGGGACCTCCGCGCGCAGAAAGTGATCAAGTAGGAAATGGAGTGCTGGAATGTTGGAGTAACGAGTGTTGGCTCCATTATTCCAACACCCCATAGTCAGAACTCCCCGCTACGCTGGAGCGTCTCAGGAAAAAAGCTAACCAAACATATTTGAAATTTGCGTGTTTTTGAATTGCCGAATCGGAAAAAAATGACTCCCGCAAAGACGCAAAAGCACGCCAAGTTCGGAGAAATAAGAAGATATTTTTCTTTGCGTCTTGGCGCGATAAAATTTCTTGAAGTGGGTTCTGTTAAACATTTTAAGAGGGAAGTAGCTAGTAGTTATAAAGCGCCCTGGCATTGCGATAAAGGATTTTTCTTTTTCACCTCCGTGGAGGGATCGCTGTGCCGCGCGAGCCCTCGAGGTTCTCTAACGCTGCGTAGGGATTCCGTCCAACCGATCCCTCAATGGCAGCAGGGATAAAGCGCTATACTTTAGGCCTTGTGCGGCGGGAGTGATAGAGTTCGCGATAAATGAGTGTTCGCTTCTGTGTCGATCCCGAAGCCGAAGCTCTCATGTTTATGAGGTATGGCATCAGGTGGAACGGTGGATTGCTAGAGGTCGGCGTCGAAAATCATTCCGGTCAGCGTCAAAGTACGCTTTACACCAGGCGGGCGGTCACAGTTCTGGTATGGGTTGATATTAGGAGAAATCCCGTCTTCCTACAAATATCCGGTTCTGTCCTGCCAACTGAGCCGTGCAAGTTGACATAGCGCCATCTCATCGGATACGGTCTGCCCCAAAGACGGGGTGCGGGGCTACTGATTAACCGCTTGAGTCTCTGTAACGCGGGCTCCCATCGGGTCGTCGGGGTAACTTTGAGTGCTCGTGTCCAACACCCCCAGAGCAAATTTCGATTACTTGCTCCGAGCAAATCGAGGAGAAGCGCATGCGAGCATGGACCGTGGATGCCGACGACATCCGCGTCGCCGAAGACTTCGACGAGGCTCTGCTGCACCGCACGCCTGAGATCGACAACTTCCTGAGCCTGGACCGGGACGACAAGTTCATTGTCATCGGGACGAAGGGATTCGGAAAGACACTGCTGCTCAAGGCCAAGCGCATCTTGTACCAGCGCCGGGGAGGGACGGCATGCCTTCCCGCCGGCAACCTCCTGGATAAGCTGATCGGCGACAAGATCTTCGGCAAGGGAGGCCCTCGCTTTCTTTGCGTCGTCCTCGCTTCCGTGGGCCAAAGTGTGGCTCACGGCAATCGCGGTGGCCGTCCTCAAACATCTCCGCCAGACCGAGGGGCTCAAGGTCAACCCGAGGCTGGCGCGGTTGATCACCGACGAACAGCTGCACGGTGTCATCGATCACTTCGTCCGGCTCCTGGATTTTCCACCGAGCGACCTCCAACGCAGTGCCGGTGACACCGACGGGCACCTGGCCCCACGCCTGCGAGCGGTCAACACGTCAGTGGCGATCTTCCTCGACGGCGTCGACGAGTATTTCAACAAGCATATCGAAAGCGCCCGGAACCGTCCAAGCGTGGCGGGTGAGCTGTCGCCGGATGTATGGCATTTTGCCCAGTTGGGCCTCGTCGAGGTTGCCTACCAGCTACGGCGGATCAACCATCGCCTCAAGGTCTTCGCGGCCGTGCGGAAGGAAGCTTATGCGCGCCTCCAGACGACGGTGATGGCCCAGCAGTATCGCGGCAGCGCCATCGACATCGTCTATCCGATCGAGAGTCTCCGCGAGATCTTCATCAACAACGTGCGGCTAGAGAAGCCCGATCGGATGGTTCGTCCCGAGCGGCTGCGTACCGACCCCCTGGAGGCGTTTCTCGGCCGCACATCGATCACCGATATCTACACCGGTGTGCAGGAAAATGCGTTTGATTATCTGTGGCGGCACACATTGCTCCGGCCGCGTGATTTGATGACGATCGGCGAGCGCCTGGCCACCCTCCGGCCCGAGGAGCGGCGGAATGAATACCGATTGAAGGAGGCGGTGAACCAGGCCGCGACTGAGATTGCCCAGGAATACCTGGTCGAGATCTCCCCGTATGTTGCCGGTTTGAATCTCGAGCAGGTTCTCCGCCGGCTTCCCGGGCACGTATTGACGCGAGACGAGGTCGAGCAGCTTTTCAGAACGCACAATGCCCCGAGCAGTGCGCTCGAAGCACAGCAAGTCTTCTGCGCGCTCTATCAAGTGGGACTGCTTGGTCACGTGCACCACGACTGGGTGCGTGGAGAGTGGGTACAGCGCTTCCTTCGGCCGGGCGAAGGCACGCTTCAGTCGGACGGGATCCTTCCCGCTGCGACACACTATCTGGTTCATCCGGTTCTCTCGGAGGTGGTCGGCCGGCTCAATCCGGCATATCTCCAACGGATCGATCGAGTTAACATCGTCGGCCACGGAGTTCCCTGGCGAGGGACGCCGAGCATCGATCGAACCGTCGCGAGCGGCATGCTCTTTGTTCTTGCCGGTGACATCCACGGATTCGGGGGACTCATGCGGGCTGGCGTGGATGCGCCTGTTCGTCAGGCGCTTGAGGAGGCTGTGAGGAAGTGGGCTCAGGGCGCAGTGTGCGCAGAGACGAGCGCTGGTGACGCGGTGTTCATTGTCCACGACGATCCGGTTGCGCTGGCCCGGGCCGGCCGCCACATCATTGACGAGGTGTATCGGGCCCTAGCCAGCCTCGCCTGCGGATCGCTCTGCACTATGGCGAAGTGCTGACGCGTCGGCGTGAGGGTGATGGGGCCGTTGTCGTTGCAGGCGGGGAAGCCGTGCTCTGCGCGGCGCGTGTTGAACCGCACGTGCAACCCGGACAGATATGGACGACCGAGGAGTTCCGCGAGCAACTCGCTCGGCAGCCATCCTTGTGGCGAACTACCCCAGCGGCCGGCCCGGGCGGGGACGAGCGCTTCAATGTCAAGAAGGAAGGAGAGACGGAACCGGACCTCTGGGTCCGACTGTATCGGCTCGAGTTCTGACCGGCCGCCGGACTTCGCCTGTTCCACTTGGACAGGGCACCCTACCTCTTCGCCGCAGGCGCTAAGGAATCTTTCTTCACCGATATCGCATTACGGCGTTCATTTTTAACTTGACGGCCTCCTGCGAACGGATTAGGTTTCGGGCCGAAGTTGAATAGGCAGCCGGTGTGGCGCCGTCTGCGCGGCTCACCTCGTGGTTGGGCCCTTGGAACCAGATTGGAGCGGGAAGTCGAGTACCGCGGCGAATTCGGTGCGGTGGAGGCCAATTTGCACAAATCGAACTGGTCGTGCGCGAAACCAAGGGGGACCATGAAAAAACCTTGAGGATTCTTTTAACTGCGGTTGCAATCATTAGTTTTCTGAACACAGCCGAGCGCGCAGCAGACAGGAAAAGTCTTCCGCATAGGTTTCCTGGATAATAGCACTGCTTCCGGTAGCGCGGTCCTCGTGGAGGCGTTCCGGCAAGAGCTGAGCAAGCTTGGATGGATTGAAGGAAAGAATATCACCATCGAGTACCGGTTTGCCGAGCAAAAGCATGAGCGCCTGCCTGAGCTTGCGGCGGACCTGGTTCGTCTTAAGGTTGATCTAATCGTGGTCACAGGGACGCCGACGGCGTTAGCGGCCAAGAGCGCCACCACTACCATCCCCATCGTGATGGCGACCGCTGGGGACCCCGTGGGTGCAGGTTTGGTTGCCAGTCTGGCGCGGCCGGGAGGCAATGTCACCGGGCTCTCGAGTTTAGCGCCCGAGCTAAACACCAAAAGGCTAGAGATACTCAAGGACGCGGTCCCCAAGCTCGCCCGAGTTGGACTTCTGCGGTCGCCGGCAGGCGAGTGCATCAGCAGACCTCCAACTGAAAGAGCTCAGGCCTGCGGCTGCTGGCACTGAAGCTAAAATTGGAGGAGATCGAGACTCAACTCGACGCCAAAGGTTTAGAGAGCGCCTTTCAAACCGCAAAGCAGAAGCAGGTCGGCGCGATTATGACGACCCCCGGTCGCCGCTTTTTCGCCGAAAGAAAGCGGATCGTCGAGCTTGCCGGTCAAATACCGGTTGCCGGCTATTTACTCACAGAAGGAGTTTGTCGATGAGGGCGGTCTCATGTCCTACGGGGCGGACTACGATGACCTCTATCGGCGCGCGGCTGTTTACGTGGACAAGATCTTGAAAGGTGCCAAACCGGCTGATTTGCCGGTGCAGCAGGCAACGAAGTTTGAGTTTGTGATCAACTTGAAGGCAGCGAAACAGATCGGACTGACAATTCCACCGGACGTGTTAGCGCGGGCGAATAAAGTGATCAAGTGACGGAAGAAAATCAAGCGGCGATGCCAGGAGTGAACTGATTTCTCCGTCAACAGAATCCTGCGAGATTTGCGGGAGCGCGTCGTACGGGGTTAACTGGCTAAGCAGTCGAGCTGTCGCCGACTAAGCCGCGGTGGCGTTTTGCCCAAGGGACTAGGCTCTAAGGAGAGGTTTGTGCGGCTCTACATCGAGAGTGCAATTAAGGCAGCTCTGAATGAAACTTTTGAACGAGACGTGGAACTATTATCAAACGATGTCAACGAAAGAACCATCACCCACAAATTCGCCGAATACTCAGTTCACAGGTTGCCGAGTTTGAGCAGGCGCGCGGCATTGCCCCACAGAATCTGCCTGCGCTCGCCGTCGTCGAGCGACGTTCATCCCGTTCACGATCTTCACCGGATCGTTGTAGGCGATGTCGAAGCAGTAATCGCTGCCCATCATGATGCGGTCCGCCCCGACCAAGCCGACGAGGTCATCCATGATGGTCGCGGAGTAGCTGATCGTGTCGTAGGTGAAGCGCTTCAGGTATTCGCTCGGCGGCTGCGGGATGGTCTTGCACTCGCCGCGGATCTCGAAGCCGCGGTCGAGCCGCCCGCGCAGGATCGGCAGCGCGCCGCCGGCGTGCGGCAGGCTGACCTCGAGTTTCGGAAAGGCGTCCAGCACGCCCCCGAAGATGAGGTGCGCGGCGGCGATCGCGGTGTCGAACGGATTTCCCAGCAGGTTGATGAGGTAGTACTGCTTGAGCCGCTCGTTGTTGATCATCATCGGGTGCAGGAAAATCGGCAGCCCGAGATCGGCGACGCGCTCGTACGACCGGGAAGAAGCTGCGGTCCGAGAGCTCGCGGTCGCGCACGGCGGTCGCCATGTAAATGCCGCGTATGCCGGGCAGCTTCGCCACGCGCTCGAGCTCCAGCAGCGCGAGGTGGGGTTCTGGAACGGCAGGCACGCAAAGCCGATGAAGCGGTCGGGGTGGCTGGCGATGCGCCTCGCTGATCGCGTCGTTGAAAGCAACGCAGAGCTGGAGGCCCAGATCGTCGTCGGCCCAGTAGACCATCGGCTGCGTGAGCGACAGCGCGTGCATCCGGACGCCCAGCCGGTCCATGGTCCTGATGCGATCATCGAGGTCGTAGAAATGGCTCGTGATGGGGCCGGTGCGCAGCAGCAGCCCGACCTGGATGAACGTCGTTTCCGCTTTCGGTTACGACGGTAGCGCCGCAGCGCTTGCCGTGGTCTGCGATCAACTTGAGGTACGACTCCGGGAAAGTAGTGGGCGTGAGTATCGATGGTCAGTGGGATGGCCACGATCGGATTTCTCGTTGGTGAACGCTGCAATGCGCATTGTTTATCCCAGGTGCCAGCGGAGACCTGTTTGCGTGTCCGCACAGACAACGATGCGGATCATCAGCTTTATTGACCTGTCCGCGTGTACGCACTAGGCAGGCCAGCCTGAGGTGATCAAAAAACCTCCAACACTTGGGGCTATGGGAAGAGTCTCACGCGCCTCCGGATAAGGCTCCTGAGAAAAAGAGATCACTACCGGATACTCTAACGCAAGACGGGATTCAAGCGCCGTTCAATTCAATCTCAGTCTGATATCTGGCCTTCTTACTCGACAGACTCCCTGTCGCCTTCCGTCTGTAAATCACACTTTCCTCTCCTACCGTTCGCGTGATAAACAAGGGATAGAGGAAAGGTCGCGATGGCACAGGTGGTGCTGAAGGACCTGAACAAGAGGTTCGACGAGATCCACGCTGTTAAGGATCTGAACATCAGATTCGCGACAAGGAGTTTATCGTCTTGGTCGGACCATCGGGCTGCGGCAAGTCCACGACGCTCCGGATGGTGGCCGGCCTGGAGGATATCACCTCGGGCGAGATCTACATCGGCGACCAGCTCGTCAACAACCTTCCGCCCGAAGAAACGTGACATCGCCATTGTCTTCCAGAACTACGCCCTCTACCCGCACATGACCGTCTACGACAATATGGCCTTCGGGCTCAAGATGCGGAAGTTCCCCAAGGCCGATATCGAAAAGCGGGTGGGGAGGCGGCGATCCTCCTCGGCATCCCCGACCTTCTGAAACGCAAGCCGCGACAGCTCTCGGGCGGGCAGCGGCAGCGGGTGGCGGTTGGGCGTGCTATCGTCCGACACCCCCAGGTCTTCCTCTTCGACGAGCCCCTCTCAAACCTCGACGCCAAGCTGCGCGCGAAATGCGCGGGGAGTTGAAGCGCGCTGCACGAGCGGCTGGAGACCACGGCCATCTATGTCACCCACGACCAGGTGGAGGCGATGACACTTGGCGATCGCGTGGTGGTCATGAAGGATGGGACGGTCCAGCAAGTGGGCGAGCCCTTGGAGGTCTACTCAAGGCCGCGGAACAAGTTCGTGGCCGGCTTCATCGGCTCCCTGGCCATGAACTTCATTGACACGACGATCACGGAAGCCGCCGGCGGGCTCTATCTAGAAACCACGGGCTCCGTGTAAAGGTGCCGCCCGAGGCGCGCGGCGCGGCTGGCCTCCTACAGGGAGCAAGGCATCACGCTCGGTATTCGTCCGGAGGATCTCCGGGAGGCGAGAGGCGGCGACGCCGAGGATCTCTCCTTCGATGCCGTCGTGGATGTGGTGGAGCCCCTGGGATCTGAGATCCTGCTGGACACTCGGGTGGGGAGCCAGACGCATGGTCGCGCGCGTGGACTCCCACGGTGCGCGCCCGGCTCCACGAGAAGATCCGCTTGGCCTATATCCCGGAGCGGCTCCGCTTCTTCGACAACCAGACCGAGGAAGCGATCGGCTGATACGGTGAGATAGAACGGCCGGGCCGCTCTCCGGCCTGCCACCCTGAGCGGCAACGGCCTGGCCTATCTGCCGTTCGCCCTCCAGAATGCCGAGGCACGACGCGTCCGGTTGCTGTTGAAGCGCATGAGTTTCACGGCTCTCGGTCCCTCGGTTGGAGTTATTTCACCGCGCCAGCGGTGAGGCCAGAGACGTAGTAGTCCGAGGAACATCACGTAAATGATTACGATGGGAACCGATCCCACCACGGCGCCGGCCATCAGCGAACCCCAGTAGTAGATGTCGCCCGTATGAGGTCGTTGGTGACGCCCACGGTGATCGTCTTCTGATCCGCCGCGGAAATAAAGGTCAGCGCGTAGATGAACTCGTTCCAGGAGAGCGTGAAGGCGAAGAGAAGCGCGCAGACGAGCCCCGGTGCCGCCACCGGGATCACGATGCGGACGGAGTGCCTGAAATCGGTTGCAGCCGTCCACGAGGGCGCACTCTTCGATCTCCTTGGGGATCGTGCGGAAGTACCCCATGAGGAGCCAGGTGCAGAACGGCACCAAGAAGGTGGGATATGTCACCATCAGGGCCGCGATGGAGTCGGTGAGCCCGAGCGCGTTCACCACCTGGGAGAGCGGTAGGAACAAGAGACTCGGCGGCACCAGGTAGGTGATGAAGACCGCGAGGCCGAAGCTCTCAGCGCCGCGAAAGCGCAGGCGCGCCAGAGCGTAGGCTGCGATCGTCCCGATGACGACCGCTATCACGGTAGCGACGACGCTCACCAACAGGCTGTTCAGCAGCCAGCGGCTGAAGAGCGTCTCTCTCAGGAGGAAGCTGTAGTGCTCCAAGACGATGCCCTGGCGGATCAGGAAGGGGATCGCCTTGAGATCGTACAGCTCTGCATCTCCCTTCAGCGAGGTAATCAGCATGAAGTAGAAGGGGAACAGCGCGAAGAAGAGGAGTGGGAGAAGGCCGGCATGGGCCACGGCCAGGTGGAGGCGGGGATAGCGGCTGATGGCCATCAGATCTCCCGCCTCGCGTAGTGGAGCTGCAAGTAAGACGATCACCGCGAGTACCGGGAACATGAACAGCGCGATGGCCGATCCTTCGCCGATTTTCCCCGCCTGGAGCCCAACCTGATAGGCAAAGGTGGCGAAAGAGGTGCGTTGAGTTGACCGGCCCGCCTCGCGTGAGCACGTACACAATGTTGAAATCGGCGAAGGTAAGAATCGTCGAGGGAAGAGGATCACCACGGCCAGGACCGGCCGCAGCAAGGGCAGCGTGATGTGGCGGAAGCGGGCCCAGGCGCCGGCACCATCGGACCTGGCCGCTTCGTAGAGCTCGGGGTTGATCGACGTAGCGAGGCCGGCCAAGAGCGTGATAGCGAAGAACGGTAGCCCGCGCCACACGTTGACCATGATCACTGAGATCATCGCGAGGTGGGGGTGCCGAGCCGTTGGACCCATTCTCAATTACCCCCAGGCGGAGCGGGAGTCCAGTTGATCACGCTGTAGAGCGAGTCGAACATCCACAGCCAGCTGCTGCGCAGGCGCGGTCGGATCACCCAGGGCAGGAGCACCGCGCCACGGATGAGCCGCTTCAGACGACAGGTTCTGCGCCAGCAGAAGCGCAAGCGAGCCCTAGCACGGTCTTGATGGCCACGGCGCGCTGGTTGGTAAAGACGATCGAGTTGCTGAAGGGTTTGGCGGAAGATGTCGTCTTCCATAAAGAGTGTGAGGAAGTTTTGCAGCCCGATGAAGTGGCCGGCCCGTCCGACGTACGCGTCGGTCAGGCTCAGCCAGAGCGCGATGATGAATGGGTAAGCGACGAGACCTACGAGCAGCAGAACGGCCGGCAGCACGAACAGGTGGCCCAGTGCGCTTTCCCGCTGGAGCACCTGGCAAGCTCTCCCCGAGAGTAAGCCGGGTCGCCGGGAGCGGCATGGGCCGCCCTCCCTCGACTTCGGTCTCGAGCTCGACGTGAGGTTCATCGTGGTCCTATCAGTGCGTAGTCGCCAGAACCCGCTTCACCTAGGTCGGTCCCCCATCCCATGGCGTCCTTGGTCGACATTCCCCGACCGCCTTCGCAACCATGTCGGGCAGGATATAGAGGTCGTCGATCACCCCGAAGACATCGCTGGGCGACGCCGGCCAGCCGCGCATCCGGCCGAAGACCCCCTCGGCCGGCAACAGCTTGAGCTTCGGATCCGTATTCCAGACCGGTGCTTTTCCCAGTAACGCCACATGGGGTGATTGAAGCCGTTCCCGGCCTGGATCCACTCGCTCAGATTATCATCGCGGAAGAGGAAGCGGAGGAGATCCTTCGGCCAGTTCGATATTCTTGGAGAACTTCCAGATGCCATAGGCGCGGGCATTGGGAGCGAAGAAGCGGCCCGCCGGGCCTCGCTGGCGTCGAAGTGGTGGTTGATGTCGTCGGCGATCGGGAGTTTCTTGTCCACATGCCACCGCGTAGGGACTCACGGGGTTGTGGATCAGGCGCACCTGCCTGGCGTTGAGGCAGCGGTTGTTGCCCGCATCGTCCCAGGAGAGCACCTCTGGCTCCATCGCCTCCGCGTATAGTTCCTTGTAGTACTCGATGACCTCCGCCATCTTTGGCGAGTTGATGGCGATAGTCTTGCCGTCCGCCTCAGTACCTTGGCGCCGAAGCACCAGGCGATGGACCAAAAGGTGGTGTGTGCGTCAATACAATGGCTGATCTGGATGCTTGCGGGTGGCCGATCTTCCTTTAGCTTCTTCCCGGCCCGGAGCAGATCGGCCCATGTGTCTGGCGGGCCCTCGCCCACCTGGCGGAACTTGGACTGGAGGTGGTTGCCAGGGACCGGCGGCCAGATCGAAGCTCGAGGCCCCTTCCAGTGGCCGTTGATGAAAAACGCTTCCTTGCAGAACGGGTAGATGTCGGTGCCGTACTTCTTGTTAAGCTCTCCGACGACATCGTCCATGTCCACTAGCTGGTCGCGGTGGCGCCATGTCTGCTCGTATGGTAGAACATCATGAGATCGTGGCCGGCTTTGGTCTGGACCTCGGCAGCTTGCTTGGAGGCGAGCTGAACGTTGGGAACATGGTCGAACGCGCCCCGACGTTCGCCTCGCGGGCAGACTTCTCTAGGAGCTGCTTGAGCTTGGCGTCCGACTCCGGCACAAAGTGGCTCCAGCCCAGCATGGTGACTTCACGCCGTTGGGCGACGGCGGGGGCGGGATGCCGAAGGCGAGAATCCCCGCCAGCCCGGCGGTGCCGCGCCCCATGAACTGCCGCCGCGTGAGCTGATTCATACACGCCTCCCTTCTTGAACACTTGGATCTGTGGGAAGAGTCTCGGGCGACTCAGCTCGGTTGTTTAGCCAACAAGAAGTGACCTACGATAGGGGGAATTTCAGGATGGGTGTCAAGAGAGAAAAACGACTCTTTCCCGATTTTTGTTGCAGCTAAGACTTTGCCAAATTTTTAGCTTCAAACCTTGGAGTCAGACGACGATTTCTTCTATCGGTTTTGGGTTTCGGACGTGGACGCTCTCCATGCCGAATTTGTTCCTAGAGGAGCGAAGATTAATTATGGACTTTGTGATCAGCCATGCGCCTGCCGAGATTTGGCACTCTGAACCATGTCGCTTTAGCGAACGGAGGTCCGCACCGTCGCTGAGTTTATCGTTAGAGCACAACATGACGCCATGCGCTTCAGAGCCAAGTGCGTCTCCGCATCAGAAAATGGTGACTACTACCAGGTCGCGTTCGAAAATACCGATCCAGCCAGCGATGCCGACAGTGTCTGAGGCGTTCAGTTCAATCTCAGGCTGATTCTGGCCTTCCTACTCGACTGGAATCCCTGTCGCCTTCCGCCGTGTAAATCACACTTTCCTTTATCTCTATCCGCGTGATACATAACGCTCGAAACGAGGTGCGCAATGAAGAGGGCTGCGGTGCCATCAATCCTTGTTGCAGTGGTGTTGCTTGCTCTTGCGAGTGATAGCCGAGGCGCAGCAGCCGAAGAAAGTCCCTCGGATAGGGTATCTATCGTCGACCGATCCAGCTACTGAGTCCACCCGTTCCGAGGCAATTCGGCTGGCTCTGCGCGAGCTTGGCTACATAGAAGGACAGAACATCGCCATCGAGTACCGATATGCGGAGGGGAAGCGCGATCGGTTCCCTGAGCTTGCGGCCGAGCTGGTGCGTCTCAAGGTTGATATCATCGTGGTAGCAGGAGGGACCACGGCTGATCCGGGCGGCCAAGAATGCGACCAAGACGATTCCCATCGTTATGACGGGCGCGTGGGGTCGATCCTGTCGAGGCAGGCCTGGTTGAAAGCCTTGCCCGTCCCGGCGGCAACGTCACCGGCATTACAAACCTTACCAGAGAACTAGGCGGTAAGCGGCTGGAGCTGCTCAAAGAAGCCGTTCCCAAACTTGCCCGTGTCGCGGTTCTCTACGATCCGGCCAGTCCGGGCACTGTACGCGAGGTGAAAGAGGTTCTCCCAGTCGCGGCGCGTGCGCTGGGGTTGACTGTTCAGCCTTGGGAGGTACGAGATGCGGACGGTTTCGAGAGGGTATTCGCTGCGCTAAACAAGCAGCGCCCGGATGGACTCTACGTGACCGGCGGGCCCGCTAATGAGTGCTAACCGAAAAACGGATCGCGGGCTTTGCGTTAAAGAGCCGGTTACCGTCGATGTACGGCAGCAGAGAAGCTGTAGATGCCGGTGGGCTCATGTCCTACGGGGCGGACCTCGCGGACAGCTACCGGCGCGTCGCATATTACGTGGACAGAATCCTGAAGGGAGCCAAGCCTGCCGATCTGCCGGTGGAGCAGCCGACGAAGTTCGAGCTGGTGATTAATCTCAAGACGGCGAAGCAGATCGGCCTGACGATTCCGCCCGACTACGTCTGCTGCATGCGGGCGGATAAGGTGATCAAATGAGAGAGGGGCAGAAGTGTCAGATGTCAGTGACAAGTGCATCGAGACAGAGAGAAAAGTATGACGTGAAAAAATAATCGTCCTTGCGCTTATGCGCCATGCTCCTCGCGCTTAGCTTGTCCGGCTGAGGCGCAGCAAGCCGATGAAAATCCCCCGGATAGGATACCCCGATGGCTCAATCCCGTTCCACTGCCATCGGCCCGCATCGACGCCATTCCGCCAGAGGGCTGCGCGAACTCGGGTACGCGAGGGGAAAACATTGGTCATTGAGCGTGCGATCATGCTGAGGAGAACTACGATCGCTCTCCCGGAGCTTGCGGCCGAGGCTAGTGCGTCTCAAGGTCGACATCATCGTCACCGCGGTGTCCCGCAAGCAACCCGTGCGCCGCCAAGGAATTACCTCCTACGATTCCCATTGTCGATGGCGCAGGATAGCGATCCTGTTGACAACGGGCTCACGTCGCCAGCCTTGCGCGGCCTGGCGGGATACGTCACCTGGATTGTCAACGCCTCGCCCGGAGTTAAGCGGAAAACAACTGGAGCTTCTGAAGGAGATCGTTCCTAGGCTCTCCCGCGTGGCCGTCTTCGGGACTTCGACCAACTCGGGCAACGCACAATCGTTGAAGAGAGGTGGAACTCGCCGCAGGGGCGTTCGGAGTGAAGCTTCAATACCTGGACGTACTAAGTCCCAGAGGATATTGAGACGGCATTCCGAGCCGCAGGCAAGGGGCGAGCTGAGGCAGTCCTTATGATGGTGGCGGGCGGCGTCCGCCATCTCACTGCACGCAAAGAGATTGCAGACCTCGCGTTAAAGACGGCTCCGGTGATACACCAAGCAATACGTAACTT
>ERZ1370068.128-contig-10111_pt1 | contig 57451 bp, 89 predicted proteins | sample MGYA00561227_ERZ1370068 | MGnify/ENA primary metagenome ERZ1370068 (study PRJEB38410, sample SAMEA6850437) | metagenome | study: Metagenomic assessment of the ecological functions of the soil: analysis of the soil microbiota associated with the... | reverse complement strand
GGTTACGTATTGCAAAGTCGTCACGTCGAGTGCCGTCGTCGGCTCGTCGGCGATGATCATCTTCGGGTCGCACGCAAGCGCGATCGCAATCATGATGCGCTGACGCATGCCGCCCGAAAGCTGGTGCGGGATATTGTTTGAGGCGGCGCGCCGGGTCGGCGATGCCGACCAGACCGAGCAGTTCGACCGCACGCTTCTGGGCGGCAGCTCGGTCGGCTACCGCGATGCTGCTCGAGCGTCTCGGTGATCTGGCGCCCGATCGTCAGCACCGGGTTCAGCGAGGTCATCGGCTCCTGGAAGATCATGCCGATGTCGCTGCCGCGCACCTGGCGGATCTCCTCCTCGGAGAGCCGCAGCAGGTCGCGCCCGGCAAGATGATCTGGCCCTCGGTGATCCGCCCCGGCGGATCGGGATCAGGCGTAGGAGCGACAGCGCGCTTGCGGTCTTGCCCGACCCGCTTTCGCCGACGATCGCGACCGTCTCGCCGCGTTCGACGGTGTAGGAAATGCCGGCGACGGCAGGCACGACACCGGCACCGGTGCGAAACTCGGTGTGCAGGTCCCGGACTTCAAGAGTGGCGGCAAAACACCCGCATCTTCCTCCCGCTCAACCTTTCCGGGTCGTGTTCTTGTTCACGCCGCAGAGTGTCGTATCGACCGGGGTGCCGCCTGTCAACGGCGGCAAGGGGGTCTTCACGCCTTTGCCGGCGGTCGCTAAGATCGCCCCGACGTCAACGTCAACAGCGGCGAGGAGGACCAAGCAATGCCGATCTCAATGTATCACGCATCCGTGCCGGTATTTTTGCAGCTGCTCGGCGGCCTGAAGCGAGTGATCGAGAAAGGCGAGGCAGCAGCCACCGCGAAGAAATGGGAGGAGAACACGCTTCTGAACTGGCGGCTCCACCCCGACATGTTCACCTTCGCCCGGCAAGTCCGGCAGGCGAGCGAGCACGCCTTCGGCGCCGGACGCGCCGCCGGTGTCGCAGCTGCCCGAGCTTCCGGCCATCGACAACAGCCTGGCGGAGATGAAGGCGCGCATCGACAAGACGATCGACTTCCTCAAGGGCCTCGCGCGCCGACCAGCTCGACGGCCGAGAGGATGCGCAGGTCACCATCACCCAGGGCGGCCAGCCGCGCAACTTCCGCGCCCAGGTCTACACTCTATCACTTGGCGATGCCGAACGTATTTCCATATCACAACGGCTTACAATATTCTCCGCAGTCTCCGGCATCGATATCGGCAAGCGCGACTTCATGGGCCAGATGCCGTCCTAGCACCGGCCCTCTAGCCCCTCCCGCATCCGCGCTCCGTCGCGCAGCGGGAGGGGCCTCAGCCGGCGCTGCCCATGCGTGTTTTCGTTGCAGGCGCCACCGGCGCTGTTGACGTCGCCTCGTGCCACTGCTGGTATCCGCCGGCCACTCTGTGGTCGGTCTGATCCGCAGTCCGGCGCAAGGCCGATGCGATACGTCAGGCGGGAGGTGAGGCGGCACCGCCGATGCGTTCAGTCGAGGCGGTATCGTGGCGGCGGTAGCCAGTACCGAAAGCCAGATGTGGTCGTGCACGAAATGACCTCACTGAGCGCCGCGAACGACTTGCGCCGGTTCAACCAGACCTTCGCGGTCACCAATCGCCTGCGGACCGAAGGTTTGGTCAACTTGCTGGCGGGAGCGAAGCAGGCGGGACACGGCGCATTGTGGCGCAGAGCTTTTGCGGCTGGCCCTATGCGCGCGAGGCGGTCCGGTCAAATCGGAAGACGATCCCTCGACCTCGAGCCGCCCTCGGCAATTGCAGAGAACCCTCGATGCGATCCGCTATCTCGAAAGCACGGTCGTGGGTTCGCGCGAAATCGAAGGCATCGTCCTCAGATACGGCGCGTTCTACGGCCTCAATACCGGTCTCTTGTATGGGCCGATGATCGATCAGTTGCGGCGTCGGCACGTGCCGCTAATCGGCGACGCCGATGGCTGGTGGTCGTTCCTGGCATGTCGGTCGACGCGGCAGCCGCCGCCGCGATTAAGCTGTCCAGAGCGGCGCATCCGGCATTTACAACATCGTCGATGATGAGCCGGCGCCAGTGCGCGAATGGCTGCCTGCGCTCGCCGCGATGCTGGGCGCGAAGCCGCCCTGGCGCATACCGAAGTGGCTGGCGCGTATCGCCGCGGGCGAAGCACATCGTGACTCTAATGACCGAGGCGCGCGCGGGTTCGAACGCGCCAAGGCGCAGCGCGATCTCTCCTGGCAACCGACCCACTCCGTCGTGGCGGCAAGGCTTTGCCGAGGTCCTGGCGCAGAACGCGTGACCAGAAAGAATGCTGGGTTGCGACGCCTCTTTCGCGCTCCGGTCTATTAGTACCGTTGGCAATGCGGCTGGCTGCTCGGCCATCGCTTGCTGTGGTCCATTTCGCGGCGGGCTGGCCTTCGCCGCCACACGCGATCCTGGAGGTGCTGGAATACCCCAATGAAGGTCCCGAGGCGGTCGTGATGAGCGCAGCTCTCGGCCGCAAACGCCGAGCCGGCCGATACGCAACATCGAAGCCGCACCCGTCGGCGAGGTGGTCATCGGCTCGCGACGCTTTGCCGCCGTCCATCGCTTTCTTCGGCCGAAGCGGAGGCGGTCGCGGTGATCACCGGCTACAGCAACCTAACTGGCTGATCGCGCCAGTCATTCGCTCAGTATTGAGCCGCCTTCTCGGCCGGCGATACGATGGCTCAAGCAGGCGATCGTCGCCGGCTCGTCAAACAACTGCCGTTCCTCATCGCATTCCGCCCACGATCACGGCCCCATCCAAAAGATGCTGACGGCTCCCGTTTAAGGCGCCTCATTGGGAATGATTATCGCGCAGGAGGCCCGCGTGCCCTCGCCCATTGCGGGTTGTCGATTTAGCATGGCGGTCGGCGGTACACATCCTGCGCCGCCGTCATGACAGTCAGGTAACCCTATGGCTCGTCCTCCGACCGTTCCTCGTCGCCGCCGCCGTAACGGCTGCTGCTGCAAACCGGCGCGCTCGCTCAATCAGGCAAGGTCTACCGCGTCGGACTGGTCGCCGTCGGCGCGCCCGACACTGGGATACTGGGCGCCGGAATGGTGCGCAACTTTACCCGGCGCTGGCTATGTCGCCGACGGTAACATCGTTGTTTCGAGCGTCGCGCGCGCGCAGGGCAAGCTCGATCGCCTCCCCGGGTTCATCGGCGAACTCGTCGCCAAACACGTCGATGTCATCATCACGCAAGGCTACCCCGCGGCGCTCGGCCGCCAAAGAGCGACGCGGCGATACCCCGATCGTCGTGACCAATTCGGGCGATCCCGTGGATACCGGTCTGGCCGCCAGCCTCGCTCATCCGGGCGGCAACGTCACCGGAGTCTCGGACGATTGCCAGCGAACTTTCGGCCAAGCGTTTGGCTCTCCTCAAGGAGGCCGTGCCGAGCGTGCGCAACGTGGCGGTGCTGTGGAACGCCGACGACCTCGGCATGACGCTGCGCTATCGGTGCCGCAGAAGTCGCAGGCACAGCGCCTGGGCATGACTGATCAGTGCCGCTTGGGGTACGCGAGCCCGACGATTTCGCTGCCTCGTTTTCGGAGATGACCAAGACGCCGCCCGACGGGATCCTGATGGTCACCGACATCCTGACCGTTCTCAATCCGCAAGCGTGGTCATGGAATATGCCGAGCAGCATCGCCTGCCGGCCATCTACGAATTCGCCTTTCTCGCCCATGATGGGGGCCTGATGGCCTATGGTCCGGATATCGGACGCGATCTTCGATCGCGCCGCCGGGCTCGCCGACCGTATCCTGAAGGAGCCAAACCCGGCCGATCTGCCGCTGGAATTGCCGACGCGCTTCCAGTTCGTCGTCAATCTGAAGGCCGCCAAGGCGATCGGCTTGACGATCCCCGAGGCGATCCTGCTGCGCGCCGACGACGTGATCGAATGAGCGGCGAGCGCGATAGTCGAGCTGTCTCGCGGCCGCGGCGCCCATTATTCTAAAAATATTTCATCGCACTGTTCGTAGCGGTTCGTGGTGCCGCTGCTGGCCAATGGGGCCAGCGAGGCGTGGTTTGGCTATCGCGATCAGCGTGTGATGCTGAGCCAGCGGCTGCGCGCCGAGGCGGGCACGACCGCCGGCAAGATCCAGGGACTTTCTCGACGATATTACCGACCAGCTGCAATGGACCGTGCAGCTGCCGTGGCGGGACGGCACTGACGAGCGGCACCGCTTCGACGTATTGCGGCTGCTGCGGCAGGTGCCGGCGATCGTCGAGGTCACCCTCGTCGACGGCAAGGGGACCGAGCGGCTGCATGTCTCGCGGGTCGAGCCCGACGTCGTCGACAGCGGCATCGATCGTGCCGAGCGATCCTGCCGTGATCGGCGCCGCGCCGATCATATCTGGTACGGGCCGGTGACACTGCACGAGGGCCTGAGCCGCATATGACGGTGGCCGTCGCCGGCGCGCGCGAGGCCAACGGCGTCACCATTGCGGTGATCAATCTCAAGCTGATCTGGGATGTCATCTCGGCGATCCATGTCGGTCAATCGGGCGACGCCTTCGTGCTCGACGCTTCCGGCCGCCTCGTCGCGCATCCCGACATCAGTCTGGTGTTGCGCGGCGATGACGACCCGGCGGCGGCGCGTCTCAAGGATTTGCGGCTGGCGACGATTGGCGGCGGCGACGGATGTCGAGGCCAGCAATGCCGAGCGGCCGCCGCGTTATCGCCGCGATGGCGCCGATCCCAGGCCCGGACTGGACGGCCTTTGTCGAGCAGCCGGCCTCCGAGGCCTTCGGCCCGATCCGGGCAGCGTTCTGGCGCACCGGTCTACTGCTGCTCGTCGGCGCGATCTTTGCCGCCTTGCTCGGCTATACGTCCTGGCCCGCCGGATGACCGGGCCCGATTCGCCTTCTGGAAGAAGGTGCCGAGCGCATCGGTGCGGGTCAGTTCGACCACAAGATCAATATTTCGACCGGCGACGAGCTCGAAGAGCTCGCGTCACGCTTCAACGACATGGCCGACGGCTTGGCTGTTGTCGCAAGAGCGATCCGAACGTATTTCTCGGCTGAAGCGGTTTCTCGCACCCCAGGTCGCCGAGCTCGTCGAGGGCGCCCGCGAAGAAGCCCTGCTCGACAGTCATCGCGCCGATGTCGTCGTGGTGCTTTTGCGACTTGCGCGGTTTCACCGCCTTCTGCGGACGCTGCCGAGCCGGACGAGGTCATGGGTCTGTTGCAGGAATATTACGAGACGCTCGGCGCCATCATCACGAAGTACGAGGCGACGCTTGACCTGTTTTATGGCCGACGGCCTGATGCTGCTGCTGAACGCGCCGGTGCCGCGCCCCGAGCCCGGCAGCTGCTCGGCGTGCGGATGGTTCTGGAGATGCAGGCTGCAGTGCAGGAGCTGATCGTCCGGCTGGCGGGCCCGCGGATACGCGATCGGGCTTGGCGTCGGTCTCGCGAAGGGCACGGCCACGGTAGGCCGCATCGGCTATGAAGGCCGGCTGGACTACACGGCTATCGGCTCTGTGGTGAATTTGGCTTCGCGGCTCTGTGCCTCGGCCGAAGATGGTCAAACCCTGATCGACCCGACGGCTGCCGCCGAGATACGGCAATCGGTGCCGCTGGTCGCGCTGGGAACGCGCACGTTGCGGGGCTTCGCCGAGGCCGTTGCAGTGTTCTCGGTCGCCGAGCACGATCGCGATTTGGTGATCTCTGCCTGCCGGGATACCCCACGCTGCCCCGGTCCTTATCACTTCATCGCCGCCGGCGCCCTCCTCGATAAAGCAGCCGCCTACGGCAGTGGTGCTCCGGAATGGTCCAACACGCTCTTACGCGCCCCGTTCGACATATTGATGGTGCCGGAGGCGGCGAACGCTGCCGCCCGTCATCGGTCATTCCAGCTTTTCGCGGGAATGACAGGTGGTGACCGTCTGACCTTCGGCATCTCGACACTCTCGCCGGTGCCGAGCAGGTAGACCCCTGTTCGCTGCCAGGGGCAAGCTCTGCGCGAAGTCGCGGGCACGTTCTGGCGGCAACCAGGGTCAGGTGCCGCCGCCATCGGTCACCAGAGGCGATCGCCGCCGCGGCGTGGCGGACATGGATCGATGAACCGATCTCCGGGCGGCCGGCCCTGGCGGGTCGCGGTGCCCATCTTGAATGTGGGCGCCAATGGCGTGCATTCCGCAGATGGGGACGCGGCCGATTACGGTAGCGGAAACGGCTGTGTTCATGCGCCAAGCCGGCGCGCTTTGGGCCGATGACGACCCGTTCGAGTTCGTCGATTTTACTGCGCAGCCCCGAGACCGGCATTTGGTCCCGGCAAGCGGGGGCGCTCGCAAGCTCAGGTGGGGTCGAGAGGGCTGCGGCAAGCGAGGCGGAGTACGAGTGATTTATTCTATCACGATCCCGGAATGCCGCTCTACCTGCTGATGGTCTACGCGAAGGCACGGCGCGATGACCTATCGCCGGATGCGCAGCGAATGGTACGGGGCTTGTGGCCTAAAGGGGCTTACGGACGTTGAGGAGGACCGCATGAACAAATTCAGCGGGGAACTGGTCGAAAGCCCGACCGAGGCCTGCGAACACGCCGAGGGCAAGCCCAGCGGGGTCCGAGTTCATGTGGTCGAAGTCCCCGATGTGCGCGCCATCCGCCGACAATTGCGGATGTCCCAACAGGAATTCGCCCGCGTCTACCGCATCCCGCTTGCGACGCTGAAGAATTGGGAGCAGGGACGCCGCCAGCCGGACGCGCCAGCGGCCGCCTATCTCCAAGTCATCGCCAAGCGCCCCCGCGAGGCGCGGGAAGCGCTGGCGTCTTGAAGGTGGCGCGCGGGTTCTTCGCCCATTCGCGCTGCACGACCGAGACCATCGCCAATTGCTCGTGTGAGAGCCCATAGGTCTTCATGTAGCGCAATACCGGGCGCGCGGGTCCGCGAGGCAACAACTCGTTCTTCAGGCCGCCGCCGTTCTGCTCGGGCTCCGCGCCGGGGGTGGACGCCGCAGCCGGTCCGACGTAGGTTCCGCGGATGGTCCGACCGCTCGCGCCCTACGCGTCGAAGCCGGAGGAGTTCCGCGGGCGCCTCCATCCGGAGCCGGAGCATTCGATGCGCTCGCCGTTTCAGCGCGATCGCGATCGCATCATCCACTCGACCGCGTTTCGTCGGCTGAATCCACAAGACCCAGGTGTTCGTCTACCACGAGGGCGATCACTACCGCACCCGGCTGACCCATAGTCTCGAAGTGGCGCAGATCGCGCGGCACGATCAGCCGGGCGCTCGGCCTCGACGAGGATCTCGCCGAGACGCTGGCGCTGGCGCATGATCTCGGACACACGCCGTTTGGTCATGCCGGCGAAGAGGCGCTCAACAGCGCGATGGCGCGGTTTGGCGGGTTTTCGCACAACGACCACACCTTGCGCATCCTGACCCGGCTCGAGCGTCGGCTATGCCGAGTTTGACGGCCTCAACCTGACCTGGGAATCGCTCGAAGGCACGGTCAAGCACAACGGACCGCTGCGCGGCGCGGGCATCGACCGACCGCTGCCGCCGACGATTGTCGAATACGACCGAAGCCACCCGCTCGCCCTCGACCAGTTCCCCGGGCGCCGAGGCGCAGGTCGCCGCGCTCGCCGACGATATCGCCTACAACAACCACGACATCGACGACGGGTTGCGCGCCGGACTGTTCTCGATCGCCGATCTCGCCGATGTGCCGCTCGTCGGTCCGGTCTTTCACGGGGTCGCGGCGCGGTATCCGGGATTGAGGAACCGCGGCTGATCCACGAGGCGATCCGGCGGCTGATCGACCGGATGGTCGGCGACCTGATCGCCGAGACGCAGGCGCGCCTCGCGGCAGAGTGGCGTGAAGTCGGCCGATGAGATCCGGGCGCTGGGCACCCGGTTGTCGCCTTCTCCGCCGAGATGCGCGACAACGATCGGGCGCTCAAAGCCTTCCTCTACAAACGGATGTACCGCCATTGCCGCGTTGCCCTAATGAGTCCAAAAAGCGCGCCACGTCGTTCGCGACCTATTTGCGCTGTTATCTCGCCGAGCCGCAGTCCTTGCCGAGCGAATGGGCCCGGCTCGCCGCCAGGCGAACGACCCGCAAACTGCCCGGGTCGCCGCCGACTACCTCGCCGGGATGACCGACCGTTTTGCTCTCGAGGAGCACCGCCGGTTGTTTGGCTCCGATGTTTCCGGCATGACAAATCTCTTCAGCGACTTCCGTCGCCTAGTAGTGCTGCCTGCGCTCGAGGAACTGGTGGCGGACGGGCGCTGCCGACAGGGCTCGATCTCGAGCCGGGTGGCGGTCGAGCCGCCGCGCGATCCCGGCGCATGGCGATCTCGCGACCAACGCCGCGATGGTGCTGGCGCGGTGCCGTCAAAGAGCCTCCGATGGCGCTCGCCGCGCGGATCGTGACCGCGCTCGAGACGCGGGGCGCGCGCTTTGATGCCAGCGCCAGGCTACCGCGGAAACCGAGGCCTCAGTTCACTGCCGCCGCGGCGAGGCCGGGGTTCATCAATATTCAAGCTGGCCCCCGAGGTCTGGCACGCGCAGCTGCGCGCGATCCTGCGGGCCGGCACCGCGCTTTGGCGATTCGCACGATCGGCGGCGGCGAGCCGGTCAATGTCGAGTTCGTTTCGGCCAACCCGACCGGGCCGATGCATGTCGCCCACGGCCGTGGCGCGGTCGTCGGCGACGCGCTCGCGGCACTGCTCGTCCAAGGCCGGGTTTGCGGTGCATCGCGCGAGTACTACATCAACGACGCCGGCGCCCAGGTCGACATCCTGGCGCGCTCGACCATACCTGCGCTACCGCGAGGCGCTGGGTGAGGCGGTCGGCCCGATCCCGGAGGGGTATTATCCCGGCGACTACCTGATCGAAACCGGCCGCGCGCTCGCCGAGCGCGACGGGCGGAAATGGCTCGGCCGGCCCGAGGCGGAATGGCTCGCGCCGGTCCGCGAATTTCGCCGTCGCGCAAATGATGGCGCTGATTCGCGCCGATCTTGGCGCTGCTCGGCGTCGAGCTTCGACGTGTTCGTCTCGGAGCGCGAGCTGGTCGAGCAAGGGACGGTCGGCGAGTGTCTGGCAGCGCTCGACGAGCGCGGGCTCATCTATGTCGGGCGTGCTGGAGCCGCCCAAGGGCAAGCTGCCCGACGATTGGGAGCCGCGGGCCGCAGACCTTGTTCCGCGCCACCCACTTCGGCGACGACGTCGACCGGCCGCTCAAAGAAATCGGACGGCTCGTGGACCTATTTCGCCGCCGACATCGCCTATCACCGCGACAAGTTCCGCCGCGGCTTCAGGAATCTGATCGATGTCTGGGGTGCCGATCACGGCGGCTACGTCAAGCGCATGCAGGCTGCGGTGCAAGCGGTGACCGAGCGGTGCCGCCACGCTCGACGTCAAGCTCTGCCAGCTCGTCCAGTCTGTTCGACAAGGGCGTCGCCGGTCCGGATGTCGAAGCGCGCCGGGACCTTTGTCACCTTGCGCGAGGTCGTCGACGAAGTCGGCAAGGACGTCTTTCGCTTTATCATGCTGACCCGCAGGAATGACCAGACGCTTGGAATTCGACTTTGCCAAGGTCACCGAGCAGTCAAAGGATAATCCCGTCTTCTACGTGCAGTACGCGCATGCCCGCGCCGCCTCGGTGATGCGGCACGCCGCCGAGCTGTTTCCGGCGGACGACCTGTCGGATGCGGCCCTTGGCGGAAGCGCCGCTCGACCGGCTCTCCGATCCCGACGGAGCTGGCGCTGATCCGCGAGCTCGCCGGCTGGCCTCGGGTGGTGGAGAGTGCGGCCGAGGCGCACGAGCCGCACCGTATTGCCTTCTATCTCCAGGAGGTGGCGGCGCAATTTCACATGCTGTGGAACAAAGGCAAGGACGAGGCGACATTGCGCTTTATCCTTGCCGACGATCCGTCGCTGACCCGCGCGCGCCTTGCTCTGGTGCGCGGGGTGGCGATCGTCATCGCCTCGGGTCTTGCGGTCATCGGCGTCGAGCCGGTGGAGGAGATGTAGCCATGACCTACCATCTCGGATCGGTCGACACCGACCGCCGAGCCGAGCTTTACGGCGATACGCGCGCGACGAGGAACCCGCAGCCGCGCCCGCCGCGTGCTGGCGACGGCGCTGGCATTGCTCGTGATGGGGTTGTTCGGCGGCGGTCTTTGGTTCGCCTACGTCCAGGGCACACGGCACGCTCGGCGGCGATGCCGCTGGCGCCAGCGTACCGCTGATCCGCGCCGACGAGCGTCCGACCAAGAGTGAAGCCCGAGCGGCCGGGCGGCATGGAGATCCCCGATCGGGACAAGCTGATCTACAACCCGACGCGCCCCGCGGTCGAGCATTTGCTGCCGCCGCCCGAGAAGCCGCTGCCCCGCCCGGCGCCGCCGCCCAACCCCAGTCGCAAGCCGAGCAGCCGCGCGGCCACGCCAGCGAACCCGCCAGCGAGCACGCCGGCGAACCCGCCGGCCGCACCCCCGCGGCAACCACCCGGGCGCAGCAGTCAGCGGCCGCGACCCCGGGCAAGGCTCCGCAGCCTGCCCAGCCGGCGCCGCCGAAGACGGCGACTGCCGCGGCAGGCGGAGCTCGGCTGCAGCTCGGCTCGGTGCGCAGCGAGGATGACGCGCGTCAGGAATGGGAGCGGATCAAGCGGAAGAACGCCGACCTGCTCGGCACCCTTTCGGCAACGCCGATCCGTGCCGATCTGGGCGAGAAGGGGATCTACTACCGCATCCAGACCGGACCCGTCGCGGATCAGGCTGCGGCCGAGCGGATCTGCAGCGAGCTGAAGCAGCGCAACGTCGGGTGCATCATTGCCCGGTGAGGCGAGCGGTGCCCGGGAAGCGCCGCGCGCGGTCATTCTGGGCTGCGCCGGCGAAGAGCTGAGCCCCGCAGAACGCCGCTTCTTTCAGCGCCGCCGATCCGGCTCGGCTTCATCCTCTTCCGCCGCAACTGCCGCGAGCCCGCGCAGGTCCGCGATCTGGTCGCGGCGATGCGCGAGGCGATCGGCCGCGATGATGCGCCGATCCTGATCGATCAGGAGGGCGGGCGCGTGGCGCGCCTCGGCCCGCCGCATTGGCGCCGCTATCCCTCGGCTGGCCGCCTCGGGTCGTTGCCGGACCCGCAGGCCGCGGCAGCCGCCCGGCTCGGCGCGCGGCTGATCGCCGATGATCTCTCGTAGTCTGGGGATTACCGTCGATTGCTTGCCGGTGCTCGATCTTCCGGTTGCCGGGGCGGATCCGGTGATCGGCGACCGAGCCTATGGGAATGAGCCGGGCCGCGTCGCCAGCCTCGGCCGGGCGGTGTGCGAGGGGCTGCTCGAGGGCGGGGTGCTGCCCGTCATCAAGCACATTCCCGGCCACGGCCGCGCCCGGGTCGACAGCCACCACGCCTGCCCGGTGGTCGAGACCGGTGCCGACGAGCTGTCGCACACCGATTTTGCGCCGTTTCGCGCGCTCGCCGGTATGCCCTGGGCGATGACTGCCCATATCGTCTACATGGCGATCGACCCGACAGCACCGGCGACCTTGTCGAGCGCGTGATTTCACAAGCGATCCGCGGCGAGATCGGCTTCGACGGCGTGCTGGTCTCCGATGATCTGTCGATGCGGGCGCTCGGCGGGGAGGTCGCGAGCGCGCGACGCGTGCGCTGGCCGCCGGCTGCGATCTCGTCCTCCATTGCAATGGCGACCGCCGCGAGATGGAAGCGATCGTTGCGGCGGCGGGGCCGATCTCCTCGCGTACCGCAGCGCGCTTGGCGCGCGCCGAGGCGCTTCGCCGCGCCTCCGGGCCGCAGCATTTCGACCGGCGACGAGGCGGAGGAGCGCTTCGAGGCCCTGCTGGCGGGCGCCGCAACTGTCGGAGCTCGCGCGACTCGGTGAACTCGGCTGGTGGCCTGGCGTCGATGCTCTATCAGGCGAGCACCTGGGTGTTGCCGGTTGTCTTCGCGGTGACCTTTCACGAGGCGGCGCACGGGTTTGTCGCGTACCGCTTTGGCGACGACACGGCGTGGCGGGCGGGCAGGGTGACCTTCAACCCGCTCAAGCACATCGACCGGTTCGGCACGATTATCCTGCCGGCCTTGTTGATCCTGATGCGCTCGCCCTTTTTGTTCGGCTACGCCAAGCCGGTGCCGGTCAATTTCCAGCGGCTCGACAGCCCGCGCCGCGACATGGTGTGGGTGGCGCTCGCCGGACCGGCGACCAACGTGCTGCTGGCCATCGCCTCCTCGCTCCTGTTCTACGGGGTCGATCTGGTGCCGCCCAGCCCGGCGCAGTGGCTGGCCTCGAACCTGATCCATTCGATCCAGATCAATGCGGTTCTCTGCGTCTTCAACATGCTGCCGCTGCCGCCGCTTGGACGGCGGGAGGGTGGCTGTCGGGCTGCTGCCCGATGCGCTGGCCTTCCCGCTCGCGCGGCTCGAACCCTATGGCATGCTGATCCTGATGCTGCTCTTCTGTTCGTGCTTCCTATGTCGGCCGAGCAGGCCGGGTTCGATCTCAACTCTCGGCTGGCTGATCGGCGGTGCCCGACCGAGGCGCTGATCCGCTTCGTGCTGGCGATCACCGGGCAGGGCGAGTGAAGCCGGATTCTCGCTGGAGCGCGCCCCAGCAGCTCGGTGCTCGATCTCGACGGGTATGAGGGGCCGATCGATCTGCTGTTGACACTGGCGCGCGAGCAGAAGGTCGATCTCGGCAGGATCTCGATCCTGGCGCTCGCCGATCAGTACCTCGCCTTTATCGCCCGCCAGCGCTCGCTGCGCCTCGAGATCGCCGCCGACTATCTGGTGATGGCGGCGTGGCTCGCCTACCTGAAATCGCGGCTGCTGCTGCCGCAACCGCCCGGACGACGACGAGCCGAGTGCGGCCGAGCTCGCTGCCGTGCTGGAGCACCGGCTGCGAGTTGCTGGAGGCGATGCAGACCGCCGGCAGCCGGCTGATGGCCCGCCCGCGGCTCGGCCACGACGTGTTTTTGCGCGGGCGCGCCCGGAGGGCTGCGCGATCGTCCCGGTCCCGGTCTACGAGCTCAGCCTTTACGAGCTGCTGCGGGCTTACGGCGAGAGCCGCCGCCGCGCCGCATGCCGGTGCTGACGATCGAGCCTTCGGCGTTTCAGTCGATGGACGAGGCATTGCAGCGCTTGGCGCGCTTTCTCGGCCATGTGCCGGATTGGCGCGAACTGACGAGCTTTCTGCCGCAGGAGGTGCGCGGCGAGCTGTTCCGCCGATCGGCGCTCGCCGCGACCTTTGCCGCCGACACTCGAGCTGGTGCGCGACGGCCGCATCGAGCTGCGCCAGGACCGGGCCTTCGGGCCGATCTATCTGCGCAGCCCGGCGGCGCCCGGCCGGCGGGGCGGGCGGTGAGCGAGCGGGCGCAGCAGCTTGCGCCTCGCTCGAGGCATTGCTGTTCGCCTCGGCCGAGCCGCTCGACGAAGCGACTCTGGCCCGGCATCTCGACGAGGCAGCCGATGTCGCGGGAGCTGCTTGCGCGAGCTCGCCGAAGGCTATGCCGGGCGCGGCGTCAACCTCGTGCGGCTCGCCGGCGGCTGGGCGTTTCGCACCGCACCCGATCTCGCCGCCAGATTGCGCATCGAGCGAAGGGTCGACCCGCAAGCTGTCGCGCGCGGCGGTCGAGACCGCTCGCCGTCATCGCCTACCACCAGCCGGTGACCCGCGCCGAGATCGAGGAAATCCGCGGGGTGGCGCTCGGCAAAGGCACGATCGACACGCTGATGCGAAGCCGGCTGGGTCCGTCCCAAGGGTCGGCGCGCCGGCCCCGGCCGCCCGCTCCTCTGGGCGACGACCCCGGACTTCCTCGCGCATTTCGGCTTGGACACCCTGGCCGAGCTGCCGGGCGTCGACGAGCTGCGCGCCGCCGGCCTCCTCGACCTTGGCCCGGCGCTGGACGGCGAGCATGCGAGGACGCCGGACGAAATCGCCAAACGGGTGATTTCGTTGGCGCTGGTCGTCTAGAGGTTCGCGGCCGAAAGCGATAAAGGAGGATCGCGCCACGAACTTGCTGTCCCGCTGGTTTCGGCGTGCGCCGACAGCGCCGTCCTGGATTGAGCCGGCGGCGCTTGCGAACCGCCTTGGGCGGGATGCCGCACTACGCTTATCATCGACGTGCGGGGTCTGACGAGTTCACCGGCCCTCTCGGACATATCGAAGGGTCAACGAATACGCCGCTCAACGAAATGCCGGCGCACCTGCCAGGATCTGGCTCGTGAAAACCGGCCTGTCGTCGTGGTCTGTAAAACCGACCGCCGATCGTCTATGGCGGCGCGGCAGCTGCGGGAGGCCGGGGTGTCGGAGGTGTCGGTGCTGCGGGGCGGGATGGAGCGGTGGCGAGTGCTCGGCCTGCCGGCACGCTGAGAGAGGCTCAAGGCTCGCAACCCGTGCCCAACCACCATTCGGTCGACGCGGCGACCGCCTGGGTCGACGCGGCCGCCCATTCTCTCGATACCGAAGACGCCCCGCTGTCTACAGCGCGGGGACGGGTGCTCGGGGAACCAATCCGTGCCGTCCGGCCGATCCCGAGCAGCGATCGCGCGGCGCTGGACGGATTTGCCGTCAGGCGAGTGCCTCTTTGAGAGCGAGCGCCTACAATCCTCTTCGCCTCCCATTGATTGCAGTAGCTGCCGGCGATGTCTTGCCGGCGGGGACCGACGCCGTCGTCCCGCTCGAGCTGGCCGAGCCCGATCAGCGAGCCTGCATCGAGATCGTGGAGGCGGTGGCGGCCGGTGACAATGTCGAACATCAGGGCGCCGTCGCGACGATGTGGCGCGACACTGGTGCCCGCCGGGACGCAGCTTGCCGCGCGCCATATCGGGTTGCTGACGATTGCCGGCCTGTCCCGGGTCCCGGTCGTCCGGCGACCGCGTGTGCGGATATTGGTTGCCGAGCCGGCGAAGGCGGGCAGGATGGGCGGACAGCAATGGGCCGATGATCCGGGCTGCGGTCGAGCGCGACGGGAGTGTCGCCGGAGAATGCGTCGCGGTCGAACGTGACCTCGCGGCGATCAGGGCCGCGTTGCTCGAGGACCGGCGTAGATATTCTCCTTGTCATCGGCGGGACGGGGCCGGGAAGCGACGATCATTCGGCTGCGGCACTCGCCAAGGCGGGCGAACTCGCGATCCATGGCGTGGCGCTGCGTCCAGGGAAACCGCCGGTCTCGGCCGCACCGCCAGCGGAGTGCCGGTCGTGCTGTTGCCGGGCATGCCGGCAGCCTGTCTGTGGAGCTACGAGCTCTTCGCCGGACGGGCAATTCGGCGTCTCGGCGGGCGTGGTCCCGAGCTCCCTTACCGATCGCGCGAGATGATTACGGCGCGGAAAATCGTGTCGGCTATCGGTATGACCGAGATCTGCCCGGTTCGCCATGGCGCGGGTGACAGCGTCGAACCCGCGCCCTCTTTTGCAGAGACCGGGCTCATGGCCGCGGTCGGCGCCGATGGCTTCGTGATCGTCCCGGAAGGAAGCGAAGGCCATCCGCAAGGTGCACGGGTGACCGTCTACCTATATGAGGGTGCTGAGGGCGACTTCTGCGGAGCCTCACGCTCGGCCGCCAAAGCGCCCAAGTGATCGCGCATGGCAATGCGGTGAGAGCGTCAGGCGGCCGCGCGTTTCCGACACGAGACCGGACTCAAGATAGCAGGGCCTACCGCGTCGCCCGGTCAATCGGCGAAGGCGTGCAGCATCGCGGTGTGATTGGCCTGCGTCTCCTCCCGGCTAACGCCAAAATATGGTGAATAAAACGGGACGCTGTCGGCCAGTCCGTCAGATCTTTCCCGCTGCCGCCGCAGTCATCTGGCGTTGCCCGCCGGGACGGGCCGCGACCATGTCATCCGTCACGGCCTTGAACATGCCGGGAAAGTCGGAGTCGGCCAAAGCGTCCCTGATGGCCTTGACCTCGCTGTCAAAGCCGAAGCGGTCTCAACACGATATCGTAATATGGCAGCGTCGCGTAGAAGGCGATTCCGTGACGCGCCAGGTCGCGAGCACGAGCGGCATCCTGATTGACCGCACATATACCCATCGCTGCGAGACCTCGACGGCTCCTTTTTCGCGGTTCGCTCGCGCAAGACCTTTCGCGAGATTTGGATGGACGATTTCAGCCAGGTATTTTGGGCCGTTTAACGGACCGAGAATGAGACCGTCGGAATGGGACCCGGCCAACTGAATCATGAATGGATTAACACCGGCCAGGTAGATGGGAACCTGCGTGACCGGCGACTCCAGGAACCTAATGTAATCGCGGAGTTGGTAATATTCACCCGTGTAGTTGGCTGGACGAGTGCTCGTCGCGGTGAACGCCGCGCGGATGCACTCGATATATTCACGGATACGTGGAACGGGATGTGGGACAGTCGAGATCCGTGCCAGCCCTTGTTCCAATCGCGAGGAGCAGTTCCCACTCCGAGAACGAAACGTCCGCTTGTGTATTCAGCCAAAGATAGAGCGCTTAGGGCCGTCAGAACCGGAGGCCGCGCCATCTGGGCAATGCCGGTCCCGACCCGCACGGCTTTGACCGTGCCTGCCATGGCGGTGAGAGGGAACGAAAGCGTCACGCCATGCCTCCGCCGTCCAGATGCTGTCCCGCACCCGCCTGCTCTGCCAGCGGTGCAAATGCAGCATGTCATCAAGGAAAGGAGCGTCCGCATTGTAAACGACACCCCACTTGGTCTTGGGCATGATCGTCTCCCATTGCTGCCGTCTGTGCCCGCGTCAATCGGGTCTGCTCATGTTCGCCGAGTATATGCACGCACAGCGCTGCGGGAGATCGTCGGTCGGCGGGCGGCATGACGGCACATCAATGGGCGCTGTCGGGTTGCAGCCACGATTTTTAATTCAAGCCATCCCATCAAACCCATGCCGCTGACAAGATTGAGGCTTTTTTGATGCAGACTCTGATCCAGAAATCCGGGCATGATTTTCGATTTTCGGCTATGCCCGCGTCTCGACCGGCACCGGCCAGCGTTGCCGACGGCCGACGGCTTGCACTCAATGGAAAGCGGAGGAAACGTGACCCGACCCCGCGCCGCCGACTGATTTTCCGGTGATCCGGGCACGTATGGAGGAGCTGCGCCGCGAGCGCACCCGCACCCCGCCGCTGACGACTTTGCTACGATCCGGGCACGCATGGAGGAATTGCGCCACGAGCGCGCCCAACGTACGTTCGCGCCAGTGCCGCTATCGCCCAAAGCCGAGACGCCGGTCGAGGGACCCAGTGAGCTGCTAGAGGCGTCGTCCCCCATCACTCACCAGGCTGAAGTTCTCACGCACTCGCGATCGTCATCCAGCACCGGCAGTCCGTGCGCATGTCGGCGACCGCGGGGCGCGCGCCGATTGTCAGTGCGGCGAGCTGATAGACCGCATTGCGGCCGGCGCGCCAGTCCGCAAGCTCCTCTTCGTCGAGGCGCTCGGGCATGCGCGGGTGCCATTCGCCGGGCACCGGCCGGATCACCGCGCCGGGGTCGAGGCTGGCCCGCAATCGACGCGCATCGTGCAGCGGAAGCGGCAGCCGACCTCGAACGTCGATCGATGATGGTGTTGCGCGCCAGGCGCGGCGCGATCGGTTCAATGGTGACTTTGCGGGGCGGGCTAGGGCGACGGCAGGGCATTCCGTTCCTCTGTCACGCCGGAGTGGTGCGCAAGTCTCGATTCTATGCGGACAGCGGCTCGACATCCAACGGGAAAGGAGAGCGCCACGTGGGGGAGCGTGGCGCTTTCGGGTTAAGCTTACAGCGCGGCGCGGTTGAGGGGCCACTTCGCGGGGCGCGGAACCTGCTACCGAACACTGGCAACTCTGAAACACCGGAGCCCGTCGTAGGGTTCCGCAGTTCCCGGACGGCGGCGTACCTCTCGTGACCATCGGTTTATGCACGTGCTGCCGTTTTCCGGTGTCCTTTTGGAATGCCAGAGCGTGTCCAACTGACTCCGGGTTGCCGCAACGAAGACTCCGCCTCTCGGTTTCAGTGTGCAGAAGAGATCCGAGGCGCTGCGCTAGCGCTATCGTCTCTTCGGCCGATACTTCGAACATGCGCCATCCAGGCGGGATCGGACCGTGCCGAAGTGACACGATCACGATGCCGCCATTACGCACCAATGCTGAAACGTTCGGCATTGCCAGTTCCCGCTGCGCCTCGTCGAGATGCATCCACACCGCCGTCAGCATGACCAAATCGAACTCTTCCTTGCGTGCTCGCACAGCGGCCAAATCCGGCAGACTATCATCGAGCCATTCGATCATCGGCGACGGATGCAGGAGCATCGCGCCACGGCGAAGTTCTTCGGTCGGTTCGACGGCGACGACCGAGTGCCCGAGGGCCACAAGTCCCGCCGCGTCGCGCCCGGTCCCCGCACCGATATCGAGAGCGCGACACGGGGCCGGCGGGATGAGTTGCAGGATGGGCGCATGAGCATCTGCAAAGAGATGCTCTCATAGCGCTTGAGCAGCTCTGGAGCCTCGTCACGCATAGTTTTCGGTTCCGCTGATCCGAGCGGCGTTCATCGAATATCTTTCGCTTGCTGAGCCCGTATTCGCGTCAAATTACAATTCGCTCGACCTCATCGAGGCTGAGCTCGTCGCGCCGGCGATCGTAGAGCTGCGTCGTGCGCGTCGAGGCATGGTTCGCCATCGCCGCGGCCTTCTCGAGCGTGCCGCCGTTCTTGAGATAGGCGGTGATCCCCGTCGCCCGGAAACTGTGGTTGCCGAGCTTGGTTGCGATGCCGGCCGCGGTCGCGCGCCGGCCGATCATCGCATAGGCGTTCGCCTGCGGCAGCACCGTGCGCGTGAGCTTGCCGGTGCCGCGTCCGATCGTGCGGAACAGCGGCCCCTTGGGATCGCCGCGCAGGTCGGCGCCGTCGAGATAGGCGGTCAGGTATTCCTCGAGGTTGTGGTGGCACGGCATCGCGTGCCGCTTGCCGCCCTTTCTCGCGCAGCCGCACCCACAGCCGGCGGTTCTGCGTGAAGACATCCTCGACCGCCATGCCGAGCGCCGCGCCGATCCGCGCGAAGGAATAGACCATGAGCCCGATCAGCGCGCGATCGCGCAGACCGACGACGGTCGACGTGTCGATGCTGTCGAGCAGCGCGCGCGCTTCCGATGGATCAAGCACCGGCGTTTGCCCGGACGTCACGACGTGCCGGGGCCCGCGCACCGACGCGGCCGGGTTGACCGGCACGACCTGGCCGGTCACCAGCCAATCGAACAGGTGGCGGATCGCGGCGAGCCGTTGCTTGACGCTCGGCGCCGCGAGCTCGCGCGTTGCCGGCCTCGATCCAGGTGGCGACGTGCACCGGCTGGACGGCGCCGATCGACGGCACGCCGGCGCTCGCGCACCAGGCCAGAATTCATCGGCGGCGCGGGCATAGGCCCGGCGCGTGTGCGGGTTGCGGATGTTGGCCGCGAAGAATTCGAGGAAGCGCATGCCGGCGCGCTCGCCGGCGGCGGCGACGAGCGTCGGGAGAGCGGCTGAGGTGATCGGGACGAGCTGGTTCACGGATACCGTTCGTTGTAACGGGTTCGGTAATCATGGAAGCGACGCCGCATCGCCGTTTCGGTCGTCAAGACTCTCGGCGCAAGCTTTGTCGAGGGTTGTCGCTGCCCTCGGCGCGGGCGTCTCGGTGATCTTCCCAGGCCTGATGATAGGCATCGATCAGAGAATTGTCGCCGAGCGCCTGAAGAGCTTTTGGCGAAGCGATCAATGGCGTGCTGCTGTGGGCCGGTGAGCATGTGGGGTCCTCCTGGCGGCACCATAGCAGCCCAAACATATCAGATAAAGGGCATTATCATATAAGGGTGACCGACGGCGTCGAACCCACGCCCTCTTTTGCAGAGACGGGGCTGATGGCTGCGGCCGGCGCCGATGGCTTCGTGATCGTCCCGGAAGGACGCGAAGGCCATCCGCAGGGTGCACAGGTGACCGTCTACCTATATGAGGGGTGCTGAGGCGACGGCACGGTGCAGCCATGAACGACATTCCGACGGCTCTGCGGAGCCTCGCTCGCCAGGAGCAGTTTCTTGACGTCGTCGACCGCGACGACGGCGACGGCGCGGTTTCACGCGGCATCTCGAGCTGCGCCCGCTCGGCGCCGAGACCGTGCCGCTGTCGCAGGCGCTCGGCGCGCGTATTGGCGCGCGCGGTCATCGCCGATGTCGATGTTCCCGGTTTCGATCGATCGCCAGCGTCGACGGGTTCGCGGTGCGCGCCGACGATACGGTGGGCGCCAGCGAGCGCACGCCGAAGAGCGCTCGCGTTGAACGGCGAGATCCTCACGCCCGGCACGGTGCCGCAGCTCACTGTGGCCCGGTACCGCGACGTTGATCGCGACCGGCGGCATGGTGCCGCGCGGGGCCGACGCCGTCATCATGGTCGAGCACACCGAGACGCGGGATGACAGGCAGCGCCACGGTGATCGAGGTATGCCGAGGCTGCGGCGGCCGGGCAGTTCATCGCCTTTGCCGGCAGCGACCTGCGCGCGCGGCGAGACCGTGTTGCGCGCGGGCCAGGTGCTTGACCTCGCGCGAGATCGGCATGCTGGCGGCGGTCGGTTGCGCCGCCGTCGAAGTCTGGCGGCGGCCGCGGGTAGCCATCATCTCGACCGGCGACGAGATCGTCGGCGCCGGGCGAGCCGATCCGCCCCGGTGCGGTCTACGATTCGAACGCCGCGATCCTCGCCGCTGCCGTCGAGGAAGCCGGCGGCGGTGCTCGAAGCCGCTCGGCATCGGGCCCGACGACGAGATCGTGCTGTCGCGCCTCGTCGACGAGGGGCTTGCCGCGCTGCGACATGGTGATGCTTTCCGGCGGCACCTCGAAGGGTGCCGGCGATCTGTGCTACCGCGCCATCGCCTCGTTCGATGATCCCGGCATCGTCGTCCACGGCGTCGCGTTGAAGCCGGGCAAGCCGCTGTGCCTGGCGGTCACCGGCGGCAAGCCGATCGTGATCCTGCCCGGGTTCCCGACCTCGGCGATCTTCACCTTCCACGAGTTCGTCGCGCCGGTGATCCGCGCCTTCGCCGGGCTGCCGGCGGAACAGGCCGAACGGCTGCCGGCGACATTGCCGATGCGCATCGCCTCGGAGCGCGGCCGCACCGAATATCTGATGGTGTCGCTGGTGCGCGGCGACGGTGAGGGCCGCTCGCCGCCTACCCAATTCCAAGGGCTCGGGTGCGGTCACCGCCTTCAGCCAGGCCGATGGGTTCATCACGATCGGCCAGCATGTCGAGAGCGTGCCCGCCGGCACGCCGGTCGAGGTGCAGTTGATCGGCCGGGCACACCTCGCCGATCTCGTCATCATCGGCAGCCACTGCGTCGGGCTCGACGTGCTGATCGGACGGCTGCAATCCGAAGGGATCTCGGTCAAGGCGCTCAATGTCGGCAGCACCGGCGGGCTCGCGGCCGCCAAAGCGCGGCGAGTGCGACATCGCCGCGATCCATCTGATGGACCCGGAAACCGGCGAGTACAATCGCCCGTTCCTGACCCCGGCATTGGAGCTCGTCCCCGGCTATCGCCGCTTGCAAGGGATCGTCTACCGCAAAGGCGACCCGCGCTTCGAGGGGCGGTCTCTCGAGGACGCGATCGGCGGCGCGATTGCCGGGCCGGATTGCCTGATGGTCAACCGCAACGCCGGCAGCGGCACCCGCATCCTGACCGATCGCTTGCTCGGAGGCGCCAAGCCGCCGGGTTACTGGTCGCAGCCGAAGTCGCACAATGCCGTCGGTGTCGCCGTCGCGCAAAATCGAGCCGATTGGGGGATCGCGATCGAGACCATCGCCCGGCAATACGGGCTCGGCTTCATCCCGGCACAGGACGAGCACTACGATTTCATCGTGCCCAAAGCGCCGGCTCACCCGCCCGGCGGTGCAGCGCTTCCGCGCCGTGCTCGAAGATCCGGCGACGCGAGACGCGCTGACGGCACTCGGCTTCCAAGATCTGAGCCGTCGGCGCCTTGCGAAGGCTTGGCTTGCTTTCTAAAGGAGAGTATGTGATAATATCAATTATTAAAAGGGGTATATGATGCGAACGGCCGAATTCCGCTGCCAATGCCCCTGCCGACCCGGTTTGGCGCCCAAATTCCCTGCCGGCCGGCCTACGAGATCTCGCCCAAGCAGCTTGATGTCGTGGGATTTTTATATGATCGAGCGCGGAAGTTTTGGGCGGCGAAATCGATTTTCTCCTGCTGGTGGCGGAAGCAAGCGGGCGCGCCGGCCGGCTGGCGCGGCGACCCGAAGTTGCCCATATTGGCCGCATCTGACATCATCGGCCGGCTTGGGGATGCTCTGCCATCGAACCGCGACGTTGTGAGGCCCGATCCCGATGTTTCTTGACTTCGGCTGGTCGGAACTGATGCTGATCGGGATCGTGGCACTCGTCGTCATCGGGCCGAAGGACCTGCCCAAGGCCCTGCGCGTCGCCGGTTTCTGGGTGCGCAAGGCGCGCACCTTGTCGCGCGAGTTCCAGAGCAGCGTCGAGCAGATGGTCCGCGAGGCCGAGCTCGACGAGGTGCGCGATCAGCTGAAGAAGGCGAGCGAGATCAACATCGACCACGAGTTTCGCCAGGCCGTCGATCCGACCGGGAGCCTCGCCGAAAGCCTGAAGCCGCCGGAGCTGCCGAATTTTTCCGGGCCGGCGCTGCCCGCACCCGATCATGATGCGCCGCCGGCCCGCCGACCGGAGCCGGCCGAGCGCTGCGAACGCCGAGCCGCGCCACCGCGATTGCCCGCGGACGGCGGCGCCCCGATCCCGCTCCGCCCAAGCCGTAGGGTTCCAGGGTGGCCGACGACAGCGAGGACGAGCTCGAAGCGAGGCCGGATGCCGCTCCTCGATCACTTGATCGAGCTGCGCAACCGGCTGATGTGGTCGATCGGCGCGATCCTGGCCGCCTTCCTGGTCTGCTATCAGTTCAAGGAGCAGATCTACGGCTTCCTGGTGCACCCGCTCGCCGTCATCTTCGAGGGACAGGAGGGGCGGCATCTGATCTACACCGGCCTGACCGAGGCCTTCTTTACCTATGTCAAGGTCTCGTTCTGGGCGGCGATCTGTCTCGCCTTCCCGGTGGTGGCGAGCCAGATCTGGAAATTCGTCGCACCCGGCCTCTACAAGAACGAGCGGCGGGCGTTCTATCCCTACCTCTTCGCCACGCCGGTGCTGTTTACGATGGGCGGGGCGCTGGCGTATTTCGTCGTGATCCCAGTCGCGTGGCGCTTCTTTGTCAGCTTCGAATCGCCGACCGGGATCGACGGCGGGCTGCCGATCGTCCTCGAAGCGAAGGTCAACGAGTACCTGTCGCTGGTAATGACCTTGCTGCTGGGTTTTGGCATCGCCTTTCAGCTGCCGGTGTTGCTGACCTTGATGGCGCGGGTCGGGCTCGTCACCTCTACCGGGCTTGCCTCGAAACGCCGCTATGCGATCGTCATCATGTTTGTCGTGGCGGCGGTGCTCACACCCCCGACGTCGTCAGCCAGACGAGCCTCGCCATCCCGCTGATCATCCTGTTCGAGGCCTCGATCATCTCCTGCCGCATGGTGGAGAAGGCGCGGGCTCGGCGCGAGGCCGAAGAGGAGGCCGAGCTCGCCGGCAAGGCCAAGCCCGCCGCTGGCGGCTGAGGTTGCCGGCCGATGGACGCGCCGCGACCGGCTCTTTATATCCGACACGCGCTATGCACGATCTCAGATGGGTCCGGGACCACCCGGAGGAATTGGACCGTGGCCTGGCCCGGCGTGGTTTGCCGCCGCGGGCTGAGGAGATACTCGCGCTCGACCGCGACTGGCGCGCCGCCGAGACCTCGCGCACAGGAGGCGCAGGCCCGACGCAATCGCATTTCGCGCGAGATCGGGATCGCCAAGCAGCGCGGCGAAGACGCCGCGCCATTGCTGCGCCAAAGCCTCGAGGACCGGGAAACCGAGACCGCGGCAGGCTGCCGAGGCCGCCCGGCTGCGGACGGAGATCGACGAGATCCTGGCCGAGCTTGCCGAACCTGCCGGCCGAGGATGTGCCGGACGGTGCCGACGAGACCGCAGATCGGGTATTGCGCTATCACGGCGAGAAGCCGCATTTCGATTTTGCCCCGCTGGCCGCACGAGGCGATCGGCGAGCGGCTCGGGCTGATGGATTTCGCCCGGGCCGGCAGGATGTCCGGCTCGCGCTTTGTCGTGCTGCGCGGGCGTTGGCCCGGCTGGAGCGGGCGCTGGGCCAATTCATGCTCGATCTTCACACGACCGAGTTCGGCTATCTCGAGGTCTCGCCGCCCTTGCTGGTCCGCAAGGACGCCGTGTTCGGTACCGGCCAGCTCCCCAAGCTCGAAGAGGATCTGTTCCGCACCACCGACGGCAGCTATCTCGTCCCGACCGCCGAGGTGCCGCTGACCAACCTCGTCGCCGGCGAAGTCCTCGACGAGCAGCGTCCTGCCGCTGCGCTACACCGCCTGGACACCGTGCTTCCGCTCCGAGGCAGGTGCGGCGGGCAAGGATACGCGGGGCATGATCCGCCAGCACCAGTTCGAGAAGGTCGAGCTCGTCTCGATCACCCGGCCGGAGGAGTCGGCTGCCGAGCACGAGCGCATGACCGCCTGCGCCGAGGAGGTGCTGAAGCGGCTCGGCCTGGCCTACCGCGTCGTGCTGCTGTCCACCGGCGATATGGGGTTTGCCGCGCAGAAGACCTACGATTTGGAGGTCTGGCTGCCGGGGCAAGGCACCTATCGCGAGATTTCCAGCTGTTCGAATTGCGGCGCCTTTCAGGCGCAGCGGATGAAGGCGCGGTACCGCCCGCCGAAGGCCGAGGGACGGTGCCGCTGCACACCCTCAACGGCTCGGGTCTCGCCATCGGCCGCACATTGATCGCGATTCTGGAAAACTTTCAGCGGCACAACGGCACCGTCGCGCTGCCGCCGCGTGTTGCAGCCATACATGGGAGGGCAGGAGGTCATCGCGCCCGATGGCTGAAGGTGCCCGTGCGAACCCCACCCGGATCGGGCTTCGCCGAGCCTGGGCTGATACCAAAGAAGCTGCGGCTGCTGATGGAGCTGCGCCGGGCGGGGATCGGTGACGCGCGAGTGCTCGGCGCGATCGAGCAGACCCCGCGCGAGAAATTCGTCCCGCCGCCCTTCGAGGATCAAGCCTATGAGAATGTGGCGCTGCCGATCGGTCAGGGTCAAACTGTCAGCCAGCCCTATGTGGTGGCGCTGATGACCGAGAAATTGGAAGTCGCCGAGCGGCACCGGGTGATCGAGATCGGCACCGGCTCGGGGTACCAGACCGCTGTACTCGCGCGACTTTGCCGGCGGGTGTTCTCGATCGAGCGTCACCGCGATTTGCTGCGCGATGCCGAACGCCGATCTGCCGAGCTGCGCCTGCGCAACATCATTTGCCGATTTGGTGACGGGACGAAGGGATGGCCGGAGCAGGCGCCCTACGATCGGGTCATCGTCACCGCCGCATCGGCTGAAGTCCCGAGCGCGCTGGTCGACGGGCTGGCGCCGGACGGGATATTGGTAGCTCCGGTCGGCGAGGATCACCGCGATCAGCAGCTCCTCCGCATCCGCCGCAAAGATGAGGGTTTTTCGACCGAGGATCTTGGTCTCGTTCGTTTCGTCCCGCTCGTCGCAGGACTTCCGCGGCGAAACGCTGGCCAGGGCTTGACATCATCTCCCGCGTAGCGTACCAAATATCGAGGTTCTTGCGCGTCGGGGGCGTGCAGGGGGAAACATGGGGAAACTCGACGTTAGAGGATGCGGCGCGGCCTCCGGGGCGCGGGCTGCCGCGCTTGCGCTAATGGTCGCCGCTTGCGCCCCGCGACCCGACGGGCCTGCACCTGTGATCAGCGGCGAAGCGCCTGCCCCGACGGAGCCGGAACGGGTCAAGGTGCGCCCCGGAGACACACTCTCCGGGATCGCCTCACGACCATCGCATTCCGATGCGGATCATCGCCGAGGCGAATCACCTGCGCCCGCCCTATCGCATCGAGGCCGGCGCCACCTTGATTATTCCTCGGGATGGTCAGCCAGCCACCTCACCCCGTCACCGTCGATGGCGGCGCTGGCTCCGCCAAAGCCGGCGGCGGCAACTGCATCCACCCGGATCGAGGCCACCCCGCTCGACCGTCTGCCGGCTGCTCCGGCGGAGAAGCCGCCCGTCGCTGCCGCCGCCGCGCCGCCGCCCGCGGCGACTGCGACGACGGAGCCGGCGCGGCCCGATCCAAAACCTCCTGCCGCAACGCCGCGCACCCAATGCGCCGCCTCTCCAGAACCGCCCGCGGCTGCGCCGGCGCCTCAGGCACACGGCACCGGCGTCTTTCAATGGCCAGTCCGCGGCCATGTGCTTGTGGGTTATGGCTCGGGACGTGACGGCACGCATAATGACGGCATCAACATTGCGGCGCCGCGTGGTGCCGCTGTCGAGGCAGCAGACGCCGGTGTCGTCGCCTACACCGGAAACGAGCTGCGAGGCTACGGCAATCTGATCCTTGTCAAACATCCCAACGGTTGGATCTCCGCCTACGCTCACTGCGACCTGATCCTGGTCAAGCGCGGCGACAAGGTCGCCCGCGGCCAAGTCATCGCTCGCGTCGGCTCGACCGGCAACGTCGCTGAGCCGCAGCTGCATTTCGAGCTGCGCCGGGGCAATCGGGCGGTCGATCCCCGCGAAGTGCTGTCGCCCTTGCCTGCTGCTGCGGGAAGCGAGAATTCTCGACCCGGCTAGTCCTGGCTCGATCAGATAATACAGGAATACGGTGAGTTTGGCCGAGAAGGCCTCGGGGATTACGAATTTGGCATCCCTAAAATTGCCTTATTAATAGAATATATCAGGGCTGATCGCGGCGCCTGATGGGCGTCGCCAACACGGAAGGGTGCATAGTGATGTGGTCAGGGAAAACCGCCGGAGCGGCGTGGGCGGCTGTTTCTCGAAGAGCCGCTCCGGCCGCATCGGAGCTCTCAACCTGAAGACGAGCGCACGCTGCAGACCCGCTGCAGATACCCCGGGCCGTCATTTCGAAGACAACTGCAGGTCGTAGGATCCGGCGAGTCTGCACCAGAGGAGCAATTGAGCGGGAGCCACAAAGCTCACGTACCCGCCAAAGATCGGCGGCCCGCTTTTCCCACGGGACTAGTCCCCGGGCTGAAAGGCCACGGGAGGAAGTACGGCGGCGGTCAAACCATCTGAATGCGCCTAAACACTAGCGTCGGGGAGACCGGCCATTGCTCTTTAACCAGGCATCGCGTACCAATTTCCGGTCGTGCGGTCGCCGATCCCTGGGGCTGGCGGCGGCGCTGCTCGTCCGGGTCGACGTGGCGCATGACCTCGAGGCTCGATGCCGATGCTGATCTCCACCGCTTATGCTCAGGGTACGGGCTTTCTCGACAGCCAGGCGCTCGTTCAATTTCTGCCGCTGGTCCTGATTTTTGTTGTCTTCTACTTTCTGTTGATCAGGCCGCAGCAGCGCAAAGCAAAAGATCAAAGAGGCGATGCTCGATGCGCTGCGGCGCGGCGACCAGGTCGTCACCGGAGGCGGCATCATCGGCACGGTTGCGCGGGCGGACAACCCGGAGGAAGTCACCGTGCGACATCGCCGACGGCGTCCGCGTTCGGGTCGTGCGCAGCACAATTACCAGCGTGCTCGCCAAGCCTGATCCGGGCGCGACGCGCGAAGCCGCCAGACAACGCGAAGATACTCGAGTGAAGGCGGAGACAAAGGAGTAGAGCTGGGCCAATGCCCTTCGCGGAGGGATATCGGCCGGCAAGGAAGTCGACGGCATGCTATATTTCGAAAGCTGGAAAATCGCGCTGATCTGCGCCGTCTGCGCACTCGGTGTGTTGCTGTCCCTGCCGAACTTGTTCAGCCCCTCGTGGCTCGCAGGACTGCCGAATTTCGTTCCGCACAAGCAAGTGGCGCTCGGGCTCGACCTGCGCGGCGGATCCTATCTTTTGCTCCAGGTCGACGTTGCTGCCGCGGCGCAGCGCGAGCGGCTCAACTCGCTGACCGACAATGTGCGCAATGCGCTGCGCGACGCCAATATCGGTTACACCGGCCTCGAGGTCGAAGGCGATGCGATCACCTTCACGATCCGTGAGCCCGACCGCATCGACGATGCTCGTCAAGCCCTGCGCAAGATCGACCCCGACCTCACGGTCGAGATCGCCAATAACGGGGCAGGGACCGATGCGGTTCAGCACGGTTGCGACCGAGTCGCGGCGGCGCCAGGCGGTCGATCAGTCGATCGAGATCATCCGGCGCCGCATCGACGAGACCGGAACCAAGGAGCCGACGATCCAACGAGAGGGATCGGATCGCATCCTCGTCCAGCTTCCCGGGGTCGACAATCCCGAGCACGTCAAGGCGCTTCTCGGCCGCACCGCCAAACTCACCTTTCAGCTGGTCGACACCAGCGTCTCGGTCGAGGACGCGCGCCGCGGCCGGCTGCCGCCCGCCGATATGATCCTGCCGGCGGAGGAGGGACGGGCCGGCGAAGTCGGGCCGCCGGCTTACGTCGTGCGCAAGCGCGTGATGGTCGGCGGCGACACGCTGGTCGACGCGCAAGCCGACCTTCAGAACAACGAGCCGGTCGTCAGCTTCCGCTTCGACGCCGCCGGGGCTAAACGCTTTGGCGACGCCACGCGCGAGAATGTCGGCAGGCCGTTTGCCATCGTGCTCGACAACAAGGTGATCAGCGCGCCGGTCATCCGCGAGCCGATCCTCGGCGGCAGCGGCATCATCTCCGGCAGCTTCACCGTTCAATCGGCGAGCGATCTTGGCCCTGCTTGTTGCGCGCTGGCGCGCTGCCGGCGCCGATCACGATCCTCGAAGAGCGGACCGTCGGGCCGGATCTGGGCGCCGATTCGATCCACGCCGGGGCGGTCGCCAGCATCGTCGGGGTGGTGCTGGTCGTCGTCTTCATGATCCTGTTCTATGGGCTGTTCGGCGTATTTGCGGACATCGCGCTGATCTTCAATCTGTGCCTGATGCTCGGCAGCCTGTCGCTGCTCGGTGCGACCCTGACCCTGCCGGGCATCGCCGGCATCGCGCTGACGATGGGCATGGCGGTCGACGCCAATGTCTTGATCTACGAGCGCATCCGCGAGGAGGTGAGAGCCGGACGGACGATGCTCTCCGCCCTCGACGCCGGTTTCAAGCGCGCTTTCGGCACGATCCTCGACAGCCATGTGACGACCTTGGTCGCCGGCTTCCTGATGTTCTGGCTCGGGTCCGGGCCCGGTCAAGGGTTCGCGGTGACCGCTCAGCATCGGGGTCTTGACCTCGCTCTTCTCGGCAATCCTGGTGACCCGGCTGCTGATCGTCACCTGGCTGCGCCAATGGCAACCCAAAGGCGATCCCGATTTGACACGCCGCCATCCTGCGACATCAGGACTGAGATGAGACCGCTGATCGTCATCCGGCGAACGCCAAAGATCGACTTTATGGCTTGGCACAAGATCGGGTTCGCTCTGTCGTTGCTGCTGACCCTGTCGTCGATCGTGTTGTTTCTGACGGTCGGGCTCAATTACGGGATCGATTTCGTCGGCGGCACCTTGATCGAGGTGCGGTCGACGACCGGCCCGGCCGATCTCGCAGAGATGCGGCAAAAGCTCGACGCGCTGCACATTGGCGACGCCTCTCTGCAGGGTTTCGGTCCGCCGACCGACGTGCTGATCCGGTTGCCGCGGCAGCCCGGCGGTGATGCGGCGCAGGAAAAGGTGGTCCAGTTGGCGCGTCAGGCCCTCGGCACGGGGGTTGAATACCGCCGCGTCGAGGTCGTCGGCCCGAGCGTCGGCAGCGAACTGATCCGAGCCGGCGTGATCGCCACCATCCTCGCATTGTTTGCGATTGCGGCCTATATCTGGTTCCGTTTCGAGTGGCCGTTCGGCGTCGGCGGGATGATCTCCACCTTGCACGACGTGGTCACCACGGTCGGGCTGTTCGCGTTGTTTCAGCTCGAATTCAATCTGACGACATTGGCGGCGATCCTGACCGTCGCCGGCTATTCGGTCAACGACACGGTGGTGATCTACGATCGCGTGCGCGAATCGATGCGGAAATACCGGACGATGCCGTTCCGCGATCTGATCAACCTCGCGCTCAACGAGACCTTGTCGCGGACGATCCTGACCGTCAGCACGGTTGCGCTTGCCGTTCTATCGCTGCTGTTTCTCGGCGGCGAGGTATTGCGCGGGTTCAGCATCGCAATGCTGTGGGGCGTGGTGATCGGCACCTATTCCTCGCTCTTCATCGCCGCTCCCATCCTTTATTACGTGCAGCCCAACCGCGCAGCGATCGCTCGCTCGGCCGAGGGCGCCAAGGCCGGCGCGCCTGGAACCTCGTAATCGTGCGCGGCGCCTGCAATGGAGCTGACCCCGCTCGTACCCGCCGACCGACAGGTCATCGAGCGCTACGGAAGCGAGCGGCTTTCGGGTGACAGGCGTGGTGTACCGCGGGGCTGTTCTGGTGTTCCCCGATCGCACCCTGCCGTGGGAGGCGGCGGGTGCCGCCGCGGTCACCTGGGAGAGCCTGACGCCGGTCGTCGAGCATGGCGGGGTGCAAATTCTGCTGCTCGGCCTCGGCCGCACGATGGGCGCGATCCCGCGCAACCTGCGCAGCGCGTTTCGAGCCGCTGGGATCGTGCTCGAGCCGATGGACACCGGTGCGGCATGCCGCACCTACAACGTGCTTGTCGCCGAAGACCGCCGCGTTGCCGCGGCGCTGTTGCCGCTCAGCTAGCTGCGGGCACGATGACGGGTGACGAACATCCCTGTACGATGAGCCGCGATCCGGGTTCGATCCTGACAGGGCTTTGCCCGGCGCACGTTCAAAAGAGGAGGCTTCAATGAGTCACTATCTGCTGATCGAGTCCCGCGATCCCTTCGACTCCCCGATACCGGCTTCGTCCACGACCTTTCGCGCAAGCTGGTAGAGGGCGGTCATGAGGTGACGGTCTTCCTGGTCCAGAATGGGGTGTTGCCGGCGCGGCCCTGCATTCACTCCGCTGCGCTGACGTCGCTTGCGCAGGCAGGGGTAACGATCCTGGCGGACGATTTCTCGCTGCGGGAGCGCGGCATCGCGGCGAGTTCTCTAGTTCAGGGAGTGCGCGCCGCGGCGCTCGACGTGGTGATCGACGGCATGGCCGGCGGCGCCAAACTGATCTGGCACTGAACAGCAAAGGAATTTCACCGATGGCGGAGACCAAAACCCTGACCTTCGCGGTGATGGATCCACCCTTCGAGACCGCGCGGTCGACGACCCTGCTGCGGCTGTTGGACATCGCCGTCCGGCGCGGCCACAACATCAACGTGTTCGCCTATGAAGGCGCCGTCTACCTGCCGTTTGCGTTGCAGAAGGCGCATCCCAATCCGGCGCACGGCCGCAACGCGGAAGAAGAAAACCACGTGCTGACCAAGGATCTGATCGCCGGCGATGATGGCGACGGCGGAGCGAGCCGGGACCAAGTTCGACTGGGTCAATTGCGGCATGTGCGTCGATGAGCGCGGCGCCGAGCCAGGCAATCCCGGGGTGCGACGCGGCTCACCGGCGGATCTGCTGAAGATGGCGCAGGAGTTCGGACAACACGCTGGTGATCGGCACACGGTGAGGGACCCGCCATGAAGATCCTCAACATCATCGAAGCCGCCTACCGCGGCACCATCGAGGAGCAAGACGACACGATCCTCTGGCTGACCACGATCATGAAGGGTGCCGGCGGGGACTTCACCGTGCTTGTCCGCGGCAACGCGATCAATCATTGCGTCACCTCGCAGGATTGCTCGGGTCTGTCATTCGGCGGCTGGGAGCAGATGCAGCCGCCGCGCGTTGGCGAGCGACACCGCTAGCCTGATCGACAAAGGCGTCGAGATCCATTACGTCGCCGAGGACGCGGCGGACAGGGGACTCCATCCCGCTGATATGGTCTCGGGCGTTAAGCCCATCAGCCGCGATGCGGTTGCCGATTTGTGCAACGCGCACGACCAGGTCTGGCATTGGTAAGAAACCTCGGGACGCGGTCGTGTCCGGACGATGCCGGGCGACGACGGAGCCACTGCCTTCACCTCGGCAGGCATCGGGCATAATCGCGGACCCTCGCTCGATCCCGGAGCCGACTGGCGCGCCTTCTGCTGGCGCAAGGCTCACGCGCGAGCGTGGCGCACGCCGCCGCGCGAGATTGCGCTCGCCCGCCTGGCCCGGGCTCAGGCGCTCGGCATGACCTACCGACAGTACACCTCGGTGCTGTTGGATCGGGGGTCCATCTTTGAGAGAGGCCCGTCGCGACGGGGCCTCTCCGCAGAGCTTCAGCGAGCCTTCGACAGAGTTCTGGGCGACGAAGTCCCAGTTGATCAAGTGGTCGAGGAAGGTCTGGACGAAGTCCGGCCGGCGGTTCTGGTAATCGAGGTAATAGGCGTGCTCCCAGACATCGCAGGTGAGCAGCGCCGTCTGACCTTCGGCCAGCGGATCGACAGCGTTCGGGGTCGCGGTGATCTTGAGCTTGCCGCCATCGGCTGATGAGCCACGCCCAACCGCTGCCGAACTGGCCGACGGCCGCGGCCTTGAACTAGCTCCTTGAACTTGTCGAGGCCGCCGCAATCGCGAGTGATCGCCGCCGCGACATCGCCGCTCGGCGAGCCGCCGCCATTGGGCTTCATGCGAGTTCCAGAAGAAGGTGTGGTTCCACACCTGCGCGGCATTGTTGAACACACCCGTCTTCGACGGTGTCCCGATAACTCGCCTTGATCAGCTCTTCGAGCGATTGGCTCTCCATCGGGGAGCCTTTGACGAGGTTGTTGAGGTTCGTGACATAGGCCTGATGGTGCCTGCCGTGATGGAAATCCATCGTGCGCTCGGAGATGTGCGGCTCGAGCGCGTTCTTCGGGTAGAGGTAGGGGCGGCAGTTCGAAAGCCATGGCGACCATCCCAGGTTATGTGAAGAGGACCGGTGGAAAAACGCCGGCCCGGGACCGACGTTCCGCCAGGACGGATCGCCTGTCGCCGGTCGCGGCGCTGGTGCGGCGCCACGACCGCGACCGGTTTCAAACGGTGCTGTTTGCACCGGCCGCGCGTCGCGAGGCGCTATTCGCGCTCTACGCCTTCAACTACGAGATTGCAAGGGTGCGCGAAAGGGTCACCGAACCGACCCTCGGCCGGATCCGCCTCGAATGGTGGCGCGAGGCCATCGCCGCGGCATACGAAGACGGCCCCGTCCGGCACCACGTCGTCGTCGAAGCGCTGACCGATGCGATACGCGAGCACGCGCCGACGCGGGAGCATTTCGATCGGCTGATCGATGCCCGCGAGACGGATCTCGACGGAGCAGGCGCCGACAAGCCTCGCCGCCGCTGGAAGACTATGCCGAGGCCAGTCTCGGCGCGGCTCGATCTACCTCGCCCTCGAGATGCTCGGCGTGGGTGATCCAGCAGCCCGCCAAGCGGGGTTCCATGTCGGGATCGCCTATGGCCTCGCCGGGCTGCTGCGCGCGATGCCCTACCAGGCGCGCGCGCGAGCCGTCCCCTGGTTCCGGCCGAGGTCGCAGCGGCAGCTTCACGCCACCTCGCCCTGGCGCGCGGACTGCGCTCCGCCGTGGCGCGAGCGGCACTCCCGGCACTGCTGCCGGCGGTCGTCGCGGAGCGCTATCTGCGGCGGCTGAGGCGGGCGGGTTGCGATCCGTTCGACAAGACCGTGACAGCCCCCGACCCGCTGCTGAGCTGGCGGTTCACCGCCGCGGCGCTGTTCAACCGATTCTAGCGGCCGCGGAAGTCGGGCAGGCGGCGCTCGGCCATCGCCTTGATGCCCTCCTGAAGTCCTCGGTGCGGCGCAGCCAGTCCTGCTCGACGAGCTCGCGCTCGGTGGCGGCCTCGATCGCGTCGCAGAGGCCGCGGCGCACCGTCTCGCGCGGTCGCCATGACGGCGAGCGGCGCCGATTGCGCGATCTCGAGCGCCAATGCCTGAGCGGCGCTGCGCACCTCGGCGAGCGGCACCAGCAGGTCGGCGAGCCCGATCCGGACGGCTTCGTCGCCGGGAATGCGACGGCCGGTATAGAACAGCAGTGCCGCCTGCTGGGCGCCGACGAGACGCGGCAGGGTCGCGGTCAGGCCGAAAGCCGGGATGAAACCCGAGCCGGTTGAAATTGGCGCTGAAGCGGGCCTCCTCACAGGTCACACGAAAATCCGCGACCAGCGCCAGACCGAGCCCACCGCCCACGGCCGCACCCTGCACCGCGGCGATAACAGGCTTGCGGGTGCGGAAGAGGCGGATCGCCTCTTTGTAGAGGTGTCGGCCGGCGCCGCTGCGGCTTCCCTCCGCGACCGTCCCGGTCTCCATGCGCTTCGAGAAATCGGCGCCGGCGCAGAACGAGCGGCCTTCGGCGGCGAGCACGATCGCCCGGCATCGCGGGTCGGCGTCGAGCCGTTCGAACGCCTCGCCGATCTCGGCGATCAGCTCGCTGTCGAAGAAGTTGTGCGGCGGCCGGCGCATCTCGACCGTCGCGACGAAGCCGTCCTGGCTGACACCGATATCGCTCATTCCGGATCTCCTCAAGGTTTCCGTTTGACGATCAGTGCATCGACCACGGTGAGGCCCTGTCCTTGCGGGTGGACGATGACCGGGTTGAGGTCGATTTCCTCGATCAGATCGGCGTGGTCGGCGGCGAAGCGGGAGAGCGTCGCCATCAGCTCGGCAAGGGCAGCGCGATCGGCCGGCGGCGCGCCGCGCACCCCGTCGAGCAGTGCCGCACCCTGCAGCTCGCCGAGCAACGACAGCGCCTCCTCCGGTCCGATCGGGACCGGCGCAAAGACGACGTCGCGCAATACTTCGACATGAATGCCGCCGAGCCCGACCATCAGCATCGGGCCGAAGGTCGCGTCGCGCGTGACGCCCAGGATCATTTCCTGGCCAGGCGGCGCCATTGCCTGCACCAGGACGCCGTGGACTGCTGCGTCCGGGTTGGGCTCCTGTGGCGCTTCGCGATAATCCGCTGATAGGCCTCGCGCACGGCGCCGTTCGCCGCTGAGGCCAGAGCCACGGCGCCGGCCTCGGTCTTGTGGGTGATGTCCGGCGATTGGACTTTGAGGGCAACCGGCCCGCCGATGCGCGCGGCCGCCGCCGCGGCTTCGTCTGCGCTCGTCACCGAGCGCCTCCGCAGGGCGCTCGGACGCCGTAGCGCGCGAGCAATGCCTTGGCTTCGGCCTCGGTCAGCACCGGGCCGGCGGCGGCGAGTGCGCGGCCGACCTCGTCGCGTAGGCCGGGCGGGGTTTCGCCGGCCGGTTGCCGACCGCGCCGCCGCTCGCTGGAAGCGGGCGTAATCGACCAATGCACGGATTGCGCGGGCGCAGCTCGGCATCGAGGTGTAGCAGGGGATGCCGGCCTCGGCGAAGGCGGCCATCGCGCCCGGCGTCGCGGTCGTGTAGGTCGACAACAGGATCGGCTGCTCGGTATCGCCGGTGACCGCCGCCAACTCCTCGGCGCGCTGCTTGGCGGTCGCTTCGTTGGCGAGCGAGCCGATCAGCAGAATGGTATCGATCCGCTGCGACTCGCGCACGATCTCGACGAGCTTGGCGTAGCCGACCTCGTGGATCGCCTGCGCGGTGCCGTCGACCGGGTTCTGCGCCGAGGCGTAGGACGGCAGCAGCGCCATCAGCGCGCTGCTGCAATCCCTCCTCGAGCACCGGCAGTTCGGAGCCCGTGCGCCGACAGGATATCGGACATCCACACCGCACTGCCGCCGGAGCCGGTGATCACCGCGACGCGGTTGCCGCGCGGCAGTTTGCAGAAGGCGAAGGCGGCGGCCATGTCGACCATGTGGTCGAGATCCTCGCCGCGGATGATGCCGTGATGGCGGAAGATCGCATCGTCTATGACGCCGGAATGGGCCAAGCGAACCGGTATGCGAGGCCGCGGCGCGCCGGCCGGCCTCGGAACGGCCGACCTTGGCGATGATGATCAGGCTTGCCGGCGGCGGCGGCCTTGTCGGCGACGGCGCGGAACCGGTCGGGTCGCGGATGCCCTCGAGATAGGCGAGGAAGATGTCGGCGCCGCCGCTGTCGAGCAGCCAGTCGACATAATCATGCGCTTCCAGGCAGATCTGGTTGCCGGCGCTGGCCTGATACGTGAAGCGCAGTTGCCGCGGTCGACCGCGGCTCAAGAACGCGAAGGTCAAGGCACCGCTCTGGCAGCTGACCGCGATCGCCCGGCTTTTGCGGCTTTCGGGAAACAAGCTCTGCGTCGGGTCGTGGAACACCGGGCTGAACGTCGCGACGAGCGGTTTCAGCGGGTTGACGAGGCCTTCCGAGTTGGGTCCGCAGACGACGATGCCGAAGCGCTCGATGACCTCGCGCAAGGCTCTGTCGCGCTCCTGCGCGGCCTCGCCGCGCTCCTCGGCGAAGCCGGAGCTGATCACGACCGCGGCGCGCACGCCCGCTGCGCCCGCATTGCTCGAGCGTTGGCGCGACGTAGGCTGCCGGCACGACGAACGACGGCGAGGTCGGGCGCTTCCGGCAATTCGGCAACGGTGGCATAGCTCCTGCAGGCCGAACACCTCCGGCTGGCTGCGCGTCACCGGATAGATGCGCCCCGGATAGCCGTGCGCGATCAGGTACTGGGTCGTCCGGCCGCGCAAGGTGTCGGGTATCGGCCGAGGCGCCGATGATCGCGACGCTGTCCGGGCGAAAAGAGGGGTTTCAGATCCGGCATCGGCTCAGCGCAGGCCGAGGCCGCGGGCGATGATGCCGCGCAGCACTTCGCGGGTGCCGCCCTGGATCGTCAACTTGGGCGCGATCAGGGTGGCGTAGCGCAGCGCCTCCTCGAACCGGTCGTCATTGCTGTCGGGCTCGGAATCGCCGGTCTGCGGCGCCAGCAGACGCACCTTGTCGGGCAGGGCCTGCTCGAAATTGGTGCCGAGATCCTTGACCACCGCGGCTTCGACCGACGGCGTCTTGCCGGCCTGCAGCATGCCGGCGACCGAGAGCGACATGCGGCGCAAGGTGGCGAGGTGGGCCACCTCGCGGCCGATGCCTTCGGCCAGGCGCTCGCTCGGCTCCTCGCCCGCCCGGCGGACGAGCTCGACCAAGCGCCGGAAAGGTCTCGATCCAGCGGTCGGGGCCGCTCCGCTCATAGGCGAGCTCGTCGGTCGCCTGCTTCCACGCCATGTCGACCTCGCCGATCAGATGGCAGTCGGGCAGGAACGCGTCGTCGAACACGACCTCGTTGAAATCATGGCCGCCGGTCAGGTTGATGATCGGCCGGGTGGTGATGCCCGGGGTCTTCATCTCGACCAGAAACTGGGTCAGCCCGTGCCGGTGGTTCTCCTTGGTCGTTAGGCGAGGTGCGCAGCAGCGCGATCATGTAATCGGCGTGGTGCGCGCCGCTGGTCCAGATCTTGCGGCCGTTGACCAGCCAGCCGCCGTCGGTCTTGGTCGCCCGGGTCGAGGCGGCGAACACGTCCGACCCCGAATTGGGCTCGCTGAGGCCGATGCAGAAGCACAGCTCGCCGCGGGCGATCCGCGGCAGGATCTTTTGCCTGGATCTCCTCCTGGCCGTAGCGCAGGATGACCGGGCCGCTCTGCCGGTCGGCGGTCGAATGGGCGCGGGTCGGCGCGCGCGCCGCCAGCATCTCCTCGGTCACGACATAGCGCTCGAGGTGCGAGCGCTCGTGGCCGCCGTATTTCTTGGGCCAGGTCATGCCGATCCAGCCCTTGGCGCCGACCTTGCGGCTGAACTCGCGCGAGAACGATCCCTTGCCGCCGTCGGGCGAGAAGGTGCCGGCCTCGACCTCCTGGCGCAGGAAGGCGCGGACCTCCCGGCGCAATTCCTTGGCCTCGGGCGGCAGCTCGACCGGGTCGAAGCGGAAGTTGGTAGTTCATCCGCTGTCCGTCACTGATAGCCTTGGGTGATGAAGGGCCAGAGCTGGTCGGCGCCGTGCGCGGCGACCATCCGGCCGAGGCGCTCGGGCCCACACCGCCTCGTTGCCGAACTCCTCGCGCCACGCCCACAGCCGGCGCGTCGCATGATGCAGCGAATGCTCGTAGGTGAAGCCCATCGCACCGTGCACCTGATGGGCGATCGCCGCGCCGGTGCCGGCCGCCTCGCCGACCGCGCACCTTGGCGATCGCCACCTCGGCGACCGACGATCTCCGTCAGCCGCCGCAGGCCTCGGCGGCGGCATCGGCGGCGGCACTCGGCCGCGGCGACCTCGCCGGCCAATGTCGCGAGGTTGTGCTGGACCGCCTGGAACTTGGCGATCGGCCGGCCGAACTGCGAGCGGTCGAGCGACGCACTGGACCGACTGTTCGAGGATCTTTCGAGCGCACCGGCCATCTGCTGCAGTCGCACGGCAGCGCCGAAGGTCACGAGCGCGATCCTGGTCGAGCATCGGCCGGGCCGCACCGCCTCGGGGACCGCGCCGTCGAACGACACGTCGTCCTGCGGCTCGCCGGCGAGGCTCGTGCCGATTGGCTGATCGCCAGGCCCGGTGCCGCGACCAGCGCCACCGACCGGGTCGTCGTCCGCGGTGAGCGAGTACGGCGATGTGGCCGGCGTTGCGGGCGAACGGCACGCGCCGCGCCCGGCCGCGTGAGCTTGCCGTCGTCGCGTCGAGCGCGATATGGCCGTCGGCATGCACCGGCGCGATCGTCATCGGCCCGCTCGGCACCGTGATCCCGGCCCGCGCGAGCAGCCATCCGGCCATCAGCGTCTCGGCGAGCGGCACCGGCGCGCGCGAAGCGGCCGGCGACGCGCAACACCGCGAAGCCGTCGGCTCATCGCCGCCCCGGCGCCGCCGAGATCATCGGGAACCCAGGCGAGGGGCAGCCCCGACTCTTCGAGCGCGTCCCACAGCGCCTTCGGCCACACGCCCTTCCTCGGCGTCGTTGACGGTGGCCGGCTCGCACAAATCCCGGAAGATCCGGGTCGCGGTATCGACGATGATGTTGTCGCTGCTGTCGTCCATCCCGCGCTGCTCCGCTGTCGTCGTTGCGGCGGACGATCGTAGAGCAGCCGAGTGGGGACGGGAAGACCTACGACAGCAATGGTCTGCCAAATGGAACGATGCTCCCTGGGTTGCATGTGCAAATTGTGAAGTGTTTCGAAAGGCGTAAAGGCAGTACCTTCTGGAATAAAAACGTCTGAAATTGCGACGCCCTTTACAACATGCCGGATAACGCGACGGTACTGAGTACTGTGCGTACGGCAGCGCACTCGCATGGGCTGCGGAAACTGCTATAAACAAACTGAAGCGGTGATGGGCATTCCTCCGATGTCCATTCCCGCATTTCGGTAGTAACCTACCTGGCTGGCGGGGGTAGCGGTCGGGTAGGTTACTACCGTTTTCCGTTCGGCATTGCCCTTGATCGTTCGCTAACTGTGTCGCACAGCGCTGCTTTCCGGCACCGGTTTCTCGATCAAACCTTTCCCCGCGACGGCTAATTCGCGGCCCTGCCCATCTAGGCCCAGACGCGAGTGAGAATCGCACAATACTCAGAACGGCGCCTCCCATTTTCCTGCTATCGCCTGGAACCACCCCGCGCTGCTTTGCTCTTTATCATGGGCATTCGTTTGACGACATCCGCGTCAAAGATTCCCTGTCCTGATGTGACGTGGTGCGAGCCAGCGCCATATTCGCAGTGCTGACCAACGGCAGCCCACGTTCGGCATCGAACAGCCAAAATTTGCTCGGAGGTTAGATCACGTCTTTTTCACGTTTCGATGATGCAACAAATTGAACGCATAGGAATGTCAATTTGATCAATACGGTACGTTTTGAGAAGGAAGCAGGATGCGGGGCCGTAGTTTGCTCCGCAGGGCTAAAGTTCCACAAGACCCGATATCGGTAGCCGGGCCGGCTCATCCCGGTACACTGACGGCGTTCCCGGATCGCACAAGGGAACCGGCAGGCAAACCGGTGTGAATTGTAAAGGCACTCCTATTGCGACATACTGCAGCTAACGTAAGCGGCGGTCTCCGGCATCGACGGAAGCACAGCGACCAGCGCCTTGCGGGCCATCGGCACCGGGTGGCGGCCCAGTGCCACTGTGGCTCACAAACACGCCCTCGTTCGCCCAGCGGCCACGTAGAACCCACCGGTGCCTCCGTTCAGAACGACGGCCCTGGAGCAGGACGTACTCGCCCCCGGATCGCAATTGCATGCCGGTCAGCCGGAGAGCCTCCTGGCGCCGACGGAAGCCGCTTAGCCGCTGTGTCGACGAAAGGCGCGGCTTGCGCTTCCGGCTGATAATGCCGCGGCCACGGGTGCGAACTGGTCCCGGCTAATGGGGCGGAGTCCATGGCGTGCGGGGAGGCGAGTACCGAGAATCAGGGGAAGAAGAGAGGTTTGCCGCTGTACGGTTGGAGGTCGGTTTGTTCGCTGTGCGCGAGAAGGTCAGCCGCGACGAACGAAAGAGGCGACTACCAGCCCGGGCTCCGTATCTCATGGCTTTTCGCTCCTCTTCATGGACGGTGACGGGCAATTATGCGCCCTAAACTCTGGCGGCGTTCCCACGCAATTATCGGTATCGGACGTGCCGAGAGGCGCCCATCCTAAAAATGATCGATGGTGGCCACTGGTGCAGCAGCGACAAATCGCTCTGGCGCCTTGGGCTCTCACAATACTCACTATGCTCAGAACTCTTCGCGGCTGGCGAGCAGCGACCGTGTACTAGGCAGGCTCCGAGGGTCTCTCGGACGGTTGGCGTCGGACTACGCCCTCTTTGAACTTGCGCATCATGCGCGACCAGACCATCCGCTGACAAATGTTGGCTATTACTGCGTGAACATGCGCGCCATGATAGTTTGGTTAGGGTTTTGCGCCCGTTCTGGTACCCGGCGCAAAGGCAGAACCGCTGGAATTCAGGCAATGCATCAGCAGTCGCGGCCAAGGAGCCAGGCACTTTCAGATCTCATCGACGCTTCAGATCGGCCGTTCTCCCACCTTTCGGCGCACGGCACGCTCAATGGGCATGAAGAGCGGATGCCGTACTTGGTGAACGTGGTCACGCCGATTGGGCAGGCGTGCCGTTGCGGCGGCGTCTGAAGAGACGGAGAGAGTAATAATGCTCCCCGCCCCCAGGGTCCACATCATGGTCCTCGGCGCCATCGGTGCGCTGACACTGATGTGTAGGTCGGCCCGCATTTGACACCGGAGGTCCAGAGCCGGTGGCAACTATGCTTACCCGTCGGTTGCTTGCTGCCTGTCCTTCAGTTCTGCTTCCGCTCGGTACCAATCCTCTTGGTCCGAACCGACAGGACCACCCACGCAGAAGCCAAAGCTGATACGCCATCGCTTCGACCGTCTCGTGGCCCACCGATAGCTTCCGGTGTGTTCGCGATCCTGATTTTGTGGGCCGATTGATTTGGACAGTGCTGAACTCCTTTCGTTTCAGGTTGCCCTCGCGTGACCTTCGTCGGTCGGTGGCGATCTCGTGCCTACGGTGCCAATTCAGCCAGCTGCCAAGCTCGCACTGCGAAGCACGTTCGTCTTGGTCAAACGGCTTTGCCAGAACATCGATGAAGGCTCCCGAGGTTTAGAGGCTTTCCGCCCAAAGCCGGTCGTCAGCTGGCAAGCCGCGAGGTGTAGCGATGACTGCCGGCGCATCTTGCAGGTGATGGATTACGTCCAGCATGTCCGGTCCACGAGTGCGGCGGCGAATCGATTTTCGGAAAGAATCACGCCGACCTCGTGTTCAGCGCCAGGGACCGCCAGAGCACACTGCCAGCCGATCAGCCCTGTGCAATACCACTGTGAATGCCTGATGATCTGTCTGCGAGCCAGAATTGATCCTCTTCGTATGGCGTGACAAGAGGATGTTCACGGTGTTACCAGAATCCGCTGCGACCTCTATCGGCTGTCATCGACGAGGTTTCTCCTGCCCTTCGTTCCAAGTTGCGTATGACCCGATGATTATTGCAATCAAATGGCCGGAAACGCTTCTCCGCGCTCCACGATTCTTGGGGACTGTTTGCGGCCTGTGTTTGCAGTGCGAGTCGGATACACCCGCGTGGGTGCGGAATCGGTTTTGCCGCATGTTCGGACATTCAACTTTACACACCCCGGCGACTCCAACAGTGGTCACGGTCGCCACCGAGTCCAACTCGAATCATCGCTTCAAGATCCGTGGCCTATGTAAAATGTCCTGGCTTCCATGGGCACGGGCAATAGCAACGAGCTGTGCGTACTTTCGGATGCTCTTGATGAGGATGGATGCGAGGATGCCGTACTTGGCGAATGTGGTGGCGTGGCCGATTGGACGGATGCGAAATGGACTGATGGCCGTGCTTTTCTGAAGCCCTGAGGATTTCGAGCGCATCACGAGTGCGCGACTCCATTGGGGCGATTCGCTCACCGCACGACTCCTGTGCTTAAGAATCCGCGGGTTCACCTGCAATTCTCCCACGGACAAATCGCTCTGACGCGATGGGGGCTCTCACAATACTCACAATACTCAGAACTCCGGTAGTGGCAGCTTTCGCGCCGCAAGGGATCAAAGCGCTTGCGGCGACATGTTCGTCATGTAGATATGCCACGGACCTCCCGCATCAATTGGCGTTCCGTCTTTACGCTTGGAGTCGCTAGCCACTGTTTGCAGAATTCTGGCACTGGTGTTTGGCGGTATGTAGATAAAATGCTTCAATGGCCCGATGCCAATCGTCCTTCGCGAATTCGGCCATCATTATCGCGTTCCAAAACTCAAGTCGTGACGCGCTGATTGCCACAATCACGGAATCAATCGCCAGTAGATAAGCCTCGGCCGAGGCGTTCTGGGCGACAACTAACCTTCAGCCTCTTTGCACTTCATTTAAGTGCTATCCGTCATAATCGTACTCCGCCTATCCGCTCACGCACAGCGCTACTGTTTGGGCTCCCGCCTTCCGGACTCCACCGGACCTCTCAGAGGAAGCGATCGATCCGATTTGTCTGTTGACGAATGAAATCGGCAACTGATATTCAGGGGGCAGCATGATTACATCGCCGCCTCCCCACTGAAGTCCAGACTTGGCCGATCGACAAGCTGGTCTTCTACGCACGCAATCCCCGCAAGAACGACGCCGCGGTGGATCGCATGTGCGGCAGCATTCGCGAGTTCGGCTTCAAGATCCCCGTGCTGGCACGCAGCGACGGCGAGGTCGTGGACGGCCACCTGCGGCTGAAAGCCGCACGCAAGCTGGGCATCACCGAAGTTCCGGTGATCCTCTGCGACGAGTGGACGGAGGCCCAGGTGAAGGCATTCCGCCTGATGGTGAATCGCTCCGTCACGTGGGCCGCGTGGGATGAGGAACTGCTCGCGATCGAGCTTGCAGGAGCTCAACGCCGCGGATTTCGACCTCAGCCTCACCGGCTTCGATCCAAAGGAAATTGACGGCCTGCTCGCGCTTCCCGAAGAGGAGGAAGCAAACGCCGCTCCGCCCTTCCAGCGAATCCCTGCCTCGCGCCTCGGCGACCTGTGGCTCTGCGGCAAGCATCGCGTGCTGTGCGGGAGTTCGACCAGCGCCGGAGCGATGTGGCGCGGCTCCTGGAGGATCGCAAGCCGAAGCTGCTGGTGACCGACCCGCCGTACGGCATCGAGCTCGATACCGAGTGGCGTGATCGCGCCGGCCTGAACGGCTGCGGCCCGGCCGAGGCCAGCTACATGAAGCAGCGCACGAAGGGCCACACCGAAACCACCATCTCCGGCGACACCCGGGCGGATTGGTCCGAAGCTTTCGAACTGGTGCCGAGCCTCCAGATCGCGTACGTCTGGCACGCTTCCGATGTTCACGCGCGAAGTGCTGGACGGCCTGCTGCGGATCGGCTTCCTCTATCCTCAACAGATCATCTGGAACAAGGGGCGCGACGGTGCTCACGCGGACGCACTACTGGTATCAGCACGAGCCTTGCTGGTACGTCCGGAAGAAGAACGCACCCTGGTTCGGCAAGGCCGGCGAGAACTCGACGATCTGGGATTCGCCATCGCCGAAGTTCATCATGGGCGGATCCGATGAGGAGAAGTTCGACCACCCCACGCAGAAGCCCGTCGATCTGATGCGGCGCCCGATCCTGAACCACACCAAGCGTGGCGAGTTGGTGTACGAGCCTTTCCTGGGCAGCGGCACCACGCTGGCGGCTGCGGAACTCACCGAGCGCGTCTGCTGCGGGATGGAACTGGATCCGAAGTACGTGGACGTGATCGTGCAGCGCTGGCAAACGCTCTCGGGCAAGCAAGCCAAACTCGATGGCGACGGGCGCACGTTCGAAGAGATCGCTGCGGAACGCGCTGAAGGAGGCGCAGTGAATCGCTCGCTGCCGCCAGCGAGATCGCGGACGATGGAATCGCAACTTCGCGCCGGGCATCCGGACGTGCACGGGCTTGTGCCTGGCGCTGTCGGACTGGTCGGCGGAGCTGCGGCTACTGCAGGACGAGCCAGGGTTGGCCAGCGTTGCGCCACGTTTGGCCCACGTTGGCTCCTCTCGCACTGGGTCGGCGTAACGGCCAAGTCTGCCGTGACGGGCGCCCAGGGGCCACGAGCATCGCGACCAGAAGCAGAAAAGCCCGCCGCGGCCGAAGCCGGGCGGGCAGGAGGAAGCGGATCGACTGCTACGGATTGATCCGGTAGCTGCGCTCGCCGCTTGTCGGACTTGAAGGACTCGACGGTATACCCGGCTTTCTTCATCGCGCCGGCCATGAACCCGCGGACGGTGTGCTTCTGCCAGCCCATCTGGCTCATGATCTCTTCGAGCGTGGCGCCGCTTCGCGCTGCAGCATCGCCACCACCTGCGCCGTCTTGCTACCCTCGCGCGGTCCGGCGCTCTCTCCGATTTCGCCGGCTTCGCAGCCTTCTTGGCCTTGGGCGCCTTCTTCGTGGGGCCGGTCTTCTCGGTCGCGGCCTCCCCGGCGCGCCCTGTGGCTCGTGGTGCGCCGACGTTGGCTGCGGGTTCGGCGAGTGGCCGGCGCCGCTCAGTCAGCAACGGGTTCGATTTCAGCCTGAAGCGTGGCGTCTTCCTTGGGGCTGACCCGTTTCCGCGTCTGCCTGCTTCGGTTCCGCAGTACCGGCAACTCGGTTGCTGCAACTTCCGGCCCTGGAGCGTCGAACGGAGTCTCCGGAACAGGCGCTGCGGCCTGTTCTCCGAGGCTCTGAATCGCTTTCCAGATGCGCTCGGTCGCCGACTTCCGGTTTGCAAACTTGGTGACCGGCTTTACGCCAGCGAGGCCGTTCCAGATCTCGACCAGCCGCTTATTGTCGGGCCCAACCAGCTCGGCGAACTGTTCTTCTGCTGGCAAAGACGCCCGCGCCCGTTTCGCGAGCTGCCTTGCGGGAGGAGTGGACAGTGATGTTGTTGTCGGTGTCGATCGTGAACGTCTTTCATGTAAGTGCTCTCTTTCCACGGCTTACCGTGACGATCACATTCATCACTCGGGTCGCCCGGTACAAGCAAGCGGAATTCTGCTGGTAATCGGAAAGGCGATTGAACGCGGGAATTCTCCCGGGGCAGATTGTGCCAGGCTGCGTCCAATGAAAGGCCACGGCGCCAAGTTCGAGCGCAAGCAGGAAGAGGCCATCGCCGCGTTGCTCACTCAGCGCAACATCGAGGAGGCCGCCAAGGCAGCCGGCATTGCGGCTAACACGTTGCTCCGTTGGATGAAGGTGCCGGAGTTCCAGAAGTCTTACCGGGAGGCCCGCCGGGCAGCGTTCAGCCAAGCCATCGCGCGGCTCCAGCAGGGAACCTCAGCGGCGGCCACCACGCTGATGAAAACGATGATCGATCCGGCGACGCCAGCGTCCGTCGAAGTGCGAGCGGCAGAGGCGATCTTCAACCACGCAGCCAAGGCCATCGAGATCGAAGACATCGAAGCGCGCGTCGCGGCATTGGAAGCATCGGTGGCTGGACCAGAAGCCCGCAGCATGAGCGCGGCGGTGACGGAGGACTGGCCGCATGACCAGCAGGACGCTTTCAAAGCGGCTGGCAAGGTTTGGAGACGAGGTTGGCGCCGGAGGGCGAGCCGTTGCTCATCCAGCATCGAATTCGTCTCCCCGGACGGCACCGTCGAGGATGGGCCAGTGGTCACCGTGCCGGCTGCTGTTTCTGCTTATCGCGGAAGGAACAGGCGCGGAGTGTGAGAGCGATCATCAAACGCCTAGGCCGTCGTGAGACGCAAACTGCCCAACTGACCGCCAAGGTCCCAGCGCCGCTCTATCCTGCGGCAACGTCAGCGCCTGCGCTTGGCTGCGGACGGACCACCAGATCGTCCCCACACGGATTGGGAGGCTCCAGCACGCACGGCAAGCTGATGACCGTAGCCGAAGTGCTGCGACAACGTCGTCCGCGGCGCCGATAGGCCCAAATAGGAAAGCTACCGATATCACGACTTAACGCCAGCCCCCAACGCAAATGTTTTCGCGCCTTTTGGAATTCCCGCTCACCATGGCAGCTTCGATGCTGCGCAAACTATGTGATCAAGGTCCGCAGCCAATTGCGCTGACTCCGCATACTTGTGCGGCTTTTCGCCCTGACGGGCAGTGTGTCGTCGCGCAGCTCTGACCACGCCACCGCGCGAATCTATCGACTACGCTAATCGGAACACCCTATTCCGACACTGTCGTGCTCAGGCGCAGGTTCGGGCCGGCACACAGTATTTTTCGCCGGGTCACACGATTGGAATCGCTTTCACCGTCGCACCGCCACCTTCCGTGCATGATGCGAACGGGCGCTCTCATTGCTCACACTCGCGCCCGAAGCAACGGTATTCAGACCCGGCACCAAAGGTTGAATCCCACGAAGTCGGTGAGATCAGTTCACCAGATGCGGGCTATATGCCTAATGTCTGTTGGAGCCGGGCGGCAAGTTGCATGGGTGAGATACGAGAGTCGTCGCTTCAATCCATGCCTTGAGTTCCGAAATGGACGATGCCAGTTTGTTCCACAACTCCGAGTTGCGGGGGACCTTTTTGTGGGAATGGATCCCAACCAGCGTCATATCTTTCTGGGCATTTTGTGCTTACGCCAGATCGTCAGCTCTGAGTTCCAACTGGCGCCCGCCTTCCCATCTCCGTCAGTCTGGATTATGGGCGACATGCCCTGAAGCCTCAACCAATTGACAATCGAATGTCGGCCTCCCAATATGTAAAGGGCGATATCGCCATGGAACGGAAGTTTCAACAGGATCGTGGGCGGGTTGCCGGTGGCGAACGTTGGTATGGCCGAGCCGCGCATCTCTACACTGCTGCTCACGCCGTCTGGGTGAAGGCCGTACCCTCCGCGATCTTCAAGCATCTTGGTTTACCTTCCGGTATTCTCCTGAAGGCGCCCTTAGATTGAGGCGGTACTGCTATAAAAATACGACAGGTAGTAGAGTTCACAACGTTTCCGAAAGTTACTAGAGCGTCGGGTGGCAGCAGTTTCTGCGGGACCGTGGGCAGTAGCATCCAGCAAGCTACCGATATCCAGGGCATAACGCTCTCAATGAACTGTTTCAGTCTCGTTTCGACTTGTCTCGGTGGCCAATCGCCCAGAGGAGTGGGCGGCGTTCCCAGAACGGAGCGAGGAACTGTGGCGCTGCGGAAATATTGGCTCCATCTGGGCCGCTGCCGGGACTTCCGCGCCCTTCCAGCTGGCTCCCAGGATTCTTCCATGAAAACTTCGTTTTCGTGGTTTGCCTCCATGGTTCTGCGCGCGACCGCCCCCGTCACGCTCACGCGAACTTTCCCAACAGCATGGTTTATGCGGTTCCAGACGGACACCGCGAACGGCATGTCGCGGGTTTTCAAGGAAACTTCAACCGCGCTAATCCGTTTGTTGCAAAATTGAGCCCGACGGGACAGACGCTGTATTCGACGAGTTTCGCCGGCAGCAACTTCGGGATCGCGTGGGCAATCGCGGTAGATGCACAAGGGCGCTGCGTCTGCGCTTTCGGCAACGCTTTCGGGCTCACCGGATTTTCCGGTCACGCAGGGGCGCGCTACAAACCACGCTGCCGGGGATCATTTCAAGGTTTCGTTTCCAAGTTGGACGCGGCGGGTATGATCGTTTACAGCGCGCCTTTGTGGGAGGCGCCACGAGTGTGACTCCGGGACTGACTTCGGCTCCGGGGCTGAACAACAGCATTCTGGTGGATGCGGCGGGTGACGTGATTATCACGGGCCAAGCCCAGGAACGACCTCATCGCTGCCGCAGTTTCCGCCACGGCGCCGGCGCCGATCGTGAGCAGCTCGCAATCCCTTCGTAATAAAGCTCGGGCCCGAACGGGCGGGAAGATTCTGGGCGCGATCAGGGCATTGGCGGGATGATTGCGGCGGACGTACAGAGGCAGCATCTACGTCACCGGCCTTTGACTATGGCGGCTCTGTGAATCCACTTGCCACCGCCCCGAGTGCGTTCCAGGAGAAGCCGAGGAACGTTTTGCGGTTTACTCGGTCCTTTCTTCACATGTGGCTACCCATACGTGGCCAAAGAGCTGAATCCTGACCTCAACGGGGTTCTGTACGCGACTTACGTCAGCGGCTGAAATATGGCGGGCGGGCAGCCGACGGGGATTTCTGCGTCGACGCCCAGGGCGACACGCCTTCGTGGCAGGCACCCACCAGATTCGCCCGACTATCCGACCACTGCCAATGCGTACGAGCCGCAGTATATCGCCGGCGCCAAGCCCCGGGAGTTGCTTTTTCATCATTCACTGCGTCACTCTTCCACCGGCGAGCGGATATCTCCCTCGCGGTAAACCCCCACCGGAACGGGCGCAGGTCTACACAACACCTATTTCGGTGGCACGGAGACGGATACAATCAACTTTTTCGCGTCCACTCCCGGCGGGGTTTTACGTAGGCGGTGAGTGCGGGATCGGACCAGTGCTGCCGGGCCTCAGCGGGCTACCCGCAGCCGTGTCTCCCGCAGGGGTACGCGACGCGACTGAGCGCGGATGGACTGGAGATCCGGCCCGGCCCGCATCCGTACCTGGTAAGGTTCTGGCTTACGACGCCAAAGGCGGAAGGCTGATTGCGACTACGGGAATCGAATGTGATCGTGGTGGATCCTAATGCGGCGCAGACACCCACCGCCTGCATTCTGGATTCGGCCGACTTAAAGCCGGTGACTGCGGTTGCTCCGGACCAGTTGCTGTCCTGTTCGGCGAGTTCTCCGTCCGGGGGCCCAGTGATCGCAACGGCTGGCCAGTTGCCCACGTCGCTCGGCGGCGTGAGTATCGAGGTCAATGGAATCCCAAGTCCGCGCTGCTCTACACGTTGGCGGGCGGCAAATCCAACTTCCAGGTGCCCAGGGGGATCGCGGCGGGGTCGGACGAGGATCGCATTTGCTTCGGCGCTATCGAACCTGTCCGGATTCGCGGGCGCTGCCGGCAGTCGCAACCAGCCCGGCGGCGTTTCTCAATATGGAGACACGACCTCGGCGGCGCTTGGCGACTGTACGACTCGGGATTCGGCGACGGTGAACGGATCGCTGCCGCTGGCCCTTCCACGCGGATGGCTCGGTCAGCACGTGTTTGAAGATCGGGCGGACGCAGGTTCGTGCGCCCGGTTTCGCTGTTGCTGAACCGGAGTGGGGGCGACGTGGGCGCCGCGGTGACGGTGACAGGACCGTTGACGTTGGCCGCCGTGTCCGTGGTGCCCGGCGGCAGAGATCGGGGGGTGGTGGCTGAGAGCGACGCTCGGATTCCAGCGGGGCGAGGCGGCGGGAGGGGGTCAGGTATCGCTGACGGCTGGGGGCGTGCAGGTGCGGGATACGGGCCTGGTGGTGTGGGTGAAGAGGTGACTCCAGTTCCACTGAACGGCACAAATCAACAAAGTGCCAGTCTTGGCTGCGGTTGACGCGCCACTCGGAATCTGGCGACGCCAGCCATTGGAGAACGAATTGACGACCTTTGCGCCGGGAGGCCGCGCGCGGTGGACCACTATCCACGGCGCGCGCGATAATCGACGAAGTGAACCGGGTATGCCGGCGTTACGCCGATGGAGGCCGCCAGAGCGGTGTCCCGGAAATATTGGGGATATCGAACCCGACGTGTCGTCGATACACGCTTCAGCAATGCCCGGGATCAACTCGGCTCGGCATGCCCATTCGCCCGAAACGAAGAGGCTATCGGCTTAGCACGAATGAGCGCCGACGCGGCCGGCGGCGCAGTGGTTACCCGGTCCGGGTCTCCGGATTGCCGAGTTTGGCCAGCACGTCGGCAGGACTGACATGCAGCTGACCGATGGAGAACCCGGATACCGGTTTAATCACCATTCTCCGAAGAGGTAAGCGTACAAGTGCTGCAACCTCAGGTTGGATCGTGATTTCGGCGGCGGTTTCAAGATCGGCTGGCTTCGGCTGGAACTGTCGGATACGCGAAGGAGTCTTACCGGGCCGCGGAAAAAGTCGGCCCAAGCCACTCCACTGATTCCGCCGGCTAGTTCCTGATAGTACTTCTCCTCGAAAATCGCTCGCAGCGTCGGGACGCCGACGACCATGCCGATCCAGTTTTGCGTGTATTGCCGCAGGTAGGGTGGTCACGCGGTCGAATCGGGTGTAATTCGAGATCATCACCGTCTTGTCAGAGCGCCCAGTATGTCGGCGCGCGCCAGAAATCCCGATGATCTATGACCGGGCCGGACTATCAGATTGTTCAGCGTCATTTCCATCAGCACGCTGGGCTCTCGGCACACGGATCGCACTCGCGCCGGAGTTGACCTAATCGCATCGTCGAGCATGCCCAATGTGACATTGGTGACCGGACGAAAACTGCCGCGCTCGATCAGCACAGGGCGATTGTAGAGCACCTCCGACGGTTGCACCACACTCTCCGTTGGCAGAAACATCGCGGCATCGGTATGCCCCATCTCCAACGAGTTGAAGACTCATCAGGCGATTGTCCACGCCGGGGAACGCGGGGCCGGAGAACTTGATCAGGTCGATTTCGATGCGCCGCCGGTCAGCCCATCCATAAGGCTTTTAATGAGTGCGGCGGGATCCTGCAGGAGAGCGTAGGCGCCGTAGACCAGGTTTACGCCGAGCCGGCCGACCGCTTCCTGCTGCCGCGAAGTGAACGCCTCTAGCATTTCGATGTGAATTATGACCTCGGATGCCTCTGCTTTGGGACGATCCTGCAAGCGGACCCCAGCCATCCGTGCCCACCTGCGGAGGTTCGCGAGGCCGTGCGTGGCCACCGTGTCGGCGAAGGCGAAGAACGCAGTGCGGTCTCCCCGGCTGGTGTCCAGATGCTCCAGCAACTGACGGTACTCGCAATCCAGCATAGACTCGAGCCGCTCGCGGCTTACGAAACGAAGTCGTTCCGTAGAGGCGTCGCTCACGCGTTCTTGTCGTAGGCGGAAATAGGCTTTGGCTACGGTCGAAGCGGCTTTGCCTACCTGAAAGAACCAGCGTGCGACCTCTGGCCCGCGCCGATCTCGGCAAACGTGCCGTACCGGGCAGCGTCCGGGTTAATCTTGAGCGCCTTTTCCTTGCGCTGTCCAAGTCTCTCGCTCATTGGCGATCCCCCTTGATCAACAGCTACCATCCTACCCGCCTTCGTGCGGCAGTCGCGCAGATAAGCGATTGAGGCCGTAGACGCGCCATTCGGAAGTTGAAACCGTCTCCTGGGCTAATAGAGAACACAGCGGGGCTGCTTCAGACACATCCATCCGCCTTCTGACGCTTTGACGGTCAGCAAAGTGATTAGCGAAGCGCCGCTCGGTGCATGGGACTGAGGTGCCGCGAATGGCTACCGATATCAGGCCTTAACGCTTTCGCCGCAGGCAGTTCGGCATGTAGAGGCGGCCAATGCCAGCCGCAGTCCGCCACGGCCGGGCCGTTTGGGACTCACGCCTACTTTTTGGCCGAAGGCCCTGCCGCGCTGGAAACGATCCTTTCACTTCCCCACATTATTGTTATTGGCTCCGGGCGATTGGTAGCCAGTGTTTGAATGGTGAGAGATCACATCCGCAGTCAGTTCTTGCTCCGCTCGCGTCAAAGGCTGAAGACTTGCATAGTCGAGACGGTCGCATCATTGACGTTACGAACGGTCTCCGCTATCAACTTCGGCCCGTCCCACCTGCGCTTTGAGTTTCACCAACGCACCGCAGATTGCCAACGGCAGAACTCTCGATGCCGTTGAGCTTGAGAGGTGAGTGTTTCCCGTCTTGACTGCGGGACTACCTTTCTCACCACGGCGCGTTTCGATGCTCAGAGCGTCCGCGGTTGCTTGATCTGCACGAGGGTGACCAGGGTCCGATGGGAACCGCAGTGCGCAGATTGCGCTCCGCGAGATATCCATTACTGCCAAAATGCCGGAGAGATCAATGCCTTCTTGAGGCGAAAAACGGAATTGTGAAGAGCAGTGCCGCAGCGCCGATAGGAGCACTTGATGTGCCGCATAGGGTCTCCCGGTGAGAGGATATCAGAATGGCGGCACGACAATTGTTCGGCACCCTCGAGACGCAAAGCCTTAGCGCAGGAGCGGACCTTGGCCCGCTCCGGTCGTTCAACTCCTGCGAAGCTGGATACTGCGATACCAGGCGACGCCGCGGATTCAGTTATTACCAGCCTGGATACTTCTTTGCCAGATCCGTCGGAGCATGTTTTTCCGCAGAATGAACTGGCTACGGATAGGCGTGGACCTTTTGACAAGACTCTCGAAAGACACTTGGCGGCACAATTACCACGTTCCGCAACCCAGTCAGTATGCTTGCGTAGCACGGATATGCTGATGCGTGTCGTTCTTGCCGGTCGGGCTGGCGCCACCGCGCGTTGCTGACTGCTCCAGACCTCGCCCTGACGGACCTTCTGCCTGGCGCCCGCTTCAGCGCGCTTTTCCGCGCGACGGCTGCGGCGCACACCGCCAACGACGCGGAAGGGTGGGTTTTACCTGAGAGCGACGGTGAAGCAACCCTGGGAGAGCGCTCGACGAGGCGGAAAAGCTCAGCCGAGAACGCGGTGGCGGCCAATCCCGAAGGAGGCGCGCTATCACTACCGTTCTGGCGGTTTGATCGCGGGGGATCAAGGCGCAGAAGGCAAGCGTACTTCACCAGATGGGCTTGGCACACGGAAATTCGAAGAGGGGGGCCGATGCGGCCCTCTTTGCGATCGATCCCCTTTCAGTCACGTTCGCGCGCGCTCGAGCAGCGATGATGACGTTCTACCTGGAGGCACTGAGCATCGTCGGCGGCGACAGTGAAGCGAAAGCGCGGAACATCGCTAGCAGACCGCTTGATGAAGATCGATCCGGTGGAGGGCTACCGTGCGCAAGTGACTCTGGCGCGCTTACGAGGAAAGCAGCCAGACCGCATCGAAGGACTACTACGAAATCGGTTGAAGTCTTCAGCCCGGCCAGCTTACGAGGCCCACATGGACCTGCCGGCAGCTGGTGCGCGAACCAGAGAAAGTTCGACGAAGCGGAGCGGCACGCACGCGTAGGCGATCCGCGCCCGCCCAGATCGAGCCGGGGCATACTGGGCCGCTGGCGATCGCGCTGGTCTGGCCATAGGACGAGATGGGCGGAGGGTGGAGCTCGGTACTGGCGCAGGGCGAGAAGGCCGACCCGGACAACCTGATTTCCCTCTCACTACCGCGCGGCCAACAACTGTCTGGCGCGCAAGGTGGAGTTGCCGCGCGCCGAGCGCTACTTCACGCTGAAGTACCTGGCGCTTCAGGAACCGGAGGCGGTGAGACGCCGACTCACGCCAGCGGCGCACTGGCGCTCGGCTTTGTTCTGGAGCAGGAAGGTCGCAAGCAGGATGCCATCGCGGAATTGCAGACGGCGGCAGGTGGATGCGAACTGCTATTAAAGGTGGTTTGAAGCGGTTGAACTAAGCATGTCGGCTTGGCGATATCCACTCGACCCAGGCGGTCTGGATTCAGATACCGATGTTGGCGATAACGGTCCGTGGGTGGAACCGGGATGACCGGCGTGCCGCCCAGGTGATTACAACCCGCAAACTGGCTGCTAGCGGAAGCGGCTGGAGCTTTCGATGCGCCAGATCGAAAAAAGGCGAATGGAGGGCGAAGGTGGCATGCAATGTGCTCCTCAATCGGGAGAGGCAAACGATGCCAACCGAAGAACTTCGCAAAGAAACCGATGATGGCACTGATGGATTCGCTGGAAGCCGGGCGGGACGCTGTCGGACACTATCGGGGACGGCTGATCTTCGTGATGGTGGGCCGGCACTTTCTGCCCGCAGGCGAAGTATTGGAATGGTTGAAGAAAGGCCGATTGCGACGAGGAAAAGGCGGCGCGCGTTCTGGTGGAGCAGGTGGAGGCCCGCGACTACAATCCGCCGAAGCGCGAGCGTATTCACCAAGTGGATGCGGCAGCAGGGTTTCATTTATTATCCAGGGACGCTGCGCGAAGGTGATTATCTATGACAACGTTCCATTTACCGACCACAATAGGCTGTAGAATTGGATCACCCCATATGAGGGGTGATCGTGCCATATTTTCGCCGACAAAAGCCAGTGACCGCGCCAGCGCGCTTTCATGTCAGTTACGATCCCATCATGAGTAGAATCCAAACTAGACCGAACGGCGTGTGAGGAGATGGCCGCAGTGGAGTTACGAGGAAGTTAGACAAGGCGTACCGGGAGGATCGCACGCCCAGTCGGAAGGCGTACTTGCAGGCGCGATTGCGTTCGCAAGACTGATTCCAGAACCGTGATCTCCCGTAAGGGATTGCGGATTGTATTGGCACAGGAAACCCGAATACACTCACCCAGGCGGGAAAAGCGCTGTAGTTCTGTCTGAAGCAACTCCTCCCGGATATGCCGAAGCGGGACATCATCCCCGCTAAATCTCTATCGCGGGCTACTGACCGCACCGCCCATTTGTACTGGCCATGCAGGCCATGCTGGGTAAAATGTAAACCACCATGCAGGACCGGTATCCCCTCACTGTTGTGCAAATGCACAAAACAATGGATGACTTGCGGGCGATGAAAGAGAGCAGGCAAGCGATTTTGCAGCCTAATGTCGGCGGATAACTGAAGACGCGGACCCAAAGGCTATCCGGGCTGGCGACGTCAGCGCCACGATCCAGCAGCGCCTAATCTGGGGTGGAGCAGGGTACGCTCCTCGCGCCGCAATCGCCTGATCGCTGTCGCGCCGAGCCAGGAATTAACCCATTTGGCTGAAAGCGGTAACCCGCCGTTGTTTGCCGCGCCTCTTCTAGCAATAGCTGTGTCGAACGACAAATGCACAGTGAATACGTACGAGAGCACACTTGACGAATGCAATCCACTTCGCTGAAGCAGGGCCTTGAAGTGGCCAGTCAGACAGCCTCGCATGTCCACATCAGAGTTAATGAGGCGAAAGGATACACTGGTGGCTGCGTGCCACAGGCCACGGATGCGGGACAGCGGTGAGCGCGGCTGGCACTTTAGCCGCCTTCTGCGAGCTTAAAGGCCGCTTCGCGTCAGCCTTGCGGTCGCTTGCTGGTTATCGTGTTCGCGGGCGTAGGCGGCGTGCTCAGCAGCGTCTGATGACCACCTCGAATTCTCACGCAGGACTTTGGGGATGTTCGCCACGATTGTGTGTGGCCCGGCTTGGAAATGGTAAACTTGATGTGGAGAGCGGGATTCGGACCCCATGCCCGCAAGCATTGCGGTTTATAAGACCGCTCGGAACCATCGGTCACTCTCCGCATGTGGTGCCGACCACATGGCCCGATCCGCCTTACTAGGGGCGCTGGATCCGGGCCTTTCCTTCTCCCCCGCAACGTGGTCGGCTCGGTACGCGGATAACTCATCTTCTCATCTGAATTCCTTTCATCTGCTTGTATCCTTATACCTGTTAGATCCGTTGGTCGATCATGGAAAACTAGAGTGAAAACCGGGGCTATACCTGGAATCAAATAGATATGGGAATAGATGTTAGGACAGGAAAATGGGTGAAAGACGGAAACAGAATTACTTCCACCTTGTTTCTACTTACCTGAAGCCGGTATATATCCCAGGCTCATCGCTTTCAAACACCACAGGACGCGATCGGCTTGCAGCCATCTTTTTTCAGCACACGCTTACCCTATCACCTTGTCCACTCCACACGATATCGCTGTCTTGCGGCCCCAGCGAATATCAACAATTTTACTAACGATTCGAAACTTGGTACGGTAGCGACGAATATATTTTGAGGATCACGATGTGTGGAGTGCCCGCTGCCGTTTAAGCCCAGCCACTTGCTGATTTTACCGCCAGTTTGCGGACAGGGTCCCCGAGGACTGGGCTGACCTGACGCCACGCTCTGCTGGCTGCTATCGGGGCGGCAGGTCCGGCCAGCGCCTTATCGTTCGGATCTTGAGTGATTGTCGGATTGCGTTATAAACTTCATTTCCCCGTCGTTGATGTGGTAGGCACGAGAACGCTGTCACTGTAAATCCCAGCCAGCCGATCCTTCGCGATCTTATTGACATAGTAATTACGGTGGCCTCGACTTTCCTGGCAGGTGTTCGGAATTCATGCCTCGGCAACTTGATGGATGAAGGCAACCTCTACATCAAAAAGCGCCACTGCGTATTCGCCCAGAATCCTGCCAACAAAGATGGGCCGACGCGGTGGCCGGTGGCAGGCCTAACTGCAAGCTTTCTCCGATCCCCAATGAAGACGCCAAGGACGGCAGTAGGCTAATACCTAATGTGAGTGGACGCAGGCGCTTCCTGCGTAGCGCTCCTGAACCGAATAGATCTCCGGACGCACCACTTCTTCCCACGTCGCAGCGCCAAGCGGTAGCCGTTCATCTTCTGCGTCCATCGTCTCCCTTGCATCCGGCCAGATGAAGGGCTTACGATATGAGGTTGTCGTCCATCGAAGAGCCCCGGCCACCGTGCCGGGCTTTTCCGTTTTTCAGGATCATTAGCAACGGTTGCAGGAAGCTTAAAACGCCTGTCCCCAAGCGACACTTCCGGTCCCTTATCTTCCTCTTCCCCGGCAAGTGGCGCGATCAGGTCATCGTACTTCAGGCGCGACCCTATCACAGCGCCGCGATCCACGAGCACGAATATGTCCTGCGACTTGCGGTGGTTCCACTTGAACTGGAATTCGCTCCAGATAGCGGTTGAGGTGCTTTGCACGATGCTGAATCTGAGTGATAGGTGCTATGACGCCGCCCGACTCAGCTTAGCCCCAATAGCCGTCAATGGTGCCTGTGTGAACGTCGCCACGTACCCATTCCTTCGCACTGTGGTTGACTATCTCATTAGCTTCTGGATGTTCGCGGGCATCCGCTTGGCCAAACGGGCTTTCGTCATGTAGACGGCGCCTGGCATCGAGTGAGATATTGTCCCTTAAACACTGATAACGTGGTGACGGTTGACAGCCGGAACGTGCCGCATCGCGCGCCTTGCCGTCGCGGCTCCACGATGCCAGAAATACGAAACTCGCTTTGGCGTGCTGCAGCACGCTTGCGGCGCTTGTCGTACTTCTTCGATCCATGTACGTTTCATCGGCTTCGGGCGTGCCCGTCATGGGTTCTTCTTCGGCAGTTTCGACAAGGCCATCGCCTTGCGGATGCGGTGGCTTAGGTACCAAGCAGTTTTGTAGGCCGTGCCGAGTCGCCTT
>ERZ1370068.6327-contig-5316_pt1 | contig 57453 bp, 50 predicted proteins | sample MGYA00561227_ERZ1370068 | MGnify/ENA primary metagenome ERZ1370068 (study PRJEB38410, sample SAMEA6850437) | metagenome | study: Metagenomic assessment of the ecological functions of the soil: analysis of the soil microbiota associated with the... | reverse complement strand
GTATGCACTTCGATTTCAGTTACGTAGTATTCCGCGTTCGAAAGGCTTTCTCTCAGGACCGCGCATCGATCGAAAGCGATCACCGGCAAGGAGACCGCCGGCCGATCTGCATCGACCAGCGCGTTCCTCGCCTACAACGCGCGCGCGGCTGCGCGAGGGCGGCGCGGCTGCTCACCGAGCGCATGCTGCGGCGACGACGTCACGGTGGGGCTCTCGATCACCGGCGCGCTGACGCCCGCGGGGCTCGGCATGAGCGCGCTGATCCCGCTCATGGAGGCGGGCTTCGTCGACTGGATCGTCTCGACCGGCGCGAACCTCTACCACGACACCCATTTCGGCATCGGCCTCGCGATGCACCGCGGCACGTTCCAGGCCGACGACGTCGAGCTGCGCGAGCACGGCGTGGTGCGCATCTACGACGTGTTCTTCGACTACCACGGTGCTGCTCGACACCGACGCGTTCTTCCGCGAGGTGATCTGCGGCGCCCGGAGTTCCAGCGCGAGATGAGCACCGCCGAGTTCCACTCACCTGTGCGGCAAGTACGTGCGCGCGCGCGAGGAGGCGCTCGGGCTCACGCGGCGCTCGCTGCTCGCGGCGGCGTGCGAGCTACGGCGTGCCGATCTACACCTCGTCGCCGGGCGACTCGTCGATCGGCATGAACGTCGCGGCAAGCGCTCGAGGAATCGCGCAGGCAATGGCGAAAATCGATGTGCTTCGTTCCAGTTGCATTATTGCTCGCTGGTGGCCAGCCGCTGCACCGCGGGCCACCTGGACCGGCGGTGATTTCGGGGCCCGGCAGACGCTGATGCTGCCGGTGCCCAACCTCTCGCCCGGGCCACCCAGCTGCTCAACGAGAATGCACGGAAGCTGCGCGACGGCCTGATGGTGAATCCCTGGAGATCCACGTGAACCCGGAGCTGTACCAGGTCTACGTGCGCAAGCGGCCCCCAGCAGTGGCTGCCGGCGGCGCGGCTCCTCTGCGAGCAGGGGTCTCCCGCCGCGGGAGGTCCTGGCCCGGCTGAACGACTCGCCGGTCGAGCTGGAAGAGGGTGCTGCGGGACTTGTTGGTATCCGCACCGCAGAAGGTCGGTATCAGCTCAGCGCCCCGCCGAGCCTGGTAGCGAGCGCGGACTGCCGGGGTGGCGAAGTCCGCGGCGCGCGCATCCAGTGAGGGATGACCTCCGGATGCCGCCCGGTGGCCGTTTCACGCCAAGCTCGCGGCCGAGATCCTGCTGCACGTCTCGGCGGCGACGGGTTTCCAGCTGCAGCGATCGCTGCTCAGACCGACCGACGGCGGGGTCAAGTTGCCACCCTCGGCCCACGGCGCTCTTCGCGCGCTGGAGCGACGCGCGGGCTCCGCAGGATCTCACCAGCCAGCTTGGGTGTAATCTGCGCCGCCTCAGAGAGACGTCCGGCCTCCTGAGGAGGATGACGATGCGATGCCGCCGAATCGCATTGCTGGCGCTGGCGAGAACGTAGCGTCGGCTTCCCATTGTGGAGTCGTTTGCGCGAGCGCAGACCTGCGACAATCAACGTCCCTCACCTCACGGGCGAATGGGTGACGCTCCCGTATCAGATGCCGCATCAACCCGATCTCCGCCACGCTGCTTCGCATCGGGGCGAGGTGCTGATCGTCGCCAGGCTCGAGAACGACGCGAAGAACAACTCCCAGGGACGCGGAGAGCTACCGCGCTGCGATCTGGGATCCGACCGGGACCACCCAGAGCAGCATCGCCGGTCCATGACCTGCACCTATGACGTGTTCTGCAGCGGCTGCAGCCTTGCCCGACGGTCGAGCATTGGTGGGGGCGGGACCAGCGACTACTCCTTCACCGGAAGAGCGCGCCTCGTTCTTCGATCCACTGACCAACCAGTGGGTCAGTGCAGAACATGGTGACTGACGGCCGGTGCGTATACCGCCACCACGCTCGCCGATGGTCGGTGATGGCCCCTTCTGGCCTTCACCCTCAGCGGTGGAACCAACAGCACCGTCGAGATCTACGACCTCCAGAATAACTGCGGGGGCCGGGCTGGACCGGCCCGATCACGAGCGTCCCCTCTCTGCCCCGCCGCGCTATACCGCCCGGACTGGCGGCGGTCCTCCCCAGCGGGAAGGGTCTACTGGGGCGGGGGCGGCGGCGCCAGCTCCAGCGCCTGGACTCTTTTGATCTCGACCCCACGGCCGGGCTGCTTTGACCCTTCCGCCCCGCCGACGACGCGCGAACCGCACCTACGCGCCCACGCGTCGTCCCTGCCGCTCCTGGCCCCCGGACGTACACCCCGAGGTGACGAACTTCGGGGGCGGCAGCCCCACTGCCACCCGCTCGACCGAGGTCATCGACCTGCCGGCCGCCTCCGCTGGTCTGGACCCACGGAGTCCCAACATGTCCACCGGGCCGCATCCAGATGAACGCGGTGCATCCTGCCCAACGGCAAGGTGCTGGCCGCGGCAGCTCGGCGAACGACGAGGCTCCCGACACGCCGGGGAGGGTCCTGTGCGGTTACCTGTACGACCACCGCCACCAGCACCTTCAGCTCCGCCGGGCGCCGCCTCCTACTCGCGCCTCTACCACTCCACCGCCCTGCTCCTGCCCGACGCGACCGGCGTGAGCATGGGGCAGCCAACCCGCACCGCGCGGCGCCTACGAGGCGGCCATCGAGATCTACGGCCCGCACCTATTCGACTCCATGCGAACGGATCGCCTGATGCCACGACGGATCGCCCAGGTGAGCCTCACCGGCGTCTCGCCCAGCATCCGCGGACGTCATCGGCTACAGCGCCGCCTTCTCGCGTCAGCTACGCCGCCGAATAAGCCATCAGCCGGCGGTGCTGTTGCCTGACCCGGCTCCACCACCCATCTTCGACATGGACCAGCGCCTGATCAGCGCCCTCTGCGGTCCGTCGCCCCAGCCGCCCGTGCAGCGGTTCGGCGGTACCCTCGACTGCCGCGCCCGCCGAACGGCGGCGTCGCGCCTGGCCCGGCTACTACATGCTGTTTCTGCTCGACAGCGGCGGTGTCCCTCAAGGCGCGATTCATCCAGCTGACCCGATATGGCAGCCCTCCGCCGCTCAACGATCGCCTCTCCCAGCTCGGATCTGACCATCCCAGCGGGAACCTCGGTGTCGTTCGGCACCGCCACCGCGGCACCTCAGCGAAGTACTCCTGGGTCTTTGGCAGCTCCCCGCGACGTGCACTTAGGGCCCCAGACGTCACCTTCAGCAGCGGGACGCACCGCCTCGCTGACGGTGATCCTGACGCGAGCGGGAACTCCGATCCCCAGCCCGCCGACGCGCATCGATCACCGTGACGCCCCGCGACGCCGGACTTCTCCATCGGTGGAAAAGCCTCGGGACGGCTGTAGCCCCAGCCCGCAGCCGACCACCTTCACCGTCTCGGTATTGCGCCATCTCGGATTTGCAGGGTCGGTGAGCCTCAGCGTCGCCAGCGAGTCACGTTCCAGCTGGGATCACCAGCGGCGGCTACTCCATCACTGGCGATTGGGATCCTCCACCCTCACCATGAACACCACCAGCGCGCGGTGCCGTTCGCTCTCGCTCACCGTCCTGCGGGACGAGCGGAACGCTGGCCCGCAGCCTCGACCGCTGATGGTACCCTCGCCGCCAGCGCAGCCTCACCGCACCCGGCGAATTCGCGGGTGTCTTTGGAAGCTGACGGCATCCGTCGCGTTAACGGGTATCAGGTGAAGCGCTCGACGGTGAGTGGCGGTCCCTACGTGACGGTGGGCTGCACGGCAGCGCACCGGCTTCGTGCTCGAGCACTGGGCTCACCAACGGCGCAGTACCACTACGTCGTCTCCGCCACCTATACCGGTGGCCCGGACCTTGGGTGGAGCGAGCGCCTTCGGTCAGGCCAGTGCCACGCCGCAGGCGACCACGCCCCAGCCCCCACCGGCCTCACCGCGACGCCCGGGAGCGCAGGCTGGAACCTCGTCGGGGGCGACGAGCTACAACGCGCGTCAAGCGCTCCGCAAATCTCCGGCATTTCACCACCGTCAACACCGCCAGCGGCACGGCGAGCATACACCAAACCCAGGCTGACGGCAGCACCACTACTACTACGTGGGTGACGGCGGTGAACCTCCGGCGAGCGGGAACTCCTCGCAGGTGAGCGCACCTAGAGCGCGGCTTCATGCCGCAGCCCCCACCGGGCTCACCGCGACGCCCGGAAACGCAGGTGGCCCCTGAGCTGAACGCCTCGTCGGGAGCGACGAGCTACAACGTGAAGCTCCACGGCGTCGGGCGGGCCCCTACACCGGTCAACACCCTCAGCGGCACAGCTACACCGACCCCGGGCTGACCTGTGCGGCACCCACACTGCGTGGTAGCACGGTAGATACCTCCGGCGAGAGCGGGAACTCCTGCGGGTGAGCGCCACCCGCAGGGCGGGCGCCGGCTCCACCGACGGTCGGCGCGAAGTTCCGGGGCTGAAGCCCAGCCTGGACGACTCGGCGTGCGCTGGACCCAGTCCACGCGCCGGGGTGACAGAACCGCATCTACCGCCGGACGGGCAACGGCAGGTCGTATCCCCCGACGCCCCGCGACGCGCGCCAGCGGGACGACCTCGTTGCGACGGGCTCCTCCAGCGGGCAAACCTACTGCTACGTCGTGACCGCCGGTCGGCGCTGGGGAAGAGCAGGCAACGGAGCCTGCGCGACCGCGAAGTGAGCGGTGTGGATCCCGGCTGGCCTGGGGTCGCCTCTTGTGGGCGGGCGGGCGCGGTCGGGCCCCGGCTGCTGAGCGCCGCGGCCTTCGAGGCGTCGTACTTCCCGGACAGGGTCTCGCGCACGTCGCGATCGAACTTCACCCGGCCGGTGGCCACTTCGCGGAGGGCGAGGACCGGCGGCTTGTTCTTCGAGGTGTCGAGCAGGGGGCCGGGCGCCGGCCATCAGCTGGCGGGCGCGCTTGGCCCCCAGCAGCACCAGGCGCGAACCGGTTGTCCACGAGCGGCAGGCAGTCCTCGACGGTGACGCGGGCCATGAAGGCTTCCTCGAAACCCCCGGGAAGGCGGGGGAAACGCCGGTGTCGATAACGGGGTGGCGGGGGCTGTCAAGACGCCGACCCGAGGTCTACCTTCCGGCGCCGGCCATGCACGAGCCCCGTCACCCCAACCACCCGGGGTAGCTGAGCACCGAGGCCTCTGCGGCGGAGCGGGCGAGGACCGGGCACGAGCTGCTCGCCCGGGCCCGGGCGATCCAGGTCCTGGAGGGCGGCGGGGGTGCCCTTCCTGGTCGGGCGGGGCGTACGCCTATGCGCCACTACACCGGCGTGTACCGCGACACGAAGGACCTCGACCTCTTCCTCCGCCCCGAGGACACCGCGCGGGCGATGGCGATCCTCGACGCCGACGGGTGGAGCCACCGAGTGGCACCGCCGATGGCTGGCTGGCCAAGGGCTTCCGCGGGCGACTACTTCGTCGACCTCATCTTCAGCTCGGGCAACGGGGTGGCGGGGGTGGACGGCGGCTGGTTCGAGCACGCCCCGCCGGCCGCGGGTGTTCGGCCATCCGGTCCGCCTGGTGCCCGGCGGAGGAGATGATCTGGAGCAAGGCCTACGTCACCGAGCGGGAGCGGCTTCGACGGGCGCCGACGTCAACCACCTGCTCCGCGCGGTGGGAATGACCCTCGACTGGGATCGGCTCCTGCGGCGCGTTCGACCGCCACTGGGAGGTGCTGCTGGCCCATCTCATGCTTCTTCCGCTTCGCCTACCCCGGCGAGCGGCGGAACGTGCCCGACCGGGTGATGACCGAGCTGCTCTCGCGCGACGCTGGGGACGCTGCCAGCGAGGGCAATGGACCGGGGCGGGAGTGCCGGGGGAACCTCCTCTCCCAGGTGAACTACCGGCTGGACATCGATGCCTGGGGCTACGCCGACGGGCGGCGGCTCGACGAGCAGGAGCGGATCGGGCCGTGGCCGCGCGTGACCCCGGACAGCAAGATCCGGGTGGCGGCCAGTGCCGACCTGCACTGCCGGGAGGACCAGCACGGGCGCTTCCGGCGCCTTCGTGAAGCACGTCAACGAGGTGGCCGACCTCCTTCTCCTCTGCGGGCGACCTCACCGATCGCGGCACGCTGGAGGAGGGGAAGACGCTGGCCGAGGATCTGCCTGGCCCTCCGGGCATCCTGACCGTGGCGGTGCTCGGGCAACCACGACTACGAGGCCGGGTGCAGCCAAGCAGATCTGCGCCGAGCTGGCCAAGGCGAACGTCCACGTGCCTGGACGGCGACCACTTCGTCTTCGAGAAGGTGCTGGGGGTGGCCGGCATCAAGGGCTTCGGCGGCGGCTTCGGCCGGGCCACGCCTGCAGGCATTCGGGCGAGGGACCGACCAAGGCCTACGTCCAGGAAGGGGTCGAGCGAGTCGCTGAAGCTGGAGGCGGCGCTGGGGCAGCTCGACACCCCGCGGAAGGTGGTGATGCTCCACTACAGCCCGGTGCCGGACACCCTCCGTGGGCGAGCTGCCGGAGATCATGCCCTTCCTGGGCGACCAGCCGGCTCGCGTACCCCATCGACCACTACGGCGCCGAGGTGGTCTTCCACGGCCACTCGCACCACGGAGCCGCGAGGGCGCGCACCCCGGCGGCATCCGGGTGCTCAACGTGGCGATGCCGCTCCTGGCCCAGACCACGCCAGAGCAACGATTCGCGCTGGTGGAGATTCAGCCGCTCACTTCTTGGCCGCGGCTGCGCGATCGGCGGCGAGCTGGGCCTCGAACTTCTGGCGCGCGGCCGCCACCCAGCTCGCATAACCCTTGGGGTCGACGAGGCCTGGGCGCCTCGGTCTGCTGCCCCGCCCGCTTGGCCTCGAAGCCGAAGAGCTCGGGGTGCGCGGTGAGCCAGACGTCGGGCTTCAGCTCCTCCAGCACACCGAAGGTCCGCCGGTAGTCGGCCTCGATCTCGGATACGACGGCTTCCCGCCAGCCGGGTTCCGCTGACGGTGGTCCCGTCGGCGAAGACCACGTTGTAGGTCTTCCCTCCGTCCATCACCCGGGCGGTCCAGGTCGTCGTGCCCCGGGTGTGCCCGGGCGGAGTCGCGCCGTCAGCGTGACGTCGCCGTAGGCGATGCGGTCGCCGTCGCGGACGATGCGGGCCGGCTTCACCGGACGCGAAGCTGAACTCGGGCTCCTGGCCGTAGAGGTAATCCGTCGTCCCGCCCGACTGGAGCAGATCCGCCTCCTGCCCATCGCCAGCACGCCGGCCCCGGAGGAGCTTTGTAGCGCGGCCACGGCCCCCACGTGGTCGATGTGGGCGTGGCCGAAGATGATGACCCGGATGTCCTCGGGCCGGAAACCGAGCTGGCGGATCGAGTCGGCGATCATCCGACCTCGAGCTGGGGAGGCCGGTGTTGAGCAGGATGTGCCCGCGGGGCGTGGTGATCACGCCACGAGGACAGACCGGTGGTGCCCACGTAGTAGATCGGGCCCGACCACCTGGTCGGCGGGGTGGGCACCTCCCCACTTCATCTCCTTGCTCGCCTCGGCGAGCTGGGACTGCTCGCCGGCTCCTCCCGGGTCTGCCCGAGGGGAGGCCGCGCCGAGCCCCACCACCGACAGCACGGCCAGCGCCACGGCGCACTCCGCCATCCGTCGAATCATCACACCCATCCTTCCCTGCACCCGCGAGGCCGAGCGACGTTCGTTCAGGGCATCCCACCCGTCAATCTCCGTCTCGGTCGGCCCGGCCCGTTGTCGGACGCAGCCGTCCAGGGAGGATGCTCTGAGGCCGATGGATTTCTTCCAGGCGCCGCCGCAGCTCGGCAACCAGTACGACGACGATGCCGCTGCTCCGCTCGCTGGGTCGGAGCGCGACCTTCCCGCCGGACCTGCCGGCGCACGGTGGAGGCCAGAGCTCCGCGAGATGGGGCGACTCGCCGGGGCCGCTGCACGAGATGTCGGTCGCCGGCCGGAAGGACGAGCCGCGCCTGGTCTCCTTCGATGCCTGGGGCCGGAGCGGGTCGACGAGATCCAGGTCCCCGACGCCTGGAGGCACTACGCCAAGGTGGCGGCGGAGTGGGGCTGGTGGCGGTGCCCCTACGAGCGGCGGGAAGGTCGAGCACGTCCCGGACCCGCTGGGCCGCGCTGGTGCACCTCTATCGGCCCCTCGAGCAGCATCTACACCTGTCCCCTGGCGATGACCGACGGGGCGGCCACCGACGCTGCTCGCCCACGGGAACCGGGCCCTGGTGGAGCGCGGCGGTGCCGCCGGCTCACCCAGCCGGGATCCGGCCCAGGCCTGACCAGCGGGCAGTGGATGACCGAGCGCACCGGCGGCTCGGACGTCGGGCAGAGCCTCACCCGCGCGGTCGCTCGAGCCGGGTGGCGAGCGGCTGGCGGCTCCACGGCACCGAAGTGGTTCACCTCCGCCAGCACCAGCGAGATGACGCTGACCCTGGCCCGGCCGGAGGGAAACCCCGCTGGCGGGAAGGGACTGGCGCTCTTCTACCTCGAGCTTCGCCAGGCCGACGGCAGCCCCAACGGGCATGCGGCTCCTCCGGCTCAAGGAGAAGCTGGGGACGCGGATGCTGCCCACCGCGGAGATCGCGCTCGAGGGCGCGGTGGCGTTGCCCGGTCGCCGGGCTCTCCGACGGGGTGCGGGCCATCGCCCCGATGCTGCAGATCACCCGGACCTGGAACGCGCTCTGCGCGGTGGGAGGATGCGGCGGGCTGTTGCCCTGGGACTATGCGCGCCGCCGCTCGGCGTTCGGCGCCCCGCTCGCGCAGAAGGCCGCTGCATGTCCAGACGCTGGCCGATCTCGAGGTGGAGGCACAGGCGGCCTTCCTCCTCACCTTCCGGGTGGTGGAGCTGCTCTGGGCCGGGCGGAGTCGAAGGAGGCGACCGAGGAGCCCGAGCGATCAGCTCCTCCGGACGCTGCAGCCGGTGGTGAAGCTGGTCACCGCCGCAGCAGGCGGTGGCGTCATCGCCAGCGAGGTGCTGGAGGCGTTCGGCGGCGCGGGGTACGTGGAGGACACGGGAATTCCGGTCGCTGCTGCGCGACGCGCGAGGGTGCTCCCACATCTGGGAGGGGACCACCAACGTCCTCTCCCTCGACCTGCTCCAGGCGCTGGGCGAGGCCGGGGCGCTGCGCCGCCTCGAGGACGAGCTGGAGCGCAGCTTCCGGCGGTGAGCGATGCCGGCCTGGGGCCAGGTGCGGAGCGGGCCTGGAAGCGCCTGGAGGGGCGACTGCGTGGTTCCGCGCCGCCCAGCCGGCTCTCCGAGCAGCTGAGGGTGGAGCGCGCACCTTCGCCCTCGCGGTGGGAGGGCGCTGCAGCTGGGGCTCGCCGCGGAGCATGCCCAGTGGCGGCTGGTCCGCCGATCGCCGGGCCTGGCCGTGGCGCGCCGGATGGCGGCGCTCAGCCCTCCCGGATTTCGACGCGGTGCTCGACACCGCCGCCGCGCGCACCGCCGCCGAGCTGGACGGCGAGCCCGCCTGAGAGGCGAATGCCGAAGCCGAGAGGCCACCCGCACCGCGAAGGAGGGCCCGAAGCTGTCACTCCCGGTGGTCGAGTCCTCGCGCTGGAAGAGGCACAGTCGCCGCCGCCACCCCGGCGAAGAGGTAGCTCTTCGCCCCGAGGTCGTGGCTGAAGACCAGATAGGGCGAGCTGCATGCCCCGGTGGTGCGTGCCGGCGCCTCGCCGCTGGTGTGGAACGACTGGTGGAGGAGCGCCCCGCCCGGACCGTGAGCCTGGAGCTCGATGGAGCGACCGGAGATCCCAGACGTGGCCGATGGAGAGCTCGACGTCGAACTGGCCGACGGTGGAGGAGAGGTCGGTGTTGGAGAAGCTGCTCCGGCACCACGCCCGCGGGGGTGAGGGTGATCGAGCGGAGGAGACCGGGAACCCCACCGCCGCCCCGGGGCAGAGGCCCCCGCCGCTCACCAGGTGGTGCGCAGCCGGAGCCTCGACCTCGATCGCCGGACCGCGTCGGCGGTGCCTCTCGCCCTTGCGTACCAGCTTGGCGTAGGCGGTGCGGCTGAGGGTCGACTCGGTCGACCTGGCCGGTGGTTCCGGGCTTCAGATCGACCGTGCCTCCAGCAGGACGTCGCGGGGCCCGGCCGCGGAGGAAGTAGCGGCCGGCGCGGAGCGAGAGCCGGCGGACCCGGTCGGAATTCCCCACCTCGCCCACCACCGGCCCGTCCGCGCTGTCCTGGAAGAGAGCCAGGTCCGCCCGCGGCGGCAGCTCCAGCCACGCCCGTCCTCGCGCCTTCTGCTCCAGGGTGGCCAGGACGAGGTCCCCGCGCCGCGGACGTCGTACTCGAAGGTGGGGTGCTGGATGCCGGCCACCGTCCGGCTCGAGCCGCGCAGCGTCGCCTCGTAGGCGTAGCCGGTAGGCCTCGTCGAGGCGTGACGCGCCCGTCGCGCGTTCGCGTCCGCGGCGCCGAGCAGGCCGGAGACCAGGCGCGTGGGTGAAGAAGCTGCCCTTGATCTCGTCGGACTCCTGGCTGTCCTCGGAGGCCGAGCTGGAGGTGAGGAAGACCGCGCCCTCGCCGGCCACGCGCTCGCCCGAGCTGGATCTCGAACGGCGTGGATGGGCGTTCCTCCTTTCGCCCGGGTGAGCGCGCCGGAGCGGCAGGCGTCGAGGATCCCGGAGGCGGACAGGCTCGCGGCCGAACCGCGCACCAGCTGCTCCAGCTCGCGCAGCTCGAGGCGGCGTCGGCCCGCAGGTGCAGAGCGCGCGTGCTGTCGGCATGGCCCGAGTAGTAAACCAGCAGCATCGCCTGGCGGCCGGCGGCTGCGCACCCGCTCGTTGACGGCGATCAGCGCCCGGCCGGACGGTGTCGGCGTCCTTGCCCTCGAGGAGCACCACGTTCTCTCGGGCGCACCCCGCCGACCTCCTGAGGACCGAGGCACATCCGCGCCGCGTCCATCTCGGCGTAGCTGGGAGGGGACAGTCGGGTGGGCTCACCGAGGTCGTTGCCCACCACCACCGCGAAGCGCTCCACCTGCGCCGAGGCGGCGCCCGGAAGGAGCAGCAGCGGGCGGCGGTCAGCGCTTGACGAAGCCCACCGGACCCTGTGCACCCGGCGGGCAAGGGCATCTCCCCCCGCCGACTCCTCAGGCAGCCCGCGCGCCGGCAGCGGCTCGAGCGACACCGGGGCGTTGCAGAAGAGGCCCCGAGCGGCCGCGCCTCCCCGCGGGCGGCGTCGAGCCAGCGGTCCCGAGGGGAGCGCCACCTCGGAGCCGGCGGGCCACCTGCGCCGCCCGGGCGCCGTCGTCGGGGAAGCAGACGAAGGCGCGTAGCCCGCTGGGATCGAGGCTGAGCACCGCCACGTAGGCGGCGGCCACGCGGTGCCCACCGACGAAGCGCACCGCGTCTCCCGGAGCCACCGCATCCCCCGGCCCGGCGCGCCGCCACCTGGCCGCCGTGCCTGGACGCACATCGACAGGCCCAGCGGGTGCGCCCGGGTGGTGCGCTCCGAGAGCGGACCGGGGCGGAGGACGAGCACCAGCGTGTCGCGGCCAGGGCGAGCCCCACTCGCCCCCAGGCGGCACGGGGCTTCCAGCGGACGCGCGGGGCGGCGAGGGCCGCCGGCAGGGAGGCTGCGCAGCCTTCCCGCACTCCCGCGCATGCCGGCGACGGCGGTGTTGCAGCCGGCGCAGGTGGCGAGGTGGATCCGGATCGGTCCGGCGTCGGCGGGATCGAGGCTCCCCATCATCCACCGATCGAGCCGCAGGAGCGGCGGCAGAAGCCAGGCAGTCCAGGCAGGGGAGGGCGAGGGGAGGTTCGTGCGATCTGCCCGGCGCGGTTCCAGAGGCCCCGGGCGCGCTCGAGGAGTAGCCACCTGGCGCCGCGAGCAGCCGAGGAGCTCGGCGACCTCGGCAGTGCGTCATCCCGTCAGGTGGTGGTAGACGACGGCGGTGGCGACGTCGTCGGGAAGAAGCCAGGAGGCCGCCGGACCTCGGGGACGCCGCCCCGCCACGGGGCCCGCCGGCGCTGGGGTCGACGGACCGACGTGGAGCTGGAGCACCCGGGCAGTGGTCCGCGGCGCGGCGGAGGTGGTTGAGGCAGTGGTGGGTGGTGGCCTGGCAGAGCCAGCCCACCATCGAGCCGCACGCTCCGGACCGCATCGGGCGTTCGGACCAGGGAGGTGAAGATTTCTTGCAGCACCTCCTGCGCGTCGGCCTCGGAGCCGAGCAGGGCGCGGCCCGGCGGAGCACCACGTGCCCGTGTGAGCGGTAGGGGGCAGCGATGCCGGCGGCGTCGGGGATCGCGGACAGGCCGGGCCGCCCACCACCGGGAGCTGGCCCCAGCTGGAGGACGATGGCCTCGTCGAGCGTGGTGGGCTGGAGCCGGTACAGGCGTGAGGCAGTACGCCGCGGGCGGTGCCGGGCGCGCGCTGGTGCCGTCGTCGACCACCCCGCGCTGCGCCAGCTCCGCCACGCACGCCGCCAGCTGGTCGGGCGTCGGGCACTGCACCGGGAGCACCTTGAGCGAGGTGGTAGCCCCGGCCGAGCGAGCCGCCCAGCCGCCAGGCGGTGAGCGAGTTGGGCGGGACGTCGGCCTGGAGGTGGATCACCCAGTGCGCAGCGTCGAAGGTGTAGCTGGGGTTGGCCGCGGCGGGGAGCATGGGACGGCCTCCGCCGCCACCCCGTACGGAACCGCCGCGGCGTTGGCCCGGGCCCAGGAGACCTCCCGGAGCGAGGGCAGTCGGACGGCCTCGGCCGGGGGTGGATGGAAGAGGCGGAGGGTGAAGGTGGCGGGGAACCCGCTCTGCACCGGCGCCGGGTGGCCAGCTCCTGGTCGTCGACCGCCGGCGGCGGGCCCGCTGCCAGAGCATCGCCGCCTCGAGCGGTGGCAACGGTCCGGTGCTCTCCACGCGGCCGTGCGGCGTCACCAGCGGCTCACCGGGGTAGCCACCGTCGGTCTGGGAATCGCAGCCGAGGAGGAGCGCCGGCGCCGCGGCGGCGCACCCCGGCGGGGAGGACGGGGCGGGACATCAGGGGTAGACGAGCGGGGAACTGCACGGTCTTCAGCCACGACGGCAAGTTCGCCACCTCGCGCCGAGCGCGCGCCCGCGTCGCTGATGGCGTAGACGAAATCGTCGGCGGCAGGATGCCGCGCGAACCCAGGGCGACCAGCCCAGCTCCAGCCCGGCCCGCTCTGGGTCAGGTAGACGTCGGCCATGCTGAGGGCTCCCCAGCGGCTGGATGCCGCTCGCCGGGTCGACGTGGAAGAGACGGAGGTCGGAGACGAAGTCGTCTGGAGGCGAAGTCGGCGAAGGGGATGGCGAGGGTCTTGTTCGCCGGCAGCCAGGTGAAGGCCTGCGGGATCCCAGAAGCGCGTCGGACCACGACCAGCCTCGCCCACCAGGGCGATCGGCGAGCGGGCTGCGGAGCGGTGAGGTCGGTCACGTCGAAGAGGGCGATCTTCAGCTGCATCGGCCTCGCCGCCGGGAGCGGCTTCACGGCCCACGCCGAGGAGGTGGGTGTCGTCGATGGGGTGGAGGTAGGCGATGAAGCCGGGCATTCCAGCGCCGCCACCTTGCGCGGATGGGCGGGGTCGGAGAGGTCGAAGGTGAAGAGCGGGTCGACCTGCTGCGCGGTGATGACGAACCCGCGCGGGCCCAGGAAGCGGGTCCCGAAGGCGCGCTCGTCCTGTCCGAAGTCCTCGGTCTTGCCGGCGAGGACGAGCGACCCCCGAGAGAGCCAGCACCGAGACGCGGTTGGAGGTCCTCAGCCGTCCCCAGGGCGTGCCGTCGTCCACCCGGGTGTTGAGGGTGGTGGCCACCCGGAGGCGCCGGACTGGAACTCGTCCATCGCGTACTGGTCGCGCACCGAGCCGTCGACCACGCCCGAGCCGAGGTAGCCGGCGCGGTCGGGGTCCCGGAGGTCGAAGCGGCGTGGATGTAGGTGGCGTCGCTCTGGCCCGGCGCCGGCCACCACCACCAGTGGGCGCTGGCCACGTAGAGCGTGTCGCGGGAGGCGTAGAGCGGTGCCGGGGTCGGCGAGCACCGAGGTGCGGCCCGCCAGGGTGTCGGTGTCGAGGTCGACGGTGGCCACGGTGAGGTAGGCCGGGCCGGCTGGGGCGCGGTGCTGAGGGCGAAGTCGGTGCAGGCGTAGCCCAGCTCGGCGGTGGGCTGGCCGGGGCGCTTCACGCCGCCCTTGCGGATCCAGTCGTCGAGGGAGCGGGCGCGGATCAGCCCCTCGTTCTTCGCCTCCAGCGCGTCGAAGGCCTGGTTCCGCTCCTCCTCGGTGCGCGCCGGGCTGGAGGGTCGGGCCAGAAGACGACGCCGTCGGGGAAGGGAAAGGTGTCGGAGAGGACGCAGCCGGACCCGCTGCGTCGATGCGCCGCGACGGACTGGTAGCATGCCGGGAGGTAGAGCTCGCTGGTGACCTTCGGCGCCGAGAGATCGCTCACGTCGAGCGGTCGTCACCTTGGTGAAGTCCGCCGCCCAGTAGCCGCAGAACGGGGCCATCGCCAGGCAGATGGGGTGGTCGCCCTCCATCGCGCGCGGGATGTAGACGTTGCTGAAGACCACCACCTGGTCGCCGGTGAGGAAGAGATCCTCGGCCAGCCCTCGACCTCGAGGGAGGCGGCCTCGGGCCATCGCGTCGGCCGGCCAGGAGCGAATGAGGTGGAGCCGGTTGCCGGCGAGGACGGCGATAGCGGGTGCCGTCGTTCTGGACGAAGTCGGCCTCGTCGACGCCGGCCACCTGGGTGTTGGTGGTGGTGTAGTTCGTCGGGCCGGCGGCGGCGTTCAGCGGCCCGCCGGCTTGCCCGGATGTCAGCGGCCGCCGGTGGGGCGCGATCCACATGTCCGCCTTCCGGATCTGCTCCAGGGTGCTCACCATCTGCAGCACCAGGGAGTCCTCGATCGCCTTCTCCAGCTGTCCACAGTCGGTGACCTGGTGGAGCCGGGGATTGCGCGTCGACGCCGACCTGCAGGGCGGAGGCCCGGGGCGCGCTGCTGGAGCACGCGGCGGCGAGGAGGAGCAGGGCGACGGCGGAGCGGCGGAGACATGAAGACCCCCAGAGTGGCGCTTTGGCACGTCTCCCTGGGAACGCGAGGGGGGTGTTTCGGGCAAGAAGCACGGATCCGGCGCGCCGCCTGTCGGGTGATCCCTGGAGTCACGCCGCGCCCCGGGCCGCGGTGACGTCGGTGCGACGCCGCGCCGCGAACTGGCGAGGACCGGACCCGTGCTCAGGTCCTCCGCAGCAACCACCGTGCCAGCCCCCACCCGAAAGGTGTCAAACACCTCGTCTGGGACCCGACTGGCCCGGGGAGGTCGGGAGGACGGGTTGATGGTGATTCGCGTCTTTCGTGCCCGGGTGCAGCCCGGCAAGCAGAGCAGACTTCGAGGCGCATGGCGCGCCGGCTCTCGGTTCCGCTGGTGCAGAAGCAGCAGGGCGCTCCTCGGGCTTCTACGCCGGGCGTCCGCGCTCGGCCACTCGCACGGGACGAGTTCGTGATGGTCACGCTCTGGGAGAGCCTCGAGGCGGTCCAGGCGTTCGTCGGCCCGGACTGGGAGCAGGCCGTGGTGCCGGAGGAGGCAGGCCGGTGCTCGCCGACTCGCTTCGTCCACCACTACGAGTCGTACGCCGCCGGCGACGACTGAGCGGTCGAGCGCACTGCCCGTCGGTGCCCAGCGTCGGCGGCGGCGCGGCGGGCGGGGGCTGAGGTCGGAGGCGAGGCCTCGACGGAGCTCCCTTCAGCCGTGGCGGTCTCGACCACGCACCACCCGCCCGCGGTCGTCGCGGACGAAGGTCCCCGCCGGCTTCGTCGAGGCCTCGCCGAGGGCGACGCGTGCCGAGCGCCTTTCCGTCCGTGACCCTCGAGCACGATGGTCGCGCGCCGCGGGGCCAGGCCGGTCTTCGCCGACGTCCGAAGGGAGCGTCTCCTCCGTCGCCTCCGCACGCAGCGCGGTGAGGGCGTAGAGCAGGCTGCCCAGCCTTGAAGGGGTCGGCGCTGGCCCTGCGCCGGGCGCGAGTGAGGCGCCACGTCTCCGGGTCCACCGTCGGCCGGTCGCTCGCGCTCGACCACCAGCGCAGCGCCGCCGTCTCCCGGTCTGGAAGCGGATGCGCGTCACCGCCTCGGGCGTCGGCGTGCAGCACCGTGCGGTCGCGCAGCTCGGCCGGGCTCTTGTCGAGGGCGGCCAGGGCAGTGCCGCGGGACCTCGGCTCAGCGCGGTGCCGTACTGGTCCTCGCGCAGCGCATGTAGACCGGGTCGGTGTCCTTCTTTCCCGGCGGCGAGCCGCACCCGCACCGTCTCGGTGGTGCCCGCGCTGGAAGCGTCGCCTCGACGATCCGGCTTCTCCACGCCGGTCCGCTGCCGTTCGGCCGGGCTGTCGGTGAGAAAGCGCGTGGCCTTGGTGCGCTCTTCAGCGCGCCGATCAAATCGGAGGAATCGCCGCTGGCGTCTGCGGCCTCGGCAGCCGGGCGGACGAAGGCAGAAGGGCTGGCCTGGATCGCGGGCGAGACGAGTCGGTGCTTCTTGCTGCGTCAGCCTCGATGCGGGTGAGCCCCGAGTCGCGGACCGCGAGCACGTCCCGGTCGCGGAGGTCGAAGGTGGAGCCTTGATCCAGGCTGGCGCGGGTGGAGCCGTCGACCGCGTAGATCTTGGGGTCCGTGCTCGCGCTGGAGGTACGCCGAGCCGTCGAAGGTGTTGTCCAGGCCGACCTTGACCGTGAGGCGCGGCATCCCTTCGGCCGAGGCGGTCGACCTCGACCTGCGGCTTGTCGAGGCCCGTAGCGACTTTAGGTCCTCGGCGGTGGGCTTCTCCTCCACCGTCGCCTTGAGCCGCGCGTACTGCAGCGCACTGACCAGATCCTCCGCCGCCCGCGACGTCGGCCGCGGCGCGGAGCGGACGGGTGATGCACCCAGGACTGGTCCGGCAGTCCGCTGCCAGCTCGGTGAGTCTCGCCCTTCGCCTTCACCGAGCAGCCGGTCGTAGCGGACGGTCGCGGTGCCGCCGTCAGGCTGCGAGGCGCTGGGCTGGACCAGCCGCTCGGCGTTGCGCTTCGGCCTCAGCCTGCTTGCTCGTCGCCCTTCATCACCCCGAACCAGGCGTAGAGCCCCAGGGCGGCAGCGACCGGCGCCGCCGACGAGCAGGGTCCAGAGGCTCCGGCTCCGGGCGCTCATCTCACTTGTTCCGCCGGTTGCAGCCAGATGGCCAGGCCCACGCCCGAGCAGCCAGAACGGGATCAGGTCCGTGGCCAGGAACCGGATCCGCGACAGCCGCGGCGCCGTCGAGGTCGACCGTGGAGATGTCCCGGTCCGGGCGGGCGGATGGTGATCTTCTTGCACCTGGTTGGTGCGCCCAGCCGAAGGCGTTCATCACCATGTTCCGGTTGGGCTCGTCGCCCCAGTTGGGGTCGACCAGGATCTCCGAGTCGCCGAACACCACCAGCCGCATCTCGTCGTTCCGCTTCCCGTCGGCGGTGGCGATGGGTCGCACCGACTGGACGATGAGCGGGATGCTCCCCGCCTTGTCCCCGCTCTGCCGCCGGGGGTTCTCGGCTGGGGGTCGTCACCTCGAAGGCGTTGGGCGAGGTGAGCAGCACCGGGGATCACCTGGGTTCCCTCGGCCAGCCCCTCGTGGAGCACGGTGAGCCCGCGGGCGGTGGGGAACTGGAGGTTGTACTGCGCCTTCTTGAGGTCGCGCGGGCGAGCTCGGTGTCGCCCGAAGAAGTGCGGAGACCACCAGGTACGGGCTGTCGATGGCGTAGACGTCGTCGGCGACGATGCCCGTGTCGACCTCGACCCCGTGCGCGGGCGAGGACCGCGTCGAGACCCGGCTCGGCACCGACCTCGGCGAAGTAGAGGAGGCGTACCGCCCTGGTCGAGGTACCGCCCGAGCTGCTCGCGCCTCCGCCCTTGCGTGAACTTGCTCTTCGCCCCGGCGACCACCACCAGGGCCGCATCGCGGGGGATCCTCCCTTGGCGTCGGCCAGGTTCAGCGAGTCCGGTGGCGTAGCCTTCCTGGAGGAGGGTCTTGCGCAGCTCGCTGAGCGACGCCGGGTCACGGGGCTCGCGTGGGTTCGAGCGGCCACTCGCCGTGATCCGGTGGTGAAGTAGACCTTCTGCTCTCCCACCGCGTTGAGCTTGATCAGCGCGTTGGTGAGGTCCTGCTCGGTGACTCCGTTGAGCACCGAGACCGCGGTGTGGTTCTCGCTCGTCGCCCGCTGCCGCGGGCGAGGACGATGGTGGTCTGTCCCTCCCGGAGCTCGTACTTCTGCGGCAGGTCCGGGGCCTTCCGCGGGTCCTTGAACAGCACCTCGAACTTCTCCGGCGCCAGGTCACGGTAGCGGCGCAGCAGCCGGTCCACCGGCTCGTAGTCCGGGATCGGTCGGGGCGAGGAAGGCGTAGGCCAGCACCGTTTCCTTGAGCCGAGCTGAGCGTGCTCTTCGTCTGCGGAGCGAGGGTGAAGATCTTCTTGGTGGTGAGGTCCCAGCTCTTGCTTCTGCTTGGCCACGACGTAGTTCACCGCCACCAGCGCCGACCAGCACCACCACCGGTGGCGACGGTCGAGGCGACGTAGAAGGTGCTCCGCCGGGAGGCGAACTGGCCGAACTCGCCGAGGTTGGTGGCGAAGTACGCGCCGACCAGCAGCAGGCCGAGCGACCGCCTTCGCTCCCGCCGCCCAGGCCGAGCCGGTGGTGACGAAGTAGGTGTAGGGGGCGGAGAGCAGGCGCCACCAGGCCCAGAGCGCCCAGGATCTTTCCCAGGGTTCGGAGGTTCATCGCGGTCAGGCCCAGCGCTGCGCTTCCACCGTGCGGTGGGTGAGCAGCAAGCGAGAAGAGGATCACCGAGGCGAAGAAGACCAGCGCCTTGAGGTCGAGGACGCCGCGGGAGAGCGTTGGAGAGCTGCGAGCTGAACGAGAGGTAGTTGGCCACGCTGCGCCAGGGCTCCTCGGCGCTCTGGGCCAGCCCGCGGAGCAGCATCCAGGGAGAGGAGGATGGCGAAGGTGAGGAAGGCGGCCAGCATCTGGCTCTCGGTGAGCGCGGAGACGAACATCCCCACCGCCAGGCAGGTGGCGCCCCAGAGGAGAACGCCGCCGAAGCCGAGAGCCACCGTGCTCCACTCCAGCGCGGTTGCCCGACTCGCTGGCTCCGAGATGGAGAGGGGTGAGGGGAGACGATGGTCAGCCCGAGGGTGGCCCCACACCACGCCCACGCCGCCGAGGTACTTGCCGAGGACGATCTCCCACGGGCGCACCGGCGCGGTCATCGAGCAGCTCGAAGGTGCGGTTGCGCTTCTCCTCGGCGAAGAGGCGCATGGAGAGGAACGGGGCGACGAAGATGCGTCACCACCGCGATGACGTCCCAGAGCTGCACCACCACCCCGTCGGTGAGGTTCTTGAACGCCGCGTACTCGCCGGGGCAGCGCGGTTCCAGCCGTAGGCCCGGGCGAGCTCTGCACCTCACTGAAGGTGGCCAGGAGGTTGACGAAGAAGAACGAGGAGATCCCCAGCATCGCGGTGAAGACCACGGTAGGCCCACGGGGTGGTGAAGTAGATGCTGAGCTCCTTGCGGGCGATCGCCAGCGCGTTGCGCATGCGGGTCGGTGCTCTCCTCCGCGGCGTCAGGCGGCGGCGGTGAGCTTGAGGAAGATGTCTTCCAGGCGAGGTCTGGATCGCCCTGGCCCAGCGCGTGAGCCAGGTTCCGGATCTCGTCGAAGGCGACCATCTGTCCCCTGGTTGAGGATCAGCACCCGCTCGCAGGTCATGGTGACCTCGGGAAGGATGTGCGTGCTGAGGATGACCGTGTGCTGCCCGGCGAGGCCCTTGATCAGCTGACGCACTTCGGCGCGCTGGCTGGGATCGAGGCCCTCGGTGGGCTCGTCGAGGATCGCGCACCGGGGGCTGCCCAGCAGCGCCTGGGCCAGGCCCACCCGCTGGCGGAACCCCTTGGAGAGGTTCTGGATCAGCCGATCGAGGACCTCGGTGGTGCCGGTGGCTTGGGCCACCCGGTCGAGCTCCGAGGTCATCTGCCCGCGGGTGACGCCCTTCAGCGACGCCACGAAGCGGAGATAGCCGCGCACCGTCATCTCGGGTAGAGCGGCGGCGTCTCCGGGAGGTACCCGATTCGGCGTTTGACCTCGTAGGGCTCCTCGAACACGTCGTGGCCGGCGACCTTCACCGTCCCGCTGGAGGCGGAGGTAGCCGGTCAGCACCTTCATCGTGGTCGACTTCCCGGCCCCGTTGGGTCCGGGAACCCCAGGATTTCCCCCTCGGGCACGGAGGACGGTCAGGTCATCCACCGCGATCCCGATCGCGGTAGCGCTTAGTCAACCCGGTCACCTCGATCATCGCGCGGTCATGTCGCGTTTCGTTCGTGGAAATCGGGCGCGGCGATACTATGGGTGGCATCGGGCTGTCAACACGCGGTGAGGTCAGGCCATTCCTGGCGGCGCGCGAGCTGCAGAGGCCCCACGGACATCGATGGCGATCATCGTTCAGAGTACGGCGGCACCTCGGTCGCGGACGTGGAGCGCGATTCCAGCAAGGTGGCCGGAGCGGGTGGCGGCTCGGCGAGCGGAGGGCCACCAGCTGGTGGTGGTGGTCTCGGCGATGGGGGACACCACCGACGAGCTGCTGGGGTCTGGCGAGGAAGATCTCCGGGGATCCGCCGCGTCGGGAGCTGGACATGCTGCTGACGTGCAGGGAGCGGATCAGCATGGCCCTCCTTTCCATGGCGTTGCACCAGCGGGGGTGCCGGCGATCAGCTGCACTGGCAGTCAGAGCGGGATCATCACCGATGACAACCACTCCGGGGCGCGGATCCTGGAGGTGCGGCCGGTGCCGGATCCAGGAGGGAGCTGGGACGGGACAAGGTGGTCATCGTCGCCGGGTTCCAGGGCGTGTCGCGGCAGCGGAGAGTGCCCACGCTGGGGCGGGGAGGGAGCGACACCACCGCGGTCGCCCTGGCGGCGGCGCTCGGGGGCGGAGGCCTGCGAGATCCTCTCCGACGTCGACGGGGTGTACTCCGGCGGACCCGCGGATTGTCTCCCCAGGCGCGGAAGCTGGAGCGGCTCGACTACGACACGATGCGGGAGATGGCGGGCGGCGGGGGCGAGGGTGCTCAACGCCCAGGCGGTGGAGTTCGCCCGGGCGAGCGGGCATCGTGATCCACGCCGGGGCTGGGCTCCACGGCGCGGAGGGGACCGGGACGCCGGGTCGGCGCCGAGCGAGTTCTGGTGCGGGCGGTGGCGACCGACACCGAGGTCGCGGCGCGTTTGACAGGCGCCGGCCGCCGGCCTGGGCGCGGTGCTGGAATGGCTGGGAGCGCGACGGATTCCCCTCCGCCTGCTGAGCGCCCCCACCGCCGCCCGGCCCTCCCTGGTGGTCCCGCTCCAGGATCTGCACGGAGTCGAGGTGCACGACACCTCGATGCAGTCTCCTCGGTGCGGAGCTACGGGCTGGTCTGGGAACGCCGCCTCGATCTGGTGGCCCCGGCGTGGGAACGGGACGCGAGGGCTTTCCTCCTCAGCCGCCACGGCGTTGTCGGAGGCTACGGGTGCTGGGGGCGACGGTGCAGGGCCTCCAGGCGTCGCCAATGCAAAGCCGAATCCTGGTGACGGAGACGGAGCACCTACCGTGCCGCTGGCGCGCGCGCCGTTCACGGACGCGAGAGTTCCACTCGCCCCAACACTCCCGCGGTTGAGGGACTCCGGCTATGCTGGACGCGACTGGCGCGAGGGTGAGCGTCGGCCTCGGGGCGAATGCCTCGAGCGGCTTGAGGGAGAATGCGCCGAAATGCGCCGAGCGGAAACTCGACGGTCAGATCGCCGGCGCACCAGCGCTCGGAGGCAATCCGGAAGGCTGTGACGAACGACCGAAGCCGGTCGAAGAAGTGGTGCTTCAACTCCCGCACTGTGGTGTGACAGCTCGGGACGCGGCCGCGGGGTCGGTCTCTCCACGCGCTTGAGCGGATTCTGGGTGAGGCACCCCTCTAATCCCCAGCACATGCTCGAAGGTCGCAAGTCCGTCGCGGTTGATGGCCGCTGCTCCACTCGATGGCCAGTTTCCTTGTCGCATCGACTGGAATCCCGGCCCAGCGGGGAAGGGGAGCCAGGGGAAGAGGCGCTTCTCGGGAGCTCCACCGCTGCGAAACTCATCCGGTTGCGCGCCTCGCTCGACGTGCGATTGCGCCACCGTTGCCCTTCCAGTCGAGCCACGAATACCCGCGCGGCCTCCAGTGAGCATCAGGCGGAGCGAGTTCAGCCCCGGCCAATCCTGGCGGCGACGGACGAGGCCCCCTCGCTTCACCCCGTGCGCGATCATGTAGCGAATCCGCCCCCTCGAGCGCGGCATCGTCGAGCACTGGAACTCGACCGAGTAGCGGCGCTCCCAAAAGCATCCGCTCCATTTGATCAACCAACCCACCTTCTTCGAGATGTTTCCGCGAAGGTGCTTCAGCGACCCGAGGGAGGTTCCCCTCCGGCGCTCGAACCAGCAGATGGAAGTGATTCGAGGCGGAGACGAACCCAAAGATCTCGACGTGGTGAAGTCGGGCAGCCCGCGCAAGCGTCCCTCCGATGAGCTCGCGTTCGTCCGGAGTGATGGACGCATGAGCAGTCGTCCCTGGAAGCACCTCGCGGTCACGAACTGGATCTCGCCCCGGAACCAACATCCGCAGTGGCCAGCCATCCGTCCCCTCCCGAGTTCGAGGTCACGCCCCAGCACACACCCCGCGCCAACGAGGTGTTTGACACCGCGGCGGCGCTGCACACTCGGCGGCCAGGAGGTCAGTCGTTCAGGCTGAGTCCGTACGCACGCTCAAAAGCACCCGCGCGGGAGCCGGGAGCGGATCGCGGCGTCGACGTCAGGCCGAGCCCGTGCCCCTGGCCCTGACCCCGAACACCGCCGTTTGCCCGTCGAGTTCCGCGGTCCGGGGACACGCCGGCAGCCGAAGAGCACTCCCTGACCGGCTCGCAGGAGCGTGTCTCCGTCCCTGCCGAGGAAGTGACCGGAGCGTTGTCCTCGCCCTCCAGCCGCGTCAGTGACCCGAGCAGCCCGCGGACCTGCCCGACCGGACGCCGCGCCGTCCGGGGCTCCTGCCCGCCCTGAAGTAGAGGGGCCATCGCTGCGTTGGTAGTGGCGGAGCGAAAGTGCCTTCTGTCCTGAGGACGGACGGGCGCAGTCCCGAGAAAGACCTGACAGGGTGTGTGTGGTGTCGCAGACGGGTCGACCCGCATGGCGCGCCACCGTGGCGTCATGGGCAACGACGCGCGCCACTGCCATCCGCGCTTCCCCGCTCAGGCCGTTCTGTTCGGCGGCGAGAATCCCGCGACATGCAGCTCAGCGCGTCGTTCGGAACACCGATCCGACCCGCGGCGCGCGCGACTGCCGTGCGGTCTCGCCCAGCTCGGGACGGCGCTCCAGTCTGGGTCTGCAAGCTCCCCACCTCTCTCGCGCTGACGCATTCCCCACCGGACGCTCCAGGGGCCACCGGTGCGGGAAGAGCTCGCCGGAAGTCGCCAGCGCCGAGGAGAGGACTGCCAGCCCTCGGGCACCCGGGTGGTCGTCTCACCGGAGACGCGCACCGCCAGGCCCAGCGCGCGCACTCCTGGGCACCCACCAGACCTGAACCTGGACGCTGACCGCCTTCTCCGCCGGATCCGCAGTGACGCTGAGCCCGCTGGACGCCCCTCGTCGCCAAGAGAACGATCCGATCTGGACCGGCGTCCGATCTCCCAGCCCGGACCTCGGAGGTAAACTTCGGAGGCTTGCGTCGTTGCGGCGTCGACGCGCACCGCGTCGGCCAGCATGCGCCGGGTCAGCATCACCGCCTTTGCGCGCCGAGTCGGGTGACGAGCCGACTCGCCTGCTCGGACGAAGGCGACCGGAGCGTTCCTCTCCCGCCAGGATCTCACCGGAGTGTGGCGCGACAGGAGCTGTATTTGCCTAGCGTCCTGCCACCCTCAAAGCCAGAAGCCGAGAGGGAAAAGTGCTCGAGCGTGACCGCGACGCCAATCAGGGAACGCGCTTCCAGGAGAGGTCCCAGGCCTCTCCCGCCGTTCGAGGAACCCGGTCACCCGCCCCCGCCGATTCGCGCCGGGATCATCCGTCGGTAACGGGGCCGCCGGGATGAAGAGCACGTCTGGAGCTCCTCGAAGCGGAGGCGGCTTGCGCGCCCCTCGGCCCTCTCTGCCGACCCTCAGGCCGTCTCCGACGCAGCGGATCCCGTACTCCGGTCCCCCAGTCGGTACCGCCCGCAGATCTCCGAGCGCATCGCGGCGGCCTGCTGGATCACGCAGGCGGATCCGGTGCGCAGCGCCAGGATCTGGCTCCGCGAGCAGCTTCCAGCCGTCCCCCGACCGTACCCAGGTGTCCGTGCTTCGGTACTGGCAATGCAGCTTCTGACCGTGAAACGTAAACTCGTCCTCGTCGGCGACGTAGCCACGTCCGCCGCGACCCTGCCCCGAACGATCGCGCTGCCTCGGAAATCCGGCGGGACCCGGATGCGTCCTTCGACGCTCCCGCTGGGAGGGGGTCGGATCTGTTCGACCAGCTTTGCCTTGTCGAGGACCTCTGCCAGGTCTCGGTGCGTGAAAATGACGCGATCATCGAGGTCGGCCCGCCAGCGGGTCGCATCGCCCGACCCGATCGCGCTCGAGCGCAACGCCTGGAAGCCCTCTGCTCCAAGGTCGTCTTCCGTCGGCGGGCGCATCCGCTCTGGCCCGACGCGAGCCGAGAAATCAGGGCGAGCAGCACCAGCCGGTTGCGCGATCGTGGGTCATTTCTGCAGCTCCTCGAGCGCTGGCGGTCGCTCGCGTGTCCCGGGCCGGAGCGCAGCGGGGTGCGAGGCGAGCGACCTTCACCTCGCCGAGCATCACCTTGCAATCCACGGACCCGGGAAATCCGTCAGCGCGCGGAACGCATCGGCCGTCGGTTGGGGCGCCCGTCCTGCTTCGCGCGGCGGTAATCGTCGGTCCGTCCGGGGGAGGGACACGAAATCGCAATCTCACGCAGAGTTCGGCTGCAGATCCGATCGCTCGCCGATCCAGCTCGACCAGGAGCTCCTCCCGTGCGATGGAATGAGAATTCCCGATCCGGTGCCAGCGCACGGCAAGGGCGCTGCGTCGAGTGAGTGGCTCTCGCTTCGCGAATGGTTCAGCGGCCGCGTGATGGTCGCCCAGGTCCCCAGTTGTAGCGCCGGAGACGGCGCGCCATATCGAGCGTCTCGAGCTCGAAAGGGCTGCCCCGTTCCCCGATGCGCGAGCAACAGTCGATCGCAGAACGTCGGCATATCCACCAGGGCGGCGATGATCTCCCCACCGCTCTTTCCCTCGCTGAAGCTCCTTTCGACGGATGTCGGCGAAGAGGAGCGACGTCTCGCGGTACTGGGCGCTGGCCCCCGCTCCAGGATCAGGTACCGGAGTGTTGCGGCGAGCAGATGCGTCTTGCCGGAACCGACGCGGCCGGAGAGGACGAACCCCGCGCCGGACGGTCTCGTCGCCACTCGCGCGCGAGGCTACGCGCCACACCAAGCGCCTGCCCAGTGCGGCCGTCTTTCCCTGATCGTCGCCCTTGGCCCGGAAGGACGCAAAGCTGCTGGGCGCGTGATGCGCGGGAATCCCCACCCGGCCGAATTCGGCGACACTTGCTCGGCGAGGAGCCTGCAGATGACGGCGCCAGCGCCTCGTATGACCGAGGCCCGACCTTCCGACTGAACTCGCCTTCGCGAGCGGTGTAGATGAAGCCACGTCCTTCGGCAGTGGGGGCAGGGCTCGCGGCAGGCGCAGGTGCGCGCGACCGCCTCGGGCCCGGCGACCCGCTCCGTCTCCGGGGGCGGACTGGACCCTCGGCCTCGACCCTGTACCCTCGCCTCTGCAATCGGGGCACGTCGAGGCGTTGGCGAGGGCTTCCATGGGTTCAGGTCATCAGCGCCCGAGGACGACGCGACGCGCTCTCGGATTCGAAACGGAAAGCCGGCTCCTGTACCACCAACCCGCGCTGTTCGCGCAAGGTGGACAGGCGTTCCGCCGCTCCAAGAATCGGCGAGGTGTCAAACACCTCGTTCACTCCGGCCCGAAGTAGCAAGGACAGAGCCAGCGGTGGAGCTCCCGGCGGCGCGACGCTCCGACCGGAAATCTCCGCCGCGCTGTAGCTGTGCGCGCCCCGGCAAGGCGCGCTCGCCTCGGGCCCACCTCCGCGGTGTCAAACACCTCGACTTGAGTCCGGGCGCCGAAGGCGGCCGGCCTCAGAGGCCCGTCCGTCGTGGTGTCAAACACCTCGTCGAGGGGGAGGGCGCCGAGGTGGCGCTGCTTCCAGGCCGCGATCTCCTCTCCACCTCCGGGCGACAGGCTCGAGCGTGCGCGGCACGCCGCCTCCTGTCCCCCATCCACCGTACCCGCTCCGCCGCACGCAGCATCCCCGCGCAACCACCTGCAGTGGAACTCCGCTCTCTGCCCACACAGCGAGCACGACCCTGTCCAGCGGACCGAGCGCCATCCCACGCCCACGCACCGACGCGAACAGCGCCTCCACTCGCTCCACGAAACGACGAGGTAGGGGGAAGAAGACTCATTCCACACCTCCCAGGCGCCCTGCCGAGGGCCCGGTTGACCTCCCCGTCGAAGGTTGGGGATGATGCTCTAGAAACTCCGCAGAAATTCTCAACGCGATCAATGACTTGCCCGCTCGAAGTTCCTGGGGTGGTGCAGCAGATCCGGAGTCGACAGTTCGCATGCGCCGCCTGAGTCTCGTCGTTGCCCTGACGCTCCTATGTTCGCGCACGCGCCGACACCGGCCGAGCCCGCGAGCAGACCCTCGGAAAGAAGGAGCAAACCTCCTCGACGCCAGCCTCGCTGGCGACATCACGCCGCAAGAAGGAGGACACCGGCGGCGCGCCGCTCGAATGCGACCAGTTCCGCTCTCGGCGTCGAGCGCCAGGTCAGCGACAAGCGCCGCGATCAGATCGAGTCGCTGCGGAAGATCATCGAGCTCTCCCGGACCAGAAGGAGACGCCCGACCTCCTCTTCCGCCTCGGCGAGCTCTACTTCGAGGAATCGCGCGACTACTTCTTCCAGGCGAACCGGAAGGACGACGACCTGATCCGGGCGCTCCAGACCAAGGACCTCCCCGCGCAGGAGAAGGCCAAGAAGGAGAAGGCCACCCTGCTCGTGCAGCGCGACGCCTACGCCCGTCTGGCCGTGCGACCAGTACACGCAGATCGTCCAGCGCTACAAGGACTATCCCCGCACCGACGAGGGTCCTCTACTTCCTCGGCCACAACCTGATGGACCTGGGCGAGGAGAAGAAGGGCCTGGTCGCCTACCGGAAGCTGATCGAGACCTTCCCCAAGTCGCGCTTCGTCCCCGACGCGCATCTGCCTTCGGCGAGTACTACTTCAACAACAGCAAGGGGAAGCGCGAGTTCCTCACCCGCGCGCTCAAGTCCTATCAGGACGCGGCCAGCTTCCCCGAGAGCTCGATCTACGGCTTCGCGCTCTACAAGCAGGGCTGGTGCTACTTCAACCTCACCGACTACGCCCGGGCGATGGACATGTTCAAGGCGGTGGTCCTCTACGGTGAGTTCACCGGCGCCACCACCCTGGAGAAGCAGGGGCGGCACCAAGGGCAAGAACGCCCTCATCCGCGAGGCCCGCAACGACTACGTCCGGGCCTACGAGCGCTGCCGGCCGGCCGGCCAGGAGGCCAAGGAGAACTTCAGCACCGGTCGCCTCCTAGCCCCGACGACCGCTTCGCGATGATGGAGCTCCTCGCCAGCCTCTATTACGACGCCGGCAAGGACCGCGAAGCGGCATCTGGCCTACAACTTCCTGATCAAGGAGAAGCCGCTGGTCGCCAAGACCCCGGGCTGGCAGAGCCGGATCGTCGACTGCGTGCTGCGGGCCGGCGACAAGAAGCAGACCGTGGCCCAGGTCCGGCGGCTGGTGAAGATCCTCGGCGACGCCGAGAGGCACTCGGGCAACGTCAAGACCGACGCCGACAAGAAGGCGGTGGCCGCCGCCCGCGACCAGTCGGAGCGCACCCTCTCCAACATCGCGGTCAACTGGCACATCGAGGGCCGGAAGACCCGCGACGACGACATCTTCGAGTACGCCCACGAGGTCTACGCCGACTACCTGACCCTCTTCCCCCAGAACCCTCAAGGCCTACGACCTGCGCTTCTACTGGGCGGAGCTCCTCAACAGACTACCTCCGCAAGTACCCCGAGGCCTCCGAGCAGTACACCCAGGTGGTGCAGCAGGACGGCGCCAAGATCGACGCCAAGCCGCCGGCCAAGCCTGGGAAGTGGCTCCCCAACGCGGCCTTCAACGCGGTCTACGCCGCCGACGAGGTGGTGCGCCGCGCCGAGCAGAAGGGCGAGATCAAGCCGCCCGCCGCCGCAGATCTGAAGACCGTGGTGCCGCTCGCTCCGCAGCGCAAGCGTGCTGCTCGACGCCTGCGAGCGGTACCTCAGGTACCTGCCCAAGGGCGAGAAGCGGGTGGAGATCGCCTACAAGGCGGCCAAGCTCTATTACGACCACCACCGCTACGACGAGGCGGTGTACCGCTTCAGCGAGATCGCCCTCACCGCTCCGGACCACAAGTTCGACAACGGCGATCGCGCCGGCAGAGATCGCCGCCAACCTGGTCCTCGACTCCTACAACGCCCAGGGCGACTACAAGAAGGTCAACGAGTGGGCCCGGCGCTTCTACGCCAACGACAAGCCTCGCCACCGGCAAGTTCAAGGGAGGAGCTCTCCAAGGTCATCGAGCAGTCCAGCTTCAAGCTGGTCAACGCCCTGGAGGAGAAGCACGAGTACGCCGCGGCGGCGCAGGCATATCTCGACTTCGTGAAGGACTTCCCCAAGACCCAGATCGCCGACAAGGCGCTCTACAACGCCTCCACCGACTTCTACAAAGCGCACATGCTGGAGAAGGCGCTGGCCACCCGCGAGCTCCTCTTCCGCAACTACCCGAAGAGCACCCTGGTCCCGCTCTGCCAGTGGGCCAACGCCGAGGGGTACGAGGCGATCGCGCGACTTCGAGCACGCCGCCGAGGCCTACGAGCTCTACGTCTCCGGGTACGAGAGGCAGCTCGGTCCGGCCGAAGAAGTCGGCCAAGAAGAGCTCGTCGAAGAAGAGGCCAAGAAGGGCAAATCAGCGCCCGCCGAGGAACCGAAGAAGGAAGGCCCGGTGTGGGAGGGAGGCCAAGGCCCAGATCGCCCTCTTCAACGCGCGGGGTCTACCGCGAGGGTCTGGGACAGCTCCGCCAGGCGCTGAAGAACCGCGAGCGCTACCTGGACATCTGGCCCAACGCCAGGACTCGGAGACGGTGGCCCTCTCCATCGCCGCTTTGCACGAGCGAATGGGGAACAACTCCAAGGCGGTGGCTTTCCTCGAGGAGCGCTCCGCGAGCAGGAGCGTGACCCGAACAAGTACCTCGCCACCCAGGCCCGTATCCTGGTCATCCAGGAGCAGAAGCTGAAGAACCCCTGGCGGTGGCCCGCACCGAAAAAGACGGTGCTCGACTACTACGACAAGCTCTATCGGCGTCAGAAGGATGCGCTCGACCCGGCGGCCAAGGAAGCAGTGGCCCGTGCCTCGTACAGCAAGAACGAGGAGCAGTTTCAGTTCTACGCGCGCCAGAAGCTCCACTGGGGAAAGGGCGGCGACCCGGTGAAGGAGTTCCGCGAGAGCATCAAGCAGAAGGGCAAGTCGCTCGACGAGATCAACCGCCTCTACACCAACACCGTGGCCCTCGGCGCCGCCGAGCCGGCCATCTGCTCGCTGCGGAAGATCGGCCTGGCCTACGAGAACATGGCCGACTCGGTGGCGAACGCCCCGATGCTCCGCTCGCTTCCTCCCGAGGCTCAGGAGGAGCTGAAGAACCAGCTCGAGCAGCAGGCCCAGCCGATCCGCGAGAAGGCGGCCGATCACTTCGCCGCCGCGGTCACCAAGAGTCGCGAGCTGGGCGTCCGCAGTGACTGTGCGGCGAAGAGTCTCCAGGCGCTGCGCACCACTTACCGCCCGGCGCAGTACCCGCCGCTGCTCGAAGAGCTGGCCTCACCGAAGATCGCCCGCGGCGTGAACGCCCCTGACCCGCAGCTGCTGGGGCAGGTGCAGCCGGTCGCCGAGGGCGTGGTCCTCAAGGGAACGCAGGCCAGCCTCACCGCGCCTCGCTCGGTGGCCACCCGCGAGGGGACGGCGGTCAACGGTAGCCCCGCCAGGACGAGGCGAGCGATCTGCGGCCCGGCCAGCGACCGGCGGACACCCGCACGCCGGCCATCGTCCCGGCGCAGACCAACCCCAAGAAGGCCAAGAGCGACGCCGAGCCGGAGGATCTTCCCAAGTGAGGCAGCTCCGTCCCGTCCTCGCTGCTCTGGCCGCCGCCGCTCTGGTCGGCTGCGCCACACCGCCCCGGCCGAGAAGGCCCCGGTTGCGGCTCCTCCGCCGGTGGCCACCTCGGTGCCCGGAAGCCGGCGGCCCCGAACTCGAAGTCGATGCTCCTCTTCGAGGACGCGACGAAGGCCGCCGGGCCCAGGCCAAGTCCGGCTCCCGCGACGACGCGGCGCTGGAGCGCCGAGCTACCAGGCCGTCCGCGACGCCGATCCGAGCTTCGCCGAGGCGGACTACAACCTCGGCGTCTCCGCCGAGCGCCAGGGAAGAGGGAGCAGGCCTTCGCGGCCTACAAGTCGGCGCTGCAGAAGAAGCCCTCGCTCAAGCCCGCCGCCGAGGGGCTGGCCCGGCTCACCCAGTCCTCGGGAGACGTGCCCTCCGCCATCGCGCAGTGGAGCGACATCGCCCGTGCCTTCCCCGACGATGCCAGAGTCGTGCCCAGCTGGCGGAGCTGTACCGGACAACGGCCGACCACGAGCGGGCGCAGGAGTTCGCGCGCCAGGCGCTGATCCGCGACCCGCGGAACCTCGACGGCCTACAAGACGATGCTGCGGGACGACCTCGACCGGAAGCGGTATGCGCTGGCCGAGCTGGTGGGCGTCCGGCGCTGAAGATCTCCAGCACCGACCCCGAGCTGTACCTCGCCCTCGGCGACGTGCAGCTGGCCAAGAACGCACCCGACAAGGCCGGCCGCCCAGTACCAGAAGGCGCTGGAAGTGAAGCCGGACTTCGCTCCCGGCACCCGGCTGGCCCTGGCCCGGCTCGCGCTCAAGGACGAGGACTACTGCGCCGCGGCGGAGAAACATCTCACCCGCGCGGTCGCAGACGGTGGAGGTACTGCCGAGGTGCACCCTCAACCTCGGAGTCGCCTATCGGGGCCTGGGACAGGTGGACAAGGCGCTCGCCAGAGTACGACGCGGCGGAGAAGCTCGATCCCAAGCTGGCGCCGGTCTACCTCAACCGGGGCATCGTGCTGCAGCGGTACAAAGGACGCTCCCGAGCGGTCCCTCGATCTCTACAAGCAGTACGTCATGCTCTCCGGTGGGGGAGTCGGCTCTGCCCCGGACGCGCCGGTGCTGGCGCACTTCGCCGCGAGGCCGAGCAGCTGGTGGCCGCCAAGTCGCAAAGGCGCAGACGATGGAGCAGCAGAACAAGACAGCTCCAGGACGCGCAGAAGGTTCAGCAGCAGCGGCTCCGCGACGCGGAGGAACAAGCACAGAAGAACCCTTCCGGGAAAACGTCACCGGCGAAGGAAGGGGGGACAAGCTGTGAGGCGGGTGTGGTCGGAGGAGTCTGTCGGATCGTGGCCGGGTGTTTCCGGACCAGCCGTCGTTCGAGGTAGATTGAAACCACGGGGGTTGGAACGCCCATGGGAGCACGCTGGATGCGCGGTGCGCTGTGGATGGTGGTCGGGCTGATGGTCCCGGGCATGGCTGTGGCTCAGGACGCCAGCACGACTTCTTCGAGCTCGGCCGAGGCGGCCGCAGCCAAGGCGCAGAAGCGCACCGAGTTCAGCTTCGAGGAGGACACCATTGAAGGTGACCTCAGCCGTCCCGACGGTGAATACATCGAGGCGGTGAAGCGCGTGCCACACTCCAACCTGATCAAGATCCGCGAGGACTATCGCGAGAAGGTGATGCAGTCGGTGGACGAGCTGTAGCTCACGCAGGAAGACAAACCCACAGTGTCCGTTCCGCTCACTCTCAAGGTCTTCAAGGGCGACGCGCTGGTCGCCAGGCGCGACTACGACCGCGACATCATCAAGATCGGTCGACTCGCTTCCGCTCACCTCTGTCTCGACGACGACAAGGTGAGCCGGGATCCACTCCGTCATCGAGGTCGCTCCCGACGGGAAGCTCGTCGATCATCGACATGGGGAGCGTCGAAGGCACCTGGGTCAACGGCAAGCGGGTCAACAAGGGCAGCATCGCCTTCGGTGACGAGATCCGGGTGGGGAACACCTTGATCCGCGGTCGAGGACGGGGCCGCTGCCCGGGCTGCTGCCGAGGCCGCCGCTGCCGTCGCTGCTGCGCCGATGACCAACGGGAACGGGAGCTCCTATCCCGCGCCGGTCCTCGCCGCGGCCGCCCCCGTGCCGGCCGTTGCGCCGGTGGTGCCTCCCTCCGAGGAGCCCACGCCGCCACCGGCCGTGGCGTCCGGTCACTGCGCAGGCCCCGGCGACGCCCACCCCTGCGCCGGTTGCCGCCCCGGCGACGGCTCCGGCCAGCACCCCGGAGTCCCATCCCTCCGGCCATCATCCCTGGGCCCACCCTCACCACGACGTGGAGGACTGGCCGCATCTCGATGCCCGGCTCCGGCGGTGCGGCGCAAGGGCGCTGGCCCGCTGGGGCTCAGCGCTGCGCTTCCGCCTGGGGCGATCGGATCCTCTCCGAGCAGCTTCGCCCCCGACCACAAGGGCGAGTTCAGCGTCGGCACCGCGCCGGGCGTGGACCTGGCGATGGGAGACCAGCAAGACCGGCGCGCCGCGCTTCGTCCTCGTCTCCGCCGACGGGCAGGGCGGATTCACCCTCCACGTCACCGGGAAGATGGGCGGCGAGATCGAGCGGCAGAGGGCCGCATCGCCACCCTGATGCAGGCCATCGAGTCGAGCATGGCCCCGCAACGACGGACAGCTACGCCATCGCGCTGGAGCCCGACGACATCGCGCTGGTGGACCTCGGCGGTGGTGGTGGACCTCTGCTTCCAGCCGATGCCGCCTAAGGTCGGTGCCGCTCAGCGAGCGCCTGGACTGGACCGCGCTCAACATCTTCCTCCTGGTCTTCTTCCTCGCCGGGGTGTTGTTCGTCGCGGGGATCAATCAGGCCGCCTCGGGCGACGAGTTCTCCGACGAGCTTTCGGGCAGCAACGCGGTGCTCGTCGACTCCTGGTGAAGCCGCCGGAGATGCAGAAGAACCCCTTCCTCGAGCAGCTGGCCAGCAGCAGGAGAAGGGGAGGCCCCGGCCGCTTTCAAGGGCGACGAGGGGAAGATGGGCAAGAAGGACGCGCCCAACCGGAACGCCGCGGCCGCGCCAAGGCCATCGATCCCAACAGCAAGGACCAGGCGCGGCTGATCGCGCAGCGGATCTTCGGCGGCAAGGGCAACCAGGGCATCGCCACGCTCTTCGGGCGGCAGGGCCTGGGAGGAAGCCTCCAGGCGGCGATGGGCAACATGACCGGCTCGACGGTGGGTGACGCCGGTGGCGTGCTGGGCATGGGCCTCAAGGGGCGGCGGCGGCGGGTGGCACCGGGAACACCATCGGCATCGGGCGGTGGGCACCCGCGGTGTGGCGGCGGCGAGGGCAAGTGCGGGACCGGGATCGGGATGGGGCAAGTCGAGCGCCGACATCTCGATCATAGCTCCGACCCCGAGGTCACCGGCGCGATGGATCCGGAGCTGATCCGCCGCGTCGTGCGCAGCCACCACGACCAGCTGGTACTGCTACGACAACGCGCTGACCCGGAATCCCAAGCTCACCGGGAAGGTCTCGGTGAAGTGGATCATCACCGAGGCCGGGACGGTGGCCTCCTCCAATGTGTCAGCTCGAGCACCGGCACCCCCGAGCTCGATCGCTGCATCGCCGGCCGGGTGCTCACCTGGATCTTCCCAAGCCGAAGGGCGGAGGGGTCGCCGTGGTCACCTATCCCGTTCGTCTTCAAGCAGGCAGGCGAATAGCCTTGCGCCGCTCCCTCTCTGCGGGAGAGTCGATGAAACGCACGCTGCTCGCCCTGACGCTGGTCGGACTGTGTCTGGGGTCGCACCGCCGCCGGGGCCGAGCTTCGGCGCCGGTGCTCGCCGCCACCGAGCGCTCCGGTCGATGAGGTCGAGCGCGGGGGTGTTCTTCGGGCTCGACATCGGGCCCGTCCTTCATCACCGGGGCGCCTGCGCCGAGCGGGGTAACAGTGCCCTTCAGCACCGGGGCGACGCTCGCGGCTCGAGTTCGGCGTCGACCTCGGCCGCCACTTCTGCGGCTCAGCCTCTTCTTCGCCGGCACCACCTACCGCACCGACGCCGACTACGTCGGTGCGCTCGGGCGGTAGCGCCTCGGGCGACTTCTCCAGCATCGCCGGTGGGCTGGCGGTGCGCTGGAGCACCATCGGCTTCGAGGACAGTCAGGGTGTTCAGAGGACCTGAGCTGTACCTCAAGGCGGCCGCGGGCTACTCGCTGCTCCAAGCCCAACGCCCTGTTCTCCCCGGACCCCACCTCGAGCTACGGCGAGCATTCTTGTGTTCGGCGGACCCGGAGTGCAGTACTACACGCGCCTTCGACACTTTTCGGTGGGCGTGGAAGTCGTGGCTTCGTACCTGTTGAAGCCAAGACGTTTGGCTTCGCAGTCGCTCGAACCTGCGCTACGCCTTCTAGCGAGGGCAGCCGTGGCAGTGGACAGTGGACAGGGACCGGGGCGTCCGGGGCGAGGACGCCGTGGTGGGACAGGACCGCGGCCGTGGCCCGCGAGGCGACGGACGCGGAGGTCGCCGCGACCGGCGAGACCGCCGAGACCGTGACGCCGGCGGTGGGAGCTCGGCGGCCCGCGTCGTGCCCGAGCTCTCGGTGCTGGAGAAGGCGCTGGCGAGGGCGGACCTCGCCGCCCAGGTGCAGCCGCTCGATTCGGTGGTGAAGGCGCTCCGCCAGGCGCGGGCCCGTTCGCTCCAGGACCTGGACATGGACACCCGGGGTCGGCTGATCACCACGCCTGTCCCGTGTTGCCCGTCAGACGCGCCCCGCCGACGCGCCTGACGCTGCGCCACCGTCGAATCCGCCCCGGCCGCATCCGCCCCTCGGACTCCGAGCGAGGTGTCAACACGTCGTCAGATTCGGCGCCGGACTTCGTCGGCGGAATCGGCGTCGGCCGACGCCCCCTCGGACGCTCCCTCTCGACCGACGAGGTGTCAAACACCTCGTCGGCGGTGGAGGAGGCGAACGCGGCGTCCGGGCTGACCGCGACGGAGAGTGGAGCCGAGGCGCCGACGCCGGCCCCCGACGCGGCGTCGAACACTGTCGGCGGCGACGCCGGCAGACGTACGGGGAGGTGCTGTTCCGGGTCGGGCTGGCGTGGAGCGCGGTCGGGAGGCCGAGCGTGCCGAGGCCGCCTTCGGGGCCGCGGGGCGGCAGCCGTCGGCGGCACCGAGCTGCGGTCCGAGCCGCCGCGCGAGGAACCCCGCGCTGCCCCGGCCCGAGGCGAGCGCGGCGCTCCCGTGGCGAACGTCCCCCGCGCGGACCCCGCGTGGAGCGTGCCCCCGGCCGGAGCGGCGGGTCGCTCCCGTCCGCGGCGCCACGCTGGAGATTCCCCGGAGCTGGCCGGCGACTGGAAGGCCCAGGCCGGGTTCCTCGAATCCCGCGGCCGCACCCGCGACGCCGCGCGGCTGCACGATCGCAACGGCTCCTTCGCCGAGGCCGCCCGCCTCTTCGAGGGCGGGGGCGACCTCCGCTCCGCGCTGCGCTCGGCGCTGGCCGCCAAGGACACCACCACCGCCCGACGGCTGGCGGAGCAGCTTCCACCCCCGAGGCGCAGACCCTGCTCGAGAAGTCCGAGGCCTGGGAACTCCTCATGGAGCTACACGTCCGCTCCGGCCGCTTCGAGGAAGTGGCCAAGCTCTACGAGCGAGCCCGCCAGTTCGACCAGGCCGGGCTGGCCTGGGAACGCGCCGGCAAGCTGAGCGCGGCGCGAAAGGCCTACGAGCGCGCCCGCGACGCCGGCTCGGTGGATCGCGTTCGCACCCTCGAGGTCGACCGGCTGGTGGAGCGGGGCGACCGCCTCGGCGCGGCGCTGCTCCTGGTCCAGGCCCGTCGCCGTGAGGAGGCGGTCAAGCTGCTCGAGCCGCTCCCACCTCCGAAGGCCTTCCGCTTCCTCCAGCAGCTGGAGCTCCACGTCGAGGCCCGTGCCCTCGGCGAGCGCGAGCTGCAGAAGGCGACCGAGGACAACAAGTCGATGGCCCGCGCCCGCTGGCTCGAGCTGCTCGAGCGCCCGGCCGACGCCGCCGACGCCTGGGAGGCAGCGGGGCGCAAGGACAAGGCCTTCCGCTGCTGGAGAAGGCAGGCCAGTTCGGCAAGGGTGCCCGGCCTGGCCGAGGCGTTCGGAAGCCGCAACGAAGCCATTCGCCTCTTCCGCCGCGCCGGCGAGGACGCCGAGGCCGACCGGCTGGAAGCGCTCCCTCCGCTCCCCCGCCCGAGCCCACCTCCGCGACGCCCGACGAGGCCGACGAGGACCTCAGCGAAGGCAGCGTCGACAGCTCCCACCCCTGAGGCGCTCAGAAGAGCTGGCCGTCGCCGCGGACCACCACCACCGCGGCGAGGCCGATCAGCGCCACGCCCACCGGACGCGCCAGCGCGCGCCCCTAGGGCAGGTTCTTCTCCGCCGCCATCACCGCCCCGAGGCCCAGCATCCAGCCGAGGTTCCCCGCTCCGAGCGGGAACATCCAGAGCCATCAGCGTCCAGCAGCAGCCCACGCAGAACAGCCCGTGGTCCATCCCCAGCCACAGCGCGTGGCGGCGGGGGTGCTGGCCCGTCCAGTGCGCGGCCACCACGCTGAACGGCGAACGGCAGCGGTCCAGGCAGCGCGTCTTGAGCGAGCTGAACTGGTAGAGCCCCGCCCCGAGGAGGGCGACGGCGACCAGCACCCAGCCGCGCTCCGATCCACGGCAGGTGCCCGGCGGCGGCGCGAAAGGCCAGCGCCAGCCCGTAGGCCACCGCACCCACCGCGGTCCAGACGAGCAGAAAGCCCAGCACCACCAGGGCGACCAGCGAGCGGGCGATCCGGCCTTGAGGCGGCCACGCGGGAGAACGTCTCCACCAGCGGGAGGCTGGTGGGCAGCATCATCGCCACGGTCATCAGCGTCCAGCCGCCGATGAAGAACGACGCGGCCAACCACGCCCGGTCGGTGGGGGTGGATGCAGGTGGGCGTGGTGCGCGTAGTGCAGCGACGGCGAGTGGCCCCATCGCCACAGCACGAGCCAGGCCAGCAGGCTCAGCCCGCCGAGCAGGAGCAAGAGGAGCATCCGGTGCCCGTCCACCGGAGGCGCTGAGGCAGCGGCCCTCATTCGCGGGAGCCGGCGCTCATCCCTGCGCCACGAAGGTGAACTCCCCCTCGATGGCGTTGTGCCCTCGCAGGTCGAGGTCGAAGCCCAGCCGCGGCTCCCTTGGCCCGGTAGTACTCCGCCTTGCTGACGAACGCCGGCGCCCCGGGAATGGTGGAGAAGGCAGTGTCGACCAGCTTGGTCACCTTGCCGGTAGCGCCGGTAAAGGCGCCATCTTCGCCTCGATGTGCTTGCCGATCCGGAGGCTCCCCTTGCCCTCCTGCATCTCGAAGTGGATCGGCGCCCTCTCCACCGCGAGGATCTCTCCGTAGAGGCCGACCAGATCCTTCACTGGACCGCCCGCCTTGCCGGTCCACACCTTCACCAGCGCCCGGTGCTGCGCCGGCGTGGCCCGATCGTCCACGTAGTAGATGACCGCGCCAGTTGCCCTTCAGCACGTTGCCGGGAATGTTGTTCACCCCGGCGATGGTCGGTCGGCGACGTCCACTCCGTCGATGCTGCCCTGGGTCGATGTGCCAGGAATTCACCGACAGGCGATCGCCCTTGTCGCCGTCCGGGATCCTCGCCCGCCAGCAGGGACAGAGGATTTTGCAGGTACAGACCTCGAGGGCTTCCCCTGGAGCGTGTAGGCCATCGGCTGGACCTCCTCCGGAAGACGCGGGGCGTGAGTTGACTCACCACCGGGCCGACCGGCAAGCCACACCCGCGAGATGCCCCGACGGAACGCCCATCAGGACCGATCGCGCTGGCGACCGACCATCGCCCTGAGCTACCGCGCCGTCCCCCCAGCCAGCGGTCGAAGTGCTGCACCAGCTTTCCGTAGAGGTAGAGCGCGTCGTCCTCCCGGGCTGCCCAGGCGTGGGTGGCGGTGGGGGCTGAAGGCGAGTCGTAGTCCTTGTCGCTGGCGGACCAGCTCTCGGCGAGCTGCACCGAGGTCTGGAAGGGCAGACGACGTCGTCGGCCATTCCGTGGATGAGCAGCAGGTGGTCGCGCAGGTTCCCGACCCGGGGGATGGCCGCCCACGCTCTGAAGGCGTCGGGATTGCTGGCCGGGGTCCGGGTGATGTGAGCGTCGTCGCTGCCGAGTAGCGGGATCGGTCGCCGGCGCTGCGGCCACCGCGGCCTGGAACAGGCCCGGCCGGCGGAGCAGCGCGAACAGCGAGAAAGTGCCGCCTAGCTGCTCCCGAAGATGCCCATCCGCGCCGCATCGACGTCGGCGCGGGTCTTAGCGCGGTGACCACGTCCTGGTAGTCGTCGAGGTCGGCGTCCCCGAGTGCATGAGCAGCTTTTCCCGGAACGCACGGCCGTAGCCGGTGCTGCCCCGCGCATCCACCTGGACCACCGGGTACCCGCGCTGCACCAGAGTGGATCGAGCGGGCCCCAGCGCGGATCCCACCGGTTGCGCACCACGTTGCTGTAGACCGGACCGAACAGCACCGGCGACCGACGACCGGAGCCGCGCTCTCGGGCTCGAACACCCGGGCGTGCAGCGCGACGCCGGCCGTGCTTCCCGGGACCTGGAAGTAGCGCACCCGGCGGCCCAGCGGACGCGGTCGAACTCCGGCGGTGGAGAACGGGTGAGGCGCTGCCCGCCGAGGTAGAGCTCGGGTGGGGAGCGGTCGTCGGAATGGAGGAGCGCCATCCCCTCGCCGTCAGGAGCAACGATGGGGCGGTTCCAGCCCGGAAGCGGGCTCACCTGCTCCGCCGGCCCGCCCTCTACCGGCATCCGCCACACCTGCCGCTCCTCCGGCCGCGGATCGGTCGAGACGTAGGTGATCCACCGCGCACCGGAAGGAGCGACCGCCGCGCCTCCACGTCGAAATGGCCCGGGCGTGAGCAGCCGTGGCGATCGGTCGCCAGGGGGTGACCAGGTAGAGGCGGTAGCGGTTCGTCGAGGTCCCCGGTGAGGAGGATCCGCCGGCCGTCGAGGGTGCCAGACCGCGGCGACCTGGTTGTAGATCCGCCCCTCCCGTGGTCGGCCCACACCTCGGTCAGCTTTCGGGTGCGCGGCTCGACGAGGGTGAGGCGTCCGGTCGACGGCGTCATCGCTCTCTCGATCCACCAGGAGCTGGCCGCGCGGGGCCAGGCGTAGCCGAGGGTGTGCCACCGCTCCGGCGACCGGAAGGCGAGCGGATGCAGCGTGCGTGATTGCACCTCCAGCAGCGCCACGGTGCGCACGTCGTTGACGTCGCCCGGCGCCGCCCGGCACGCATCGCTCAGCGCCGCCGCCGGACCGAGATAGGAGGGAATCGGGAACCGCCGCACCCGGCGTCGGTCCACTCAGCTGCACCGCCAGGTACTTGCCGTCGGGAGACCAGCTCGGTGCCAGCCGGCCGTCCCACGCCGACGTCCCGGATCTCCACGTCGCGGCGGTGGTACTGGCCGGCCCCCGCCGCCCCGATCGGCGGCACCGCCACCCGCGTCGACGCGCACCGGCCTTCCCCGTCGAGCACCAGCAGCCAGACGTCTCCGTCCTCGAGCCACGCCAGCCGCCGGCCGTCGGGGGATACCGCGAGCCCCGACCGCTCGCCACCGGCTGGCGCCAGGACGCGCCGGAGCGCCTCCGCTCGCTGCAATCCGGAACAGTCCGCCACCGGCGACGTAGATCAGCTCGGCCTTTCCGGGAACCCAGGCCAGTTCCGACACTCCACCAGGAGTGGGCCCCGCCTCAGGCGAGAGACGACGCAATCCCGTTCCGTCGCGGGCGACGATCCACACCTCGCGGGCACGGCAGCGCCCTCTGTCGTTCCAGAGGAAGGCCAGCGACCGCCCGTCGCTGGACCAGACGGCCGCCGAGGGCGGCGTTCCGGAGAGGGCAGGGAGCGACGGACGATGCGCTCCAGCGTCAGGGGAGGCGCGTCCTCCGCGCGGCTGGTCAGGGCGACGGTCGAGGCGAGGAGGGCGAGCGCGGCACCGGGCAGGCGATGGCATCGGAGGATGCTCAGCGCTCGCCACCCCGGGTGGCAAGGCGCAATCGCGGCCCGCTGGCGTCGTCCAAGCGGGCGATGGCTTCCGGATCGAGGCAGGCGCGGAGACGCCGGCGCGGCCCGTCGCTGACAGCGGCGCTGCTGGCGTTTCTCGCCTGTCCGGCGGTGGTGGGCTTCTGGATTCCCCTGGCCCTGCTGGCGATCGATGCCCGGCCGGGGCGGGGCCAGCCCGGGAGGCTGGGCGCTGGTCTCCTCGGGACGGCGTTCCTCCTCGCCTGTGTCCGAGACTTCAGTGGTGGGGAAGGGCACCCTCGCCCCCTGGGCACCGCCGTCGCGCCTGGTGGTGGTGGGGCTCTACCGTCACCTGCGCAATCCGATGTATCCTGGCGGTCCTCACCCTCGTCGGCGGCATCGCCCCTGCTCGGTGGCTCGGTGCGGGTGCTCGCCTACCTCGTCGTGCTCGCACTCGTCTTCGACGCCCGCGTCCGCTGGGCGGAGGAGCCGCGGCCGCGCAGGCATTCGGCTCGGAGTGGCTCTCTACCGGGCGGCGGTTCGTCGATGGTGGCCGCGGTGGAAACCGTGGGTGGGAGCGCACGGGAGACGGAGCCGTGACGCGCCGTTAAGCGTCCTCTTTGGAGGCAGCAAATGCCGCAGATCCACACCCACGCGCAGCCGAGCGATTCGCGCCGGCGCAAGACACCCAGCAGCCCCGTACCCAAGGCCTCGCCCGCCCGTCTCCACCTGGAAGCCGATCGACTTCGAGGGCGAGGACACGAGCTCACCTGGACCAGCTGGCGCTGCTCAAGTAGTCCGGGCGCGCCCGCGCGAGCGGGCTCACTGCTCGTCGACGCCCACGGCGTGGCGGAACACCAGATGCCCGCCCAGCCACCCGCCGACGGCCAGCCTGCCGGCAACCAGCGCCGCCGCCGCGAGGTGGAGCCAGCGCACCGCTCCCTCGGGGAGCAGCTGGGAGCGGAACACCAGGGCCAGGAGCGCCACGGTCAGCACCCCCAGCATCACCGCCAGATGCGCGGAGGCCGTGCGCATCGCACGCGGATGCCTGCTGGCCACGCTGACGTAGTCGGTCAGCCCCGCCGTCGCCGCCAGCCCCCCGCCACCACTCCGCCACCAGCGACCACCGCCCGAGGCTCCACAGCGCCGGAGCGCCGAAGGCGATCGCCGCCACGTCCAGCGTCACCCAGAGGAGGAGGAGCACCATCGGGAGAGTCGCTCAGCAGCGCGTGGAGGGTGGCCAAGGACACGGAGTCCGCTCATGCCGCCTTGAGGACGCCGGCGAGCAGGATGAGGAACGCCGTCACCGCCACCGCCGCGTGAACGAGCATCACCGGGATCGGCAACGGCCGGGACTGGAGATGCTGGGCGATCAGGTAGAAGCCTCCCAGCGCGGCGATCAGGAACACCACCAGGGCGGTCTTCGCCACCGAGGGGCACCCGCCTCGACCACCACGAGGATCAGGGCAACCAGACCCGCGGCAGCGACACCCACCGTGGACCAGCGCCAGGGGCAGCGAGGCTGCGGCGCACCCTTGAGCCGCTGCGTCGCCAGGGATCAGGCCTCCCACCGCTGCCACGCCGAACAGCACCAGTGCAGTGACCATCGAATGGCCTCCTCGCCCGTTTCCGCGGGCTTCTGGAATGGATGAGCCAGGCATGGAGAAGGTGACGAAAAGGTCACCCTCGCCCCTCCCGCGCATCCAAGGCATGTTCAGAACCGCGCCCATGCCCATCCAGCCGCCACCCACACCCCCAGTGGATCCGCCCGACGAGGCTCTGGTGGAGCGGGTGCTGGCGGGGAGACGCCCGATCTTCGAGCTGCTCATGCGGCGCAACAGCGCCCGCCTCTACCGGGCGATCGCTCCGTCCTCCACGCACGAGGACGCGGTGGAGGAGTTGATGCAGCAGACCCACGTGCTGGCCTTCAGCCGCCTCTCGCAGTTCGGCGGTGGAGCCCACGCTTCTCCACCTGGTTGCTCCGCATCGGGATCAATGAGGCGCTGCAGCGACTGCGTCGCGCGCGGAAGTGGCCGATGGTCGAGGTGGAGGTGCTGCAAGAGGAGCCGTTCATGGGTGCAGGAGACGCCGGACCGGAGACACTCCTGGCCCGTTCGGAGCTGTTGCGCATCGTGGAGGGCCTGGTGGACGAACTGCCTACCCTCTACCGGACGGTCTTCGTCCTCCGGGAGTTCAGCAGCTCTCCACCGCCGAGGTGGCCGACCTCCTCGAGCTCACCCCGAGGCGGTGAAGCAGCGGCTGTCCCGCGCCAGGAGCGCGCTGCGGAGCGCCCTGGAGCAGCGCACCGGGGCAGCCCTCTCCGAGCTGTACCCCTTCGAGGCCCCCGCTGCGACGGGTGGTGAGCGCCGCGCTGCGCGAGCTGGGCGTCCGACACTGAAGGGTCTGGCGGGGCGGTTCCGGGGTGCGTCCCCGGGGCGTTCCGCCGTACAGGCCCCCACTTCGTCCGGGCGTTCGGCAGGGCAGCGGAACCCAGCTCGAATTTGATAGGCTTCGCGGCCAATCCCTTGGGAGGCCGTGCGTTTGGGGGACCGGTGCCGATTCCGTCAAGGCGTTCTCCGCCGTTCTGCACAAAAAGCCCAACGATGCCGAAGCGCTGGCCGCCCTCGAGGACCTCCTCAAGGACGAGACCGTACGCGCCGAGGCCGCGCGGGCGCTCATCCCCTGCCTACGAGGCGGTGAAGGAGCACCGCAAGCTCGTCTCTGCGCTCGACCTGGTTGCAGAAACGACGCAGGACCAGCTGGAGCGCGTGCTGGCGCTGCAGCAGGCGGCCCACGTCCACCTCCACCACCTGCGGCAGCCCGAGCTGGCCTTCGCCGCGCTGTCGCGCGCGCTGCGGCTGTCCCCCAGCGACCCCAACCTCCGCACCGCCGCCCGCCGCGCCGCCGAGGACGCCGACGCGATGGACGGGTTCGCCAACGTGCTCAAGGAGCTGGTGAGCCGCGATGACCTGGGCGCCGCCAAGGTGGCCCTCCACCGCGAGCTGGCCGACGTCCAGGAGAAGAAGCTCGACGACCGCCACGGGGCCATCACCCAGCTGGAGGCGGTGCTGGCGATGGAGCCGAAGAACGGCGACGCGCCCTTCGCGCGCTCCAGCGGCTGCTCCGGGCCACCGAGCACTGGCCCCGGCTGGTCCCCGCCCTCGACACCCTGGCCGGCGTGGTGGCCGACCCCGCCGAGCGCGTCGCCCTGTGGCGAGAGATGGCGCTGCTGCTGGAGGGAAGCTGGACGACAAGGAGCGGGCTGCGTCCGCCCGGCGGCGCATCTCCGAGGCCGACCCGCTGAACCGCGAGGCGGTCTCGGCGCTCGACCGGCTCTACGCCGCGATGGGCAAGTTCGAGAACCTGGCCTTCGCCCTGGAGCTCGCGGAGGGCCCAGGAGGGGCAAAGCCCCCAGGGCCGCGAGGCCACCTTCCGGCTGGCCCAGCTGCGGCGGGACCGGCTCCAGGACTTCAGTGGCTCGCTGCAGCTGCTGGCGCAGGTGCTGCGCCGAGGACCCCGGTCACACCGCGAGCCTCGAGCTCCTGGAGGGGCTGGGCCCGCTCCCACGCCCCCGACAGCCGCAGCGCGTCTGGACACGCTCGATCCTGTATTGGCCCGCTCGGGAGAGCACGCCCGGCGGGTCGCCATCCGCGCAGCACGGATGGCCGACGCGCTCACCGACGAGAAGATCCGCCTTGCCCAGGAGATCCGCTCCATCCAGGAGCGGGACATGGGCCAGCCCGACTCGCGCCTTCCTCTTCCGCCACCGCGGCCTTCGCCTCCAACGTCGACCGTCCCGGGGCGCGCACCGACCTCGGGCAGCTGGCCCGGATTACAGGAAGTTACGAGGAGCTGGCCCAGGTCTACGGAGAACGTGGCTGCCAGCGAGGCCAAGTCCGGCAGCCCCGACACCGTCGACTGGCTGCGGCGCGCCGCCGAGCTTCCGGGAGCACCTCGCCCAGAGTGACGAGGCGATCAAGGACTGGCGGGCGCTCCTCGCCGAGGCGCCCCCAGGACCGGCAAGCGCTCGATGCCCTGGGCAAGCTCTACGAGCAGACCAAGAACGCCAAGCAATTTGCCGAGGTGGTCCTCCGCAAGGCCCAGCTGGCCAGCGAGCCGGTGGAGCGGCGGGGACTGCTGATCAAGGCCGGCGAATCGCTGGAAGGCGGCGACTGACGACGCCCGGGCGATCGATGCCTACAAGGAGGTGCTGGCGTTGCGCAGCGACGTCGAGCGGCCTGGAAGCCCTCGACCGTCTCTACGCCCGGGCCCGCCGCTTCGAGGAACAGGCCGACGTCCTGGCCCAGCTCGCCGCCTCCACCACCGGAGGCTCCAGAAGGGGCACCTGCTCCGCCGCGCCCAGCTGCTGGAGCGGGAGAAGGAGCTGCCGGCCGCGGTGGAGGGCTATGCCCGTCTCTTGGCCGTCGCCCCCAACGACCCCAACGCGGTGGCCGGGCTGGAGCGACTCCTCGGGCTCCCGGCGGTCCGGCCCGATGCCGCGCGGCTGCTCGAACCGGTCTACCGGAGCCTGAACGACGTCCGGCACCTGGTGGACGTGCTGGAGCTGCGCCTCTCGGGGGCGCCACCCAACGACCGGGTCCCCTCCCTGGAGGAGATCGCCAACCTCCGCGAGGCGCTGGGGCAGCGCGACCTGGCCTTCGCCGCGCGGGTGCGCGCCTTCGGCGAGATGCCGGAGAGCGCCGGGCCCGCGAGCAGCTGGAGCGGCTCGCCGCCGAGACCGGTGCGTTCGAGGCTGGCCGCGGCCTACCGGGACCAGCTGGAGCGGGGCGTCACCAACGCCACCTCCACCGAGCTGTGGCGGCGGCTGGCGGTGCTGTGGGGCGGCGGCTGGAGCGGCTCGACCTCGCCGCCCGCGCCTACGAGGAGCTGGCCCGGCGCGAGCCAGGGCGATCCAGGTGCTCGAGGCCCCTGGCCCGCATCCATGGCCGCACCGGCGATGCCCGGGAGCTGGCCTCGGTGATGAAAGCGGATGGTGATGGCGGAGCAGTCGCCGCCCAGCGGATCGATCTGCTCTTCCGCCTCGGCACCCTGGCCGAGGAGACGCTGGCCGACAAGCAGCTCGCCGCCCAGTGCTACGGCGAGGTGCTGGCCCGAAGCGGGACGACGAGAACGCCATCAAGCTCCTCGGCAAGGTGCTCACCGAGAGCGAGCGCTGGCCGGAGCTGGCCTCGCTCATCGTCCGGGAGATCCAGCTCGCCGAGGCCGCCGGAGCGCCAGGAGGAGATGTTCGACCTGATGGTCCGGCTGGGGCGGCTCAGGCTGACCCGGCTCCGTGACCCGCGGGGAGGCTGGACATCTTCGAGGACGTGCTCCTCCGCAAGCAGGGCCATGCCGGGGCCAATCGGTGCTGGAGGAGATGGCCAGGAGCGACAGCCCGCTCCGGGGCGAGGCCGCCGAGGCGCTGGAGCCGATCTTCACCTCCGGAGGCGATCACCTCCGGCTGGTGCAGATGCTGGAGTCGCGCGCCTCCACTGAACCGGTGGCCGAGGCGGGCCTCGCTGCTCCTGCAAGGTGGCCAAGCTCTACGCCGGGCCGATGCAGAACCCCGGGCTGGCCATTCGTCTCCGCCAGCCGGGCCTCCGCGAGAAGCTCCCCGACGAGGAGGCCTCCCTCTCGCTGGCGGTCAATCTCGCCGAGCGCGCCGACGGAGGCGATGAGCTGAGCCGGCCTCCTGGAGGGGAGATCCTTCCCCGGACCTCCGAGGACAACGCCCGGGAGCCATCACTCCGCGCCCTGGCCAAGACGCAGGAGACGCTCCGGGCACGCACGCCAGAGGAAGGCATCGAGGCCTGGCGCCGGCTCCTCGAACTGGTCCCCTCCGGCCCCGAGGCCCACGGCGCGCTGGCCCGGCTGTACGCCAGGCCGCCGGGCGGGCTCCGGGACTGCTCGAGGTGTACCGCCGGCGGCTCTCGGTCTCCGAGGACCCGCGGTGCGCCGCCGCGCTTCCTCTACGAGACTCTCCGGGCTCAGGATGGACCGCTTCACGACACCGTGGGGGGCGATGTCCACGCGCTCCGCCGGCTGCTGGAGCTGAAGCCCGGCGACATAGGCGCTGGAGCGGCTGGATGGCTTCTGCGAGCAGCGAGCGCTGGCCGGAGCCTGGCGCGAGCGTCCTCACCCGGCGGCTGGCCCTCCCGGGCGGGGAACCTCGACCTCGACCTGCGCTTCCGCCTGGCGGTCGTCCGCGAGACGCGGCTCCTCGACAAGCTGGGAGCCCCTCGAGAAACTCTACGGGCAGATCCCTCGCCGCGCAACCGAAGCACGTCAGGGCACTTTCACGCCCAGCTGGAGGCGATCGACCCAGCGCGAGCCGCAGCAGAAGGCCGCAGTGGAGGTGCTGCTCACCGCCTGCCGGACCGCGGCCGATGCCCCGAAGCTCGCCGCGCTCCTCGCCCTCCCGCATCGGCGCCTCGCCCGAAGCCTTCGAGCGCAAAGCAGCTCCTGGTCGAGGCTGGCCGGGCTGCACGAGGCGGCGCGCGACGACCGGCGGCGGTCTTCACCGTGCTCCGCCGCGCGCTCTCCGAAGATCCCCAACGACGCCTCGCTCCGACTCCGGCTGGAGCGCACCGCCGATCCGGCCCGGGCGCACGCAGCAGCTGGCCCGCGCCCTGCGAGGAGGGCTACCCATCGCCGGGACCAAGGAGGCCGCGGCGGTGCTCCTCGAAGCTGGGCGAGAGGCTCTACGAAAAAGGGCGGCTCGCCGCATCCGGCCAAGGCCATCGACGTCAACTGGAGAAGGCCCGGGAGCAGGACCCGGCCCTGGCGCATGCCGCGCTCACCGGCCTGGCCCGGCTCTACGGACAGGCCGGCGCGCAGCGACCGGCTGGTGGGGTGCTCGACGAGACTGGAGGTGACCCCCGACGTCAACGGGCGGGTCAACGTATCCTCTTCCGCCTGGGGCAGGTCGCCCAGGACGAAGCTGGAGGACGAGGCCCGCGCCACCGACGCAGCTTCGAGCGTCTCCTGGCGCTGGACAAGACGCGCACTTGCCGGCGGCGCGTTGCTGGAGGCCATCTACGAGGAAGAACGGTCCGCCCAACCGCCTCTTTCGGGGTGCTGCGGATCCAGCGCGACCTCACCCCTCCGGGCAGGAGCCGGAGCAGCATCCTCTCCAAGATGGTGAGAGGTCTCCGCCGAGGGGGCTGGCGGCCGATCACGAGGCCTCCATCGAGACAGTACAGCGAAGCTGTTCCAGAAGAACCCCAAGTCCGACCAGGCCTTCAGCGCGCGCTGGAGCAGGCGCTGGAGAAGGCCGAGCGCTGGGAAGACCTGCGAGCACTGCTGGCGGGGAAGATTCCCCAGACCGCCGACCCGCGGATCAGGTCGCGCTCAGCGAGGAAGCTGGGGCGGATCCTCTACCGCAAGCTGGGCCGGGCCGAGGAGGCCTGGAGGTGGCGCGCCCTACGACAGGCGCTGGAGCGCGACGCCCGGAACCGGAGCGCGCTGGAGACGCTGCGGAAGGACATCCGACGAGCAGCTCCGGACGCCGGGAGGAGCTGGTGGCCGAATCCTCCGCCGGCTGGTCCCGCTCAAGGAGGGCACCGAGGGGTGGAAGGGCCTCCGGATGCGCCTGGCGGAGGTGCTGGGAGAGATGGGCCGGCGGGGAGGAGGCGCTCGACGCTGCCCGCCGCGCGCTGGAAGATCGAGCCGCACACCGTGGCCGACCCTGGACCGGGTGGGGGAAGCTCTTCCGGTTGCGCTGCGCGCCTTCGGCGACGCGGTGCGGGTGCTGGAGCTGAAGGCCGAGGTGTGGCAGCGACTGGAGGAAGAGGGAGGGGGGTGGTGTCCACCCTCTTCGAGATCGCCGAGGTGTGGATCTCCCGAGGCCAACAAGCCGGAGTCCGCGGCGCCAGATCCTCGAAGCGGGTCCTGGAGTTCGACCCCGCCAACCGCGACGCCTACGAGCGGGTGCTGAAGCTCTACGCGCCGATGCCGGCGACTGGCGGGCCTACGCCTCGGCCCTGGACCGCCTGCCCAGCCTGGTGACCGACGAGGACAAGGTCAAGGGTCTCCGGGAGCTGGGGCGGATCCGCGAGCAGAAGCTGGGCCAGAAGGACGGGGGCCTTCCTCGCCCTCTGCCGGGCGCTGCAGCTCGACCCCTCCGACGACTCACTGCGCGAGGGTGCGGAGCGGCTGGCGGAGGAGACCGGCTCCTTCCAGGAGCTGGCGGCGGTTTACGAGCAGGTGGCCGACGAAGCTCCCCGCGGTCCGCTGGCCGAGCGCCTCTATCTCGTCTGGCCCGGGTGCAGGACCGCAACCTCGACGATCCCGAAGAAGGCCGAGGCGGCGCTCCGGAAGATCCTCGAGTTCGACTAACGCCTCGGCCCTCGACGCCATGGCGGTGATGTTCGGCCGGCGGGGCCGCGACCGCGGCTCATCGTCGCTGGAGGCGAAGATGGAGGCCGCGCCCTCGCGGAGGAGCGCGCAAAGGCCATCCTCCGCGGTGGCCCGCATCACCGCGAGCGGCTGAACGACCCCGACGAGGCCGCCACCGCGCTGATGCGCGCTCGCTGGAGCTCGAGCCCGACGTGGAACCCTGGGCGACGCACGGAGCTCGACCCCCGCAATGGCTGGCGAGGCGCTCGACTCGCTGGAGCGCCTGTACACCAAGCTCGACCGTCCGGCGGACCTCCTGGCCATCTACGAGCGGCAGCTGGAGCTCTCCGAGGACTACCGGACGAAGGTGAAGATCCTCTTTTCACTCCGCGGCGATCTGGGAGGACCGCTACCCATGAACGGCCCAACGCCGACGCCTGCATCGAGGGCGTGCTGGCGCTCGACCCCACCAACCTCCAGGCCATCAAGTCCCTGGAGCGCCTCCGCCACGCGCTCAGTCGCGGTGGAGGATCGATCAGTGCTCGATCGCCACATCCAGCTCGCCACCGGGCCAGGCAGGCCGATCTCATTGTGGGAACCGGCGAGTTCTCCGCAGCCACCTCCACCAGACCGACAAGGCGGCCAACGCCTTCCAGATGGCGCTGGAGATCTTCCCCGGACACGCCGCGGCGCTGCGCGCTGGGGACGGTCTGAGGAAAGCAGCGGCAACTCGCCCTGGAGATGCTGCATCCAGGAGGCACAGGCCCTGGGACGGCACCCCCAAGCGGTGGAGGTGCTCCACCGGATGGGGAAGATCAACGAGGACATGCTGGGCGACGTGGCGTCGGCGAGCCTGCTACACCGAGGCGCTGCGGATCACCCCGACTACTCCCCTCCCTCAGGCGTTGCGCGGCATCCACGAGAGCGAGCAGAACTGGGAGGCCTTCGAGCAGACCCTGGTGGCCGAGGCTCAGGCCACCGACGAGGCGGGGGCCAAGGCCCGGGCCTGGCGATCGGCAAGTACCACAGCGAGCGCCGCGAGGACGCGCCAGGCCGCCACCCACTGGTACGAGGAGGCGGTGCGGCTCGACCCCGGCTGGCCGAGGCGGCGCTCCCGCTCTCCGACATCTCCTCGCCCGGAAGTGGGAGCAGGCGGAGCGGATGCTCGACGTCGTCATCCGCAGACCTCGCAAGACCCGGGTCAGCAGCGAGAAGGACGAGACTGCTGGAGAGAGGAGCTCTTGCCGCCAGGTGTACCGGATGGGCTACGTGCAGGAGGAAGCTCGGTCGTCGCGACCGGGCGCTGGCCTCCTACGAGTAGAGGCCTACCAGCTCGACGCCACCTACCTCCCGGCGCTGGAGGGCTACGGCAACCCTCCTGGTCCAGTCCGGCCGCCACGACCAGGCGCTCCGAAGGTCTTCCAGACCATCCTCATCCACCACCGCGCGAGGACCTGACCGTTACCTCGAGATCGTGGAGATCTACTGGCAGATCGGCGAGTCCGCATCGACGCTGGCTTGGCACGATCAACGGGCCCAGAACCACTTCGACAAGGCGCTGGCCATCGACCCCGGTCACGAGCTCCAGCCTCCGGGCCCTGGTGCAGCTCGCCGACGGGGCGGGGCGCGGTGGGACCCGGCGCGGCGGAGTACCGGCAGGCGCTGGTCGACGTCCTGGAGGGCGAGCCCAAGGCCGAGGTGGCCCTGGAGCTGGGGCAGCCGGGCCTGATAAGGAGCGGCTCAAGGACGCCCAGCTGGCGATCGACGCCTGCCGCCCAGGCGCTGCAGATCCGCCCCAACGCGCTGGAGGTGATGGACTCCCTCTACGTCCTCTACCGCGAGACCCGGCAGCCGGGAAAGCGGCCGGATGCTGGAGCGGATGCTGGCCCAGCTCGACGCAGGCGATCCTCAGCGGGCCAAGCGGCTGTGGTTCGCTGGAGAGAGCCCTCCGCGACGAGTCACGCGACGCCGACCGGGCGGTGGAGGCCTTCAACGCCGCGCGCTCGACCTCGACCCGCGCTTCATCGAGGCCTTCAGCGCCATCGAGGCGCTGCTCGGCGCGGCCAAGCAGTGGAAGCCGCTGGAAGAGAACTACGCCCGGATGATCCAGCGGCTGCCCAAGACCGACGAGACCGAGCGCGGCGCCGGATGGCGCTGTGGCGGACGCTTGGGCGACCTCTACCATCCAGATCCTCAAGCAGCCGGAGAGCGCGCTGATGGCCTACCAGGTGGCCGCCGCCGGGCTCCCCGGACGACGCCGGCGGTGCAGGAGACCTACGCCGAGCTCCTGCTCGCAGCGGCACGGGCAACGAGGACCAGGCGGTGGCGCTCTGCGCCGCGCGCCTCGCCCACACCCAGAACCCCGAAGAAGGTCGCCAGCCAGCTGGCCGAGCGGTCGCCGCCCGGCGGAAGGACTACGACGCGCGCCTGGCTTGCCGCCCAGGTGGTCTCGGGCCTGCTCGGCGACGCCGGGCCCGTCGGAGAAGGAGATCCTCACCAAGCTCGGACCCCTACGCGCAAGAAGCGCGAGACGCCGCGGCGCGACCGCTCAGCCGACCGGCTCTGGAGCGCCACACCTCATCCACCCGCGGGTGCCGCACGCCGCTCGCCGAGCTGATGGGCGTTGCTTCTTCCGAGGCGGCCGGCCAGCTCTCGGCGGCGCCACGCTTCGGCCCAGGTGCAGCTGGTGCCCAAGAAGCACCGCATCGACGTGTCGCACCGCGCAGGAGTACCAGATCCACCACTACCGGGCGGTGGCGCGGCTGCCTGGGGATGGAGGCGGTGGAGCTGTTCTCGCCCTTCCTCGTCGCCACCTGCGCGACAAGATGGCCAAGCGCTCGCACCGAGCCGGCGCTCGATCCGCTCCTGGGGGTGGAGATCGTCCACGGCCCAGCCGGTGTGCCTGAAGATCGGCGGAAAGTTCTTCGGCGATCCGCCAGGCCAGGACACCACGCCCAGCTGGGCGCACGCTGGCCCTGCTCCGGCCCGGAGCTCATCTTCGCCTCGCGCTTCGCTGCCGACCGGCTCACCGCGGTGTTCAGGGCCGCGGTGACCGCTCGCCGGCTACCAGATGCGGCTGGACCGCGCCGGGCCGGCCATCGAGGCCGAGCGGCAGGCGCTGGAGTCGGTGCTCACCGAGCCGCTTCGGACGCCGGCACTCGACCGCCTGGTCCCGGAGTGCTGCGTCGCGCCGATCGACGGACCCGGTCAGGGACTACCTCGAAGGGCAGAACTGACCGGGTCCGCTGTGCGCTGTTCACCGCGGGAGACGTAGAAGTGGTGAAGAAGCTGGTCAGGGTGAAACCGGCGCCTCAGCTTCCGCGTGCAGGGCGAAGGTGAATCCGTGAGCTGATGACGTTTGCCGTGTCGGAAGATCTCGTCGCGTCCTCCGATCGCTGTTGGTACCAACGTCCAGTCCCGGCGCGGAAAGGCCTGAGCCCTCGGCGTTCCTTGACCCCCGGGGGCCCTCGCTCGCTGGTAGGGCCCATCCCGACCGATGCGCTTCGTCTGCGACAGCTGCCGCGCCCAGTACATGATCAGCGACGACAAGGTCGGCGCGAACGGCGATAGGTGCGCTGCAAGAAGTGCAGCCACGTCATCATCGGTGCGCGCGCCAGGTGGACGAGGCCGAGCATCGCCGCGCTCGCGGCTCGAGGATGCGCCGGCGCCCACCCCCCGGCCGAGGCGCCCACAGCGGAGAACTCCATCTTCAGCGACGTTGACGACGAGGAGATCGGCGCAGCCTTCAGAGCGCGCTCGGCGAGCGGCCCGACAGGCCACCGCCCGAGCAGCCGATGGATGACACCCGGGTGATGGACACCGGCGACGGAGAGCCCGGCTGGCCGCGCTGGCCGAGGGCAACGTCGCCGGCGACGATGCCGCCACCGCCCTCCCACGAGTGGTACGTGGCCATCGACGAAGCAGACCGGCCCGCTGACGCCCCAGGCGATCAAGCGAGCACTGGGACCAGGGAGAGATTCGGCCCGACAGCCTGACGTGGCGCCAGGGGTTCGAGGACTGGATGCCGCTGAGCGAGGTGGCGGAGCTGGCGGCCTGGCTCGCCCGCGTCCGAGCCGCCCGGTCGTTCACCGGTGTCGGCAGCACCGGCCGTCGGCTGCGAGCTCGGTGGTCCCGGTGCCGGTGGAGTCGGCCTTCAGCGCCGGCGGGGTGATGCGCACGGTCCGCTCCGAGGTACCGACCCCGGTGCCCGAGGCGGGCGGATGGAAGCCCTCCGCCTCGGCGGCCTGCCAGCCTGGTGAAGGAGGAGATCGACGCGCTGAGCAAGCCGGACGGCGTCGCCTCCCGCGCCCCGAGCCCGTGCAGCGCCGAGCCGGAGCCTGCTCGAGATCCCGCCGGCGACCGGCGAGGTTCCCGCGGCGGTGGTCAACGGCCGACCGGCACGGCCCCGAGGCGCGGACGCCGGTGACGCGGTGAGCGGCCGGCGCTTCGCACCGCCGTCCTACAGCTACGCGACCCGGCCGCGGGACCGCGCGAACCGGCAAGGGACTCTTCATCGGCATCGGCGTCGCCGCGGTGGTGGTGCCTCGGCCTGGTCGGCGGGGTGCTCTTACCTCTCCAGAGGACGCAGAAGGTGCCGAGGTGGCTGTCCCGCCCCCGCGCCTCCCGGAGCCGGCGCAGCCGCGCCCCGGCGCCGCCGCCACCGGTGGCCCAGGCCACGCCGCAGCCTGCGCCGACCGCTCCGTCAACCTGCGTCAGGTGGCGTCCGCGCTCCGGTGGCGCGAGGTCATCGCCGGCCGTCGCTCCCGGGAGAGTCGACCCTGGCGGACCGGGAAGGGGCAGCCGACGACAAGCGGCGGCACCGGGTCGCACAGCTGGGCGGTGAGCGAGGCGCTCGGCCGCCGAGTCGGACCCGCGCTCCAGCGGTGGCAGCAGGAGCAAGGCCGACGACCTCTTCGACGAGGTCTTCGGCCAACGGGAGAAGAAGTCCTCCAGACGACCGGGAGCAAGGGCGAAGCGGACCGCCTACGTTCCGCCGGCGCCGGGCGCGTCGAACACCGAGGTGCCGGACCGGCTGCCGCCAAAGGGCGACATCATGTCGGTGGTGCTGGCCGACCAAGCCGTCCATCGTGCGCTGCGTGAACGAGCAGAAGGCGCGCGACCCGCAACCTCCACGGCACGCTGGTGATGCACTGGACCATCCAGACCTCGGGCAAGACCAGCGGCAGTCAACGCGGTGACCGACCAGTTCAAGTCGTCTACATGGCGACCTGCCTCAGCGGCCTGGTGAAGAGCTGGAGCTTCCCCAGGCTATCAAGTACCAGCCGGGCGAGCCGGTCGACTTCCCGTTCACGTTCTGAGCAGACCGAGCGACGTGAGGCCTCGCCCGCCGTTCCTCGGCGCAGCGCTTCGCGGCGCTCGCCCCGGGCTGGTCCCGCGTGGTCGAGCGGCCAGGCCCGTCGCTCGCGCCGCCGAGGCGATGCGCCACCGGGCGTTTCCCATCGCGGTGAAGGTGGGTCTTTCTGGACAGATTCCACATAAGATCCGGGGCTTGCGCCTGCGTCGGGTCTCGTAGGAAGGGCGACTCGCCCTGCGCGCCCCGGACTGGTAAGGGGCCGCCGCCCGCATGCGCCTCCCGCTCGAGCCCAAGCTCCCGACCTCCCCGTGCGCTCCGTGGCCGAGATGGGCCTCAAGGAGCTGGAGCGGGTGCGGCTCATCCTCCGTGGTAGGTCGATCATCGACTGGCGCCGGCTGCACTTCCGCGACCGCGACGAGGTGGACCGCTTCCTCCGCCTCTGCTGGCTCGACCTGACCACGCCGAGGACGAGGCCTGGGCCCGCACGGTGCTGGCCGAGGCGGTGGAGTACCTCCGCAAGACCTTCTCCTACCGGGTGGCGGATGCGGTGGCCCGTCCGGCGGAGATCGCACGACCTCTTCCTCCTCGCCTCGGGGGCGAAGGAGCCGCACCGGCTGCGTCGCATCGCCTGCATCGTCCTCAAGGTGCATGCACGTGGTGCAGCACATCGAGGGCGGGACCTGCTCTTCCGGCTGGCGGTGTCCGAGGCCGACATCTCGCGGATGGTGACCGCGCAAGGTGAACGGGGTGCTGGCCGAGGCGCAGGAGAAGGGCCTGCCGGTACTCGAGTTCAGCACCTCGGTGAAGAGCCGCGAGTCGCTCATCACCAAGCTGCTGGCCAAGAAGGAGAACGTCGCCGCGCAGGTCTACGACAAGACGCGCTTCCGGATCATCACCCGGACCCAGGCGGACATCCTCCCACGCTCTACTTCCTCACCCAGCGGCTCTTCCCCTTCAACTTCGTGGTGCCGGGGCAGACCGAGAACTCGCTCCTGCTCGTTCAAGTCGTTGCTGCGCGATTTCCGCACTTCCGGCGCTCGCCGAGGAGCTGCACCTCGACCCGGACTTCGAGGCCCGCGAGGGAGGCGGGCTGGCAACGAGTTCAGCGGGAGCAACTACCGGGTGCTCAACTTCGTGGTGGACGTGCCGCTGCGGCTCGACGAGTCGGCTGCCGCCGCCCGAGCTCGACCGCCGCGAGCGCAAGGGCGCATCGGGTTCACCCTGGTCGAGTTCCAGCTCATGGACGCCCGGACGGCGGGAGACCAACGAGCAGGGCGACAGCGCTCACGCCCGGTACAAGCACCGCTCAGAAGCTCCGGGTCGCTCCGCCGCCTCTCGCGCGGCCTGGTGGTCCCCGCGTCGAGCGACTCCGCCGGGCGAAGCCGAGTAGCGGCCGGAGGAACCCCCGTCCCGCCTGCACACCCGTGCCGAAAAGGTGTCAAACACCTCGTCGGGCCGAAGCCTCGTCTGGACCCCGTTGTGAGGGATCGTGACCGGAGCCCGCGAATCACCTCGGGCATGGAGGACGCACCGCCGGCCTGACGCACCGAGGCCAACTGCATGCGCAGCTTCACGTCGCGCAGCTCTCCGAGCCCGCGGCCGGATGCTGCGGCCGGGTCGCGACGGAGCCTACGGCCGGCGCGGACGCCGACCGGCGCTGACCTCGAGGCAGGAGATGGTGGTCGCAGCTCTGGGCGAGCGCTTCCCCGCTACCACCCGGGGCGCACGCTTCTCCACCTGGATGTACCGGGTCGCCCCTGAACGTCGCGATCTCGTTCGCCCCGGCGCCGCCGCGACGCTCAGCGCCGCTCGAGGACGCCGCGTCGACGGCCCTGCGCCGTCGAGCCGCGGGCTGGAGACGAGCGCGACGGATCGCCTCCGCACGGCTGGACGCCTTCGTCGCCGCCCTGGCCGCCGATGGAACCGGGCGCTGGTCCGCACTTCTACCTCGACGACCGGCGGCCAGCGGGAGATCGCCCGGAGTGCTGGGGATCAGCGAGACCAACACGTCTCCACCCGGCTCCACCGGGATCGAAGCAGCGGCTGGCGGGGGCGGATGATCGCACAGGAGCGAGGACGGACCGGATGAGCGAGCTCGACGCAGATGCGTGGCGGTCCTGGAGTCACAAGCGACAGGCCGCTGCCGTCCACGCCCGGCGCGCGGTGAACGGGCAGCTGCTCCAGGCCCGAGTGCGCACCCGGACGGCTGGGTCCGGCGCTGCGGCGCTGTGGCGGCGCCTCCGCGACCTACGAGCTGGTGGCCGGCATCGTCGCGCCGAGCTCTGGAACCGGTCCGCGTCACCGCGCGGCGCCTCGGCAGCGCGGCGCTGGTGATCGCTGCCTCGGGGTGCGAGATTGCTGCGCCGTGGCCGCCCTGCTGGCGGTGATCGATCGCTGCCCGGCAGCTGCTGTCGCTGCTGCGCGCCGGAGGTCGACTACTCCCGCCCGTGCCGGAGGCCGCATTGCGGTCAGCTGCCTGGAGCAGTTTACCAGGCGCTGCCTGAGGATCTCGCAGCACGCGCTGGACGCTGCTCCTCGCGCCGCTGCTCTGGACGCCGCTGTGCGCTGGTCGCGGTGGAGGCCATCCGCGGCGTTGACCGGGTCGAAACTGCGCGGCGGGCCGCCGGCGTGTGTGCGGTGGCAGGCCCGGCCGCGCGCTTCGGCCTGGCGCTGCGTCCCCCTCGGCCTCGGATGGCGCTCTCTGGGCCGCGCCGCCACGCGCTGCGGACAGCGCCGCTTCTGGCGAGCAGCTCCGGGACGACGTCTCGGCGGCCGGGCCCTCGCCCGCCGCGCGCCGATCCCTCCGAGGAGCTCGCGGCCTTCCAGCGCCCAGCTGAAACGCCGCCTGCACTCCCGTGCCCGAAAAGGTGTCAAAACACCTCGTCTGGGAAGGCGGCTGGGCGGCGGCGGGCTGACCGCGGCCAGCTACCTGCCGCTTCCGGTTCCTTCTTCCGGCGCCTGGCGCTCGTGCTTTGCGCTTGTCGCGGAGCGCGTCGCGGTCGACCGGCTTGGCCATCGGCGCGTCGGAGTAGCCCCATCAGTCGCGCCCGGGCCATCGCCGCCCTGGCCCATCGGCGCCGAGTAGCCCAGGGCGACCTGGGAATCTGCGCATCGGCATGCCCGCCCCCGGAGAGCGCCTGCTCCATCATCTTGCGCGTCCTTCCCGAAGACCTGAGCTCAGGTCCATGTTCTTCATCTGGGAGAGCTGGCCCGAGCTGCTTGAAGCCGGGGATGCGGCCGAGGAGCCCCGGGTTCTGGCCCACCGCCCCCATCACCTGCCTGCATCATCCTGTGCTTGCTCAATCAGCTCCTGGACGTCCTGCTTCTGCGCCCCGAGCCCCGGGCGATCCGCGCCATCCGCGAGTCGTCGATCAGCGTCGGCCGGAGGCGCTCCGCCTCGGTCATCAGGTCGTACGCGCCTCGATCTTCCCCAGCTCCTTCTCGTCGGGGTTCAGCTGCTCGGTCATCTCCCCGAAGATGGGGAACTTCTCGAGCAGGTCCTTCAGCGAGCAATACGTAACC
>ERZ1370068.9639-contig-8401_pt1 | contig 57465 bp, 94 predicted proteins | sample MGYA00561227_ERZ1370068 | MGnify/ENA primary metagenome ERZ1370068 (study PRJEB38410, sample SAMEA6850437) | metagenome | study: Metagenomic assessment of the ecological functions of the soil: analysis of the soil microbiota associated with the... | reverse complement strand
CTACGTATTGCTAAACGTCGAGGATGTTTTTGAACTGGACGAAGATCGACTGCGCCGTCTCAGGGCGAAGATAAGCGATCGAGCTCTCATCGGCAGCGGCCCCCATTTGGGTTTGAAACATGAGATTGAACGGGCGCGCTTCGGTCAGATCCTTTGCCACCACAATTTGGGCACTGCTCGGACGCCTTTTTCTCGACTAACTTGGTCGGCACGCAGGCGCGCCTTGCATGTTCGGCAATCGACCATCGGATCAGAGAATCCTTCAACATGTCCCGAAGCCTTCAGAACTGCGGGATGCGTCAGGATCGCACCGTCCATTCCGACCACGTCGTCACGCTCGTGCACCATCACGCGCCACCAATAATTCTTGACGTTGCGCTTTAGTTCGACGCCGAGCGGGCCGTAATCCCAGGCGCCGTTCAGGCCGCCATAAATTTCGCTCGATTGGAAAATGAAACCGCGCCGCTTACACAAGCTGACGATCTTCTCCATGCGTCTGCCGGCGCCGGATTCGCGTCATGATCCGCAGATGTGCGTGCAGACTGTTGCAGAGTCCGGCGGGAGCGCCTCATCGAGACAGAGTTCAACCTGCGGATAATGCTACTTGTGTCTCGACTTTGCACCTCGGTCTTCACCGAGTTAGCGATGAAGCATTGGTCGTGCGCCATGTGATTCATCTCCTCGATCTCTTCCGCGGTCGGCTGCTTATCGCCGGAGAACTTGAGCCGCGGCTTTAACGTCACGCGCGTGATCGCCAATTTGCCTTCGGCATTTTTTTCCATGTGGCCGACGGCTTCATCGACATATTCGTCGAGCACGAACTTCTTTTTGCAGGCCATGGCAAGGAACGTGAGCATGTGGCAGCTCGAGAGCGATGCCACAAATGCTTCCTCTGGATCGACAAGTTTCGGATTGCCCAGATAAGCGGGCGCAGCCGATGCCTGCATTTCGTGCCCGCCCTCAAATTTCCAGGTGTGATCGCGCGAATATTTCTGATACTCGAACGGCGTATCGCCGCGTTTCCAGGTGAGAGTGATTTTGTGTTCGGACATTCTTTTAAATAGAATGGGGCGGCTCGTGAGGCAAGCGCACCATGCTTGCGCCATCTTGTGCGCGCTCTTTATTTTGTCGGCCTCTGAAAATTCGCGCGATTAGCTCAGTGGTAGAGCGCTTGCTTCACACGCAAGAAGTCGCAGGTTCGAACCCTGCATCGCGCACCATCATGTTCATGGCTGCAGCGCGATAGAGTAATTGCCAAAACAAAATCACTTATGGCTCTTGTTCAGGAAGTTCTCGAAATCGTCAAGAAAGCGTAATCCCAACGAGCCTGAATTCATTCAGGCGGTAACCGAAGTGCTCGAGTCGATTCGACCGGTGGTTGAGCGCAACAAGAAGTATCGCGATGGCAAAATTCTCGAGCGCCTTGTCGAACCGGAACGCATGATTCAGTTCCGCGTCCCATGGATCGACGACAAAGGCCAGATCCAGGTGAACCGCGGTTTTCGCGTCCAGATGAACAGCGCCCTTGGACCTTACAAGGGCGGCTTGCGTTTTCATCCCACCGTCTCCGCCAGCATCATCAAGTTCCTCGCATTCGAACAGGTTTTTAAGAACTCGCTCACGGGACTGCCGATGGGCGGCGGCAAGGGCGGCGCGGACTTCGATCCGAAAGGGAAATCCGACACCGAGGTCATGCGCTTTTGCCAATCGTTTATGACCGAGCTGTTCCGCCACGTCGGTCCCCATACCGATGTGCCTGCCGGCGATATCGGCGTAGGCGGTCGCGAGATCGGATATCTCTTTGGCCAATACAAACGGCTCGCCAACGAATTCACCGGTGTGCTGACGGGCAAGGCGCTCAACTGGGGCGGTTCGCTCATGCGCCCGGAGGCGACCGGTTACGGCGCAGTTTATTTCGCGCAGGAAATGCTTAAGACACGCGACGAAACCATTGAGGGCAAAATTTGCACCGTTTCAGGAGCCGGGAACGCCGCGCAATTCACCGTGGAAAAATTAACCGAGTGCGGCGCGAAGCCGATCACCATGTCCGATTCCAGCGGCTTTATTTACGACAAGAACGGCATCACGGAAGAAAAACTGGCTTGGATCAAAAGCATCAAGAACGTGCGGCGCGGGCGCATCGGCGAGTACGCCAAAAATTTCGCGGCAAAATATGTGGCAGGCCAGCGGCCCTGGAGCATCAAATGCGATTGCGCGTTTCCGTGCGCCACGCAAAACGAGATCACCGGCGAAGACGCCAGGAAGCTGGTCGAGAACGGCTGCTATCTGGTTTCCGAAGCGGCCAACATGCCGAGCTGTCCCAGCGGGCTGTCGATCTGTTCCTCGAGAGAAAATCCTTTTCGGCCCCGGCAAAGCGGCAAATGCCGGTGGTGTGGCGACGTCCGGGTCTGGAGATGAGCCAAAACTCGATGCGCTTGCCGTGGCCGCGCGAAGAAGTCGATTCGCGTTTGCGTCACATCATGTCCACGATCCATCAAGAATGCGTGGGAAACCGCCGCCGAAGTACGGGCACCCGGGTAATCTCGTCGTTGGCGCGAACATCGCCGGTTTCGTCAAAGTTGCAGACGCCATGCTCGACCAAGGTGTCGTGTAACTCGTTTCGACGGCGATGCATCTTTTGTGACCGCGTGCTGTGTTCGCATAAAGGCTACAGGCGCGTGAAAGCTGCGTCGTAATCCGTATAATCAATTATATGAAAACGAATATTGTTGATCACGCGGAGGCGAAGGCAGTCTCCGCAGGAATGGCGAACCAAAACGAGACCGAAATGGCCGGTTCTCCTGCTCCTTCTCGTTTCTGTCGCGATTGGTGCAGGCGGATGCACCGATGATTATTGCGGTTGCCCGTATACGGCTGGTTACGGAGTCGGTATCACTGGCGGCGGCGGACCCTATTACGGACGGTTACGCGGGTGACCTATATGGCGTGGTTACGCGGCTCGGCTAGCCGTATCGGCACCGGCGTATGCGGCGTTACCCAGGCTCCGTCACGGTCGAGGTTGGCGATCGGCCGTATTACACGCATGGCCCTGGTTATTACGTCGGGCGGACCTATTACGTCTGGAGGCCGGGACATTGGGCAAACCGTCACGGTCAAAGAGTCTGGATCCGCGGGCACTACGTTGTGAGAGGATAATCAGAGCGCCGCCACGTGTCTTGCGATCGCAGCCGGTTCGCTCGGATTCGTTAAGCGATCGGACGAACCAGTCCCCAACGCGCGAAGCGGAAACGCAAGGCGGTTGCGAGACAACCCAGTCCGTAGCGCACGCTTCTGCGGAAATTGATCGATGAGGCTTCGGGCAAATACGCGCGCCGGACAGGTGACTTCCCCGATCGCGCAGCCCAGTGCGATGACTTGCGCGAGGACCTGGTTGTCAAAAACGAAGTCGTCGGAGTTCGTCTCCAGCGGCAGCCGTTCCAGCAATTGCGCGCGAAAAGGCGCGATAACCGGTGTGATACTCCGAAAGCTTCGCGCCGAGGAGAAGATTCTCCACGAACGTGAGGAACCGGTTTGAGACGTATTTCCACCACGGCATGCCGCCGCGCAGCGCGCCGCCGCCAAGAATGCGCGACGCAAGCACGCACGGATAAAGTCCGCTCGCTACCAGTGCCGCCATCGCCGGGATGAGCTGCGGGCGTACTGATAATCCGGATGAATCATGATGACGATGTCTGCCCCGGCGGCAAGCGCGAGGCGATAACAAGTCTTTTGATTCGCGCCGTAACCGCGATTTTCCGGATGCACCTCCACTTGCACGTGCGGTCCAGCGTGCGCGCGATTGCCACCGTTTCATCGTGACTGGCGTCGTCCACGACGATCACAAGATCGACAATGCCCGTGCGCCATTACTTCGTCGTAAGTCTGCCGTAACGTCGCGCGCCGCGTTATAGGCGGGCATCACCACAACAATTTTCTGGCCGTTTAGCATCGTCGTAGTCGAATATGCGTTCGGAGCGCCACCTTGCAACCTCGATGATCATTTTTCACGATCCGCGCTGCCTGGAATATTCCAGCCCCGGCCATCCGGAACGGCCAGATCGAATCGCACGCACCGTGCCGCTTGCTAAAAGATCGACATCCTGATTGGGAATGGCGCGAGCCAAGCGCTGCTGATGAAATCGACATTGTTGCGTGCGCATTCCGCTGAACACATCGAACGCGAATCAAAAGCGCGACCCGCGATTTCGACGCTGACACGCCGGCATATCCAAACATTTACGAATTCGCGGCGCGGTCTGCCGGCGCAGCGATTAATGCGGCGCAGCGCGGCGTTGCGCGGCGAACCGCGCTTTCAGCTTGATGCGGCCGCCCGGTCATCACGCCACGCGCGATCGCGCGATGGGTTTTTGTTATTTCAGCAACATCGCCATCGCTGCGCTTGATGCGCTTGAAAATGGCGCCGAACGCGTCGCGATTTGGGATTTTGACGCGCATCACGGCAACGGCACGGAAGCAATCGTCGCGCACAATCCGCGAATCAGATTTGCGTCGATTCATCAATTTCCAGCTTATCCCGGAACCGGCGCAAAATCTTTCGCGAACATCGACAATTATCCGGTCGCTCCGTACCTACGCGCGATGAACATGTCGACGTGTGCAGGAGCGCGCGCTTGACAAAGCTTGTTGCAATTCAAGCCGGATCTGCTTGCTCGTTTCGGCGGGATTTGATGCTTACGCGGGCGATCCGCTGGTGCAGATGACGCTCGAACAGGAGGATTTTGGCGAAGTTCGGCGAATGGCTGCGCAAGATCGATATTCCAACGCGCTGCAATTCTCGAAGGCGGATACAGCGACGAACTTGCCAGGAGTTGATTGACGCCTTTTTGACGAGCTGGTCAGAGCGAATAGATAGTCCAGCTTCGTAGACGGGCCGTAGCACAGCTTGGTAGTGCGCTGTGAATGGGGTTCAAGAGGTCGCGGGTTCAAATCCCGCCGGCCCCGATTTAAATACGCGGCGGCAAATCCAAATCTTATGTGGCTATGTCCATATTCTTCGAATAGTAAGATAGATCGCCGCGGCGACGGTTTTGTGGGTCAATCCTGGTATGTGACTAGTTTCGCTTCTTACGGGCAAGGACAGAACTAAGCTATAGATAATCACACACGTGCCGGGCTGACTAAACCATTCCAAGTGTTGAGTGCGACTCCTTTCCTTTGATTGCGATGGCGCGTCGAGTATCGACTTTAGTCTCCGCGCCTATGTTAAGCGCCGGAATCGTCGGATTGCCGAACGTTGGCAAGTCGACGCTTTTTAACGCGGTTACGCGACGCATAAGGCGCCGGCGGAAAATTATCCTTTTTGCACGATCGATCCGAATGTCGGGCGTCGTCACCGTGCCCGATCCGCGCCTGGCGAAATCTGCGCAGAGATTTCGCATTCGCAAAAAATCGTGCCGACGGCGATCGAAGTTCGTCGATATCGCTGGACTCGTCAAAGGCGCGAGCGCGGGCGAAGGCCTCGGCAATCAATTCCTCAGTCACATTCGCGAGGTGGACGCGATTGTGCAGGTCGTCCGCTGTTTCGAGAATAGCGACATTCATCACGTCAGCGGAACGATCGATCCGATTCGCGACATCGAGATAATCAACACCGAGCTTGTGCTGGCCGATTTGGCGTCGCTGCAGAAACGCAAGGATCGTTTGCAAAAGGAGGTGCGCGCCGGATCGAAAACCGCAAAAATCGAAAACGCGATCATCGAGAAGCTTTTGCCGCATCTCGATGCGGGAAAACCGGCCATCACCGCGAGATTGACTCCGAGGAAAAAGCAATCGCGCGCGGTTTTTTCTGCTTACATCGAAGCCAACGATCTTCGCGTGCAACGTGGCGGAGTCGGATCTCGCGGCGATTTCGCAGCCGGTCGCTGACCGCGGCACGATAGCGCGACCTCAGCGCCGGGATCAACGATCCCGGCTGCAACGGCAGTCGAACATGTCGCTGCGGTCCAGGATTACGCGCGGCATCATTTCGCAACGGAAGCGGTCGTCATCAGCGCGCAGATCGAAAGCGAACTTGTCGATCTTAGCGAAAATGAGGCGATGGAATATTTGCGCGGTCTGGGCGTGGAAGACAGCGGCGTGCACGCGCTCATTCGCGCCGTTTATCATTTGCTCGGCCTGCGCACGTTTCTCACCACTGGCGAAAAAGAAACGCGCGCCTGGACGATTCACGCCGGCGACAAAGCGCCAGCGGCCGCCGGAGCTATCCATTCCGATTTCGAGCGCGGCTTCATCGCGCGCGGAAACAATTCACTACGACGATCTCGTCGCGCTCGGTTCCTTCGCGAAAGCTCGCGAAGCGGGCAAGCTTCGGATGGAAGGAAAAGATTACGTCGTGCGCGATGGCGACGTGATTTTCTTCCGCTTCAACGTGTGATGCCAGAACAAGCTGTGAGCGGCCTTCGCTGCGATCGCCGGTCGACACGGCTCAGATCCGTGCCCGACTTACGCTATGTCGCGTAAGAATCCGGCCGCAGTTCTCGCAACTGACGATTTCTTTCCCAGCCTTTGCACGATGCGCGGTTTGCGTGGTCACCTTCATGTGGCAGCCGGTGCAAACTTCGTGTTCCAAGCGCGACGACTACGGCGTCGCCTTTGCTTTTGAAAAGACGTTCGAAACGGCTCAAGCAAATCTTCGTCGATTTTGCCGGCGATCTCGGCGCGTTCTCTCGTCAGTTCTTCCAGCCGCGACTGCAAAGCTTTTGATTTTGATTCGAGATCGCGCTGTCTGCCGCGCGACTGATTCCTTAACGGTTGCCGCTTTCTTTTCTTCGACGCCAAGATCGGCCTTTGATCTTGTCGGCCTGCACCATCAGTTCGAGCTCTTCGTCCTCGATCTTGCGAATTTCATTTTCGTAACGCTCGATCTCGTGTCCGATCGCCTGAAATTCATCGTTCTTGCGCGTTTGATACTGTTGGGTCTTGAGACGCGAGATGGTTTCGGTCCGCGTCCCGACGTCGAGCTCGAGCTTCTTGCGATCCATTTCGACCTGTCGCGCTTTTTGTTTGAGCGCTTCGACGCCCAGCCACACTCGCCGCCAATTGCGCTTCGAGATTCTTCCTTTGCAGCGGCAGAGTTTCTACTTCGGTCTGGATCTGCTTGATCTTTTGTTGTCGATCTTGAAGAACGAGCAGTTGTTCCAGTTCGGGATGCACGCGCGCTGAAGTTATTGATTCGGCAGAGCGCCGTCAATCGCGCGCGCCGGCAGCCGGGCTTGCAAGTTACTGAGGGACAGCTTGCTCCATCTCGTCAAATGCTTCTAGCACCTGTTCGGGACGCGCACGAACGGCGATGTTTTCGGTCAGATTCACCCAGCGAATCGTCCCGGTGGAGATCAATGAGAAACTCTGCCGGGCGCGCAATGTCCGTGCCTTTGGGTCCTGCGCCGCGATGCAACAGATCGTAACGCCGAATCGACTTCCGCCTTTGGATCCGACAGGAACGTGTAGGTGTAGCCGAGTTTTTGTCGTTGGCGCCGATTGATTTCCGGCATGTCAACACTAATCGCGACGACGCGAATCCCGCGCGATTCGAATTCCGGAAGCCTTTGCTGAAAACTCCGCAACTCGGAGTTGCATAACGGTCACCAGAAACCGCGATAAAAAATCAGCGCGACTGCTTTCGAGCTGCCGATGAGATCACCGAGAGACACGTCCTTGCCGTCTTGATCCGAGCAATGTGAACTCCGGTGCTTTTTGTCCGACCGCGGCGCTCCGGTCGAGGGCGGCACCTGCCGCAGCTCGTAGAAGAATACATAGGAAAAGAACCCGAACATCAATATGCCGAGCGCAGCCAAAATCGGTCCGAAGATTTTGCCGCGATAAACCTGCGGTTTGCCAAATGCGCGGAACAGACCCAGCACGAGCAAAATTCCGCCGGCAGCAAACAACAAGAAGATTCGCCCACGGAAAATCGCGGGTGATCGGGAATTGCGCGAAGAACGTGTAGCTGAGAAAACCAGCCTAGCGCGAAAGGAATCCGATCCAGAGCGACCAATTCCAGCTTCGTTTCATGTCGATCTTGCCGCCGCCATCCGCAGGATCCACCGATAAAGTACGATTGCGATAGCGGCGAAGGCAACGCCGCCGATGATGATCGCAGCGGTTTCAAAGCCTGGCCCGACGCAGCGCCAGCGGTGCAGCTACGCCGGAGAACACGACGATCGCGGAGATCACCACGCCGATCACGCTCTCGCCGACGATCAAACCCGACGCGAGCAGCACGCCAAGCTGCTTCGTCGCCTCCGGTCTCGCGCTGCGATCGGCTCGCTTGTCGAAGAACCAGCCAGCGATCGCGCCGACCACGATCATGAGAGTGCTCTGCGTCGGCAGATAAATTCCCAGACCCACGGCCAACGGCGGAACGCGCATATGTCGCGTCGTGCGCGCGAGGATCTCATCCAGCACAATAATGCAGACGCCGATAAATCCACCCGTCCGAATCAGACTCCAATCGATATCACCAGCGATCACGCCTTGCGCCAGCGACGAGATCAGGCCGGCCTGCGGCGCCGGCAGTGGATTCGGACGCAGCTCGGCGCCCGGTGCGCCCACGAAGCCGTAAGCATGATTCACCAGATCGAGCACCGGCGGAATCACGAACGCGCCCGCGACGACACCGATCACCAGCGCCACCTGCTGCTTCCATGGCGTCGCATCGACCAGACTGGCCGGTCTTGAGATCCTGCAGGTTATTGTTCGCGATCGCGGCAACGTTGAAGATCACCGCGGTGGTGAAAAGCGCGAACGCCATCAGCGCCTTGCCCGCATCCGGCGACACGTACGGTTTTACGCCGACCACGAGCAGCAACGCAGCGCCGATCACCACCAGAATGCCAATGCCAGACAGCGGGCTGTTGGAGGAACCGATCAGGCCCGCCATGTAACCGCAGACCGCCGAGACGAAGAAGCTCATCAACACGACGTAGGCGACGCCGCCGATGACGAGCGTTGGCAGATGCGCGCCGAGGCCGCTCGTGTTGGCGAAATAGCCGAGCAGCCAACCGATCGGCAGCATGCAGACCAATGTGACAAGACCGACGATGCCGATTGGAATGTCGCGCTCGGTGATCGGCAGCGTGTCGGCTTTGCCGGCTTTGCGCGCACGCGAGGCAGCCATCGCGCCGGCGAGGCCGCTCGCAACCGGCTTTACCAGTTTTAGCAGCGTCCAGATTGCAGAGACGCCGATCGCGCCGGCGCCGAGGAAACGGACTTTGTGACTCCAAGTGCTTTGCGCGAGCGCGGCCGGCGCCGTCGTGAGGTCGCCGGCGAGCGCCGAATAATGCGGCACGCCCCAGCCCCAGCCAATCAATGCGCCTGATGAGCATTGCAATACCAACTGAGAGACCAACCAAGTGCCCGATCGCCAGCAGCGCGAACGACAGCGCGAAATCATAACCGCTCACCGCGCCGCTTGCGGCCGATTCGGAAGGTCTGCGCGACATCGGACGGCGAATATTTGCGTAGCGACGATCACCGCAAACACCGCGGCAACGATCGATCCCCACAACACCGCGAGCAGACCGGCGCGGCCGTGTTCGATGTCGGAGGCGTGCTCCGAATCGCCGCTGCTGCCGACCTTCAGCACTTCGGCGCAGGCGACGCCTTCCGGGTACGGCAGGTCGGAATGTCGTCACCAACGCGCGGCGCAGCGGGATTGAATACATCACGCCCAGAATCCCGCCCAGCGCGCAGATCGCGAACGAGATCCAGAATGGAAAACCGGTCCACCAGCCGATCATGATCAAACCCGGCAGCACGAAGATAATCGACGACAGCGTGCCCGCTGCCGAGGCGACCGTCTGCACGATGTTGTTTTCCTGAACTGTCGCGTCCCGGAAAGCCGCGCAGGATCGCCATCGAAATCACCGCCGCTGGAATCGATGTCGAAAAAGTGAGACCGGCCTTGAGGCCGAAATACACATTCGCCGCGGTGAACACCAATGTGATCACGACGCCTATGATCAGGCCGCGGATGGTAAGTTCGGATGCGCTCTCGCGCACTCGTTGATTGCGTTCACGATGCGATTTCAATTCTAATTACGTGGCCCGGTCTCAGCCCGACCAACGCGAGCGGAGAATAGTGTGGAATGGCCGAAACGGGTCAAGAAGTGTAGTTGAATCTGGCACACGGATCACGCTGCGTCGGCACATTATCGGCGCCGCTCCGCACTTGCGCCCGGCTGACGCGCCGCGTGCAGGCCCAGATCAGAACATCTCCACTGGCGAGCGTTTGGCGCCTTCGACGCTGCGCTCTTTGGCGCGCTCTTCGCCCAAAGTCGCGACACGCAGGTCCCAAATCTCATTGTCGATCTTGCGAAAGGCGGCTTCCGAAGAATTCGTGAGGCGGCACGATCTTTTTCTTGAACCGCGCGACGCTTCGCGAGCGCTCGGTCGGTTTGATCTGGTGGTAACGTGCCGAGAATCCGATGCACGTTTTCGATCTCGGGAATGCGATGGCAGATCATGACAAGATCGTTTCCAGCTGCGATGGCCAGACGAATTGTCTCCTCGAGCCGATATCCGGTGAGGATCGCGCCCATGTCGAGATCGTCGGTCATGATGAGACCATCGAAACCGAGTTCGTTGCGCAACAAATCGGTAACCACCCGACGCGATAAAGTGGCGGGCGTCTTTTCCGGTTCGAAACAGGGATACCAGCCGTGACAGATCATCATGCTGTCCACGTCGTCGCACGAATTCGCGAAACACGGCCAACTCGTTTCGATCCAGTTCTTCGCGCGTGCGATCGATCCGCGGCAACTGGTAATGAGCGTCTGAAGTCGCGGCCGAATAACCGGGAAAATGTTTGCCGCAGCTCGCGATCCCCTGCTCTCTCATCGCTTCGTTGAATGCGCCAGCGTTTCGAACAACTTGCTCGACCGTTTTCCCATAACAGCGGCCGCGCAGTGAATTATCCGCGTCGTCATCGAACGAAATGTCGAGCACCGGACCAAGATCGAGATTGAAGCCGAAAAGCCGGAGCAATCGTCCGGTGATGTCGCCGTGCCGGCGGATAAGATCGACATCGTCCTTTATCGCGTAATTGCTGCGCGTTCGGCGGCTCGTTCCCGATTAAGCGCAATCGCGAGCACGCGGCCGCCTTCCTGGTCGATCGTGATAATCGGCTCGACCTCGCTCAGGTCTGCGCAAGTCATCTATCAGTTTGCGCAATTGCGGCGCGCTTTCGATGTTGCGACCGAACAAGAATGAAGCCACCCGGCTGCACTTCGCCGAAACAACTTCTGCCGCTCTTGACGTCGAGTTCTTGTCCGGGCACACCCGGTTAGGATCAATTGACCAAGCGAATCACTCTTCATACTTTCGGCAACTTAGATGTCGATATCTGCGCGGAGAAAACAAAAAACACGCTCGTCACGTTTTGTTGGTAATGAAAATCGGCATCTACGGCGGGACATTCGATCCGATTCATCACGGACATTTGATTCTCGCTCGCGAAGCGCGCGAGACGCTCGGGCTGGAAAAAGTAATCTTTGTTCCAGCGGCAGTTTCGCCGTTTAAAAAGTCACCGGCCGCGAGCGCAAAGATGCGATTGTTGATGTTGCAAGCTGCGATCGAAGGCGAAGATGGATTCGCTGTTGGACGATTGCGAACTACGGCGCCCGCCTCCTTCTTACACGATTGATACTGTCGAAGAAATCCGAAGGCGCGAAGCTGACGCAGAAATCTATTATCTCATCGGCGAAGACAACGTGTCCGCACTCGCGAAATGGCATCGCTTCGCCGAACTGGAAAAAATGGTCCGTTTTGTTGTTCTTGATCGCACGCGGGCGGGAACGAAACATGATTACCCGTCATGTGCATCGCAGGATCGACATCTCTGCCACGGAGATCAGAAAGAGAGTTGCCTCCGGCCAGTCGATTCGCTATTTCGCGCCGAGAGCAGTCGAAGAAATTATTCGCCGCCAAAAACTTTACCAGGAGCAAGCGAAATAACCGCGGAACAGTTAGCGAAAACCTGCGCGGAACTCGCCTCGAACAAAAAGGCGGAAGAGATTGTCGTCCTGGATTTGCGCGTCGATCTCGACGTTTCACCGATTTCTTCGTGATTTGCTCAGCTACGTCCGAGCCGCAACTCAAAGCGATCGCAAACGAAATTGAAACGCGCCTAAGAGAGGATCACGCGATTCGGCCAGTCGACAATTGACGGATTTCCAGCGCAGCCAATGGATCGTGCTCGATTACCTGCAAGTAGTCGTGCACGTGTTTCACCGAGACAAACGCTCCTTTTACAGCCTGGAGGATCTCTGGGGCGACGCGCCGCGGCTGGATTGGGAAGCGGCCGCTGACGCGCGCGTTGACGTCAATGCCGGCGCTTGTGCCAAGCGCCTTGTTCCTATCGGTTCGAGCGCTCGGACGTGGCGACCGCTGCTACATTATCTGGGCGATGCAGAAGGCGCGCTGGGCTCGCGCCGCTGGCCGAGGGTTTGACGTCCATCAGCTCGACGTCGAAAATCAAAGTCGAATTGGGAGAGATGTCGGGACCGACAGCGCGCTCGCCGTAGGCGAGATTCGGCGGAATGAATAACTGATATTTTGATCCCACTTTCATCAATTGGAGCGCTTCGGTCCATCCCTTTGATCACGCCATTGACCGGAAATGTCGCAGGTTCTCCGCGCTTGTATGAGCTATCGAACTCCGTGCCGTTGATGAGCGTTCCGCGATAATTAACCGTCACCGTGTCAGTCGCTTTTGGCTGGGCTCCTGTTCCTTCCTTGACGACCTTGTATTGCAGACCCGCTGGCCGTCGTTTTCACGCCTTCTTTCTTTTTGTTTTCCTCGAGAAACTTCGTCGCCTTCCGACGCGTTCTTGTCTGCCGCTGCCTTCTGTTTTTGTTCCATATCTTTTTCAAACGCCGCCATGGTCTCCTTGACCTGATCGGGTGTAAGCTGAGGTTTTCCCGCGATCGCGTCCTTTATGCCGGCGGCGAGCACGTCGGGATTGATCAGGTACGTTTTGTCTGCCGAGGTTAAACCCGATATTGAGGCCGATGCTGTAGCTGACCTTGTCCTTTTGATCTTTGAGCTGTGGCGATTTCTCTTGCCCGAACAGAGGCAACGCAAGCGAGAATGCGGCCAGAATAAGAATGAGACGTTTCATAAGATGGAATTTTCCACGCGGGTTTGCTTTAAATCGAGCGCCGCAGGAAGTGGGCACGCTAATGGATAAACGCTTACTCGTCAAGAAAACAGCAGCGGTCAGCAAGACTCCGAAGCTCGCTTTCTCGCTGCCCTTGTCTTCGCTCGCATGCCTTGCCGGTGGCCCGCAGACCGCTTGCACGCGATCACTCTCTCGCACGAGCGATGCCCTCAGGATCGGGAAAAAAATCTGGCAAAACGAATGCAATGGAACCGATCGCCGGCCTCACTTCGTGGAATGAAGGCGAAAACTTCGCTTCGCTCGGCATTGGCCATTTCATCTGGTATCCAAAGGGCCAGCGCGGACCGTTCGAAGAAAGTTTTCCAAAGCTCGTCAGCTTTATCGCGAGTCGCGGCGCGAAATTGCCAACGTTGCTTTTGGGAACCGGCGACACTCCATGTCCGTGGAATTCTCGCGCCGAATTTCTGCATGCCCAGCACACGCCGGAGATGAAACAATTGCGCCAATTTCTTGCCGATACCGTCGATCTTCAGGCGGAATTCCTCATTGCGCCGGCTACAGAACGCGCTTCCGAAAATGCTCGCGGAAGCGGCGCCTTCCGATCGTGCGAACGTGCAGCAACAATTCGAGCGCATGGCGAGACACGCCACAGGGCTGTTACGCACTCGCCGATTATGTGAACTTCAAAGGTGAAGGAGTCCTGCACACGGAGCGTTATCAAGGTCAAGGCTGGGGCTTGCTTCAAGTCCTTGAAGGCATGCATGGCACGTGCGTGGCGCGGCGGCGAGTCGATGAATTTTCCCGCTCGGCAAAAGCGGTTTTGATTCGACGCGTGCAAAACGCTCCCGCCCAGCGGCACGAATCACGATGGTTATCGGGTTGGCTTCAGCGCGTAAACAGCTACAGTCGCGGCTGAATCTATGCCGGCAACGTTCCTCAAGATAGTTTCTGTGCACTTGCTGGCTACGACGCTGAGCATATTCCGCCAGCGGTCAGATACGTCCCTGCGGCCGAGCCAGCCACAACCTTTGCGCAAAGCGTCCGAGCTCATTCAGCAAGCAAGAACCAGTCAAGATCAACCAATCATTACTCAAACAAGCTACGCCGGACAATCCGTGCACGTTGTGGTTTCTCTTCCGAAACAGCGCGCTTATCTCATGATCGGCGAGCAAATCGTGATCGACAGCCCAATCTCATCTGGCAAGCGCGGACACAGTTCGCCCACGGGCACATTTCTACGTGCATCGAGAAAGACCCGAACCATCACTCCAGTCTTTACGGCGACTTCGTGGACGGCTCCGGCCGTATCGTCCGCGCCGGCGTCAGTGCGCGAATCGATTCGGCTCCGAGCGGAACACATTTCGTAGGCGCACGCGATGAAATGGTTCATGCGGCTGACCGGAGACGGTGTGGGCATGCACGTCGGGATTTTGCCGGGATATCCGGCCTCGCACGGCTGCATTCGAATGCCGTCGGATGGAGCAAAGTTATTTTACGATCGACGTGAAGGTCGGCACGCCATGTCGACGTGGGTGATTACTGATTCGATCTCGATATTAATTTCTTGCGCAGAAGATCGAAGGCGGCTTGCGCGGCGAGCTCCTTGAAGGTTTCGCGGTCGCTTGGGAAGAAAGAACTTCTTCGCGATTGTCTCGATCCGACGACGCGAGCGCGACGTAAACAGTGCCGACCGGTTTTCCTGGTGATCCGCCGGTTGGCCCGGCTATTCCGGTTGTGGCAAGAGCATATGTCGATCGTGCGCGCATGCGCGCGCTTTCTGCCAGCGCACGCGCGACTGGCTCGCTCACTGCGCCGTGCGTCTCGATCAACTTTGGATCGACATCCGAGCGTGTCAATCTTCGCCTCGTTTGAATAGACAGACGTAGCCGGCGAGAAGAACCGCGGAAGCGCCTGGCACATTCGTGATTCGATTCGCAAGCAAACCGCCCGTGCACGACTCTGCCAGCGGCAAGCGTTTCTTTTCTTTTCGTCAGAAGTTTTACGATTACCTCTTCCAGAGCAGCTTCGTTCGTGGAGTAAATCGAGTCTCCAAGCGTAGTCCTGATGATTTTGTCAGCCGCGTTCGATGGCGCTGGATTCGCCGATGATTCGGACATCGACGTCTCCAGGGCGTGCGCAATAACCAAGCTCCACTCCGGAAATTGCTGAGAATCCTTCTCGCCGATCGCCTCTTCAACCAGCGATTCGCCGATTCCCGTAACATGGTAGATGCGGCACTCGAGCGAGCCTCGAAGGCGGAACAATCGAACGCAAGATCGGCATCACCGATCGCGCGAAACATTGGCTGAAGCTCACGCGGTGGTCCGGGCAGCAAGAAAGATGAGGCGAACGGATGTGTGGATTGATGATTGGCGCGCAGGTAAAGGCCGGGCGCCGCTGCCGTTTTCATTCGCTAACACCTTCGCGCCAGCCGGAACGTAAGCCTGACGCGCGACGCGCGACAGTCCAATTGGATGCCGCGCGCTGCGAAGTCTTTGCCAAGATGGCGGAGCATCACTTCGCGGATCGCGGATCAATTTCAGCCCGAGCAAATCCGCCGCCGACCTCGCGCGTGACATCGTCGGTGGTGGGGCCAAGTCCGCCAGTCACAAACAAGAATTTCGGCGCGCGAAAATAATTCCGCCAGGGTCTCTCGAATCGCCGTCACCATCGGGAACGGTCCGCCGCTCCTCGATGCGCAATCCAAGCGGAAAAATCTCGCGGGCGATGAAACGCAAGATGCGCATCCTGGACATCGCCGAGCAAAAGCTCCGTGCCGGTATTGAGACACGATCGACGCGCATACAGCGACGATAAGAACTCGCTACAACGTCAAAACCTGCTAGCAATCGCCCTGCCGCGGATGACGTTGAACGTCTTCGCCTTGAAGCCGCTCGGCCGGCCTAACGCTTGCGCAGTTACGCGGCGGTCTTTGTCCTGTTTCTTGCGAATCAGCGGCAGCTTTCTGCCTTCGACCACCGCGCGATTGATCGTGACTTCGGCGATGTCTTCGCGGCTCGGCACGTCGTACATGATGTCGAGCATGATCCGCTCGAGCATCGAACGCAACGCGCGCGCGCCTGTTCCTTTTGTGACCGCCTGCGCCGCCAGAGCACGCAACGCGTCTTTTGTCACCGATCAGACGCACGCCTTCCATTGAGAAGAGCTTCGTGTACTGCTTGACCATCGCGTTCTTTCGTCTCGGTCAAAATCGCGACCATCTCTTCCTCCGTCAGCGCGTCGAGACGAGCTCACCACCGGCAACCGACCGATGAATTCCGGAATCATTCCGAAAGCGAGCAAGTCTTCCGGTTCGACGTGGCGGATAGCTTGCTTTCGCAACGCTTCCTCGACTTCGAGCGTCGGGCTGCCGAAGCCCATCACCTTTTGGCCGATGCGTTTCTGGATGATTTTGTCGAGCCCGATAAAGGCGCCGCCGCAAATGAAGAGGATCTTCTCGGTGTTGACCTGAATGTATTCCTGATGCGGATGTTTGCGGCCGCCCTGCGGCGGAACGTTGCACGTGCTGCCTTCCAAAATCTTCAAAAGCGCCTGCTGCACGCCTTCGCCGGAGACATCGCGCGTGATGCTCACGTTATCGGTTTTGCGGCCGATCTTGTCGATCTCGTCGATGTAAACGATGCCGATCTCCGCGCGTTTCACATCGTAATCGGCATTCTGCAAGAGGCGCAGAATGATGTTTCTCGACGTCTTCGCCGACGTAACCGGCTTCCGTCAGCGTCGTCGCATCGGCGATGCAGAATGGCACATCGAGAATCCTGGCCAAGCGTCTTGGCCAGCAACGTCTTTCCCGGAACCGGTCGGACCGATCAGCAAGATGTTGCTCTTCTCAATTTCAACGTCGGCAAATGGATCGGGCTGAAATGCGGCGGACGCATCGGTCGGCGCGGATGTCTGCAGGACGCGCTTGTAAGTGGTTGTGCACGGCCACAGAAAGCGTCTTCTTGGCGATCGTCCTGGCCGATCACATATTGATCGAGCGAGCGCCGGATTTCTGCCGGTTTTGGGCACACGGATGTTAGAGGACTGACGCCGCGCATCCTCATTGAGCTCCTTGTCGAGGATGCTCTTGCAAACGTTGATGCAGCTATCGCAGATATAAACGCCAGGACCGGCGATTAACTTGCGCACCTCGGCATGGCTCTTGCCACAGAACGAGCACATCGTCAGGTTGGAAGCGCGGGCCATATTCGGTTTTCTAAAAGAGCTGTTATCCCCCGACTTTGCGCGGTAAAGCAGCTTCTGCGACTGCCACCGAGCGGTCCCCGACAGGCGGCGTCGCGCCGTCAAGCAGCTTCACTTCCTTGCGAGACTTAATCACTTCATCAACGAGACCATACGCTCTTTGCCTCTGCTGCGGACATATAATAGTCGCGGTCCGAATCGAGCCGGACCTGCTCCTCAGATTTACCGGTGTGCTGCGCGATGATTCTGATGAGGCGCTTTTTCAGCTTGAACATGTAATCCACCTGGCGCTCAACGTCGCTCGCCGCCCCCTGCGCGCCGCCGGAAACCTGATGGATCATGATGTCGGAATTCGGGAGCGCGAAGCGCTTGCCCTTCGTGCCGGCGCAAAGCAGAACCGCAGCCATGCTGGCGGCCATGCCGAGGCAATAGGTCGTCACATCGCACGTGAGAAACTGCATCGTGTCGTAAACGGCCAAGTCCTGCTGTGACCGAACCGCCGGGCGAATTGATGTAGATATTGATGTCCTTCTTCGAGTCCTCCATTTGCAGAAAGAGCAACTGCGCGATGACCAGGTTGGCGATGTGATCGTCCATCGGCGTTCCGATGAAAACGATCCGATCCTTGAGCAGCCGCGAGTAGATATCGTAGCTGCGCTCGCCCCGGCCAGTCTGCTCCACGACCATCGGAATCAGCACCGATTGCGACAGATTTTCGTTCGATACGCTCATGATTTTTCTTCTACAACAGCGGGTTCTTGCGCTCCCTCGACGCTAACATTCGCCTTTAGGAAATCAAGAGTCTTGCCCAGCAGAAGCTGTTCTGCCAATGTCATTCAAGTCCATCGTGTTTCTGCAGCTCCTTGCGCATTTTATCCAGCGGAAATGTCGTAGCGCGCGGCCTCTCGCGCGGATGCGCGCATCGATCTCTTCACGAGAAGTTTCCTGATCTTTTCGCGCTCGGCGATGCGGCTGCAGAATAAAATTGGTTTTCAATCGGTGCGCGGCAAGAGCCGCCGGCACCTTCGATCTAGTTCTCTTCTCTTTTGCCTTCAGCATGTCGTCAGGAACACCGCGCTCGCGATTCCGATGCACCAGTTCGTTCAAGGCGCGCCGCGTTTCACTTTTGCAAGAGCGGAGGTGGCAAATCAAAGGCGGTATGTTCATGGAAATATTTGACGATCTGCGATTCCTTCGCCCGCTCGACCTCGTGCTCTTTTTCGTGCTCGAGATCGTGTTCGATCATCTGGCGAAGCATCGGCAAGCTGTTTTCCAGGCACAAGCCTGGCTGCCAAGCGCATCATCGATCGATAGGAAGCACCTTCTCTTTGATTTCGTGCAAAGTCACGGCGTAATCCGCCATCTTTCCCGCAACTCTCGGCCACGGGAAACTCCGCCGGAAACTGAACCTGATCGCTACGCGTCTCGCCTCGTTTCATGCCGATCAATCTGCTCGCAAAACTGCGGCAGAAAATTCTCAGGTGCGAGATGAAGCCAGAACTTTTGCCGCCGTGCACGATTCTTGCTCGCGTTCGGCGCAATTTCTCGAACTGGTCGCCCTTCAATCAGCGCCTTCAAAATCAATCACCGCAAAATCTCCCATTTGCAGCCCGCGTTCCGGAACATCGACAAAATCAGCCGATTGCTCGCGTAAACGTTCCAGCGCCAGATCGACATCTTCCTCTGCGACCTTTGTCGACAGGCAATTGCACCGGAATATTCTTGTATTCCGGCAGCTCAAACTCGGGCGCCGTCACCACCGTCGCGCGAAACCGCATCGATTTATCTTCCCCGAATTGAACGTCCTCCAGGTTCGTCAATGAAACCACTCGCAATTGTTTCTTCTCAATTGCGTCGTAATAACTTTTCGAGACGAGCTTCTTCGTCAGTTCATCATGTATTTCCTTGCGAAACCTTTTTTCGATTACCGAACGCGGCGCCTTACCGGGCCGATACCCGGGAATCTTGGCAAACCGGGCAAAACTGTTGGCGATCGCATCCCATTCCTTTGAAACCTCCTCGGGCGGCAATTCGATGCGCAGCGTGGAGACAGAACCTGGTTGCGCTTCAACTTCGATTTTCATGAAGAATCGTGCTGTAGCGGCGCTCTATCAGCGTCGCATTTAATTCTTGGCCGACGGTCGCAGACCGCCGCCCCATACGCGTTCCCCTCGGACATAAACCGAATCCGCTTGGGAGAATCCGAACCAGTACGCCAGTTCGCGATAATCTTCGCAATCGAAGATCGAGAAATTGGCGAGCTTTGCCCGGCTCAAGCGAACCGATCATGTCGCCGCGGCCAAGAGTGTAAGCGGCGTTAATTGTCGATGCAGTTGATCGCTTCCGCCGGCGACATTTTCATCTGCGTACAAGCCAAGCGAGAGCATCATCGGCATGGACGGACTTGGTGATGACCCAGGATTAAAATCCGTCGCAATGACAACCGCGAGTCCTGTTTCGATCATTTCACGCGCACGGGGATAACATGTCGATCCAAGCGCATACACCGACCCTGGCAGCAAGACCGGTTGAACATTCGCAGATTTCATCGCTCCTATCCCCTGCCCGTCTGTCTTTTCCAAATGATCTGCCGTTGTTGCTTTCAATTCCCCAGCCAATTTCGCGCCTCCGGAATTGCTGAGTTGATCGGCATGAATCCGCAGCTTGAGTCCCAGCTTTTTCGCTGCGCTCAAAATCTTCCTAGATTGCTCGACGTCGAAATAACCGTGCTCGCAAAATACGTCACAGAATTCCGCCAGCTTTTCCGATACAACCCGCGGTAGCATTTCCTCGATCGCACGATCGACATATTCATCGACGTGCATCTCCGCGCGGAGCCGCGTGTGCCCCGAGAAATGTCGGGACAACTTCGAGGGCGTCTGCTCATTCAGCTGCCGAATCACGCGCAAAATCTTTAGCTCATCGTCAACCGTTAGCCCGTAGCCAGATTTCGCTTCGACCGTTGTCGTGCCGCATCTTAAAAACCAATTGGCATGCTTTTTGGCCTGCTCGAAAAGATCGCTCTCGCTTGCTGCGCGTGTCTTCTTCACGGTTGACCAAATCCCGCCGCCAGCGGCCGCGATCTGTTCGTAAGTCTCGCCTGCGCGATCTCCGTTCGAAATCATCAAGACGATTTCCCGCGAAGACCGGATGCGTATGTGCATCAATAAATCCCGGCAAAATTACTCGACCACCGGCATCGATGATTCACTGGAGCCTCGGCGCTTTTCTCGCGATCTCTTCGCTTGAGCCGATGGCCGCGATCACTCCATCACGAGATCAGAATTCCGCCATCGCGAATGATCGCGAGATTCGGACATCTCGCTGCCGACGCGCGGCCTGTTCGGACCTGCCAGTGTGACAAGCTGCGAAGCGTGAAGAACAGCAACAGAGTTCAAGATCAACTCATTTTGCTTTCAACAATCTGAATAATTACTTTGAACTCGGATTCGGATTCGGCGCTGATCTGCTTAACTTTTTCCAGAAGGGCTGATTTTAGCTTGTCATCTTTCAGCCCGGCCAGGTTAATTCTGACGTTCATCGCTGCTCCGTCAACACAAGCGCGCATCGCGAGAAGGCCGACCCCGACATCTGAAATCGAAGCGGGATTGCCCTTTTTAGCCATTTCCGTGAGAATTTCGTAGGATTTGAAGGCTGTTTCCATTACCCGCAGCGGAATCTCTGCCGCATACTTGTTCGCCGCTTGCATTGCCGCGGAGCGTGCTGTTTTCTTCCGCTGAATCCTTAGGCAAGGCGAACGCGTCCATCACCTTGTTGAAAGCAGCCGTGTCTTCATCGACCAGAACCAGCAATTCATCTTTCAGTTGTTGCGCCTTAACTGCCCAATCGCTGAAATAGTGAAGTTTATCATCCCAGCCGCGTTTCCCAGCCGAGAGATTGGCTACCATTCCGCCAAGTGAAACGCCCAATGCGCACCCATTAAACGCGGCTACCGAACCACCTCCCGGCGCCGGAGAATCGCTTAGCGTTTCATTGCAGAACTGGCGCAAGTCCATTTTCACGAGTGGTGATTTTGTTGAGGCGGCGGATTCCATTTTGAATTCAATCACCTTTTCTTTCGGATCGAAAGGTTTCAGCTCGCTCAGACCCATCGAGCGGACGGCAATATCGATCAGTTCTTCTTCGAAGCGCCTTCCGACCATTTCTGTTTGCGGAGAAAATATCTTCCGGCATCTACCAAACATTTCTTTGGAACCATGCCTACGATCTCCGATCCGGTGGCCCGTAGACCTCGTTTGCTTGCAGCTTCGGCGCAGGCGTCAAACGCAACATGCAAGGGCGTCTCTTCAATATTCGTTAGGTTCATCGAGACTTGGGCGATTCCATATTCCTCCACATACCACCCGATCGCCTTCACATGCTTCAACATGCCGGGAATGCGAACGGGTTCGCCGTTTGCATCGAGCACAGGTTTCCCGGAAGGCGTGCCATCTTCCGGTCTTGATCCGGCCGTTCTCTCTCACATCGAAAGCCACGGCATTCGCCCTTCGCACCGCTTTTGTATTCAGGTTCACATTATAGGCGACCAAAAAGTCCCGTACTCCAATCGCGGTTGCGCCCGATCTTTCATTGAAGACGGAAGGCCCGAAATCCGGTTTCCATGCTGGGTCCCTTATTTTCTCAACGAAACCCTCGTACTCTCCCGCACGAATAACTGAGAGATTCGAGCGCGATTTATCATTCGCCGCCTTTTCGTAGAGATAGGCCGGAATATTCAATTCATCGCCGACGCGTGTTCCCAGCTGCTTCGCGCAGGCGATTGCTTCGTCCCAGCTCACGTTGCTCACCGGTATGAACGGGACAAACATCGGTCGCGCCCATACGCGGATGCGCGCCTTTGTGTTTCCGCATGTCGATGAGCTCCACTGCTTTTTGGATCGCCGCGAAAAGCGGCTTCGACCGCGGCTTCGGGACTGCCGACAAACGTGACTACCGTGCGGTTGGTGCTCGCGCCAGGATCTACATCGAGCAGAGAAACGCCTTCTACCGATTTAATCGCGTCGGTAATCTGCCGAATGACATTCGAGATCGCGCCCCTCCGAAAAATTCGGCACGCATTCGATGAGCTTTTGCATGATTCAATCCCGCGCTTGAGGGTCATCGGGATGCCGATCTTATGCTCGGCGGCAAATTCGATCGCACGCGAATAACCGGCGTCGGCGTGACGAAGGACACCCATTCCCGGATCGCTAGTGAGCACGCGCTCGAGGCGGCGCTTCGAATTTTCGCTGCCATCGGCAACAGCGACCATACCGGCGTGTTGCGAAAAACCGATGCCAACGCCGCCGCCGTTGTGGATCGAAACCCAGGATGCGCCAGCGGCGGTGTTGATCAGCGCGTTGAGCAACGCCCAATCGGCGATCGCGTCGCTGCCATCGAGCATTCCTTCCGTTTCGCGATTGGGCGATGCGACCGAGCCGGCATCGAGATGATCGCGTCCAATCACAATCGGCGCTTTGATTTCGCCGCGCTTCACCAGCTCGTTTATCGCCACGCCGAATTCGGCGCGATCGCCGTAACCGAGCCAGCAAATGCGCGCGGGCAATCCTGAAATTGAATTCGTTCCTTCGCGAGCTTCATCCAGCGCGCCAGCGTTTGATTTTGAGGAAACAATTCGAGCGCCAGCCGATCGGTGCGCAGCGATGTCTTCCGGATTGCCGCTCAATGCAACCCAGCGAAATGGTCCGCGACCTTCACAAAACAAGCGGACGAATGTATTCGGGCACAAACCCGGGAATATCGAACGCGTTCTCGACGCCGGCCTTTTTCGCCTGAGCGCGAATGTTGTTTCCGTAATCGAAAGTTACGGCGCCCTTTTTTTGCAACGCGAGCATAGCTTCGACATGCACCGCCATCGAATGCATCGCGCTGTCGATGTATTCGTCAGGATTTTTGCGCGCAAAGCGAGCGCGTCTTCGAGCGACATCCCGTGCGGCACATAGCCGTTCAGCGCGTCGTGCGCGCTGGTTTGATCGGTGAGAACATCCGGAACGATGCCGCGCTTTACGATTTCCGGCAGAACATCGGCGCAATTGCCAACCAGACCGATTGAAATCGATTGTCGATCTCTTGCGCGCATCATCGATCATCTTGCAGCGCTTCATCGAGCGAGCACGCGATCTTGTCGCAATAACCGCTCTTCAATCGTTTCTCGATTCGCGCCGGATCGACTTCGACGCCGAGAAAAGCGCGCCGTTCATGGTGGCGGCGAGCGGTTGCGCGCCGCCCATGCCGCCAAGGCCGCCGGTGAGAACAAATTTTCCTTCGAGCGATCCGCCGAAATGTTTGCGGCCTGCCGCGGCGAACGTCTCGAACGTTCCTTGCACGATTCCCTGGCTGCCGATGTAAATCCAGGAACCGGCGGTCATTTGGCCGTACATGGTGAGGCCCATGCGCTCGAGGCGATTGAACTCGGGGTAATTGTTCCATTGACCAACGAGATTTGAATTCGCGATCAGAACGCGCGGCGCTTCGTCGTGTGTCCGGAATTTGCCGACCGGTTTTCCCGATTGCACGAGCAGCGTCTCGTCATTTTCAAGCTCGCGCAGAGACCGCACGATCGCGTCGAACGCTTCCCAGCTTCTCGCGGCGCGGCCCGTTCCGCCATAAACGACAAGCCGGTCAGGATCTTCGGCGACGTCGGATCGAGATTGTTCATGAGCATCCGCATGGCCGCTTCCTGATGCCAGCCTTTGCAGGTTCGCTTATTGCCGCGCGGGCGGGTGGACGATTCGCTTTCCGCTCATAATGGTGCGTAACCGCTATCGAAATCGCCCCGGCGAAGTGCTTCAGCCACCCGCGCGATGTCGCCGGAGAGCGAACGATCCTGTGTCAACGGTGGCGCGATTTTTCTGACAGTGGCGAAAGCGCGTTCCACGCCAACACCCGCTTTCAATGGATGCCGATGTTCCAAAGCTTCGGCGCCGGCGAGCAATTCGATCGCCACCAAATTTTCTGCAAGATCGACAATCGTGCGGAGTTTCAGCGCGCCGGTCATTCCCATCGCAACGTGGTCTTCCTTTCCACCTGACGTGGGAACATTGTCGACGCTGGATGGATGCGCGAGGACTCTTGCTTCGTTGAGCAGAGCGGCCGCAGCTACGTGCGCAATCATGAAGCCGGATTCCATGCCGGGACGCCGGGCAAGGAACGCGGGCAAACCTTCGTTCATATCGGGATTGATTAGCCGCTCAATCCGGCGCTCGCTGATGCTCATCAAATCCGTCAGCGCGATAGCAGCATAATCAAATGTGAGCGCAAGCGGTGCGCCGTGAAAATTGCCGCCGGAAATTACATCGCCATTTTCAGAGAAAACCAGTGGGTTATCAGTAGCCGAACCCGACTCGATTAGCAGAACGTTCTCGCAATGCGAGAGCGCGTCACGAATCGCGCCATGCACCTGCGGCATGCAACGCAAGCTGTACGCGTCCTGAATGCGCGGGTCGTCCTTGAGATGCGATCGTCGAATGTCGCTTCCTTCCAAAATCGACATGAGATGTTTAGCTACCGCTCTCTGGCCGGGATGGGGCCGGGCGTCTTGCAAGCGCGGATCGAAAGCGGCAGGAGTGCCTTTGAGCGCCTCGAGGCTCGTTGCGCCGGCAACATCAGCAACACGAATGAGCCGCTTGGCACGGAGAAGCGCGAGCCCGCCCACAGCGTGCATCGCCTGTGTGCCGTTGAGCAGTGCCAGCCCTCTTTTGCCTGCAATTCCATCGGGTTTTAGTCCGCGCGACGGAGCGCTTCGCGGCTTTCCATTCGTTCACCTTGGAAAAATGCCTCGCCTTCGCCAATCAAGCTCAACGCGAGGTGCGCGAGCGAGGCGAGATCGCCGCTGGCGCCGACCGAACCCTTTTCTGGAATCACCGGGCAGACACGGCGGTTTAACAGTTCACAAAGCATCTCGATAATTTCGAGGCGGATTCCGCTGAAACCGAGGGCAAGCACATTCGCGCGTAGCAACATCATTGCGCGCGCTTCCGGCTCCGAAAGGGATTGCCAATTCCGCAAGCGTGACTCCGAACAAGATTGAGCTGGAGCTCAGCCAAAGCATCGTGCGGGATGCGAACGTCGGACAGTTTGCCAAAACCCGTGCTGACGCCGTAAACGATGTCGTCGCGCGCAACGATATCTTCGACGACTCTACGCGAAGCAATGACACCGGGGCGTGCGGACGAGGAGACCTTCACGGGCGCATCTCCGAGCGCTACCGTGGCGATCTCGGCAAGCGTCAACGTTTGGCCGTGCAATTCCATCCGCAGATTTTAATTAGAACTCAACAAAATATGAAGTAGGCTAAGGCCGTTACCATCGAAAGAAGAAAAAGGCCAGGTCGAACACGACCTGGCCTTTTTGGCAAAACCATTTGCAGACAAAGACCTCGGACGCCGGATTTATTTTCCCATCGGAGCCGGAGCCATAACCACTGCCTCCTTGTGTTGAGCACAAGCACCTAGTCCCAAAGCAGTAACTATTACGGCCACAATCATGATCGCTTTTAAAAATTTCATTCTTCTTCGCCTCCTTTCCAAGCAGGTTGCTGAAATCTTCTAGGCGGTGAAGTTGGCGGACGCAACGCTTTTTCTCTGTTTTTCGGAATATTTGCGCTGTGGAATTACTCTTCGATCAATACGTGGACACCCTCATCAACTAGGTCAAACAACTCGACGACGTCAGCATTGCGCATTCGCATATAAGCGTGGCTCGCCGGGCTGCCGATGTTGCCCTCACGTCTTGTCCCGTGGATGGAGATGAAAACGGTCGCGCCTATTGGCGTTGTGCTTGTCTAAACCGTCGAGCTATAAAATTCGCGACATAACCAAATCCTCGCTCGGAGGAAGCGGATCGGCAGACAATAAACTCAGCCGCCGGCTCTATTTGGCGTAACCGGTCGTGCCAGCAGTGGTGGTCACCGCCTCCTTGTGTTGAGCACAAGCCCCCAGACCCAAAGCCGTGACCAGTAAGGCCACAATCATGATCATTTTCATAAATTTCACTCTATCTCGCCTCCTTTCCGAGCAGGTTGCTGTCATGTTCTAGGCGGGGAAGTTCGCGGGCGCAACGCTTTTTCTCCATTTTTCGCGTCTCTGAACTGCGAACGTTATTCCTCTATTATTACGTGTGTCCCCTCATCGACGAGCTTAAATAACTCTGCAACATCAGCGTTTCGCATCCGCACACAGCCGTGGCTGTCTGGGAGGCCGATTTTGTCCTCATGTTTTGTCCCGTGGATATAGATGAAACGATCGCGGGTATTGGCGTTTTCCTCGTCTAAACCATCGAGCCATAAAATTCGCGACATAACCAAATCCTCGGTCGGAGGAAGCGGATCGCCTGGCTGGAGCGGTATCGCGATTTCGAAAAACAGTGTCGCTGCGGCATCTCAGCGCCGATCTTTTCTCCTACGCGGAACCGTCCGGTTGGCGTTTTCATGCTTCCTTCCTCAGCCCCGATTCCAAATCGCGAAGTAGAGACGGGATAGGTGCCGAATCGGCGTCTCACCTTCCTTCAACGTGAGCCGCTGATCGCGAATCGAGATATGGATGTTTGTCCGCGAAGTTTGCATCAAATCAGGCCGGCGATAGAATCCGGCTGCTGATGAAAGGTTATCACATCGCCGATCGTCGGCGCGACTGGCGCGGTCGGTGTCGGAACTCTTGCGCGTGCTCGAGCGGCGAAGTTTTCCGGTGGCGAGCTCTGCGCGCGATTGGTTCGGCGCGATCAGCCGGAAAATCCGTTCGATTTCGCGATGATTCAATCCCGGTGGAAGAACTCGACTGACCGCTCATTCGATAAAATCGACATCGCCTTTTTCAGCGCCGGCGGAGAGATATCGCGAAAATGTGTTCCGGTTGCCTGCCAGGCGGACGCGATCGCGATCGACAACTCGTCGGTTTTCCGGATGGAGCCTCACGTGCCGCTGGTTGATTCCCGAGATTAACGCGGAAGATGTGCGGGCACATCGCGGCCTCATCGCGAATCCAAATTGCACGACGGCGATTGCACTGATGGCGATCTATCCGCTGCACCGCGTCTTTGGCGTGCGTCGTGTTTTCGCCGCCAGTTATCAAGCCGTCTCCGGCAGCGGTGCGCGCGCGATCGAGTGAATTGAGAGCAACAGGTCGAAGACGCATCGCGAAGATCGACGAGCTGAGATCGCAGAACTTTATCCGCATCCGATCGCGTTCAATCGTTCTGCCGCATGTCGATTCATTTCTCGAGAATGGTTACACGAAAGAGGAGATGAAGTATGCAGAACGAAGGCCGCAAGATCATGCATTTGCCGGAATTTCGGGCCTCCGTGACCTGTGTGCGCGTGCCGGTTTACCGCGCCCACTCAGTCGCGGTCAGCGCGGAATTTGAGCGACCCGTCTCAGTCGAACAAGCGCGCGAGGTTTTGGCGAAAGCGCCGGGACTCGGAGCTTAGTCGATGAACCGCAGAGCAATCGTTATCCGATGCCGTTAACGTTGCCGGAAAGGACAATTGCCAGGTAGGTCGTGTGCGCGTGGACTGCGCTTTTGAAAACGGGCTTTCGTTTTGGGTATCGGGCGATCAACTGCTCAAAGGCGCAGCGCTAAATGCGGTGCAGATCGCAGAATTGCTTTAAACTCCTGTAGTGGCGGGCGCCTGTCGCCCGCGGTCCGAAGCTAACCAGCGAGTTTCGCAGCCGACACAGCTGCGACTACGGCAATCCAGTGCAGCTAAACGGTCCCGGATTCCCCGGGACCGTTGTCTCATCCCAAATTTAAGTTTGCGTCATTGAGGGCCAGGGGGAGTTGGAGAACCTTGCCTCGCCTTTTTTCTTTCCGCCCTTCGGTTTTCTCTTGTCCACCACCAGCGGGCGGTCCGCCGCCGGGAGCACCGCCGGGTTGCGCGTAAGCTCCCTGGCCTCGCTGCTTTCTCCGCCCCGGGTTTCACCTTGAGCCGCACCACGTGGTAGGCGGAGCGCTGGGTTGTGCAAAGGCTCCCTGCCCTTCTTTTGTTTTCCAGCTCGACCCTCATAGGGAGCCCCCCTGTAGCGGGGCACCAGTTTGCTCAGGTCCAGGGCCTCTATATTGACCTTGCGGCGGTTGATTCGCAGCGCCTCCGGGCTGCTCCGGAGTAGGCTTGGCAACGCCGCGCTCGAATTGTCGCTTTGTGTTTACCCGGAGGTTGCGCTGCCTCAGGAGCGACTGGAGCCGCGCCCGTCTGTCCGGGCGGTGGTGGACTGGTTTCCAGCCTTCCTCTTTCTGGCCTGCCCCGCTCCTTCCCAGCCGGAGGACCACCTTGGATGTTTGGCGAAGCCGCTTCTGCCGGAGATGTTATCGGCGCGCCGGTCATACCGGGTTGAGGTCGCTCGCCGGGCCTGCCTTTTACCTTTGTGTTTTTCAAACGGCGCAGGTGAAGCTGCCGAGGCGCCCGTAGCCGTTGGGCTGGCGCCAGCGGTTGGTGGAATCCCGGCGGGTCTGCCTTTTCCTCGGCCCCTTTCAAATGGCGCGGTGGGAGCCGTTGGCGCAGGCGAAGTAATACCAGCGGGAGATGCGGGAGGTGTTCCCAAGGCGCCGGGACGGCCCGGCCGTTTCCCTCTTTCAGGTCCCGTAACCGGAGCCGTTGCCCCAGGCGAAGTAATGCCAGTTGGGGAGCCGTTGGAGAAAATTCCGCCGGGGACCTGGCCCGTCGCGGCTGCGCCAGTCGGCGGTGGAATGTTCTTCGGATTCTCGGTTTGAATTTTCTGCTTTAACTGCGCCGCATTGGCAACGCCGGTCCAGCCTCTTTCGATTTTCGGCTGCGCCACCTTTCGTTTTCATGCGCGGCGGTGCAATCCCGGGCGCTGGCTTGCTGATCCTGGCGGGAGCAGCGACTACGAGTCTGTCACCCTGCACTTTCGTCAGCGCACCCGATCTGGCCGCCGCGGAAAGATCGACACCCGGCTGCCGCTCGATCTTAAGGCGCTGAATGGGCCGGCTCGAGCGCGAGCTCAACACGTTGTAATCAGGGCCGTAATTGTACAACCACATTGTTCTGAACAGTGATGTTGGTCACGTTCACCGTGTTGTTGATATAGGTGACGTTCTGTGACGGCGCGAAAATTCGATCGCGCAAGACCGGCTCACCGATAAAACGAGCGTCGATAAAGTTGTAATATTCGGGACCGATGTCGAACTCGATGTCCACACGAGCGCCAATCGGCTGTCCCTCATAAACAATGCCGGGCCCGCGCGGCGGCAAGAGGCGCCCAGCCGACATAGTCGCCGCCGGTTCGCCAGGAAACCCAGGCCGGGCCCCAATCGAGATCGCTGCCGGGAAACCAGAGCCAGCCGTAATCAGCCAGCCGGGCCCAACGGCCATAGTGATAGGTGGCCCAGCCAAAATCTTCATAAGAGACCCACGTCCAACCATCATCGGTGTAAGCCCAGTAGCCATCAGCATAAGGACGCCAGTTGGGATCATTCACCGCCACATCGGGTTGCCAGCCGTAGCCGTAGTCTGCCAACCTCGATCCAGTTGCCCGCCGGACAGATTGTTGTAGAAGAAATCGACGCTTACATCGGTCCGCCTTAACTCGGCTGCCACGCGGGCAACTAGAAGAGCCAATAGCGTTAACGCAAAAATATTCTTTTTCATATCGTGATTAAACGGTTCTGCGGCGTTGGACTTGCGCGCCTCGCGCTTTATTCACTTCTAAATTCGAACATCGCGCAAGTCGGCGCGGCGCGTGTTCGCTTAGTTGATGGAGGAACGCCCACCAATTGATTGTCCCGGCGCTGCACGGCGTCGCTTTCAGCAATTCCATCCTCATAAAGAGCAGGCTGTGCCTATTTCTATTCTCTTTAATGCCTCCGGAATGCTTTGATTCGTGCAACCGGCCGTTTAAAGCATCTTCAGTTCTTCTTTTGATTCCGGCCCACTGGAACACCTGTCGCTACGACTCGGCTGGCACGGGTAGGATCCATGCCGATTGTGACGCTCACCGTCATACCCGGTTTTAGATCGACAATAGTGGTTCTTTGCCCGTTTACAGTGATTTCCGTGAACTGTGTAATGATAAATGTTCGCGTCGTTTTCTTCGCTTACAGTGATAGCGTTGCCCGTCACGCTCGAAATCACCGGCGGATGATACGCTGATGTCGCCTTCTTTTTCTTACTTCCGCCGAAAGCGGGGTAGCCATAACCATAGCCATTACTGTGCAGGCCGCGATCAATGAAGGGAAAAGGGATTTCTTCACGGACTCTGTTTCGCAGCCGTATCGGATGCGGCACCACGGAGCGATATTACCCCTCTCGCTTTATGGCTGAGCAGTTGAGTCTCTCCCCCTTATGGATATGCCGCAGAAGTGAGCGCAACCCGGCGCTTATTTCTTATACGCTGGAACCTCTGGCAGGACGGGAGCTTGCAACAGCCCTTCTTCTTCTTCCTCATCCGGGTTCACCGGCAGACCACCGGGAGTGATCAGGCGCGCGGTCGCGAAGATAATCAGGTTGCGTTTGATGTGTTGATCGACATTGGTGCGGAAAGCCGACCAATCAGATGGAATGTCGCCGATGATCGGGGACTTTATCTTCCGTCTTCTGCACGTCCTCGCGCATCAAACCGCCGAGCACGACCGTTTGGCCGTCCCAGACGCTCACGTTCGTGGTCACCTTGCGCGTGCTGAAAATCGGCTGGTTAATCACGTTGCTGGTGAGAAGAACCTGGGCAGGAGTACCGATACTCCGGTTATGGATCACCGAGAGTATTGATGACCGATTGCAAAGATGGGACTGCCGTAATTGATGAAACCTTCGAACTCGACAACCTGCGGCACCAGGTTCAGGTCGATCGTCACGCCGTCCGGTCCTACCACCGGTTCAACCTCCAGAGTCACGCCGGTATTTCGAGTTTCGAAAGTCTGAGGCGTAGTCGGTGTCACGACAACGGGAGACTGTTGCCGATCCGGTCCACCAGTGCTACCGCTGATCGCTGGGAACCTGCGGCGGGGTGAACGTCGTCGGATAACGAAATTCTCTGACAATTTCGATGACGGCGCGCTGCCCGCTCTTGGTCGTCACCTTGGGCGCGGAGAGAAGATCGACACCTTTTTTCTGATTGAGCGCGCGAATGACGACTTGAAATTGCGGATCGGTAAAAACACCAGCCAGGCCAAAAATTCCCGGCGCGACGGCGCTGGTTCCCAACGACGGAAACAAGCAGTGCGTCGAGCGCATTCGCGCTGATCGCGAGACGTTGCCGCTGCGATTTCCGGCGGTAACGGGACCGCCAGCTGTGCCATCCCCAGGATAGAGCGTGCCAGTACACCGGATTTCCATTGCGTCAACGAAAGGGAAATTAGCCGAATTAACCGGCGTGCCCGTTCCCGCAGTGCCGCCGGATCCAAAGACTCCTTGCTCACCAACCTTGAACGGGCCGAGCAGCCAATCGAACCCAAGCTCTTTCAGATTGTTTTGCGTGATCTCGATAAACTTCGATTCGATCTCGACCTGCTTCGGGACCGGCAACGTTCAGCCTGCTCAACCAAGGCATCGACCAGATCCAAATTATCCTGGGTGTTACGAACGATCAGGCGGCTGCTCTGCGGAAGGAAGTTTGCGCTCGCGCCCGGCGGGAATGGCACGCCCTGAGCTTTCCAGGAATTCCTTCGCCCCTTCGCGATTTACGAGCTGCTGCCCGCCGGTCGATTCTCTGCGTATCTTTCCTGTGCCCGGCCGGAAGGCAGCGGTGCCTGGCGCTTGTCTTGTAAGCGCCGCGCTGCAGCAGCGAAGTACCCGGGTAGGCGCAGTGCTGATGAAATCGGGCGGGACGCGATATTCCTTCGTGATCAGATCGTTGCTCTGTTCGGTGATCGGAATGATCGATACCGCGTACGGCTCGACTTTCACTTTCAATCCAGCCTGGTTCGCGATGTAGCGCAGCGCTTCACCCAGTGGAATTTGATTCGAGCGTAATTGTGATGCGCGCTTCCGCTGGAGACGTCGCCGCCGCGGCAACCACTGGCGCGCGCCACAATCGGACGCGCGGTAACGGGCGTCGTCCCTGCCGCCGGCGGCAGCTCCAGCGGTGCAGCAGCAGCCGGAGAGCAGCGGCGCCTGGCCGCAGGCTGCAACCGGGACCGGCGGAGGAGCAACCTGCCCAAGCGGCGCCAAGCGCAGAACAATATCGACGCCCTTCTTTCCTTCCGTGGAGGGATCATTCTCGACCGCTTGCTGCCGGAGAAAATCGATCGCCTCGCGGATGCTGGCATCGCGAAACTCAATGCGCGGAATGATGATGGTGTTCAGCTTGGTCGTGATCCGGGCCGTGCCGCTTGTATCTCTTGCGAAAGCGTCTGCGACCAGGGCGCCGACCGCTTGTCCATATTGGCGCACCGGTTCTTCCCAGCCTTTCTCCACCTGCCAGAGCTGGCGCGACTCGCGTTTCGTTATAGGCTTCCTCGCCGTGTAATGATATTTCGGCGTTGTTGATTTTTCCTGACCTCGCCGCGCCGCGACGTTGTAGGGATCGAGATTGAGGACCTGGTCGTATCTCTTAAACGCAAGATCGTAGCCGGCCGGAGCTGATAATAACCGTCGGCTTCCGTGAGCAGCGCTTTTACTTCTTCGACTTTGCGCGATGAAGTTCGGGGCCCATCGTCTTGTTGAAGTAGCCCGGCTGGTGCAAGTGCGCGAGCAGCTCGCGCCGCCGGACGACAGTTCGGATCGTAGCGGTCGCTCAAAATCTCTCTCGAGGATCGCCTCTGCCTCGGCATAATCTGCCCTCCGCGATGCGCTGTTCCGCCAATATCACTCCGCTTTTGCAAAAGCCCTCGACCGCTTCGTCGTGTGCTTTCCCGGAGACCACTGCGTCAGGCAGATACGTGACCGCCGTCCTAAATTCTTCGTGCGCGAGCGTAAAATTCTTCGCCTGCATGCGCGGCTTTGCCGCGCGCCAGGGCTGCTTCGCCCTGCGGTATCGCGGTCTGGCGCCGCTGAACTTCCCGCTCGGCGACTGTCCTCGAGATTCTGGGCAAGGCTGCTCAGACAAATAAGCGCTTTGTGAAAGAGCGATTAAGCCGGGAAGAAGCAAGCTGCGGAGTGGCTGAGATTTTTTTCATAAGTAAGATTTATGGAGCGGCAAAGACCGATCTCGATCGGCTCATTTGGTTTTCTGGTATTCACGATCACCGCCTTGGTCGGCTGCACATCCACGAGCTTATACTTGATCTCTATCCAGCGGTTTCAAGGAAAATTCTTGATCTTTTCTCACTTCGAATTCGCGGCGTCCGCCCCAGGCATAGACGAAAGGTCGCAACCGACTCGGGCGACATCGCGACCTGTTCTTTCACGAGGGTGAGCTGTTCTTTGGTGTCTTCATGTTCGAGGACCAACTCGGAAACATCGACGATTGGTGCCGTACTGGTTGCGGCTCGTGTTTTTCGACGAAATTTAACGATCTTGAAGCGATGTGCCGCGGATAGTGTCTCCGATTTTCAAAAATTGCGTCGGCTCGCTCTGATCGATTGTATTGATCGCGAAATGTCTGCCACCCAGCGATGAAAACATGAACCGGAACGGTTCTTCGGTGGCAGATACCAACTGCAGTTTCGTGAGATAATCAGGGTGCGAATCCTTATCCGTTGGATTGGTGCTGCTCCTGCCACTCGTCGAGATTGGTGAAGCCGTCTCCGTCGGGGTCCTGATCGAGAACATCCGCGTCGACGATTGGCAAACCAAATTGTTCAAACCATTCATTCGGCACCGGTGGATGTACCTGTGTGTTTTGTAACGTTGCCGGCAGACCGTTGGCGCCGATGAAATGTTTCTCCGGAACAAAAAAGCCCAGAGCGGCCGCTGGACTGTCCATTGCGCCGGGTGCTGGAGCTGCTCCGCGGCATGATCGAGCTTCGACAGCCTTGCGCAGGCGGCGACGCAGCTTTTGGCTGAGGCGCAGCTCGTTGCGTGCCGACTAAATTGCTTCCGAACTGCATCGCGCTCCGCCAAATGGAAATCGCGCGGAAATGAACAGAAAACTGCGCTGCCGCGATGAGCGCGACGCGATCATAATGCAGCCCGGATCCAACCCATTGCCTAAATGTAAATCTCAACATCTCGATCTGGCCGAGATTTCGATGTGCTCATTGCCCACGATGAAATTTAGCGCGGCGCCGCCGGCTGCACCTGCAGCTGGCGGGCTGCGCGCTGCAGCCGGATTTGCTTCGGCGTTTCGCGCGGCGGCCCTTGTCCGTTTCATTACGCACGTACAAGCGTGCGAATGATATAAAATTGTCCGGTTCGGAGCTCGCGATCTCGTTCAAGACTTTCCGCGCTACGGCTGGCGCTGCCTTAAACGTGAGATCGACAATGTTGCGCTCGAGCAATTTCGTGTGGCCAGCCGTGCCGCCGGCTTCTGTCCGCGGGCTGCGCTCCCGTCCGCGCGGGGACCGGCGGTCGGTGTCGGAGTAGGCGCAAGCTTCGCGTTCTTCCGGCAATGGCATCGCGGTGAAAAGACGTCACGCTGTCCACCTTGGCATCCAGCAAGATGTTTATGAGCATCTGCATTTGGGAGAGCTCCTGTCCAAGCAGCGGCGCTGACAGCTGTGTTTCGGCAGGGCGGTGGTAAATTCGTCGAAGCCGAGATGAAATTTGTCCGGCAGCTTCACGTTGTTCGACGCGCGCTCTGTTGCAGGTCGGCGATCGCCGCCTGGCGTAAACGCGACTGAAATTCATTGGGCGCAAGCGAGCGAGCGCCGGAGCGACCTCTGTTTTCAGTTCTTCTTTGAACTTATCCAGCGCGGCGCTGTAATTCTCGAGGTGAACTTTCAATTTCTCGTAATTGGCATCGCTTGGGAAATGGATCGAGGCGCTGCAGCCGGTTTCGCTCTGCCGCCGCACGCATCGAACTGCCTCTCTGGCAGTCACTCCAGTTGCTCCTCGCCCAAGAAGAAAAGCGATTCCGGCAAGCAACGCGCAAATTCCAAAGATAATCAGAAACGTGCCGAAGCCAGCGATTTTGTCTGAAACCAGTTCATGGCAATTTCACCGGCTTGCGCAGCGATCGAGACTGAAGCTCGTAAGGGAAACGCCCACTCCGTGTCGTTCGGCACCGAGTTGGATTTGATCACGCGCTCCGGATTTTTGGATCGATAATAAAAAATGGCGAGCTCGCCAGGTTGCGAAAGTAATCGACGACGATTTCCTGCTGTTTCGGATTAAACAGATAAAGACCGCGCACCATGAATGCCGTCGATCGACCGGTCCGCCCGCGCTCGCCGCTGTTTTCGCTTTCGATCTAGCCGGCTGGAGATGGCGGACTCGCCAGGAGTCGGCCGCGCGTTTCCCAGTGCGTTTGTCGCCAGTCCAGCAGTTTTCCACCGGAAGTGGCGGCAAGTTCGGTGATCCAGATGTCTGCTCTTCCGGCAGACGCGCGTTAAGGTCTTCAAGAATTTCCGGCCAGAAGTTGCGATCGTTAATTGCCGTAATGAGCGGCGTCGCGATGCTGTCCAGCGAGGCTGCTTCGCTTTTTAAGCTTATCAAGCCGCGTTTCGGCAGCCTGCATGGTGTCGATCTTTGTTGAAGGACTCTGTGCGTTGCCGTGCGCATCACTGGGCCGCTCGCGTGTAGTAAGCCGACCAGCCGAGCAAAGCGAGAATGAAAGCAAGCCGCCGCCATGATGAAAGAACGGCCGGCGCTTTTCTCAATTCCTGCGCGTCGAACCACACTCGCCGGAAGCAGAGTTCAACTCCATCGGACAGCTGCGTCACACTCCGAAGCGCCAGTCCAACCACTTCGCCCAGCAGATGCGCCGAGCGCGCAAGCTCAGCCACTGGCGCGGGCTCAGCCGACCGCCACATTGCGGAGCGGATTAAAAACTCGATCGGCAGCTGCAATTTCTCGTGAAAAACTTCGCGCATGTAGGCGCATGCCCGCGCTGCCGCCGCATAGAAAAACGCGCTCGGGCCGGACTTCCCTGTTGCTGCGCACGATAATGGCTGATGGAACGCATCAGCTCCGCGTGCAATCGCGTCATTGTGCTGCGCACGATCTTCGAGACGCGGCAATCATCGGCGATCTGCCGGCTCGGCGTATGCGCCTCCCAGGCTGACAAAGCCGTCGCGTTTCTTGCGGGATTCCGCCGCTGCGAATGGCTCGCCAAATTCCTTGGCAATCGCCGCGGTGATCGAGCTGCCACCAATTGGAATGCTCGCGCGAGAAAACTTCTTCCTGGCTTCGATGAAGAGAAGATTTGTCGTGCGCGCTCCGATATCGACCAGCAGCGAGCAGCCGCTCAGGTCGCTATAGCTGTAGCGAAACGCATTGTAGAGCGCCATCGGCGCAACATCGACAATCGACGTGCGCAGCCCCGGTCTCTTCAACCGCACTGTTGATCTCCTCGAGTAAGTCGACCTTAATCGCGACCAGCACGACCTGAATTTGCTCGTCGCTGCCGCCTCCGACGAGTTGGTAATCCCAGACGACCTCGTCGATCGGGAAAGGAACATTTTGCTGCGCCTCGAATGAAATGATTTTCTCGATCTTTTCTTCGCCAACCGACGGCAGTTTCACAAAACGCGCAAAACCGATTGCGCCGGACACCGCGTAGTTGACGCGGCCGCGCTTGATCTGCAGCTCGTTCATCATTTCGCCCAAAAGCGACGGGCACTTGCGCGCGCCCCATTCCTCTCTCCCGCCGGATCGATGTCGAGAATCTCGCGCAAGCGATAGTCCACCAATGCCAATCCTCCGTGCGCTTGCCACACGAAATTCCGCCGATGCTCGACGGTCTGCGAGATCCGACGTTGAGACTGATGAGGCGGGTCGACCTGGCCATTCGATCTGGGAATCAGCGGCCCGACGCCTTAATCTGCTCGTAACGGTCCCAGTAAAGAGGCGCGAACGGCGTTTCGTTTTTGTTCAACACGAATCCGGAGACTCTGCGGCAGCGGCGCGAACCATTGCGGCCGCGCGCGTGCGAGGCTAAGCTCATTTATTACCGCGCCTTGCTGCACGATTTGCACAGCGATGTTCTGGCATGAGTTGGCCGTAATCGGCCGATTGCTTCCGAATCGTGCAAGTGGCGAGTCGGTGAGATATACGACCGATCGGTTTTCGCGACCGCTGGAATGATTTACGTGTGCCGTACTTCGCCGGTCAGAAGGCTTCCATTGAAGAGAATATAATACTTGAACGTCAGCTCATCGGTCCAATTCCGGAGCCGCGATCAAATTCAACCTCCACTTCCAGCCAGCGATCACGCTGATTGATCTGATATTGTCCCCGCCTCCGTAAGTAAAGTCCGGCGTCGAAATCAGATTCTTATGATCTTCGTAATCTGGAAGTCGGCTGCCACGCCTATCTGCGCCCAGGCAATGAGGAACGGAGCAAAAAAGACAGGCCGCGGAGAGTTAGCTTGTCATATACGTTGCTTAATGTTGAAACGCTAGCTGTAGGCAGCAGCGGGATACGTGAAATGTTCGGGCTGATTTCTCGTTCAAAAGCCACCCGCGTTCCAGTTCTAAAATTCGGAACAATCATAATCAGCGCGTCCTCGACAACATCGCCTGTGGCAAACCAGTTTGCATTTCTTCACCACCGCGAATTGCTCCGCATACCTGCGGCACGCGGTGCCCGGAGCGACGTCGGGACATCGCCTCGGGTTTGGCCCGCGGCTCTCTCGCCAATCCTTTCTTTGTTCGGCGTTCCACCCTAGTGCTCTCAGGAGTCCTCTTCGCCATCGGTTCAGTTCCGTTTAAGCGATTCCGGCGAAAATACTGGATTGTTCGCGTGATTCCCCTTCGAAACCGACCGCGGTTCCCAGCCGAGAACTTCTTTCGCGCGCGCAGATGTCCGGCTGGCGCACTTTCGGATCGTCCACCGGCAGCGGCTTGTATTCGATTGTCGATCTTGTCCCGGTGATGCGAATGATTTCTTCGGCGAATTGTTTGATCGTCATCTCGCGCGGGTTGCCGAGGTTGACCGGCTCGTGAAAATCGCTCATGGCCAGTTTGAAAATTCCATCGATCAGATCGGAGACGTAACAAAACGAGCGCGTCTGCGAGCCGTCGCCGAAAACGGTGAGTGGCTGCCCGCTCAGCGCCTGCCCGATAAACGCCGGCACGACGCGGCCATCGCGCAAACGCATCCGCGGCCCGTAGGTGTTGAAGATGCGCACGATTTTGGTGTCGATCTTGTGATAGCGGTGATAGGCCATCGTCATCGCTTCGGCGAAACGCTTCGCCTCATCGTAAACGCCGCGCGGCCCGATCGGGTTGACGTTGCCCCAGTAATCTTCCTTTTGCGGATGCACGAGCGGATCGCCGTAAGCCTCCGATGTCGAAGCGAGAATGAACGAGCGCCTTTTGTCCTTGGCCAGGCCGAAGCGTGTTATGCGTGCCGAGCGCGCCCACTTTCAGCGTTGGAATCGGCAGTTCGAGATAATCGATCGGGCTCGCCGGCGACGCGAAATGAAAGACGTAATCGATCTTCTCCTCCGGCAGAAAAATGAAATTGGAAACGTTGTGCTTGATGAACTGGATAATTCTCGTTCCCGGCCAGGTGTCCAATGTTCGCGGTGTTGCCGTGTGATCAGATTGTCGATCGCGATCACGCGATGACCTTCCGCCAGCAGACCGATCGGTCAAATGCGATCCCAAAAGCCGGCCCCGCCGGTAACAACGGAAACAGGCTTGCGGATTCGTTAGCGGGCATCGCGCGTTTATCTAGCGGTTGCGTGCGCAAAATTTCCAGCGAAAGTGGCAAATGAACTGATTCGCATTTCGAAACTGTAAATCTGCAGGTCTCTAGAAATCTTGCCGTGATTGGCATCAGATTCGCGTTCGACACTTGACAAGTCTGAAATCTTAATCGAGCATGCGCATTCTTATCCGGCATTCAACCCAGCGGCGTCCTGCACATCGGCAATTACTTGGCATGATGCGGCCGGCGATCGCGCTGCAAGCCGAGGGAGAAGCGTTCTATTTCATCGCCGATTATCACGCGCTCACCAGCCTGCGCGATCCGGAAGCGCTCCGCGAAAACAGCCGCCGCGTCGCGCTCGATTTTCTGGCCTGCGGTCTCGATCCGGAACGCGCTGCACGCTTTTTCGACAATCCGGACGTGCCGCAGGTCACCGAGCTGGCCTGGATTTTATCGACCGTCGCGCCGATGGGCTTGCTCGAGCGCGCGCATTCTTACAAAGACAAACTCGCGCGCGGATGACCGCCATCAGTCGGACTTGTTCAGTTATCCAGTGCTGATGGCGGCCGATATTTTGATTTACGACAGCGATCGCCGTGCCGGTGGGCAAAGATCAAAAACAGCATATCGAAATCACGCGCGATCTCGCGGTGAAGATGAACGAGACCGTAGTCGGCGACGGGTTTTCAAGTTGCCTGAGCCGCGAATTCAACGCGGCGACGGAAGTCGTTCCGGGATCGACGGCCAGAAGATGAGCAAGAGCTACGGCAACAACATCGACATCTTCGGCGACGAAAAGGAAACGCGAAAACGCGTAATGAGCATCGTGACCGATTCCACGCCGGTCGAAGCGCCGAAAGATCCGGCAAGATCGACAATCTTTCAGCTCTACTCGCTTTTCGCGTCAAAAAGTGAAATCGACGAAATGCGCGAAGCGCTTCCAAAAGGCGGCACCGGCTACGGCGATTTCAAGAAGCAGCTTTTCGAAAAGCTCTGGGAATATTTCGCGCCGATGCGCAAACGCCGCGAAGAAATCCTGGCCGACAAATCGTATATCGACAACGTCCTCGCGCGCGGCGCCAAACGCGCGAACGAAATCGCCGATCGAGTCATGAAGGCGTCCGCGCCGCGGTGGGCTTATGCTGACGCTCTGTCTTTTACAACTCGTGCTCTTGAGCCGTGCAGCCGGTGTCGCTGTTAATGACAGCGTACAATGAGGCTCATCAGTGGAGATCGCCGTATCATCGACTGGATTTAACCAGAAATGGACTGCATCCAGCAATCCATTCGCATCACGCTCAACGTCTCCGAGCCTGCCGGGACGGTTTGCTTGCTCGGGGACTTTCGTTTCGGTTTTCGGGCGCTATCGCGGTAAAATAAAATGCCGTGCGCCCGTAAATTACTTACTAGTGCCGCGCAGATCATTCGCCAACGCTTGGTTGTTCAAGACTTCGGCTATCAACCCATTTCCCTTTCCTCGCGGTCCGCAGCAATTTCCGCGTATCCGCAATCGCATTCTGCAAATTATCAGCTGATTTTTCGCGGACTCCATTGTTGAATCCGCTTTGTCGATCACGCCATCTAATTTCTTTGAGGATTCCGCTGGTGCGCCGGTCGCCTCGTTCAAATGCTCCATGCTTGACTTCAGATTTTCCATGTTCGTCGGAGAGAGAGTGTCTTGATTCAATCGCGCCGCAGCCACGTCGATCTTCTGACCGTCCCGCGCAGATCGGTCACGCAGTGCGCCGCCTTCGCGCGTAAGATCGTCAATGCCAGTTTCACGCGCGCCACTGGATGTGAGTATTTGGCGCCAGAAAGCCTTCTCGGCTGCCCGGGCGGCATCGTCACGTTCACGAACCGGTCGCCAAGCAAGACCGGAACTTCCGACAGTGAATTTGCTTCCTTCAGGGACGCTTAATGTAATCATAAATCTTCAGCGGCACATCCACGCCCTGGCCTTCGCGAACCATTCGCGGACCGCCCGAGACTTTTCCGATCTTGGCGCCCGCGAGCAAGACATCAGAACCTTTCAACAGCCCGCTCGCGTCGTTGAACCGGACGGTGAAGCGGATAATAAGTTCTAAAGCCTTCGCCAAGGCGGCCGAACTGCACGACCAGCGCCTAACATCGCTAATCCAACGAAGACAAAGGCGCCTACTTTAAATTCCAAACCTCGTTCGTGCCGATTCATCAGTTTCCAACTCTCATCTCTCAATCTTCAACTCTCAACTTTGTTCGCAGTGTTTTCGACCGTCCGAGCAAGAAATCCTGCAAAATCGGATCGCTCGTCTGCTGAAGCTCGAATCGGCGTGCCATAGAAATAAATTCGACCCTTCGTGCAAGTAGGCAATGTGATTGGCGACATCGAATGCGCTTTTCATGTCGTGCGTGACCACAATGCTCGTCATTCCCAGCCGCTTCTGCAATCGGCGGATCAGTCGATTGATGCTGTCCGAGACGACCGGATCGAGACCGGAAGTCGGCTCGTCGTAATAGCACGCACTTCGGCCGGCGAATGATTGACCGCGCCAGACCGACGCGCTTTTTCATTCCACCACTCGAGGCTCACCGGCATTTTTCTTCCTGGCCCTCGAGTCTCCATCACCTCGAGCATCTCGCGAACTTTTTCGCGCAAAACCTTTGGGTCGCGCTCGCCGGCTTCGCGCAACGGAAAAGCGATGTTTTCCGCCACCGTCATCGAATCAAAAAGCGCGCCGCCTTGAAAGAGAATGCCGACCTTCTGCCGGATGGCGCCGAGCTGGCGCTCGTTCAATCCGATGATGTTTTGGCCTTCGATCCAAATTTCACCCGCGTCCGGCTGCATCAGTCCAACCAGATGCTTAAGCAAAACGCTCTTGCCGCCGCCGCTGCGACCGATGATCGCCGAGCGTCTCACCGTTGCGACCTCGAGATCGACGCCGCGCAAAATTTCCTGCTCGTCGATCGTCTTCATCAAATCACACACCGTCAGCATCGAAGCCTACGCGTCGATCCGTCGATGGCGTTGCCAGAAATCTGAGGCGACGTCTTCGATCATTGATATCCCGCCGGATAAATGATGTTGAGCAACATGGTGAGGAAGAAATTGCAAATCAGGACCGCGAGCGACGCGTTCACTACCGCTTCAGTCGTCGCGCGGCCGACACCCACTGCGCCTTCGCGCGCGCTCAATCCTTTGTGGCAACTGATGAATACAATCAGAATCCCGAAACAGAACGCTTTCGACAGACCCATGATGATGTCGCGATTACGCGTCCAGCGCACCATGTTCGCCATGTAATAAGTGCCGTTGATCTCGAGCATGAAAATCGCGACGAAATAGCCAGCAGCGATGCCGACAGCGATGCATTCGGCCACCAGCAGCGGCATCGACACCATCATGGCGAGCGCGCGCGGCACGACCAGATAATCGGTCGGATAAACCGCGAGCGCGCGTAACGCGTCGATCTGCTCGGTCACTTTCATCGTGCCGATTTCCGCCGACATGGCCGCGCCGACGCGACCCGCCACCATCAATGCCGTGAGCACCGGGCCAAGTTCACGGCAGATCGCGACCGACACGACTGCGCCGGTCGCCGAGCCCATTCCGATTTTGTTAAATTGAAAGAACGTTTGGGCCGCGAAGACCGCACCGGTAAATGCACCCGTGATCACGACGACTAGTTGCGAAAGCAAACCAATCTCGACGATTTGATTGAGAAATAATTTCCAGCGCAGCTTGTGTGTGTAAAAAGGATCGGCGCCAGCCGCGACCTCGCCCAGATATTGGAAGAACGCGAGAAAGGTTCCTCCGAGCGCGTTAAATAATCGAGCGATCATCAAGAAAGCGCAATGGCGCGAATGTCACGGACGCTGATCGAGGGTTCATCGAGCTCGAAATAGACTAGATCGTGATTGTTACCGACTTTATAGCGCAGGCCCGCAATCGCCTCGAGTTGGTGGTCCCAGTTCCAATATTTTATTCAAGTCGCGCAATCCAGCGGCGTAAACGTCCAGTTCGCTCATCTTGGCGAAATTTACGAGCGCCTTGCAACGATGCAACGCTTTAACCGTTCAGCGCTTCGACTGTTTGCGCGCCGCGCGAAGCTGCGATAAGAAGTGTCGATCTAACGAATGAGTCGCCCTGTTCCACTTTCTGCTCGCGAGCAATCTTTTGTTCGGCATTTTGTTTCTCGGCGGGCTGCGAAACCGTGCCCCAGGGAATTCAGCAGGCAAGAATCGAGATGGCGCAGCGGATCGCTGCCGAACCAGCGGGGATTACTTATATCGGCCGCCGTTACTATAAACCCGATTTCAAATTCTGGGGTTATGTGCGACGGCCGGGTCAGCCGTGGAGCGCAGCGCAGTTGGTGATGTTAAATGAAAAGCAGAAGCTCGCACCGGATCGCGAGCAGCTTAACTTCGGGAGCGACAATAACTACGAATACAAGCTTTACGGCAGCTTTTAGCGGCGACAATGTTTACGAACCGGCCAGCAACAGGCATTTATCCGGAGTTCGTCTTGAAAGGCTACGAATTAATTTCGACGAATCCGTCGCCGATTTTCAAGAGCCAAATTCGTGGCAAAGCCACAGCAGCGGACCTGCGTTACACAGTCGAGAAGCCTGAGTAAAATTTGCTGTTGTTATGTCCGAGCAAAGTCGAGGAATCTCGTTACTGTTACTTCCGATCGGCCATCTGATTTAAGCCGCAAGAGATGTCTCCGACCCTGCTCGACGTGACATAGGCTCTGACGCATTGCGAAAGTGGATCCTCTTGCCGAGGAATTCCTCGCGCCATCTGGCGATCGAGACGAAACGCCTCGCCCCGCACACTCAAAGCGTATCGCGAGGCGCTGGCAGACATTTCGCTCGGAAAACGCGACACCATGGAAGAAATGCACGGCGAATGATTTTCGCGATCACCTTTTACGATCATGAAGCGCGGGCAGGCGCGTTCTTACGTGCGATTGCAATTCTCCGCCTTGCGCACCTTCTATCGGTTTCTGGCGCGATCGAAAAAGCTTGCGACGTGATCCCGTGCGCGAACTGCAATTGCCAAAAATCGACAAGAAACTTCCACTCGTGCTGACACGTCAGCAGATTGAGGAGCTGCTTGCAGCACCAGCGCAGGTGGCGAAGAATCGCGCCGCGCCCGCTTGATGCCGCTGCGCGATATTGCGATCATGGAACTTTTTACAGCAGCGGGTTGCGTTTAAGCGAGCTGGCCGCTCTCGATGTTGCCGATTTCGATCTTTACACTGAGTCGGTCGCGTGTTCGGCAAAGGCCGCAAGGAACGCGTTTGTCCTGTCGGCCTTCCCGCGCTGGAAGCGATCTCGCGCTATCGCGCAGCAGCCAACGTGCATTCGGGACCGCTCTTCATAAACAAGATCGCGCAAACGAATGTCCACCGCGCTCAATTTGGCTTGTCCTGAAAGCGTTATTTGCGACACACATCGATTCCGATTTCGATCAGCCCGCACAAACTTCGACATAGTTTCGCCACCCACATGCTCGATCGCGGCGCCGATCTGCGCAGCGTGCAAGCGCTGCTTGGCCATGCCAGTCTTTCGACCACGCAAATTTACACGCACGTGACGATTGAGCGGCTGAAGAAAGCCTACGCGGACGCGCATCCGCGGGCGTAGCTGGCAGGTTGAAGCATGGTGAGCCGCCCCTACCTAGAGTCGAAAATTAGCTCGCGCTTGCGGCCGCGCCATGCGGCTCAGCAACATGGAACGCTAGTTTTCCATCCGGCGGCCGTAACCTCGACACGGTCGCCCGCTTTGACGTTGCCTCCTGAGCAATTCCTCCGCAAGCGGGTCTTCGAGATAACGCTCAACCGCGCGCCGCATTGGCCGCGCACCGTAGTTAGGATCGTATCCTTTCTCGATCACGAACTCGTGCGCCGCAGTGTCGAGCAGCGATTTCGATCTCTTTCATCTTTGATGCGCGCCTTCACCTTGCCACTTCAAGATCGACAATGCGCATCAGGTGCGGTTTGTCGAGCGAGTGGAAGACAATGGTTTCGTCGAGCCGATTGAGAAATTCCGGTTTAAAGACGCGCTTGGTCTCTTCCATGATTTTGTCGCGCATTGATTCGTAATCATGTCCTGTCGCGTGGCGCGCCAAAGCCCATCACCGTCTGTTTCTTGAGCAATTCGGCGCCGACATTCGACGTCATGATGATGATCGTGTTCCGGAAATCGATCTTCCGGCCTAACGAGTCAGTGATTTTGCCGTCTTCGAGAATCTGCAGGAGCAAGTGCATCACGTCCGGATGCGCTTTCTCGATTTCGTCAAACAGGACCACCGAATATGGCCGGCGCCGCACCGCTTCGGAAAGTTGCGCCGCCTTCCTCGTAGCCGACGTAGCCCGGCGGCGAGCCGATCAACCGCGAGGCGGTAAACTTTTCCATGTATTCAGACATGTCGATCTGAATGAGCGCGTCGGAATCGCCAAACATGAATTCGGCCAGCGTGCGAGCGAGATAGGTTTTGCCAACGCCGGTCGGGCCGAGGAAGACGAAACGAGCCGATCGGACGTCTCGGATCCTTCAAATCCGCACGCGAACGCCGCAACGCTTTGCTGATGGCGGTGACGGCTTCGTCCTGGCCGATGACCCGCTGCTTCAGCTCCGCTTCCATCATCAGCAGCTTTTGCGGTTTCCTCCTGTTCCATCCGCTGGAGAGGAACGCCGGTGACTTTCGAGATGATGTGCATCATGTCGTCGGCCGTCACGACCACTTCTTTCTCTTCGCGCTCCTCGCGCCACTTGTTCAAAATTGCATCGAGCTTTTCTTTGGTTTGCTTCTCGCTGTCGCGAAGCGCAGCGGCCTTCTCAAAATCCTGCGCTTTGATCGCCGCCTCCTTTTCCAGCGCGGATCTCTTCGATTTCCTTCTCGATCTCCTTAACATCAGGCGGCCGGGTCATGGCGTTGATGCGCGCCCGCGCACCAGCTTCGTCCATGACGTCGATCGCTTTGTCGGGCAGGAAACGTCCGGTGATGTAGCGCTCGGAAAATCTGACCGCGGTCTCGAGCGCTTCATCGGTGAGTTTCGCTTTGTGATGGGCCTCGTATTTCGGGCGCAGACCCTTCAGGATTTGAATCGCCTCATCAACCGTCGGGCGCATCGACTTTCACCGTCTGGAAGCGGCGTTCCAGCGCGGCGTCTTTCTCGATGTATTTGCGGTATTCGTTCATCGTCGTCGCGCCGACGCATTGCAATTCGCCACGGCTCAACGCCGGTTTGATGATGTTCGAGGCATCCATCGCGCCTTCGGCCGAGCCGGCGCCGACGATCGTGTGCAGCTCATCGATGAACAGGATCACGTTCTTGGAGCGGCGGATTTCGTCCATGACCGCTTTGATGCGTTCTTCGAACTGGCCGCGGTATTTTGTTCCCGCGACCATCAGGGCCAGATCGAGCGTGACCACTCTCTTGTCGCGCAACAATTCGGGCACGTTGCCGCTTGCAATCTCCTGCGCCAGACCTTCAGCAATGGCTGTTTTGCCGACGCCCGCTTCACCGATCAACACCGGATTGTTTTTCGTTCTTCGGCAAAGCACTCTGAATGACGCGCTCAATTTCATTGCGCCGGCCAATCACCGGATCGAGTTCGTCTTTTTCGCCAGATCGGTAAGATCACGGCCAAATGCGCGGAGCGCGGGCGTCTTGACGTCTTTCTTCGTCGGCTCGCCGCTTTCCTGGTCCGATTCGGGCGGCGTGAAATTTGGATCGAGCTCTTTAAGAATTTCGTTGCGGGTGCGTTCGATATCGACTTCGAGGCTCTTGAGCACCCGCGCCGCGACGCCCTCCCCTTCGCGCAAGAGCCCGAGCAAAATGTGTTCCGTGCCGACGTAGGAATGATTGAGCGCTTTGGCTTCCTTGCCGGCAAGCGCCAGCACTTTCTTCACGCGCGGGGTGTAAGGAACGTTGCCGACCATCTTGGTTTCCGGGCCAGAGCCGACCTGCTTCTCCACTTCCATGCGCACGGTCTCAAGATCGAGACCCATCTTTTGCAAAACGTTTACCGCCACTCCTTGCCCCAGTTTAATGAGTCCCAAAAGCAGATGCTCGGTGCCGACGTAGTTGTGATTAAAGCGGTCGGCCTCCTTGCGAGCAAGCGCCAGAACCTGTTGAGCGCGCGGTGTGAAATTATTCATTATTCGATGGCTCGGCAGTCGAGCCATTGCCCGATTCCTTCGCCATCTTACTAATATCAGGTTTAGGGAAGAGTTTCAAACGTTCGCGGATAATTTGGGCGCGCAGATGATCGCGCTCTTCCGCATTTAGTTTCTGTTGAGAGCTTTTCTGCAAATGCGCCGGCTGCGTGTCGATGAACAATTCGTCGATCGGCAGACGCCGATCTTCCGGAAATGCGCCCGAGATCGACACCGAGTTTGATGATCGACAATAAGATTGAGCGCTTCCTTTGAAGCCATCGCGTGCGCGTAGGTCAAGACGCCGTAGGCGCGACCGATCTGGTCCCAAAGCGTATTTGATTTTTCTGGAGCAAAATCTGCCGCGCGTCATGTTCCTTTCTCGATGATCGTTTCAATCACTTTGCTCAGACGATTGATGATCTCGTCTTCCTTTTCGCCGAGGGTTGTCTGATTTGAAATCTGGAAAAGGTTGCCCATCGCCTCGGTCCCTTCGCCGTAAAGACCGCGCACGGCGAGACCGATTTTGCTCACAGCCTGAATGACCTGATTAATCAGCTCGCTCAGGACAAGGCCCGGCAAATGCAACATCGCGGAAGCGCGCATACCAGTGCCGACATTCGGTGGGGCACGCGGTCAGATATCCGAGGCGCTGATCATAGGCGAATTCCAGTTTGCTCTTCGAGCGCGCTGTCGATCTTGTCGACCAGTTTGAATGCCTGTTTCAACTGCAAACCGGAGCGAATCGATTGCATGCGCAGATGATCCTCTTCATTGATCATGATGCTGAGGGTTTGCCGGCGATTCATCACCACCGCGCTGCCAGCGCCCTTGGCGGCGTGCTCGCGGCTGATCAGATGGCGCTCGACCAGGACCTGCCTGTCCAGCGCGGAAAGTTCCTGCAAGCTTTCGGAAAATGAATCCTGCATCTCCGGCAAGCTCTTCCACGCGCGGTCTGATCAGCTCGAGGATCGAAGTGCGTTCCGCTTTCTTGGCCCAACCCGGAAAAGCGCGGTTGCGCAGATTGCGCGCGAGCCGCACCCGGCTGCTGATCACGATTTGGTGATGAGGCCCTTCACCGCGCAGCCATTCTCCAGCAGTGGCCATGACGTTGGAAAATTTCATGGCTAACTTGCGATGCTCGCTTTCGAGTTGTTTGATCTGATCGCGCAACGAAGCGGCCGTTTCGTAGTTTTCTTCCGCGACTGCTTTCTGCAAGTTCTCAGTCAAGCGCGCGCATCCGGTGGTTCAGCTCCATGGCGCGATGCGCGCGTTGCGGCAATTTGCCCACATGCTCGGTGCCTTTGTGCATCGCTTTCAAAGAGCGTGTTCAAACCTTCCGCGAACGTAACATAGCACGCGCTGCACCCGAGCCGGCCGGTTTTCTTGAAATCCGCCTGGCTAAAGCCGCACACCGGACATTTCTGTGTCGATGCTCCCTTCTCGATTTCCTCGGCGGCGCCGATGCCGAGGAGCAAATCGGCGAGCGCAAAGCTCGGTGGGATCCTGCACGCCTTTTTCTTTCGAGCAAGCATCGCAGCAGATTCACCTTCTGCATTTTGCCTTCCAGTATCTGCGTCAGGAAGACTGTCGCATCATTGCATTTGCAAACGTCGCACAACATTTCTCTTAATTAGACCTCGAAATTTTGGAAACATTCAACCCTCGAATCTTTCCTGAGCACCTTCTGCGCCGAATCGGCATCCGCTCAATCTTAGACGAAAATCGGCGTGCCCGTTTCGCGCGTCATTTCCCGGAATCGCGCGATCGTGCGCGTAGTGATCGGTCCCGGCTTTCCGTTTCCGATCAATCGTCCGTCAGCTTTGACAACTGGAATGATCTCCGCAGCCGTCCCGTGAGGAAGCATTCGTCCGCGACGAAAACATCATGGCGGGTGATGTCGGCCTCCGTAATTTTGATGCCGAGTTCCGCCGCGATCTCAAACACGATCGAGCGCGTAATGCCGCGCAGTGCGCCGGCGGTGATGGGCGGCGTAAAATCTGACCGCGCTTGATGATGAAAACGTTATCAGCGGTGCATTCGGCGACGTTTCCCGCATCGTTCAACATGAGCGCTTCGTCCGCGCCAGCCAGATTCGCCTCGATCCGCGCCATCACATTATTCAAATAATTGAGTGATTTGACCGCGGGATTGAGCGCAGCCGGATTGCTGCGGCGCGTTGCGCACGTCACGATCGTTAATCCCTTTCGATAAAAGTTCTCGTGATAAAGAGCGCGATCGTCGCGGCAATGATAATCACGCTCGGTATTTACATTGCGTCGGATTCAAACCGAGATTGCCAATCCCGCGCGTCACCAAGCAGCCGGATGTAACCGTCGCGCAAATGATTTTGCCGGATTGTCTCGAGCACCGCCTCCGTCATATCCCGCATCGACATCGGAATTTCGAGACAGATCGAGCGCGCTGAATCCCAAAGCCGAGCCGAGATGTTCCTCGAGCCGGAAGACACGCCCATTGTAAAAGCGAATGCCCTCGAAAATTCCATCGCCGTAAAGCAGACCGTGATCGAAGACAGAAATCTTCGCGTCCGCTTCGGAATAAAATTTTCCGTCGATGTAGATTTTCGCGTCCTTAACGCCTGTGGTCGCGCCGGGGCCGACCTGTCAATCGCCGGTTCAACTACTGCCTCGAGCAGTAGGCTCGTGAGTTTTCGGTTCGTCTATCACCAAAGCGTCAGCTGGTTTTCATAATATCAAAAAAATCTCGGTGTTTCATCCGCGCAATTCAAGCGGCAGAATAAGTTGAACGCCAGATTCTTGAGAGCATCGAACCTCAGTGTCGATGCTACTGCAACACACCGTCTTTGATGTGCAACTGACGGTCGCCGCGCGCGGCCAGACGAGCGTCATGGGTCACAACGAGCAGCGTCTTGTTTCTGCTCGACGCGCGAGATTCAGCAGAAGATCGATAATTGCATCGCCGGTTTTGGAATCGAGATTTCCAGTTGGTTCATCAGCGAAAATGATTGTCAGGATTGTTCGTCAACGCTCGCGCGATCGGCGACGCGTTGCTGTTCGCCGCCGGAAAGTTCTCGCCGGCAAATGATGCATGCGATCGGTCAGGCCGACCGCGCGCAAACTCTCTTCGCGCCGTCTCTTCTGTTGCCCTCCGCCCGATCATTCCGGCAGCAGCACGTTTTCCAAAGCAGTGAGTTCAGGCAACAGAAAGTAACCCTGGAAAACAAAACCCATCTTTTCGTTGCGCAGACGCGCCTGCGTAGCCGAGCGTCCGCCATAGAGCGAGCGTCCTTCGAATTCGACGGTTCCCGATTCAGGGCGTTCCAGCCCGGCCAACGTATAAGGAGCGTTGTCTTGCCTGCACCCGACGCACCCGAGAGAAAGACCGCTTCGCTGCATGCGAATCTCCATCGAGATGCCGCGCAAGACTTCGATCCGCGCGAGCGCCCATTCGAAACGATTGGAAAAGATCGCGTGCGACTCAATTGAGGAGTTCCAACCTGCATCGGTCAATATTGTCGCGTTTATCTGCCGTCAAACACGACGCGAGCACAAGAGCCTGTCTCCGGTTACGGTGCCATCGACAAAACTCTGTAGCAGCCAAAAAGCCGCCATCGAAACCATTCCGTGGCGGCTTCCGTTAATAACAGTCTCGTTACGTCATCCCCAATGATGACAGCGTTGGTCGATCGATTGCGGATGTTATGTAGAGTCCGTGATCGCGTTGATAATCCGCGATCGCCGCACGCGTGATCGGCCCGAGCAGACCGTCAACTTCGCCCTGATAATAACCTTGCTGTTGCAGCGCGGCTTGCACACGTTCGCGATCACCTGATCGGGCGGCAAATTGTTGTAGGCGTAGATCGAGCCGTCAGCATAATATGCGTTGGAATCAGCAGCCCCAAGCCGGATACCACCAGCCAGCGTTCAATAATACCATCCGCCATATACAAACACGACGCGGTTGTAATGGTTGTTCCACCAGTTCCTCTCGTGCCACAGCAGAGTCGAGTATTGCGAAGGCCGCAGTAATTTTGACCTTGCCAGTTTTGGCTCCCTGAATGTGTCTGTTTTGCTGAAACGTTACGCCCGCGATCGTTGCCGGACGCGTGTTGGTCTGGAGATTGAACTGATGGGCCTTGTATCTCTTAGAGCTTGACTGAAACGCGGCGGCAGAGGTCGTGCTCCACTTCGATTGTTTTGTCTTCTTAGAATAGGTTGAAGACCCTGTATATTTCCCAGCCGCGACCGCCTGCTGTGACCCTTTTGCCTTTTGGGTGTCCACCGCCGACTGCCTGCCCGCCCTGCGTAGCGATCCGCTGTGAACCCTTTGCCTTCGCCGTCTCTCTTCGCGCTCCAGCGCCCGCCGTGGTCACCCGCTGCGAACCTTTCGCCTTTTTCGTCTTCTGCGCTCCAGACGGCGCCGAATATCCCCCGACGCAGCGGTGTATTGCGACCCCTTCGCCTTCCCCCTTGGTCTTTTGTCCTCCCCGCTCACCGGAGTTCCCCCCAATCTTCGTTCCTAGCTGCTGCGACCCTCTAGTCTTCTGTGGTCACGCGCGCTCGGGCGGCTGCGTGCTGCGTCGATGCATCGACTGTTTCTTCTGGGCTGGCTTCTTAGATTTGTTTTTTTCCTGCGCACCACCTGCGGCACGAGGCAATCGCAACGGTGCAAATTAACACAAGAAATGTTTTCATACGTTCTTTCTGACTGGTTAGATGTTCTACTCTCTCTATTTATTCAGCTTTCGAAGCCAAGGCGCTTCCAGTTGTCATGTCGCCGACGCAGAACTCAAGTGACCTATTGATGCAGTTTCTAGCCCGTCATGATCTCTTGGTCCGTAAAAGAACCCGCCGTCGAGATCATCCCGCGGCGGCATCTTGGGCAATCCAGATTCTCGTTGCGCCAATTCCCAATAATTGCAGCGTTGGCTGATCAATCGCGCTGCTGTTTCTGCCACACCCGTTGGCGCGTTTGGCGATCGGCGATCGCCGCACGCGTAAGCGGCCCAAGCGAGACCGTCAACTGCACCTGATAAACCAGCCCTGCTGTTGCAATGATGCGGCCTGGACATTTTGCAATCACCTGATCCGGGCGGCAAGTTGTTATACGCGTAAGATCGGGACCATCGCTTACGCAGGTAATGCGCGTTGGAATCCGTAGCCCCAAGCCGGATGCCAGTAGCCCCCATTCAAGGCATACCATCCGCAAATGCCTGACGACATTGTTGTTGGAGTGACCGCTCCACCGGTTCCTGTCGCATTGCTGCACTCAGATCTGTATGTTCCGAAAACCTTGAATGATGTGAGCCCCATGTCCAATCGGATGCGTCATGTTGCCGCGTCAGATGCGTCCTGTTTTGCTGAAAGTTCACATGCAGGCGCAACTTCGGGTTTCGGGTTGTTTTTGGCGGAGTTGGTGAACTGCCAACTGCGGCGAACGGCATGCCCATTGCTGCCTGCCTTGCCGGTTGCATTGGTCTCGTCCAGCGGGATCGTCGCCGTAGTAGCTTCGGTTGCCTTCCTGCACCTGCTTGGCTTGCACCAGCTACCGGCTGACTCCATTAGCCGACTTCCGTTCCTTGCCCTGTTTCTGGTGCCCCTTACCTTTCCCTTTTCCCGCGCCGGCTTGCACTACCTCCGTTTGTTGGGTGACTTCTGCTGACTTGCCGACGCCTCGTCAGTTTTGCCTACGCAGTGGGCTTGCCTGCTCCCGCCGGAGCCCCGCCTGCTCGCCTTGGCCTGACCGACACCCGCCGGCTTGACCAGCACCCTGTCGGCTTGCCTGCTCCTGTGGGCGCCTGCTCCTGTCGGGTTTGCCTGCTCCTGCGGGTTTTGCCTGCTCCTGTCGGGTTTCGCCATCCTGCGGGTTTGCCGACATTCCTGGATGCCAGGCCCTGTCAGCTGCGGACGCTTCTTCTGTTCAACTTCTTTTTCCCCATGCTCTTGCTTGCCGCGCCAACCGCGACGCACGCCAGCGCAAGACTGCAAATTAGAACCAGAAAAAGCATATTCTCGCCTAAGCTTTCCTTCCTTGGGTTGGCCTGGACGCGGCCGTGTCCTCATGTTCGTCAACGTTCTGTCAGCAGCTTTTGGATGCCTTCCGGGCTGGCGCGTAAACGCCGAGACGTGATTACGACTCTCCTGGACTCACCAGCTCTACTCAGACGCTTTGTTGTCGAACAACTGCTTCAAACAGCACGGTTGCAACCCGCGGTTCGCCGGGACATTTAGGCTGCGGCGTCCCGTGCATCCGGGATGGTTGAGGCAATTGTCGACGTTTTTCGCCAGCAAATTCTCCGGCAGTCCCTTTCGTTTGCCCTCAACGAAAACGAGAAAATCACGATCATGAAACGTCACGTCGCTCATAAGAGCTACGCCCGGACTTTTTGTTGTTGAGAAAAAATAACGGGTGCTTGATGATTGTCGCGCGCTGCAATTCCGGCAAACGAATCCCCAGCTGTGCGCACATGTCACCACTTCGTCCAACGAATATGAACCACAGGCCGGCGCGCTTTGAAATTGCCGATCTTCAACGCCGAAAAGCCAGACAGCTTGACCAGGCTGTCAAGCTCCGAACCGGTTTTGCCAGACTAAAGACCGCTGGAAAACGTTTTACCTGTGTTCGGTGGAATCCTCTGAAGCTCTGCTGAGACAACGTTAAGCAAAAAGAGTAGTGAACAGGCCTCAACGTGCGGGATCTGCGGACAGATCGCATTCAGCGAACGCAGCGACTGAAATCTGAAACCTGAATCCTGAATCCTTAGCTCACTTGTTCTGCCACGAGTATTCCGAAGACTTCACCACATCCGCGGCGAACGCCGAGATTCCTTCGCCCGTTTTCTCGTAGGCCATCGCGTTGACTTCGTTCAGCGATCAGCGGAACTGCTCTCGTCGAGCTCCAGCTTCTCGACCTGCGCCGACCTTCGACTTTCTCGGAGTGGGGCTTCCGCTCGACCTGGCTCGTTCGATTTCGAAAGCTCTTCCATCAATTCCGGGACTAATCGTTGGGCGAATCGCATCCGTCTGGCAGTTCCAGAGTCTGTCCAAACGTTCCAAAGAAAACTCAGCGCCGCATCACGTCCGTCGGATAACCGGGCTTTTTATGATAAGTGTAAGAATTTCCATCGACCGGTTGCACACCCGGATCCTCCGGCCCGGCGTAATGTTTTCAGCGCCTGTTCTCTCTTGTGCCCAATCGTAAATCCGGCCGACGAACGGCGAGATCCAGCTGCACCTTCCGCTTCCGCCGCGCGCACTGCCTGCGGCGGCGAGAAACATCGAGTCAAGTCACGTGCACCGGATCCACTTCCTTTGGCAGTTGACTCCGGCGGCGTTCAAGCCTTCCCAGAGTCTGACGCGATTTTGATCAACACCCGCTCGGCGCGCAATTTTTCGCTCCTCCGTAAAGAGCTGGATCAAACGCCGCGCCTTGTTGATCGAACCCTCGAGCATCGGACGCAACAAGCGCGCGTCCGTCTCGGTCAGACAACGCGTCCCGCGCGACTGGCAATGCGAGAATCATCGCGACCGAAAATTGGACTGAGCAAGGTGATCGCAAAATGTCTTCAGATCTGCTCGTGGACCGCTCTCGCCGCCAGGCCTGATTTCTTCCGATCCGCCACATGCACCTCGTCGAGCCGATGCGCGTCTTGCTGTGGTTTTTGCGTCGCCGGCGTAAACCAGGACTCGGATTCGTCGTCGCGTCCTGCGGGCTTGAAATCGCTTCGATGCACTCAAAGTCCGCCGTGTCAGCGGCTGGCGACCTGCGCTGAACTTCGCTATCAGCTGCTCTGATTGATTGAGTTTAACGTTGGCGGTTTTTCTCTTCAGCAACAGCGCTGCTCGCCAATCCGCTCTCCTTCCTTGTAAGAACGTGGCGCCCGAACGAAAGATCGACAACCGAGTACAGCTGTTGCGGTGCTGCGACGCGCTCACGCTTCGGCCGAGAAAGCGGTTGCGGTCACCGCATGGAATTTGCCTCGTCCCCAGTGCCGCAAGTCCTTGTACGGGCAGTCCCTGCCGAATTGGGCCGTCGTGAAACGCCGTATGGGGCCACGCAAAGCGATTCTCGGATTGTCGGAAAACGGGAAATTCCTCTTTACCGATGCGCGTCGAGGCGCACCTCGCTCTTGCTGGCTCGTCGATCTGGCGTGTGCTACGCCGAGACCGGGCCGCGGTTCGGGCGCGCTGGCGCGAGGACCAGCGCCGCACTGTTACGAAGTGTTTCCAGCTCCCACATTGGCCCAGGAAACTTGCGGCACCTCTGTTAGCACGTCGTCGGGCTTAGCGTTTGACGATATCGACTTCGGCGCTCGCCAATCATAAGTGGTGGCAAGATCTTCATCGCATCCATCTGTCTATGCCGGCAACCTGGGTGAGGATACGGGTGAAACACTGCAACATCTGGGTCACGATCATTTTGCGCAAAGAGCACCTTGTATCGATTTTATGCAACAGCTTCCGCCCTTTCATCTTAGAAGTTTGAACTCCTGCGGCTCATGAAATTCGATCCCAATCCATCAGTCCTTTTTGCCGCGCACTTCTTTGATGAAGGAATGTTTTGCGCGCCAGCCTGTCGATCTTTTCTAATAGCGCGAAGTGCGCCCATCTTCGCCGCGTTCTCGACAAGTTCAGCACTATCGATGCAACTTCAAGCGCCGCAGGCCGCAAGCCATCGCCAGAGTTATTGCGAATCCGAAGCGTTGTTGAGTGCGCGACACAGCGGTCCATCCGGCTGAACGTCTTCCTGGTGAATGCTCGCGCCGGTCAAACCGATCGCGCCACGCGCTGGAGGACGCAAGCCGCCGCTCAACGTCTTCCGCCGGGGTGATGTGTCCGGTTCAAAGGTGCCAATGTTGAGGCGAACATCTATCCTGTGCGACCAAGCCGCGGTCTCCACCTCATCGGAAATAAGCGGTGTGCCGTCATCCCGGCAGAGCTTTCCTGCCGCGCGCACAAAAAATCTGGCGCTTTCGGTGATTTGCAGCCCTTCCCCTGAATAACCGTCTCAGTGCTACAAACGCCGCCGCCACGTCGCGAGAACGTGAGCGCCGATCCGAAGCTTCAATGTCCCTCAAGCGGCGCGCGCATCCGAACCCCTCCGTCCAGGGGCCCGAATCCTTCAGGTAAAACTTTCGCGACCCCATCAATACGAGAGCGAACCGAGGCTGAACCGTACACGACCACCCGCACCAGCGAGATGAGCTCGTCTGCGGCCCCGTCGACGCCGGGCAAGTTTCAACGCGCCCTCCATTGCGACCGTGCCCGGGTTGCGAGAAAAACCTGCATCCAAATGGCACGGAGGCGTTCGTTTCGTTAACGCTTCCCGCCAGCGGCCACTCAAAGGGGCGATCCATCTGCACCATGTTTGGCAAATCGAGATCGAGCGTAACATCTTTGCCGAACCGCCTCACCACCACGGGCGGGATGATTCCGTCCCGATGTTGAAAACGCTGTTATAGCCGCTCAGGGAGTCGAGATGTACGGCGTTATCTGGCATGTCATACAGGTGCCAGCGCCTTCCGCCCGCGCATATATCGCACTTTGTCGAAGCCGATCACGCGCTGCTGCCGCTACCCGATGTGCGGTTCACATGCTGCTCGTGCGGCTGGTAGTGTTCCTCGCCCAGCCGCGCCGCAGCAGTTTCCACTTCAAGTCAAACGCCGCGATGGGACAACTCTGATTTGTCGATCAACCATGACTCTGGCGACAACGCTCGGAGTGACGTGGCTAAACCCAATCTTGATGCGCTTCGTGCGCGCCCATCCTCAAGCTAGTTTCTCACTGAAGCGAATGTCGCTCTCAATTGCGTGGCGAGCCATTGGAACAACTGAGGTTTTACGTGAACCGCTCGGCAGCTCTTCTTCGACGGCTGACCACCGGGCGGATCACGTAAAATATTTTTGAATGTTCAATATCGGCGTGCGCAACAGGCGATTCTGGGCACGCAACGTATCAAGTTTGGAGCCACGGTCGCGTGAGATCGAACGCCATCACGGCACGAAGGAAATCGCTCGCGGCGCGGCACTGAGCAGTACCCGCGCGAGCGGCTGAATTACACGCAATAACGGCGCAGCGATCGCTCGACAAATGCCCCATGCGCGAGCGCTACCTGTGACATGGCGCTGGCGGCTATAGCGTTTCAGCGATCGAGATCGATCGTAAAGAAGGCCGTTCGCGATGTAATCGTCTCGATTTGCCAAACGTGAAGATGAACAACCCGCGAAGCGAGGCTCGCTAACGGAAACGTTAACAGGCTGAACACCTCACGAAGACTTTCGCGGCCTCTTTGCAAACTCCGGCTACTGTAATGGAGAGCGCGTTGCCCGGA
>ERZ1370068.6644-contig-5614_pt1 | contig 57478 bp, 99 predicted proteins | sample MGYA00561227_ERZ1370068 | MGnify/ENA primary metagenome ERZ1370068 (study PRJEB38410, sample SAMEA6850437) | metagenome | study: Metagenomic assessment of the ecological functions of the soil: analysis of the soil microbiota associated with the... | reverse complement strand
AGTTGGCTGGCCAAGAAGCTCGAAGCGGCGAAAGCACTCAAGGCCATAGCAGCACGATCTTTTTGGTGGCCAAGTGCTGCTGACACCCAGCGGCTTTTCGCCAGTCGCGTCAGTGTTGCTCTCACAAAATGTAACATGAGCGCAAATGCCATTCAGGCTGGGCTCTCTGTTATTGTCGTAGCTCTTCTAGTCCGGTCGGTGGCATGTACCTGGAGCGGTTTTCGAACGACGGCAGACCTTTCTCGATGCGGTCCTTCTTCCGATGGAGCGATGGATTCACCGGTTAGTTGGAGTCGATTGTCTGCGCGAAATGGATTGGAAGCGCTTACTCTCTGGCATTCGCCGCATTTGGCGCTAGTCAACGTCGTCCCTGCTCTATTCTCCGCTTCGCTGGCAGGCCGTGTTCCTTGGTTTTCCGAAAGTCATGACTACGCCGATGACGCCGGATCTCGCGCCAACCGCGGCAGTGGTTTGCGACCACCACCACCTGGCAAGCGTACGCCGGCGAGACACACGATGAGCTACTTCCAGTCAGACTTGTTGCTCGCAGGGCGAAACTTTCTCGCCGGCGCAGCGAGGTCTGGCAGTTGGCGATTGCTTTTATTCGAGGTTACGCGCGCGAAGAGAACCACGGAAATCGGCAACTTCTGGCGTCGATCTCGATCCGCGCGATTTTGTGGGTGTTACCGCTGCCGGTGTCGCTGGTGGGGAGCTTGTTTCTAATCGCGCAAGGTGTGCCGATGAATTTCCGGCCATACACGATTGCGCACGCAGTGGAAGGCGGCTGCGCCAGATCATAGCCCAGGGGCCAGTTGCGGCGCTGGAGGTTCATCAAGAATCTCGGCACCAACGGCGGCGGCTTTCAACGCCGAGGCGGTGCATGCCTGTTCGAGAATCCAACTGCCGTTGACTAACTTCATCGAGCTACTCGCTATCGCCGTCGATTCCAGCTGCGCTACGCATCACTTTCGGGCGCATGGTGGGCCGGCCGACGGCGACGGGTGGGTGATTTTCTGACGATGACGGCTACTTTTGTCGCCGGGTTGCGTTGCGTGCAATTGGGCGGAGCTCGAAATGCGCATCCTGCGGCGACGCAAATCGTCGGTGGCAACATGGAAGGCAAAGGAAGTGCGCTTCGGCAATGGGCGGCTCGGCGCTTGGCGGCAAATGTGACTTCCAACGGCGCACCGGTTCTCTACACACTCGATGCACGACAGTTTTCAGCCGCTTGGTGTCGCTGTGCCGTTGGTCAACAATGCTCTTTCGGCGAAATCGGCTACGGCGGTCTTGGCAGCGGCCTTTACAGCATGATCTTCGTTGCGTTGGTGGCGCTCGTCGGCGGGTTAATGGTCGGACGCACGCCCGAACACCTCGGTAAGCAAATCGGCCCGCCAGAAATGAAAATCATCGCCGTTTATACGCTCGTGTGGGGCCGGTCACGGTGCTAGCGTTGACGGCGCTTGCTGGTCGTCGACGAACGCCGGCCGCGCCGGATTGACGACGAATGCCGGCGCCCATGGCTTCACCGAGATTCTGTTTGCGTATGCCAGCTGCCTTTGCCAACAACGGGCAGAGCATATGGCTGGTCTCAGTGCCAACAATATTTTTCACAATATGACGACGATCGTCGCCATGTTGGCGGGGCCGTTACGTCTTGGCGGTATTGGCACTGGCGTTTAGCAGGCCGCTTCGCCGTCATATCCCGGCGACGCCCGAGCCGCGGCGCGATGCCTTCCGACGGGATTACGCTTTGGCGTGTTGCTTACCGGGCACGGCGTTGCTCGTTGGCGCGCTTAATTTCCTCCCAGCCCTCGCGGTGGGTCCCGATCGTCGAACATTTCTCGATGCATCCTTAGCGTGATCCGCAATCTTTGAATGGAAGCCGCAGCTACGATTTTCGCCATCCCCATACCGTCTGCGTGATGTGCCGCAAACCGTCGAGCGCTGACGACGAAGGTACCGCGGCTAAGCGGGCACGAGGTTGCGCTCAGTCGATCTTCGACGATTCGAGCCTGGTTAATCGCCGCGAGCTAACTGCGCGCGGCTCGAAGCGACGCCGCGCCGACCAACCCGCTGTCGTTATGTCGGTCCAGCGGAGAAAGGACGAGTTCATCCAGATCCTCTTGCATCGGTCTCGCGCGGGCCGAAACTGACAGGGCCGCTGTTTCGCAATCTCTTCCGCCGGCTGCGGCGGGGACCGAACTTTCGCGCTGCTTATGTATTCGTTAGGCGCGTTCACTCGCCGTCTCTGCGGATGACGAGCAATGCGCCCAAGCGCGTTGATCGAGCGCAGCCCGGAAAGTCTGGCCCCCGATAATCTGCCGTGGCGAGCTAAAGCAAAGCGGAGGATTCGAGAGAGGTCGTTCACGTCACCGCATTTAAGATACTGGCAACCGTGCGCGATCGCCGGGCACCAGAAAAAGGGGATCTCGTCACAGATACTCGATCGACCTGAACGAACACGACGACGACCTTTCGCGGAAACTCGCTATCCTCACCGGGAAAGTTCCCGCCAGCAGGGTCAGATTGCGCAGACGTTCCGGACCGGCATCTTGAACGATATCGCTGATGCCCCTCGATTACGTCGAGATGTTCCTGGATGATGAGCAGCGGCTCGATCCTTATTCCCTCAACGATGTGTATGTGCTGGTGAACTTCCGCCCGGTCGTTACGAACAACAATTGGCGGATCGGATTGCCTGGCGCGGCTGGCCGCCTATGACAATCGGGGTACGGCCTGCCGCCATTCTTCTCCCACGCGCGCTTGCGGTTCCAGGACTACATTTATCGCCTCTGGATCCAACAGCCGAAGATTGTGTCGGCGCATGTGGATGCTCGATGCAACGTCATATGAAGAACAACTGCATGCGGAATCCGCTGGCAATGGAGGTGTTCAATGAAGAGCTCTTGCTCCCTGCTGAAGCGCAGAATCAAGGACGAGCGTCGCTTCCGCCGTGACGATCTCACCATCGCGTTCCATTATGCTGGCGAAGTAGCACTGGAAGAATCCGAAGCAATCCTGAGGAAAGTTACCGCAGTGCATAAACGGGTGCTTGCAGCCGCAGGCCGCGCACGCATGATCCAGAGCGCGCGCTCGCGCTTCGTGCCTTCGCCGCCAATCTGGCAAAATCCTTCTACGGATTCGAACCCGATTTCTTTCAACAAAACGTCTCGCGGATTGTGGACGACGTGATCAGCCAGATTCGCGGGTCACTCCGAGCTGTGGCCGACGTTAGTGGAAATTTGTTATTTCCGAAAAGATGAAAGCGCCCCTGCCGAGAACCCGCGTCCGGAACCAGCCGCGAAATAACGGCAAATCGCGATAACCAGAACGTTCTCTGCTTCGCCAGGGGTCGCCCGGTGTAACTGGAATCGATTGCAACCAAAGCGTAGAATTACCGCATGAGCGAGGCCGAACGGCCTGATCCAGATGCGCTGCTTGCGCGCATGAAGCGCGAAGAAGCGAAGTCCGCCCGCGGGCAAACTGAAGATTTTCTTCGGGATGTCGCCCGGCGTGGGGAAGACCTACGCCATGCTGCAAGCGGCGCGGCAGAAACAAGCGGAAGGATGCGAGGTCGTGGTCGGGATTGTAGAAACACACGGTCGCAAGGAAACCGAAGCGTTGCTGGAAGGAATGCCGATCATGCCGCGCGACGCAGATCGAGTATCGCGGAACGAAGCTCGACGAGATGGATCTCGATGCGATCCTCACGTGGCATCCCGGTCTCGCAGTTGTCGATGAACTGCGCGCACACGAACGCGCCAGGCTCGCGTCATCCGAAGCGTTACCAGGACGTGCTCGAACTGCTCGATGCTGGCATCAGTGTTTACACCACGCTCAACGTCCAGCACGTCGCCAGCCGCAGCGACGTCGTCCGTCAGATCAGTGGTGTTTCGGTCCAGCGAAACGAGTTCCTGATACTGTTCTCGATCTTGCCGACGAAATCGTTCTTGTCGATCTAACACCGGAGCAACTGCGCGCGCGCTTAGCCGAAGGAAAAGTGTATCTCGGCGAGCGCGCGGAGTGGGCGGCGCGAAATTTCTTCCGTGAAAGCAATCTGACCGCTTTGCGCGAAATGGCGCTGCGCCTGGTAGCCGAACATGTCGATCGCGATCTGCGCGACATCATGTCGGAGGAAAGATCGCCGGGCCGTGGAAGAGTGGCGATCGCTTGCTCGTCGCGGTCAGCGCGAGTCCTTACTCGGAGAGATTGATTCGCTACACGCGCCGGTTGGCGGCATCGATGGAAGCTTCCTGGATCGTCGCGAACATCGAGCGACCGCGCCCGCTTTCGCAAGAGGAGCAAACACGCCTGACTCGCTACCTCGCGCTGGCGCGCCAACTGGGCGCGGAAGTAATTTCCACGCCCTGGTACCGATATCGGCGAGGCGCCTGCTCCGTATCGCCCGTCAACACAACGTCACTCAGATCGTTATCGGCAAGCCGCTCGGCTCGCGATGGACAAGCTTTGGAAACGCGACCCGCTGCGCTGGCTCATGCGCAACAGCGGCAACATCGACATCCACATGATCCCGGCGGACGAATCGGCGCAGCCGCGCCGTGAACCAATCGAGGAGCGTCTGGCGCGCGCACCGTGGCGCGACTTTGGCGTCGCACTCGTCATCGCGGCGGTCGTAACCGCCTTGTCCTTGTCGATCTTCGATTACACTGGTTACTGGGCCGTTTCGCTTTTCTATTTGCTCGCCGTCGTTCTCGCCGCCACGCGATTGCGCCGCTGGCCGACGCTCTTTCTCGCCGCCCTCAGCGCGTTGCTTTGGGATTTTCTCTTCATTCCGCCGCGTTTCACTTTTTACATCACCCACCTCCACGACTTCTTGATGTTCGGCGCCTATTTCGTGATCGCGCTCGTCATCGGTCACCTCGCGACAAAATTGCGCGAGCGCGAACAATCGGAGCGCCGGCGTGAAGAACGGGCCACCGCGCTTTATCGCTTCACACGAGCGCTCGCAGCCAGCCGCGATCTCGATGAAGCCCTGCCGAAAGTTTTGGCGCTGATCAAAGAATCTTTCGAGGCTGATGCGGCGGTTTGGCTGCGCGATGAAGGCGGTCTTTCCTGCCATCCGCGCCAGCACGTTCGCGCCATCGAGCAAAGATGAAAGCGTCGCCGTCTGGGCGTTTCAAAAAAACAGAGCGCCGGAAGATCGACCGAGACGCTTGCCGGATGCCGACGCGTTGCACATCCCGCTTGTCACCGGCGACCGCGCGGAAGGTGTGCTGACCGTGCGTCTCGCAAATCCGCCGACACGATCGGAGCAACGCGAGTTGCTCGACGCCTTTGCCGCGCAGCTCGCCCTTTTCGTGAACAAGGAGCGCGCGCTGGAAGAAAGCCGCGCCGCACAAGTTGCCGCGTCAATCGCAGAAACTGCAGAAAACGCTTTTCGATTCTGTCTCGCATGAATTGAAAACGCCGCTTGCCGCCATGTCAGTCGCGCTTTGGCAGCAGCCGCAGCCCGACCGCGCCGAGTTGCAACAAGCCGTCCGCCGTCTTACCCGCACAGTCGATCATTTGCTCGACGCGACGCGTTTGGAATCGGGCCTTCTTCAGCCAGTGCGTGAATGGTGCGAACCGGGCGAACTTGTGCGCGAAGCAGTTGCGCTCGTCCGGATTAAAGGAAAGCGCGGTTCGAAGTCAACATCGCCAAAAGATCTTGCCCACGATTTCAGTGGACGCGCACCTGATTCAACAAGCGTTAGGCGCGTTACTCTCGAACGCCGCCGCTCACGGCAGAAGCGATCAACCGATCGAAGTGAACGCGGCGCGCGACGATTCCACGCTCGTGATTTTCCGTGGCCGATCACGGCCCAGGTCTTGCGCCCGGCGAAGAAAACAAAGTCTTCGAAAAATTCTATCGCGGTCCGGCACGCGCCTCGGCGGTCTCGGCCTTGGTCTTTCCATCGCCCGCCAACTGGTCGAGGCGCACTGCCGGCGAGATCGTCGCGCAAAATCGAGAAGACGGCGGCTCGCGCTTTTCCATTCGCCTTCCCATCGGCGAACCGATGCAGCTTCCGTCTGAAGCGACCGCATGAAACCGGTCGCGTTGATCATCGATGACGAAGTGCAGATTCGGCGGCTGCTGCGAGTTGTCGCTCGAAGGCGAGAACTATCAAGTGCACGAAGCCGAGAATGGCCAGCAAGGCTTGACTGAGATCGCGAATCGCCAGTCCCGCGATCATTCTGCTCGATCTTGGTCTTCCCGATATGGAGGGACTCGAGGTGTTGAAACGTTTGCGTGAATGGAGTGAAGCGCCCGTGCTCGTTCTTTCCGTGCGCGATGACGAAGCAGGGCAAAGTGGCCGCGCTCGATGCCAGGCGCGGAAGACTACGTCACCAAACCTTTCAGCACGCCGGAATTGCTCGCACGTCTGCGCGCTGCGCAACGTAAGACGCGGCCTGAAGAAGAAGTTTCCATTTTCAAAAGTGGCGATCTGATTGTCGATCTTACGGCGCGGGTGGTGAACACGCGCCGGTCGCGAAATCAAGCTCACCGCGACCGAGTATGCGCTTGCTCCGATTATTCGTTAGGCATCCTGGTCGCGTCCTCACCCATCGCTACATCCTTGCGCGAAATCTGGGGCCCGAAATCGGAAGAGCATCGGCAGTATCTGCGCGTTTACGTCACGCATCTGCGCCAAAAGATCGAGACCGATCCGACGAAGCCATCGCTAATCAAGACGGCACCGGGAATCGGGCTATCGATTTGCGGGACAGGCTCCCGGTTAGACCGCGCTGATCGTATCGCTGAGCGGAAGAAACCGCTTGCCAGTGAGCAGGCGCGCAATGGAGAGTCACAGCCGACAAGCGAATGGCGCAGCTGATAGAGGATATCGTTCTCGACGCGAGTGCGGGCGTGCATCGGCCGCGCAATCTGGATTGGAAACGCGCCGCCGCATTGCTCTATGGCGATTGGGGCACGAGCAAGGCGTACGTCATCGGCCTGGCGTTTGTGGCTGCCGGGTTTTCGTCGCTGCCGATCATCCTGGCCGTTTGCGCGCTTACTGGTCTGGTCGGCATCAACTACGCTGTCATCTGCCGTCATTTTCCCGATGGCGGCGGCGTTTATTCGGCGGCGCGCTCACAAGGACGATTGCTCGCGGTGGTTGGCGCGCTGCTTGTTGCTGGCCGATCTCACGGTGACAGCGGCGCTCAGCGGCTGGTCGGCTCTTGAGTTACATCACTTCCGGCGCGGAGAACATCGACTGGATCAAACTTGCTCGCGAGCACATCGCGCTCACCACGATCGGCGTGCTGTTGATCATGGGCCTGATTAATTATTTCGGGCCAAAACATTCCGGCAGTCTTGGCTGTGGCACTGGCGTTGCCGACTGCGTTGATAGTCGTTGCCTCTTGATCGCCGTTCAGCGCGCCCGCATCTAACCACCCGTTTTCTCGAGCCGCGGCATCAACAGCCTGAGCACGCGTCTGGGTGCAGTTTGTCGGCGTAATCCTGGCGCTATCGGGCGCGGAGTCGATCGCGAACCTGACCGGCGTCATGAAACTCGATCCGGGATCGACAATGGAACACCCGAGCGTCGCGCGCGAGTCGCTCAAGGCGATTACGCCGGTAGCGATCGAAGTTGTCATCGGCACGGCGCTCCTCGGCTGGGCGATGCTTTCGCTGCCTTCGGTGCTCGGGAAAACGCTGCATCTGACCGATCGCGACGAGATCGCGGTCGGTTCTTTGGCAACGCAGCGGGGACATGCTTGCGCTTCATCGGCGAACAATTTGCCACCGCCACGTTTTCACCGGCGGTCGGCCAGGTCTTCGGCTGGATCGTCGGAATTGTCTTCTTTCTCCTGCTCTTGAGCGCGGCCAACACCGCCATCGTAGCGATGATCGGTCTGCTTTACATGATGGCGCGCGACGGCGAGATGCCGCGCCAATTCAAACGCCTCAATCAGTCACGGCGTTCCGACTCTGGCCGCTCGCTCATCGCCATCGGTCTGCCAGTGGTGAGTTGCTCTTCTCGCAGCTAATTTCACCGCGCTGGCCGGCCTGTACGCGATCGGCGTAGTCGGTGCGATCACGGTCAATCTCGGTTCATGCACATTCAATCGCACCATAGGTTTCACCTGGCACGATCGCGTGCTGTTCGGCATCACATTCGTAGTTCTGGCCTTTGTCGAGCTGACGCTCGCCCACACGAAACTCGGACGCCCTTCAATTCGTTCTGTGCAATTTTGATCGGCGGTCTGGCGTTGCGCGCCTACACTTTGAAGCGTTCAAGGTCTCACCACTCTCACCGTCACGCGCGAAGTTGCGCCAGATGGTCACGCCCGATCTTGCGGCGAACATGCGACCGCGTTTGGAAGAAGGCCAAAAAATCATGGTGGCAGCGCGCGGAATCACGCCGGTGCTCAGCTTTGCGATGGACGAAGCCCAGTTGCGCAAAGCCACGCTCTTCGTGCTCTACGTCAAAGAAGTAGCTGTATTACTTACAGCAGCCGGCACGCCGCTTGGCCGCTCCAAATGGCAGGATGATCCTGAAGCGAACGCCATCATGTGCTCGATGCTCAAACTCGGACGCGAGCGTGGCATCAACGTAGTTCCAGCTTTATGCCGTGAGTCAGGACGCTGCCGCTACTATCGTCGATCTTGCCGCTACCATGGGAATCGATTTCCTCGTGATCGGCGCGTCGCAACGGCCCGCTATGGCCAAGCTACTTCGCGGCAGCGTTGCAACCAACGTCGCTCAGCATCTGCCCGAATCGATTCAAGTTGCTCATCTTCGGATGAGCCGACGGAACAGTCGTAATTGTAAGAGCAACCCAGAAACTTTCGGCTTGCCGAAGCGTTATTTTCCGATTCAAAAACGCTTTCGAGCGCGCGCGGTGCCCAGGGCTTTCCAAATTTTGATCACTTCATACGTGATAACGGTGGTGAAGGTCACAGCCAACCAAACGCAGACCGCTTCAAGCGGCAGGCCGGACCATGCTCCGATGTGCAAGTCCAATCAGAATATTGCTGCGATATTCCCACCAGCCATACGGCAAGGCGAGCGTCACTTCCCAAAGCAAGCTGATAAGGAGAAGCAGAAAAACGTGAAACTGAACGCGCGCCAGTTGATGAACCGCTGCGCGCGTGTAAAAAAGCCAGGCCGACGGAATCAGCGAAGCGCAGACGAGATAAATGAAAATACCACGGAAACCCATCCGACTGCACCGGAGACGAACTTTCGGTACACGATTGCGGCTGCGATCAAGACGACACCAAGGACGACAGAAGCAAAATGAAAACGAACGATGCGCGGTATATCCTTGGCCGCTTCCTCGTAGTCAGGGACGTTGTAAGCGGCCATCCAATATTCGTCGCACCAGATGTAACTCAGCAGAACGAGCATGAAGCCTGTCAGATAAAAAATGAATTCTTCGATTGGAATCGCTCCGCCTAACGCGGGAACTTCGCAGCCAAGAGTGGCCGCTTTGTTTGGAAAGGTGAAGAACGCGTTACCGAAAAGGAGATCCAGCGCGAATCCGAGCGGAGTGAGCACCCCAATAGTCCGCCAGAATGCTTTTCGTGGAAACTTGAGATCAGGCCGACAGGCAAACCACCATGCCAGGGCTCCGATTGGGACGACGAACAATCCCAGGCTCCAGGTGTATCCGAGCGGCGTCGGATTATCCGAGGTGGCTTGCAAAATTGCCGGATGAATGAACCGTTCGCAATGCAATGGCAGCGGGAACAATGAGCGCCGCTGCGATGGCAAATACGACGTAGAAAGATTTTCGTGCGCTCTTGCATGACGACAACAGCGTAAACAGAACAGTTTTAAGTTTTAAGATTTAAGTTTTAAGTAGATTCGACTTGTCGTGACTCCGCCCAAGGTTCTAATCGCCGACGCAATTTCGCAGCGTGGAGTGGATGAGCTTTCGCCGCGATGGCGCAATCGAGGCTGTGGTCAAAACCGGGTTAAGCGAGAAAGAGCTTGTCGATCTTATTCCGGACTTCAGTGCGCTTGTCGTGCGCAGCCAGACAAAAGTCACCGCCGATATTTTGAATGCAGGCGCGAAGTTGCGCGTGGTCGGGCGCGCTGGGGTGGGAGTGGACAACGTCGACGTTGAGACGGCCACGCGCCGCGGCGTCATCGTGTTGAATGCGCCCGGCGGAAATACGGTTTCCACTGCCGAGCATGCGTTTTCACTGTTGCTTTCAGCGGCGCGCAAGATTCCGCAGGCCGACGCAAACGTTCGCAGCAAAAATTGGGACAAAAAGAATTTCGAAGGTGTTGAGCTCTACAACAAAACGCTGGGCATTATCGGAATGGGCCGGATCGGCGGCGAACTCAGCCGGCGCGCCATTGCTTTCGGAATGCGCGTGGTTGCCTACGATCCGTATCTTTCCGCATCGCGCGCTCGCAGTCTGCAAGTCGAGCTGGTGGACGAAGCTCGATGATTTGCTCACAAGCGCGGATTTCATCTCGCTGCACACGCCGCTCACCGCAGAAACGCGGCACATTCTCGATGGAGCGCGATTGCAGAAAACCAAACGCGGCGTCCGCATCATCAATTGCGCGCGGGGCGGCTTGATCGACGAAAACGCGCTCGTGAAAGCATTGCAAGATGGGCATGTCGCCTGCGCGGCGCTGGACGTTTTCGAAATTGAACCGCTTCCAGCCGATTCTCCATTGCGCGGCGCGCCCAATCTTGTTCTTACTCCGCATCTCGGCGCGTCCACTGCGGAAGCACAGGAGAGCGTTGGGATCGAGATCGCGCACTCGATTCGTGCCGCGCTGCTCGAAGGCACCATTCGCAATGCGGTGAACATGCCCAATCTCGATGCGAAAACTCTGGCAATCATTGGACCTCATCTGCGCTTTGGCGAAAAATTGGGCAGATTTCTCTCGCAGCTTGCACCGAAGCGCGCTGAGACTCTCAACATCAATTACAGCGGCAAAGTCAACGAAGTTGATACGACGGCAATCACGCGCTCAATCTTGAAAGGCTTCCTGCAAACTAGCCGGCGGCAGCGAAGTCAACGAAGTAAACGCGCCCGGTTTTGCCGAAACTCTTGGTTTGAAAGTAAGCGAATCGCGTCTGAGCGCGCTCGGAGATTATACCGACATGCTCGAATTATCCGCTGCTGGCGAAGGAAAAATTGTTTCGGTTGGCGGCGCGTTTCTTCGGCGCCACTCCACGAATTGTAAGCATTAACAGCCGTCCGGTAGAAGCGCGACCGCACGGTGTTGTGCTGGTGTTGGAAAACACGGACCGCCCCGGAATGGTTGGACGAATCGGCACGTTGCTCGGCGATCATGGCGTAAACATTGCAACGATGTCGCTCAGCCGAAATCAGGCCGGTGGCACGGCGCTCACCGTGTTGAACCTCGACACCGCGCCGGGCGAAGAGTTGCTGGACGAAATTCGTGCGAGCGAAGACATCCTCTCCGCGCAAGTGATTCAATTGTAAGCTCGTTGTGCGCGCGGACGTTAGTGTTTCTTGCTCGGATTGCAACAATCCAGACCCGACTACAAGACGCTTCGATTATGCATATTCTTTGCGCTCACACTCTGGGTTATCGGTCTCGTCGTCGGCGCCATCGCGAAACTGTTGATGCCGGGAAAGGATCCCGGCGGCTGCATCGTCACGATCCTGCTTGGCATCGCCGGCGCGTTTGTCGGCACTTGGATCGGTCCGCATTTTTGCAGGCGAAAATTATGTCGGCCGGCTGGATCATGGTCGGTCGTTGGCGCCGTGATCCTGTTGCTGCTGTATCGATTGTTCTTCAAGCGCGGCGCGTAGGGATCGCTCTGTCATCTTGGCTGCAGCAGAAGCATTGGCTGCTTCCTGCCGTGTTTTGCCAAAGCGGCGCAGCAGCGTCCAGGCGTGCAGCGCTCTACACTTCGCTTTTGGCGTGAACGCTTCGGAGCTTTGGCGAACTACGTTTGCTCTGCCTCGTGAATGCGAGATTGTCATTGCTTCATGGCTGCGCCCACAAAATCCGAATCCTCATCGCGTTCGCAGCCCTTTATCTCGTTTGGGGTTCGACTTATCTCGGCATCCGCTTCGCCATCGAAAGTATTCCGCCGTTTCTAATGGCTGGAATCGCGATTCCTCCTGGCAGGCGAGTGATCATGTTCGCGATCGCGTGGTCGCAAGGCGCGTACAATCGAGCTGGGCGAACTGGCGCGTATCGCTGATCGTCGGCGCGTGTCTGCTGCTCTGCTAGGCAATGGCGGTGTTACGATTTCAGAACAATATATCGACATCAGGATTGGCGGCGCTGATTGTGGCGATTGTCCCGATTTATCATTGTGATTCTCGGGTTGGGCGACGGGAATCACGCCTAGAGCCACTACCAATAGTCTGGCTTGGTCTGGTGGGCGGTTTTGCTGGCGTCGGCGTCTTGCTCGGGCCAGCTCTGCGTCTTTCCTGCAAACGGTGGACGACATCCCGCGATCGGAATGTTCGATTCTGCTCGTGTCCTCCTTCATCTGGTCGGCAGGATCACTTTATTCGCGCACAGCGAAACACGCTGCGTCTCCATTTCTGACGGCCGCCCAACAGATGCTCTGCGGCGGACTGCTCCTTTTGCTTGCCGGTATTCGCGACTGGCGAGCTGCGACGTTTTCATCCGCAATCAATCTCGATGTTGTCGCTCGCTTCATTCATTTATCTGGTAATCATCGGAGCTGTGGTTGGATACACCGCCTACATTTGGCTGTTGCGTCATTGTGATCCGGCGAAAGTCGCCACTTACGCGTATGTGAATCCGATTGTAGCTGTCTTGCTGGGCGCCGCTTTCGCCGGGGAAACTTTGAGCATCGCGTGTTTTGATTGCTGGCGCGCTGATTATCGGCTCAGTCGCGATTGTGATTACAGCGCAGCAACTAAGAGCGAGAGCAGAGCCGCGCGATTAGCGCAGCGATCGAATCCAGCCGATTGAGCGCGCATGAGCAGCGGAAATCCATCTCGCGATCGGAAGATCGACAGCTCGGCCTGCCTCAGCGGATCGCGCACAGAGCAAACGATCGAAGTGGTCAAGCGCAATTGGCGGGCGGAAGTCGAGACAGCGCAAACCTATCGCGATCTGGCCGGGCGCGAGCGGGACGAGAAAACGCAAAGGCGTTCTTCTTGCGCATGGCCGAAGCGGAAGAGCGCCATGCGCAGCGCTGGGAGAAAAGCTCCGAGACCTCGGCGTAGAGCCGCCTGTTCTGAACAGACACGATCGGGCGCCGGCTCAATCGTTGGTGGAACAAAATCGCCGGAGCCGAGATCGCCATTCGCCGAATGGAAGCGACGGAAGAACGGCACGAAGCGCGAATTTCACGAACAAGCCGAGCGTGCTCTCGCCGGCGAACAGGATGTGCAGGAATTCTTGCGGCAAAGCGCGCTCGAGGAAAAAGCGCATGCGCGAGCGCTGAGCGCGATGGCGCCGCCGGTTAGCCCGCGCACCGCGCTGGACAAAATCCTAAAGCGCGAACGCTGGCATGGGCGCGGCGGCAGTTGGGTCGCCGACGCGATCTACGGCGCGAACGATGGGCTGGGCGCGGTATTTGGAATTGTTTCTGGCGTAGCGGGCGCGACAAACAATCAGCAACATTACATTCTTGATCTCCGGTCTTGCTGGCATGCTTGCTTCCACTCTCTCGATGGGCGCAGGCGCGTATCTCGCGGCAAAGAGTGAAGCGGAAGTTTATGAAGCGGAAATCTCGCGCGAGCGAGCAGAGGTCGAAGAAAATCCTGAGGAAGAAATCGAGGAGATGTCGCTCTTCTATCAGCTGCAAGGATTCACGCCCGGAAGAATCACAAAAGATGGCGGAGCGCCTCGCCGAACAGCCCGAACAGTTCGTGCAGGCGATGGCGCAGAGTGAGCTCGGCTTGTCCGAGCATCGGTTTCCCGAATCAATGGACTGCCGCAACCTCGGCTGGCATCTCCACAGCGATCGGCGCTTTCATTCCCGATCATTCCATTCTTTTTCATCGGGCGGCGTGACTGCGGTGATTGTTTCTTTCGGCATCAGTTTGGTCGCGCACTTTGCTCGTCGGCGCGCTGAAATCACTGATCACCATCCGTTCCTGGTGGGCATCCGGTCTTGGAAATGACCTGGATCGGCGTCATCGTCGCGGTCGTGACTTACGGGCTGGGCCTTGCGTTTGGTGCGCTGGGTTAGGCCTTAAACAACACAAGCGCTGCGCGGCCTGGATGCGCTCGCGCCACGATTCGTCCTAAATGGATTCAATCTCCAATGACGCGGAAGTTATCCGTAGCCAAATCACCGCCCGGGAGGTCATAGCTTATGAGGCGCCTCCTCATGCAAACGAGGTGTGTAAAAAAATGTCGAAGCGAGCCATTCTCGGAATCATCGGCGCTCTGCGTGCTTGTGATCGCATGGTGGAGCTTTCATCATCGCGCTTCGTCTGATCAGTCCGGATCAACCGGTGCGGCAAGAACTTCGGGCAGAACGTGGCGGACTTGGAGCCGGCGGCGGCCAGGTGCCGGTAGTCGCAGGGAAGGTCGAGCAGAAAGATATGCCGATCTATCTCGATGGCCTGGGAACAGTGCAGGCGTTCAACACCGTGACCGTTCACACCCGCGTGGACGGCGAGTTGCAGCAGGTGCTTTTCACCGAAGGGCCAGGATGTGAAGACCGGCGACTTGCTGGCCGGTGATCGATCCGCGTCCGTTTCAGGCAGCGCTCGATCAGGCGATCGCAAAAAAGCGCAGGACGAAGCGCAATTGGCCAACGCCAAAGTCGTCGCTTGAGCGCAACACCGATTTGCTGAAAAAGAAAGTGATCGATCAGCAGGATTTCGACGCATCCAAGTACTCAGGGCGATTCACTCCAGGCGGCGGTGCAGGCGGATCAGGCTGCGATCGAGAGCGCGCAGTACGCAGCTCGATTACACGCAGATCAAGTCACCGATCGACGGACGCACTGGCGTTCGACTCGTCGATGTCGGCAACATCGTCCACGCAGGCGATCAGACTGGCATCGTCGTCATCACCCAGATGCATCCGATTTCGGTCGTGTTCACGTCTGCCCGAACAAAATTTGCAGGAAATTTTGAACCAGGGCGGCGCGAATGGCGGACTGAAAGTTCTTTGCCCTTGATCGGGGAAACACGACGCACGCTCGACGAAGGCGCGCTTCGCGGTCGTGGACAACGAAATCGATCAGACGACCGGCACGGTGAAGCTCAAGGCGACGTTTCCGAATAATGAGCTGAAACTTTGGCCGGGAAAATTTGTCAACGCGCGACTGATTTTGACCACGACGCAAAGATGCCACCGTTGTCCCTTCGAGCGTGGTGCAACGCGGGCCCGCAGGGAACCTACGCTTATGTGATCAAGCCGGACAAAACGGTGGAGATGCGGCCGATCAAAGTCGCGCAGACGGAAGGCAAATCGTCGCGTTGATCGACGAAGGATTGAAAGCCGGGCGAGCAGGTGGTGGTGGATGGACAGTACAAACTTCAACCGGGCGCGCATGTTGAGCTGACGACGCCAGCAACCATCGCAGCAAGCGCGGCCTCCACAGCCAAGACAAGCTACCACAGAACGGCGAGCTCAGGAAAGCCGTGAACATTTCCGAACCATTCATTCGCCGACCGGTGGCGACTTCGCTGCTGATGGCGGGCGTGATCTTTGCTGGGCATACTTGGCTACAAATTGCTGCCGATCTCCGCGCTGCCGACAGTCGATTTTCCGACGATCGAGGTCACGACGTATTATCCGGGCGCGAGCGCGGACGTGATGGTCTCGTCGATCACCACGCCGCTCGAGCGTCAGTTTGGCCAGATCAGCGGGACTGGCGTCGATGAATTCGACCAGCTCGTTCGGCATATCGACGATCACGCTTGCAGTTCGTGCTCGACCGGCCAATCGACGTCGCCGCGCAGGATGTGCAGGCCGCCATCAATGTCGCCGGCGGATTTCTGCCGAAGGATCTGCCGAACCCGCCCAAATACAACAAGGTCAATCCGGCCGACACGCCGATCCTCACGCTCGTCGATTACGTCCGACAGTTTGCCGCTCGATCGCGTGAACGATTTTGCCGACACGTTGCTGGCGCAGAAATTGAGCGAGGTCACCGGCGTCGGCCTCGTCACGATCCAGGGAAATCAAAAGCCGGCCGTGCGCGTGCAGGTGAATCCGGCGGCGATTTCAGCGCTCGGACTCAGCCTCGAAGATGTGCGCACGATTCTCGGCCAGGCGAACGTCAATGCGCCGAAGGGAAGCTTCGACGGGCCGCGGCAATCGTTCACCATCGGATCGAACGATCAGATTTTCTCCGCCGACGCTTACAAGCCGATCATCGTCGCTTACAAGAACGGCGCGCCGATTCGGCTCGGCGACGTAGCGAACATCATCGACAGCGTGGAGAACGACCAGCTCGCGGCGTGGGTCGGCACGAAGAGCGGCGAAAAGCCCGCGGTGCTGCTCGACATTCAGCGTCAGCCCGGGCGCGAACATCATTCAAACCGTCGAGCGCGTGAAACAATTGCTGCCGCGATTGACCGGCACCGCTGCCGCCGTCGGTGCACGTGGATGTTCTGGCTGATCGCACCGAAACGATCCGCGCGTCGGTGCGCGACGTGCAGTTCACGTTGCTGCTGACCGTCGCGCTCGTCGTGCATGGTGATGTTCCTGTTCCTGCGAAAACTTTGGACCACCGTGATCACGAGCGTGGCGTTGCCGCTCTCGCTCATCGGCACGTTCGGCATCATGTATCTCGCCGGATTCAGCCTCGACAATCTCTCGTTGATGGCGCTGACCATCTCGACCGGGTTCGTCGTCGATGACGCGATCGTGATGATCGAGAACATCGTGCGCTACATCGAAGCGGGCGATCCGCCGTTGGAAGCAGCGCTCAAAGGCGCGAAGCAAATCGGTTTCACGGTGGTGTCGTTGAGCGTCTCGCTCGTCGCGGTTTTCATTCCGCTTTTGTTCATGACTGGAATCGTCGGCCGCCTATTTCGCGAATTCGCGATCACGATGAGCGTGGCGGTCGGCGTGTCCGGCGTTCGTTTCGCTGACGCTCACGCCGATGATGTGCGCGAAGCTGTTGCGCGCCGAAAAGGAAGAAGAAGCAAGCACACGAGGCGAGTTTCTATCGGCGGACAGAAGAATATCTGGACGCGCTTTCGCAATTTGTACGAACGCGGGTTGCGCTGGGTGCTGGCGCATCAGCGATTCGTTTTGATCGTCGCGATCGTCACGCTCGTCGCGACCATTCTGCTCTACATCGTCGTGCCGAAAGGTCTGCTGCCTCAGCAGGACACCGGCGTGATCATCGGCGTAACCGATGCCGCCGAGAGCATTTCGTTCAAGGCGATGATGCAGCGCGTCCACGCGGTTTCCGACATCGTCAGGCAGCGATCCGGATGTCGCGAGCGTGTCGGCTTCAGTCGGCGCGGGAACGGTGAACGCAACCGTCAACACGGCGCGGCTTTACATTGTGCTCAAGCCGCACAACCAGCGCGCGAACGCCGAGAAAGATCATCGAACGGTTGCGCAATGCCACGCGCGGTGTCGAAGGCGTCTCGCTCTTCATGCAAGCGGCGCAGGATTTGCAAATCGACGCGCGCGTCAGCCGCACGCAATTCCAATACATTTTGCAGGACGCCGACGCGGCCGAGCTCGCCGAGTGGACGCCGAAGCTCGTGCAAAAACTCGGGCAACTGCCGCAGCTCACCGACGTGGCGAGCGACCAGCAGGTGAACGGCTTGCAGTTGAACGTCGATGTTGATCGCGAGAAAGCGTCGCGGCTCAACGTGCTCACCCAAGCAATCGACGACACGCTCTACGACGCGTTCGGGCAGCGACAGGTCTCGATCATTTTCACGCAGCTCAATCAGTTCCGCGTGATTCTCGAAGTGGAACCGCAATTCCGTGAGTCGCCCGATTTGCTCGACAAGATTTATGTGAAATCGAGCAGCGGCCAGCCGGTGCCGCTGAGCGCGTTCGCCACGATGCACGTAGAGCAACACGCCGCTCTCGATTCCGCACCAGGGACAATTTCCCGGCCGCGACGATCTCGTTCAACTCTGCGACAGCGGCAGTTCGCTCAGTCACGCGATTCCGGCGATTCAAAAAGCGGAGCGCGAAATCGGATTGCCAGACACGATCGCAACGACGTTTACCGGCGCGGCGGCGGAATTTCGTTCGTCGCTCACGAGCGAGCCGCTTCTGATTTTGGCGGCCGTGATCGTGATCTACATCGTGCTCGGCGTCCTCTACGAGAGTTACATTCATCCAATCACGATTCTCTCGACGCTGCCGTCAGCGCCGGCGTCGGCGCGCTCTGCTCGCGCTGCTCATCTGCCGCATCGATTTCTCGTTGGTCGCGCTCATCGGCATCATCCTGCTCATCGGCATCGTGAAGAAGAACGCGATCATGATGATCGATTTCGCGCTCGAAGCGGAACGCAACGGAAGGGATGTCGCCGGAGGAATCGATTTATCAGGCGTGTCTGCTGCGCTTTCGGCCCATCATGATGACAACGGCGGCGGCGCTGCTCGGCGCGTTGCCGCTCGCCCTCGAAACCGGCACCGGCAGCGAGCTGCGGCGACCGCTCGGAATTTCCATCGTCGGCGGATTGTTGCTCTCCCAATTTCTCACGCTTTACACCACGCCGGTGATTTATCTTTATCTCGATCGGTTCGGACAGTTGGATCGAAGAACGGCGAAGTCGGGGCGACTTGGGCAAGCCGAGTCTGCCGCTAAGAATCGACAACTGGAACTCGAACCCGAGCCGCAATTTGCAGGAGTGAACGGTGAAGATGATCGACTGGGATTTTAGGCCATGAACATTTCCGAGCCATTCATTCGTCGGCCGGTTGGAACATCGCTGCTTGCGGCGGGAGTGTTGTTGCTCGGCGCGGTGGCCTATTATTTTCTGCCGGTCGCGCCGTTGCCGAAAGTGGATTTCCCGACCATTTCGGTGAGCGCGCAGGAGCCGGGCGTCGATCCGCAGACTGCGGCGTCATCGCTTGCCGCGCCGCTCGAGCGCCGCTTTGCGCAAATCGCTGGCGTGTCGGAAATCACTTCCGTCAGTTCGTTAGGCGGTTCGTCCATCACGATCCAGTTCGATCTGAATCGCGACATCAACGGCGCGGCGCGCGACGTGCAGAGCGCCATCAACGCAGCGTCGGGCGAATTGCCGAGCGGGCTCCCGCAGCCGCCGTCCTATCGCAAAGTCAATCCATCCGACGCGCCGATCATGGTGCTGGCGATGACTTCGGACGCGTTGCCTTTGTCGCAAGTTTACAATCTGGCCGATCAAATCATCGGCCAGCGCATCAGCCAGGTCGAAGGCGTCAGTCAGGTGATCATCGGCGGCGGCGCGAAATCGGCCGTGCGCGTGCAGATGAATCCGGTCGCGCTCGCCTCGATGGGCTTGAGTCTGGAAGACATTCGCACGACGCTTTCGCAAGCGAATGTCCTTTCGCCAAAGGGTGCGTTCGACGGTCGAGCAGCAGCGTTTCGTCATCGCCAGCAACGATCAGCTGACGCAGGCCGATCAATATCTGCCGATCATCGTCGCGCAGCACAACGGCGCGGCAGTGCCCGTTGCGCGATGTCGGCACCGCGATCGACGCGCAGGAAAATCGCGATCAGGCCGGTTTGTTCAACAACAAGCGCGCCGTGTTGTTAGTCATTTTCAAACAAGCCGGACGCGAACGTCGTTCAGCACGACCGACCAGATTCACGCGATCCTTCCGCAATTGCGCACCTGGCTGCCGCCGAGCGTGCATCTCGACGTGATGAGCGATCGCACAACCACGATCCGCTCTTCGGTGCGCGACGTGCAGCTGACGCTGGTCATCACGATGGCGCTCGTGCGTGATGGTGATGTTTCTCTTCCTGCGCCGGTTTTGGCCGACATTCATCTCGGGCATCACGATGCCGCTCGCGCTCGCGGGCACCTTCGGCGTGATGTGGCTCTGCGGCTACAGCCTCGACAATCTCTCGCTCATGGCGTTGACGGTTTCGACCGGTTTCGTGGTCGATGACGCGATCGTCGTGATCGAAAACATCGTGCGCTTCATCGAGAAGGGCGAGCCGCCGTTGCAGGCCGCGCTCAAAGGCGCGCGCCAGATTGGATTCACCGTTATTTCCATCAGCCTCTCGCTCGATCGCTGTTTTCATTCCGCTCTTGTTCATGGGCGGATTGATCGGCCGTTTGTTCCATGAATTCGCGGTGACGTTGAGCGCTGCCATTCTCGTTTCCGATGCGTCGTCTCGTTAACGCTTACGCCGATGCTCTGCGGTCGATTTTTGAAAAGCGAAGACCGGCATCGACAGCGCGCGCGATTGATCGATCGACTGAGCGAGCGCGGTTTCAACGCGATGCACGAATTTTACGAGCGCAGCATTGAAATGGGTCCTCCAACACGAATATCTCATGCTGCATCGTCACCGCGGCTGTGATCGTCGCGACCGTCTGGCTTTACTTCGTCGTGCCGAAGGGATTTTTCCCGCAACAGGACACGGGCCAAATGACGGGCACGACTGAGGCCGCGCAGGACATTTCATTCGAAGCGATGAAGGAAAAGCAGAGAAGCAGGTCGTGAAAATTGTCATGGCCGATCCGGCGGTGCAGGCGGTCGGCTCATTCTTTGGCGGCGGCGAGTCGGCTCGGCGTTGAACAACGGCCGCATGTTCATCAGTTTGAAACCGAAAGGTTCGGGCAAGAGACGAACGCAAAGATGATGCGGGCACGATCATCGCGCGTCTGCGGCAAAGCTCTCGAAAATTCCGGGCGCGCAGCTTTTCCTTCAGCCAAACCAGGATATTCGCGTCGGCGGCCGATCGTCGAAGGCGCTATATCAATATGCGCTCACCGATCAAAACATTGACGAGCTGAATTCGTGGGCGCCCAAACTCGTGAACGAAGCTTGCATGAATATCCGCAGATCAAGGACGCCACGAGCGACCAGCAATTTCGCGGATTGCAGGAAACCGTTGTGATCGATCGCGACGCGGCCGCGCGTCCTCGGCATTCAACCGCAAGCCGTCGACAGCACGCTCTACAGCGCGTTCGGCCAGCGGCAGGTCTCGATCATTTACACGCAACAAAATCAGTATCACGTCGTTCTCGAGGTCGATCCGAAGTTCCAGCTCGATCCGAGCTCGCTCGACAAGATTTACGTCAAGTCGCCATTCTGGAAATCAGGTGCCGCTGAGCACGATTGCGCATTTCCAGTTGGACAACACGCCGCTTTCAGTCAATCACCAGGGGCAGTTTCCGTGCGTGACAATCTCGTTTAACACTGCGCCCGGCGTTTCGTTAAGGCGAAGCGACACGCAAATCATTCAGCGCGCGGCGAAACGAGATCTCGGAATGCCATCAACCATTCGCGGAAATTTCTGCCGGCACTGCGCAGGTTTTTCAAGTCGTCGCTGTGCCACGAATGCCGCTGCTGATTCTCACCGCGCTCATCGCCGTCTACATCGTCCTCGGCATGCTTTACGAAAGCCTGATCCACCCGCTCACGATTCCTTTCTACGCTGCCCTCGGCCGGGCTTGGGGCGTCTGCTCAGCCATGCTCGTAACCGGCAATGAGCTGTCGATCTGTCTCGATCATCGGAATCATCCTGCTCATCGGCATCGTGAAAAAGAACGCGATCATGATGGTCGATTTCGCGCTCGACGCCGAGCGCCACGAGGGACTCACGCCGGAAGAATCGATCTACCAGGCGTGCCTGGTCCGGTTTCGTCCCATCATGATGACAACGATGGCCGCGATGTTTGGCGCGTTGCCGCTGGCCATCGGGATGGGTATCGGCAGCGAACTGCGCAAAGCCGCTCGGTGTTGCCATCGTTGGGGGCTTATCGTTTCGCAGATGCTCACGCTTTACACGACTCCCGTGATCTATTTGGCGCTCGATCGACTGCGGCAGCGGAAAAGAAGCGGACTTCGCATGCTGCCGATCTTCGGACGATCGGCTGGCCGCAAGCCTCCGGGTCTTCTGCCTGATGAATTGACCAGCTCTCTCGGTCCATAACGGTGCATTGAGAGGAGCAAAGAACGGTGCGTGGAATCGTCGTCCCGAAAATGGAACGGCTGCTTCCCAGTCGTGGAACGTCGAGATCGAATGTTTGGATGCATCGGGGTCGTATCATCATCGTGATGAGTAGATTACGTGATAGCGTGTTTTGTGGCACGCCGCTTGCATCAGCGAGTTGCATGAACCACGAAACGCTTATGAACAATCAATTCGAATCTATGCATGCTCTTTTGGTACGCTCGGAAGAGAAAGGGCGCGGAGTTCTTGAAGCAGTGCTTTATGTCGCTTTCTTCTTGAGCGCGCTCCTGGTGATCTGGGAATTCGCACAGGGGCCCGGTTAGGATACAGGCGGTTGGGCTCGAGCAAGGCGCTGTTAGCCAAGCGGCAAGGACTCAGGTGATCTCACGCGGTTAATCGCGACGAAGGTTTCAACTCCAGCGATGTGAGCCAGGATATTCGATACGCTTTCCGCATGCTGCGGAAGCAGCCGGGTTTCAGTGTGATCGCGATCTTGACGCTGGCGCTCGGCATTGGCGCGAACACTGCGATTTTCAGCATCGTTAATGCGGTTTTGCTGCGGCCGCTGCCATACCCCAGACGCCGACCGGATCATGGTGTTGAATGAATCGTCCGGACCGGGTCAGGATTATTCGGTTGCGTTGCCCGACTATTTCGATTGGCGAAACGACAACACGGTTTTTGAACATCTCGCCGCTACCCACAAGGAATCACGAAACCTTAGCGGGCATCCCGGGCCGTGATCCGGAGCGCGTTTCGTGCGCTTCCGTGACGCGAAATTTTTTCAGCGTGGTTGGCGTTTCACCAGAAATCGGCCGGACATTTTCAGTGAGGACGAGGATAAGGTAGGCGCGCCGCCCGTCGTTGTGATCAGCGATCGGCTTTGGCAGCGACGCGTTCAACGCGCGACCCCGCGCGTCCTTGGTCGCTCGATCACTCTGCACGATCAGAATTTCGACCGTCATCGGTGTGATGCCGCCGCCAGATGACTTCGCCGCAAGACACGGATGTCGTGGTTTTCAATCATGCGACGCAGCAACAACCCGGCATGGATGGATCGGTTCCCATCACCCGATGATCTTCGTCTGGGGCAAGCTCAAGCCCGGCGTGACTGTCGATCGAGCGCGCGCCGAAATGAAGGGCATCGCCGCGCGTTTGGAGAAAACCTATCCGGACACGAACGGGAAAAGTTTACGCGGTCGTCACGCCGTTACTGGAAAATTTGGTGGGCAAATATCAGGACTAATCTCGCGCCTGCTCCTGGGCGCGGTCGGTCTGGTTCTTGCTCATCGCCTGCGCGAACCTGGCGAACTTGTTCTGCCGCGCGCGGCGCTGCTCGTGCGCGTGAGTTTGCGATTCACGCTGCAGTCGGCGCTACTCGCTGGCAAGATCATTAGAAAACTTTTGACTGAAAGTTTTCTGATCGCGCTTACTCGGGAGGAGCTCTCGGACTTTTTATTGCTGTTTGGGTTCGCGATTCGTTGATCGCGCTGAGTCCTGGAGAGCGTTTCGCGGTTCCACCAGATTTCCTTCGATCTCCCGGTGCTCGGGTTCACGTTTCTGATCGCATCGCTGACCGCGATCGTTTTCGGATTGTGGCCGGCATGGCAAGCGTCGCACGCGAATTTTCAACTCGCATTGAAGACCGGCGACGCCGGAGCGGCGATCCGCCTTCGGCCAAGCGCGCGCGCGACTGGCTGGTCATCAGCGAAATCGCTCTCACGCTCACGTTGCTCGTCGCAGCAGCGACTTGATTCTAAAAAGCTTTTCGCGAATGCAATCGCTCCAACTTGGCTACGAGCCTCGCGCGTCTTTTCACCGCTCGACTTGAGCTGGCCTTGGAAAACCTATTCGAGCCGCGAGAAGATCGAAACGTTTACCAAGGCGCTGCTCGATAAAGTCAGCGCAGCTTCCCGGGTTCAAAAGCGCGGGCATCGGTTCGAACTCGTCCGCTGATGGGCGGATGGCAAACCGGATTTTATCGCGAAGGCACGCCGCCGCCGTCGCCGAGCAACATGCCAAGCGCCGATCTGGAAGTCGATCACCGGCGATTATTTCGCGACCTTCAAGGTGCCGCTTCTTCGCGGCCGCGTGTTCAATGATCGCGACACCAAAGATTCGCCGCGCGTGATCATCATCGACCAGACGCTGGCGGAACAATTTTTCCCGGGCGAGGACCCGATCGGCAAGCGCCTCGCAGTTGATGCTGGAAACGACGAAGAGGGTAATGTCATGTCGGAAATCGTGGGCATCGTTCCGCGAATGCGGTTTCATGCAGTCGACGAAATGGCGCCGCTGCCGGTCATCTACTGTCCGATGGCCCAGGCGCAGCGAACCAGTCTCACGTCTTTTTGTTCGTTCCGGCAATGGCGTACGGCCGTGCTCGCAACACATCGATCCACGACGTCGTCAGCTTCGATCGACCCGTCGCAACCGGTGTTCGACGCGCGTCCGATGACTTGATCGCGTTCGTGATACATGGGGCGACACAACGGCTGTCTCAGTTTTCTCGTGTCCATCTTCGCCGGGCCTCGCGCTGCTGCTGGCCACGTATTGGGTCTATACGGCCTGCTCGCCATACACCACGCTCAAGCGCGTGCGTGAAATCGGCATCCGTGTCGCGCTTGGCGCGCGCCCCGGACCAAATTCGCGCGCTGATTCTTTGCGCACGGGATGCAGTTGCTCTCGATCGGATCCGTGATCGGTCTGATTACCGCGTTTGCTCTTTCGCGCGCGTTGCAAAGCGTGCTTTTCGAGGTCAAAGAGATCGATCCAAGAATTTATCTTGGCGTTGGGCTTATACTTTTCGGCGCCACGCTCGTCGCGGCCTGGATTCCAGCCCGCCGCGCTTCACGCGTCGACCCGATTGTGGCGCTACACACTGAATAGCGGTCGCTTTGCGTCGATGAGATTGACATACCGCCGGAAACGCGGTTGAGAGTTAGCTAGTGACAAGGAATCTCAATTGCGGCTGGAACGGCCGCTGCGCCGTGAGGAAATGATCAGGATTCTCATTGCGGATGATCAGCGCGACGTGCTCGAAGCACTGCGCATTTTGCTCAAGGGGGAAGGGTATCAGACAGAAGCGGCAACCTCGTTAGCCGGCATCTTCAACTCGCTGGAAAAGAAGGAGTATGCGCTGTTGCTAATGGATCTGAACTACGCGCGCGATACCACATCCGGGCAGGAAGGCTTATCAGCGATTCCAAGAATCCGGCAGATCGACAACACCCTGCCAATCGTCGTGATGACCGCCTGGGCAACAGTTGAGTTGGCCGTAGAAGCAATGAAACGCGGCGCGCGCGATTTTGTGACGAAGCCCTGGGACAACCAACGGTTACTTGCAATCGTGAGGACGCAGATTGAGCTCGCGTTCGGCGCTGCGTCGCGAACGAAAGCTTGAAGCGGAAAACGAACTTCTGCGCGGCACCATGCCAAGTTTGATCGCGGAGTCTCCTGCGATGCGGCCTGTCATCGAAATGATTTCACGCGTCGCGCCGTCCGATGCCAATATTCTAATCACCGGCGAAAACGGCACTGGGAAAAGCCTGATCGCGCGGGCGATCCATGCCCTTTCGCCGCGAGCATCGCATGCGATGATCACCGTAAATATGGGGGCTTGTCAGAGACCCTTTTTGAGAGCGAATTGTTCGGCCACGTCAAAGGCGCCTTCACCGACGCAAAGACAGATCGAGCAGGGCGATTCGAGCTTGCGGATGAGAGCACGCTTTTCATGGACGAGATCGCAAATATCCCGCTTGCTCAACAGGCGAAGCTGTTGCGAGTCATCGAAACGGGAGATTTTGAACGAGTCGGCTCATCTAAAACTTTGCACGCCAACGTGCGCATCATCTCCGCGACAAATTCGAATCTTGAGCACGAAGTGACAGCGGGTCGTTTTAGGCAGGACCTGTTGTTTCGCCTGAATACGATCCAGATTACGTTGCCACCCTTGAGAGAGCGGCGGGATGACATCATGCTGCTGGCCAATAGTTTTCTCGCTCAACACGCGGAACACTATCGGAAACAGATTGCCGGTTTCGATGAGACAGCTCGAGAACGTCTGCTACAGCATCGCTTTCCGGGAAATGTTCGAGAGCTCGATCATATCGTCGAACGTGCCGTGCTTATGACGCAAGATCGACAAATCTGCGGAAGCGACCTGGGCCTGGCGAACGACGGCCGTGAACCGCGCAATCTCGAGGAGATGAGTCTTGAAGAAGTAGAGGCATTCCTCATCAGAAAGCGCTGGCCCGAAACGACGGCAACGCGCGTAAAGCAGCAGAGGCGCTTGGGCTGAGCAGAAGTGCATTCTACCGTCGTCTGCAGCAATATGGTCTCTAAGAGTTGCGGATTGGCCGCCGCGGCGGGTGAACCTGTTGCGGATTGCCTGCTTCGCCACAGCCTTGGCGAAGGCCGGCGAATCGTAGTTTTGATGGCCCGCAAACCCAAAGATCCGCATCGGTTTTCCTACGAAGGAAGGCTTACCTGGCTCACACTTGCTGCGGTCGTCCCTGCAATTGTTGTTGCCCTTGCTCTTCTTTGGTTTGGCGATTACAGCGCCAAAGTGCAGTGGACGCTAACGATTCTCATCGTTGGTTGCTTCCTTGTGTTCGTTTCCAGCGCGCGCGAACAGACCATTCGGCCTTTGCAAACCATGTCTAACTTGCTCGCGGCATTACGCGAAGGCGACTACTCCATTCGTGCGAGGGGAGCCCGCGGGGGCAACGCGTTGGGCGAAGTCCTTCTCGAAATTAATTCGCTCGGCGAAACATTGCGCCTGCAACGTCTGGGCGCTTTTGAAGCGACTGCGCTTTTGCGCACGATCATGAGTGAAATCGACGTTGCGGTTTTCACCTTTGATCCCAAACGGCGTTTGCGGCTCGTTAATCGCGCGGGAGAAACGTTGCTGGGTCGGCCGATGGACAAGTTGCTGGGAAAAACGGCGGACGAACTTGCTCTCAACAGATGCCTTGAGGCTAACGAGGACGAACCGCTTACGTTGAATTTCGCTGGGGCCTCAGGTCGTTGGGGTGTCCGGCGAAGCACGTTTCGCGAAGAGGGTTTACCGCACGAGCTACTCGTTTTAACCGACCTGAGTCGGACGCTGCGTGAAGAAGAACGTCGCGCCTGGCAACGAATCGTGCGTGTCCTCGGTCATGAGATGAACAACTCGCTGGCTCCTATCAAATCGCTTGCGGCCAGTCTGGAATCGCTCATGCGCCGCAACCCTCTCCCACCAGATTGGAAAGATGACGCAAGTGCCGGTTTGCACTCTATCGCGTCCCGGGCCGATTCGCTCAGCCGTTTTCTGCAAGCCTACACGCGGCTGACCAAGCTTCCGCCGCCTCAAAAACAACATGTCGATCTCGGCGAGCTGGTTCAGCGCGTCGTGGACTTGGAACCGAGGCTCAATGTAAAGGTCATGCCAGGTCCGAAAACAGTGATTCGTGCCGACGCAGCGCAGATTGAACAAGCATTGATCAATCTTGTGCATAACGCCGTTGATGCGGCGCTTGAAACACACGGCGAAGTTTCGATCGGGTGGCGCGAGAAAGAAGATGCCGTCGAGATCTTCGTTCAAGACGAAGGGCCCGGGATTATGAATCCTGCGAACCTTTTCGTGCCGTTTTTCACGACAAAGCCGGAAGGCTCTGGAATCGGCCTCCCGCTGAGTCGTCAGATTGCCGAGGCCCACGGTGGATCGCTGGCGCTAACGAATCGGAAAAGGCGGCAAAGGTGCGGAGGCTTTTGCTGCAGTTGCCGCTCTAGGGCAGAGAGGATCAAATTGTAGGGCGTTTCTGTGAAACGCCAACACGTGCATCGGCGTCTGACACAGACGCCCTACAGCAGTCCCAAGATTGGGACGGGACTGTCCCAGAACAGGACTGCTTAAAGACGGCGGTGATTCGACCAATAACGTTAAGTCTCTCTTCCAGTGCGTGTTGTAATGTCGTTCGTCTGGTTGGCACAGACATTGGCGTTAACCTGTTGCCGAACAAAACCGAAAGGAAAATATGAAGCCGATCTCAGTAATTGCTGCCAAGAACAACAGATCCTCGTTGATTGACTGCAATTATCGCCCGATGACGCTGGACGGGTTTCGGGGACGATGCGTCACAACCCGAGACGCCGCGTTTTTGGAATATCAGCGGTCAGTATTTTCAAAACGAAGCGCGACACGATTTTCTCGTAGAAGCAGTTTGCTTTCGCAATCGTCGTCATCACGGCAGCCAGTGCCTTTGGTCAGCGCGGCAAATGCAGTGGTCGAACTTTGTCGCGCATTTGCTCACCTTTGATTCAACCGTGCTTCCTCAACGAAAATCAAAAGAAGAAACGATTGTGCGGCCAGCCGGATTCGCGTCAAATCTTTCCTCGATGGACGTGCCGCGCGTAGGCATAGCGGCGAAGAAGCGCAAGCGCCGCATCATCATCGATCGCTGCCTCCGCGCTTGGTTTGATTCTGGCGACGATAGCCATCTCGCGCTTGAAGCCAGCAGTGCCCAGCATCGATCGCTCGACCGTCTGGATCGATACCGTTAAACGCGGCCCAATGACGCGTCAGGTGCGCGGACTTGGGGACGCTCGTTCCCGAAGACATCCGTTGGATCCCGGCAAACACGGAAGGAAGCGTCGAGAAAATATTTGATCTGGCCGGGAACAAAAGTCGAACCCGGTGACGTTATATTAGAGTTGACGCAGTCCCGAATTGGAACAGAGCGCGCACGATGCGGAATCAAAAGCGACCGCAGCGGAGGCCGAGCTTACGACTATGCGCGCGACTTTGCAGCGCGAATTGCTTCGAACAGGAATCGAAAACAACCGTGGCGCACTCCGCATACGAGCAGGCGAAAATGGAACGCCAAACGAACGATCAGTTGGCAAAGAACGGTTCGTCGCCGATCTCGTTTACAAAACTTCGAAGATTAAAGAAGAGGAATGCCAGAAAGAGCGATGAGATCGAGCAAAAGCGCTTGGCATTTGCGCGCGATTCGATCGAGCCGCAGCTGGCCTCGAGACAAGCCGCAGTCGATCAAGCCAAACAACTGGCGAAATTGAGACTCGACCAGGTTGAAGCGTTGCATGTAAAGCCGGAATGTCCGGGCGTGTTGCAGCAATTGCCGGTGCAAATCGGCCAGCGACTCAAGATAGGGGACAATCTCGCGCGCGTGGCTGATCCAACGAAATTAAAGGCGCAAGTCAAGATTGCTGAGACGCAGGCGAAAGATATTCAGATTAGTCAGAAAGCGGTAATCGACACTCGCAATGGTACGGCGAATGGTCATGTCTACGCGCGTCGATCCAGCAGTGGAGCAGGGACCGTAACCGTCGAGGTCGCCTTCGATGAGCCGCTGCCGAAAGGCGCACGCCCCGATCTCGAGCGTGGACGGAACAATCGAGCTCGAACACCTCGATGACGTCGTTTATGTGGGCCGGCCAGCATTCGGCCAGGAGAACAACACGGTCGGAATGTTTAAGCTCGTCAATGGCAACGGGGAAGCAGCGCGCACACCGGTCAAACTTGGCAAAAGCTCGGTCAACACGATTGAGATTCTAGAGCGGCCTCCAACCGGGAGATCAGGTGATTCTCTCCGATACCAGCGCATGGGATGGGCACGACACGCATTCGACTCAACTAATCAGCAATCAGAAATCAGCAATCAGCAATCAGTAACTCGATCATGAACAACGGATCAGATCCCTCTCATACGACTAAACAGCGTGACGAAGGTGTTTCTCACTGACGAGGTAGAAACGCATGCGTTATCCGGTATCCACCTGGACATTCGGCCTGGCGAATATGTTTCCATAGCTGGACCATCGGGCTGCGGCAAGACGACCTTGCTGTCAATTCTCGGGTTGCTCGATACTCCTTCGGACGGCAGCTACTCGCTCAAAGGACACGAAGTTGCCAATCTTTCGTTCGCCGACCGCGCGCGGATTCGCAACCGCGAAATCGGTTTCATTTTTCAAAGCTTTAATCTCATAGGCGATCTCAGTGTCTTTGAGAACGTTGAGTTACCGCTGACTTATCGCGGAATGGGCGCCAGCGAGCGCAAGTCGTTTGTCACCGGAGCTCTGGAGCGCGTGGGAATGGCACATCGCGCAAAGCATTTGCCAAGTCAGCTCTCCGGCGGCCAACAACAGCGGTGGCTGTCGCCCGGGCTCTGGCGGGCAGGCCGGCCATTCTGCTGGCAGACGAACCCACGGGCAATCTTGATTCGCGCAATGGCGAAGCGGTGATGCAACTGCTCAAGGAATTGCACCAGAACGGGGCAACCATTTGCATGGTCACACATGACGAGCGCTTCGCTCAGCATGCCGATCGCACGGTTCACTTATTTGACGGCCGTGTCGTTGAAGACAGAATCGCCGCCTAGAGGCTTATGAATGATCTAAGATTTGCGTTGCGCCAGCTCCGCAAATCTCCCGGATTTACTTTTCTCGCGGTGCTCACGCTCGCAGTCGGTATCGGCATGAACACCGCTATTTTCAGTTTAATACAGGACCTTTTCCTGCGCGGCCTGCCCTTTTCCGAGCCGGAGCGTGTCGTGCGCATTTACGGCGAGTCGAAAGAGCGGGATTTGAAACAGATGCCGTCTTCAGTGCCGAAGTTCTGGCATTACCGCGACGGACAAACCGTTTTCTCGAGCATCGCTGCGGATTGGGGCAACGGCTTCATCATGACAGGATCGGGCGAGCCGATTCAGTTGCTCGGAGGCAACGTGACCGCCAACTATTTCGAATTGCTTGGCATCCATCCGATTCTCGGCCGCAATTTTCTGCCTGAGGAAGAGAGCAAAGGCGACGTCGTGATGGTGACAGAAAATTTCTGGCGCAAACGTTTCAACTCCGATCCGACGGATTCTCGGCCGCAACATTACACTGAACGGAGTGCCCACCACTATCATCGGGGTGCTGCCGAACCTGCCGATTTCGTGGTTCGGGCGTGACTCGGAGATTTTTGCCAACAAACCGTTCGAGCCGTCCGGCATTACGAAAGATCGCTTGATGCGCGGCGTGAGCTTCATGCGCGTGACGGCGCGGTTGAAACCTGGCGTTTCAATCTCACAGGCGCAGGCGGCGATGCCGGCATTATTCCAAAGCTATAAAGAGCAACACTCCGGAAACGGCCGACAACACCTGGTCGCCGTACCTGGTCTCAGCGGCGGAAGATGTCACCGGAGATTTGCGTCCGGCTTTCCTGACACTGCTTGGCGGCTGTGAGCGCGGTATTGCTCATCGCGTGCAGCAATGTCGCGAACTTGTTGCTAGTGCGCTTCACCGGACGCAAGCGCGAGATCGCGTTGCGCATGGCGCTCGGTGCGGAGCGGCGCGGAATCGTGCGCTTATTCGTTCTTCGAAAGCACGCTGGTCAGCGTGATCGCAGGCATGATTGATTGGGTTTGGCGCTCTGGACGGTATCGGTCGTTCCGAAATTGGCTGGTCAAAACGTTCCGCTCGAAAGCGGAGTAAAACTGCAATTGCCCGTGCTCATTTTCACGCTGGGACTATCGCTCATTACCGGCCTGCTCATGGGCCTTTACCCGGCGTGGCAAAGCTCGCGCGCCGATCTGGTCGATGGGCTTAAAGAGGGCGGACGCGGAACGAGTGGCAGTCGCGGTCAACATCGTTTCCGCCGCGGTTTGGTCGCTGGACAAGTTGGATTATCGGTTGTGCTTCTGGCCGGAGCGGCCATGCTGGTTTCCAGTTTTGTCCGGCTCAGCCGGCAGGAAGCCGGCTTCCGGTCAGAACGAGTTTGGGCGGGAGGAATCGGTCTTCCGCCTGCGCAATATCCGGATCCGGCAACCCGCGGCCGTTTCGCCGAGCGCTTGCAAGACCGAATTGCAGACCGCTCCCGGAGTCGAAGCCGCTGCCATCGCGGATGCTGTTCCGCTCTCCGGAAATTCTTCGCGATCGCCTTACGCACGCGCGGACGGGAACCCGGTTCCGGTCAACCAGCGGCAACTTGGGCTGACACGCAGCGTTTCGCCCGGATATTTTCGGACGCTCGGGATCTCGCTCCTTTCCGGCCGCGATTTCACCGAGCAAGATAAGGTGGACTCGCGGCTCGTCGTGATTCTGAGCAACTCAACGGCGAAAAACTTTTTCCGAACGAAAATCCGATCGGCCATCAGATTCTTTTCGGCACCGACAACGGTAACGGGCTTCCGGCGGAAGTGATTGGCGTGGTCGGCGACGTCCGCTCCCAACAGCTGTCCAAAGCGAACGACGTGGAATTTTATCGGCCGTGGCCGCAACGCAGCGCGCCGTTTCTCAACGTGGTCGTGCGTAGTGCGACCAAACCGGAGGCGACGGCGGGGATTGTGCGTGCGGCCCTGAACAAGATCGACAACGGGTTGCCGATTCTGCAACCGAGCACGCTCGATGCCATCGTGACGCAATCGCTCGGGCAAGCAGCGATTGACGATGACGCTGCTCGGTGTTTTCGCCGGCATCGCCTTGCTCCTCGCAGTCGTTGGAATTTATGGCGCCGTCGCTTACACCGTCGAACAGCGCACCGGCGAGATTGGCGTGCGCATGGCGCTGGGCGCAGACCCACGATGTATTGAATCTGGTCGTGCGTCAGGGGATGAATCCGGTCATCCTCGGTTTGATTTTTGGTCTGGCCGGAACATTTGCCGTCGGCCGTTTGCTGGCGGCTCAACTTTATCAGATTTCACCCTACGATCCGTTGTTGCTCGGCGCCACCGCGATCGTTCTGGCTGTCGCCGCGCTGCTGGCGTGTTTGATTCCGGCGCGCCGCGCCACGCTTGTCGATCCGATTCAGGCACTACGCACCGAGTGATCCAATTTCTAATTTCTATCCCATGGATGATCTAAGATTTGCGTTGCGCCAACTCCGCAAGTCGCCTGGATTTACATCTGTCGTGGTCATGACGCTGGCGCTGGGTATCGGCGCCAACGCCGCCATCTTCACGCTCGTGCGCGGCGTGCTCATTAAGCCTCTGGTCAATCGCGACGAGGACCGGCTGATTTATATCCGGCAAAGCGCGCCAGGCATGGGCCAGGAAAACAGCACTTGGTCGATGCCGGAAATTGGGGACTTGAAGGAGCGGGTCAAGACTCTCAGCGAGTTTGGCGATTTCTCCACAATCGCCTTCACCCTCATCGGGCTCGGCGCGCCTCGCGAAGTCAATGGCGGAGTGGTCAACGGGAGCTATTTCGATGTGATGGGTCTGCATCCGGTTCTCGGGCGGCTCATCAGCCCGGAAGATGACGGCCCGAAAGCCGCTAGTGTCCTTGTCCTCACCTATCGTTTCTGGTCAGACATCCTTAATCGAGATCCTTCTGTGATTGGCAAGACCGTTCAACTTGGCGAGCGTTCCGCCACAGTCATCGGCGTGCTCGAGCCTTGCGTCCCGTATCCACAAGAGACCGAAATTATCGCGAACGTCGCCAGCAGCCCGCATCATCTTTCGGCCACGATGGTCACCGAGCGTACCCATCGCATGACGGAACTTTTCGCGCGTCTCGCTCCTGGAACGACGCTCGAGCAAGCTCGCGTCGAATTGCGCTCCAGTGTACGCGACGATGAAAAAGGATCATCCGGAGGCGTACTCGAGACAAGGGGACTTTCAGATTTCCGCCAAGCTGCTTCGCGACCAGATCACCTCGGGCGCGAGGACCGTGCTCCTCGTTTTGCTCGCCGCGTCAGTGCTCGTGTTCGTCGTCGCGTGCTCCAATGTCGCGAATCTTATTCTGGCGCGGACTGTTCGGCGTCGAACAGGAATTGGCCGTGCGGACCGCTCTTGGCGCCAGTCGGAGCGCGCTCCGCCGCATGTTGCTGGCCGAAAGTCTTCTGCTCTGCGGCGCCGGCGCGGCGCTTGGGGTGTGGAGTGCGCCATTTCTGGTTGACGTGCTGGCGCGTTACGCGTCGCGCTTTTCCGTCCGCGCTCTCGATCTTACGGTCGATTCCAGCCTGCTGTGGGTGGGCGTGGCGCTCACCATTGTCGCCGCGGTGATTTTGGCTTTTGTCCCGCGCTTGCCTGATGATGCCTCCGGTGCGCTGCACCTCTCGAGTGGCAGCGTTCCAATCACCGGCAGCAAGGGCCGCCAACGTATATTCGTCATCACGCAAATCGGCGCATCATTCATATTGCTGGCCGGCGCGAGTGTGGTGGTCACTACGCTGCTTCGCGCTGCAAAGGACGGAGACCGGGATGGACTCGCGTCATGTCCTCGCCATCAACGTGCCCGCTGTGTTTTACGGAAAGACACGCCAGCAACTGGTCGATTTTTATAAGGAAGTCATTCGTCGCATTGATGCGCTTCCGGGCGTGAATAAAACCGCCTTCGGGATGGTTGCTCCCTGGCGCGATGCCGGCTCCGGTCCCACTTTGCAATTTTGCGCGGATGGTCACGATCATTCGGCCGGCGAAGAGGATCCGCGCGCGCAGTATCGTGTCATATCTCCTGGATTTTTTGCCGCGCTGGGCGTTCCCATCATTGAGGGTCGCGATTTCAATGAGTCCGACGTGCAAAGCAAAGAGCGCGTCGCGATCATCAGCCAAACTCTGGCGCAGCGAATGTTCCCCAATCAGGATCCCATCAATCGGCACGTGTTCTGGACGGATCCGGTCTTGAAAACCAACAGCAAGGGTCCGCCGGAATTGCAACGCATCATCGGCGTCACCGCTAATATCGACGACGTGCATCTCGTTCCGCAGCCAACCGTCACCATTTACAACACCTTTGAACAAGGTCCGCTCTATCGCGGCCGCCTTTTCATCCACACAAGTGCAAATCCCTATTCGTTGGTCACGCCGGTCACGCGGATCATTCGCGAGATGTCCGCGGATCAACCAATTGAGCGGGCCGCTACGCTCGAAGACGCCCGCGCTGAAGTGCTCACGCCGCACCGTTTGAACTCGGTGGTGTTTGGCGTGTTTGCCGCAGTCGCATTGTCGATTGCCGTGGTCGGTGTCGCAGGCGTGCTGGCGTTTTCTGTCAGCGCGCGCACGCGGGAGTTCGGCATCCGGCTGGCGCTTGATCGCAGCCGCAGCGTCTTTTTCAAAGATGTCATCACCGAAGGCGCCGCAATGGCTGCGGTTGGCATCATGGCAGGCGCGGTATTCGATTCGTCCTGGCGCGTGTGGCGGGCAGCTATTTCCCAGAAGTAACGATGCCTGGCGTTTTGCCAGTGTCCGTCTCTGCGTTTGTGCTGCTGGCGGTGGCGGTGGCCGCGTCGATGCTACCCGCCGCCCGCGCGGCCCGGGTCGATGTTATTCAAGCGTTGCGCGCGGAATAATATGAATGATCTAAAAGTTGGCTTTTCGCCAGCTCCGCAAATCACCGGGGTTCACTCTGGTTGCTGTCCTGACGCTTGCGCTCGGCATCGGTGCGAACACGGCCATCTTCTCCGTCGTAGAAGGCGTGCTTCTCCGTCCACTGCCTTTCCCGCGCGCTGGACAACTCGTTAGGATCTACGAAGCCCTGGATGAAAATGGCGCGCGTTCGGCGTCGCTGAATCTGAGCGATCGCACAGTCGCGCGGTTCCGCGAGTTCGGCCGCGAGATTTTCGAAGATGTTGCCTGGTGGGACCGGCGGCGCTTCAGTCGTTGGCCTGACCGGCGGTTCGCCCTTTCAGACGGTTCCTGCCGCACGGGTCACTTCGAACTTTTTCGATGTGCTAGATTGCCGCCAGCGCAGGGTCGGAATTTCACCGCAGAAGAAGGACTCGATGAAAATGCGAACGTCGCAATCGTCAGCGACGACTTTTGGCGCAGCGCACTGAACTCGCGCCGCGACGTGCTCGGTAGCGCGATTGTGATCGACGGAACGCCGCGCACGATTATCGGGGTGATGCCGAAAGCATTCCGGCATCCCTATCGTGCGAATCTGTGGCTGCCGCTTGCGCTTCAGCCTGACAATCCGGCGACGATTAACAACCATTATCTCTATGGCGTTGCGCGACTGCGTCCGGGCGTCACTCCTGCGAAAGCAGAAGACGCAGTGAAGCGCATGTGCGCGACAATCAATAGCGACGATCGGAATCCGGCAAATGCGCGTTCTGCCTACATGCCGCCCCTGCGCGAAAGCTTCGTAATGGATTTGCGGCCAAAAATTTTAGTGATCGTCGGTGCTGCGATGTGCGCACTCTTGATTGCCGCGGTGAACTTTGCCGGTCTGCTGCTCACTCGTGTCATCGAACGGGAAGGGGAGTTTGCCTTTGCATGCTGCGCTCGGGGCGAGCAGGAAACGACTCGTCAGGCAACAGCTTACCCAGGCGCTCTTGCTCGCTTTCATCGGGACCGCGCTTGGTCTGCTCATTGCATTGTGGATTACACCAATGCTATTCGCGCTTAGCCCCGAAGGCGGGACGCAACCGGCAGCGCGATGCGTGAATTCGATTACGCCGCTCGGCTCGATCTGCCGGTCTTCGCCTTCGCTACTGGCGTATTTCGCACTCGTCGGTTTGGGTTTTGGTTTGCTGCCTGCCGCGCGTGCATCGCGGACCGATTTACGTAGCGCGATGAGCATTACATCTCACGAGGGGCAACACTGGACCGAAATACGCGCAGATTGCTCGGCTCATTCGTCGTCATCGAGCTCGCGATTGCCGCTGCGCTCCTAACCGCGAGCGTGACCGCGACGCAGTATTTTCGGAAGCTGATCGAGGAGCCGTGGGGCTTCGAAACGAAAGATCGCCTCGCCTTCAACGTCACCGTTCCTGATCGATTCTTTCCCACGGCATCGGCGAAACAGAACGCGCTCGAAACTTCTCTCGCGCAGCTGCAGGCATTGCCTGGCGTCAAATCGGCCACTGTCGTTTCGCCGTCGCCGATGGACGCGTCGTGGACGTTGATGCTCTTCAACGTCGAAAGCGCGCCTGCACCCGAGCCGCGCGGAGTGCACGGCGCTACTCGCGTGCCCGTGGCCGGCTATTTCCAGGACATGGGCCAGCCGCTGTTGCAGGGTCGCGATTTCAACGCGAGCGACACTGCCGACGCGCCGCTCGTCTGCATCATCAGCCAGAGCATCGCGAAACGCTTTTGGCCTAACGAATCGCCGATCGGCAAACGCATCCGCTGGGGGCGACTCGATGGAACTCGTCCGTGGTTCACGATTGTGGGCGTGGTCGGCGATATGAAAGCGATCGCTGATCCGCGCGACGGCGAAGTGCTTGGTATGATCGCGCGGCCGTTCGCACAAATGCTCGTGCACGGGACCACACAGCTTGACGACATCACCTTTGTCCTGCACACCAACGGCCGCTCGGTGAATGAGCCCGACGATCCGCGCTGCGGTGGCGCGCGCCAATTCTAATCTCGCCGTGTATAATTTTCTGTCGCTCGAAGATGCCGCCGCTCGCTCGCGCACCACGGAGCGGTTCATCTTCGTTCTCGTCTCATCTTTCGGATTCATCGGGCCTCGTGCTTGCTGCCGTCGGTTTGTATGGCCTTCTCGCGCTTCAGGTCGCCCGACGCGAACGCGAGTTCGGCATCCGCAGTGCACTCGGCGCCACCGCGCGTCAGATAGTGCAGCTCGTCGCCCGACAAGGCGCAATTTTGCTTTTGTTAGGCTTCACTGCCGGCGCGCTCACGACGTACGGAGTCGTGCGCTTGCTACGAAGTCAATGGACTGAAATGCCCACGCCGAATCTGATCGCGTGCATTTGTGCCGCGATCGTGCTCGGCATCGCCGTGATGATCGCGTGCTGGTTACCGGCGCGCCGCGCTGCGCGTGTTGATCCTGTTATTGCACTTCGCGCCGAATGACCACTGACGTGCAATGCGAACTCCGAGGAGCGCCATGAAAGTTTTCCCAAATCGCATTTCGCTACGAGTGATATGAATGATTTAAAGTTTGCTTTGCGCCAGCTTCGCAAATCTCCTGCGTTCACGGCGATTGCGATCATTACATTGGCGCTCGGGATCGGGCTGAACACCACGATCTTTAGTTTGATCAACGATCTGTTTCTGCGCGGTTTGCCGTTCAAGGAACCGTCGCGCATTGTTCACCTCGACAACGGCGACAAGGCGCGCGATTTGGCGGATGTCGGAATATCGGCGCCGCGTTACCAACTTTATCGCGACGGTCAGACGATTTTTGACGGTTTCGCTGCGGAGAATTTCTTTGCGTTCACGCTGACCGGACTTGGCGATCCTGTCCAAATATTTGGCGGCCGATTGACCTCCAACTATTTCGATGTGCTGGGCGTTCGCCCGATTCTCGGCCGCAATTTTCTGCCGGAAGAAGAGGAAAGCGCCGACGTCGCGTTGGTAACGAAAGATTTCTGGCAGAAACGCCTCGGAGGCGATCCGAATGTGATTGGGCGAAGCATCATCGCTCGATGGAACGCCGCACACGATCGTTGGCGTTCTGCCAAATATGCCGGCGGCCTGGTTTGGCGCGAATCCGGTGGCTTGTTTGGTGCGAACCCGACGGCCGAAGTTTGGACGACGAAACCTTTTCAGATTCCCGGCTTCAGTTATGAGCAACTGATGCGCGGCATCCTTTTTCTGCGGGTTGTCGGACGATTGAAACCGGGGATGACCGTTCAACAAGCGCGCGCCGCATTGCCATCGTTGGAAGAGAGCTATCGTGCTCAATATCCGAACAACATCGACAGCGCATTCGGTCACGACGCTGCTAGACGTTGCCGGAAGACGTTACCGGAATTTCCGCGCCGGCTTCGCGACACTTTTCGCCGCGGTCGAGTTTCGTTTTGCTGATCGCGTGCAGCAATGTTGCCAATCTATTGCTCGTTCGCTTCAGCGGACGCCGGCGCGAGATCGCGTTGCGAATGGCGATTGGCGCTTCACGCACCAGCATCGTGCGCTTGTTTGTTTTCGAAAGTTTACTCGTCAGCGTAATCGGAGGCGCGGTCGGCGCGTTCGTCGCGTGGCACTTGGTGCCGCTGGTTCCGCGAATGGCCTCCAATTTTCTGCCGTTGGAGACCGAAACCGCGACCAGTCTGTCGATTCCAGTTCTACTATTCGCGATTGGATTGTCGATCTTGACCGGTCTCTTGATGGGAATTTATCCGGCGCTTCAGGGTTCGCACGCCGATTTGGTTGATGGGTTGAAAGAGGGCGGCCGCGGCACGAGCGGCAGTGTGCGCCAACAGCGCTTCCGCAAAATCCTCGTCGGCGCGCAAGTCGCGCTCTCGGTCACGCTGCTGGCCGGCGCAGCGCTGCTCATCACGAGTTTCATCCGCCTGAGTCAGCAGAACATCGGCTTCCGTTCCCAGAATCTTTGGACGGGCGCGGTTACACTGCCGACCTCGCAGTATCCCGACCCTCCGTCGCGTCAACGTTTTGTTGAACAAACGCTCCATGAGTTGCGCAGTGTTCCGGGTCTCGAGAGCGCGACTATCAGCGGCGATATTCCTTTGGTCGGCTTCAGTCGTTATCTTTATGCGCGGGCCGATCGTGATGTTCCGCCAGTCGAGAAGCGCGCGATCGCGCCCGGTCACGACATTGCTCCCGGATATTTCAAGACTTGGGGAGTGCCGCTCTTGGCTGGCCGCGAGTTCAATGAGCACGACACCGCCGACGGACAGAAAGTTTGTCTGATCAGTCAGGCCGGTGCGAAAAAAGTTTATCCGGGTGAGAATCCAATCGGCAAGAGTTTGCTCCTAGCCGCGTGTGCCGTGGGAAATTATCGGAATCGTCGGCGATGTGCGCTCGGTGCGAGTGGCCGAGGCGCCGGGCATGGAATTTTATCGGCCGTGGGCGCAGAAAAATTTTCCATTCGTTAACATCGCCGTCCGCAGCAATCTAAAAGTGGATGCGGTCACCAAGCTGGTGCAATCCGCGCTCACGAAAGTGAATCCCGGATTGGCCATCGCGGTGCCGCAAACGATGGACGCGGTCGTCGCGCAAGCGCTCGGCCAGGCGCGTTTGATGATGTGGTTGCTCGGAATTTTTGCCGGAGTCGCCTTGCTTCTCGCCAGCATCGGGATTTACGGCGCAGTCGCTTACACCGTCGAGCAACGCACTGGAGAAATTGGAGTTCGCATGGCGCTGGGTGCGCAAACGCGCGACGTGTTGAGCCTGGTTGTGAACCAGGGAATGAAACCGGTGGTGAGCGGGCTCGCGCTCGGCATCATTGCGACGTTCGCGCTCGGCCGGTTGATCGCGGCGCAGCTCTATCAAGTTTCGGCTTACGACCCAGTGCTGCTCGGCGGCGCAACAGTTCTGCTCGCGGCGACCGCACTGATGGCGTGTCTGCTCCCGCGCGCGCGCGCCACGCGCGTTGATCCGATTCAAGCACTACGCACCGAGTGATATGAATGATCTAAAGTTTGCTTTGCGCCAGCTCCGCAAATCTCCTGCGTTCACGGCGATTGCCGTCATCACATTGGCGCTCGGCATCGGGCTGAACACCACGATCTTCAGCTTGATCAACGATCTTTTTTGCGCGGGCTGCCATTCAAGGAGCCGTCACGCGCTGTCCACATGTTCGCCGGCGACAAGTCGCGCAATCTTGTCGATATCGCGATCTCCGCGCCGCGCTTTCAGCATTACCGTGAAGGACAAACGCTTTTTCGACGGTTTCGCCGCCGAGAATGGATTTCTCTTCACACTCACTGGAGCTCGGCGATCCGGTTCAGGTTTTTGGGGGCAGAATAACTCCGAACTACTTCGATGTGCTTGGTGTCCGGCCAATACTCGGCCGGAATTTTCGGCCTGATGAAGAGGAGGGCGCGGATGTCGCGGTGATCACGAAAAGCTTTTGGCAGAAGCGACTTGGCGGCGATCCAAACGTGATCGGACGTAGCATCACGCTCGACGGGATGCCGCACACCATTGTTGGCGTCTTGCCGAACGCTGCCGATGCAATGGTTTGGAGCGAATCCGATCGCGGAAGTTTGGACGACGAAGCCGTTTCAGCTTCCGGGATTCTCTTACGAACGCATGATGCGCGGGACCGGGTTTCTGCGGGTAATTGGCCGAATGAAGCCGGGGATCACGGTCGAACAGGTGCGCGCCGCGTTGCCGTCGCTCGAGCAGGATTACCGCGCAATATCCGAACAAGATCGACAGCACGGCCAGCACATCGGTCAAAACGCTGCCACAGGATGTGACTGGAAAACATTCGCGCCGGCTTCGCGACGCTTTTGCTGCGGTGTGCTTTGTGTTGCTGATCGCGTGCAGCAACGTTGCAAATCTGTTGCTCGTCCGCTTCAGCGGCCGGCGTCGAGAGATCGCGCTGCGAATGGCGATCGGCGCATCGCGCAGCAGCATCGTGCGGCTCTTCGTTTGGGAAAGTTTGCTGGTGAGCGTCTCTTTGCCGGCGCGCTCGGTGCGTTCGTGGCCTGGCGACTTGTGCCGCTCGTCCCGAAAATGGCGTCCAATTTTCTTCCGCTTGAGGCGAAACGCGGCCAGCAGTCTCTCTCGTTCCGGTGCTCGGTTTCACGATTGCATTGTCGGTCTTGACCGGTTTGCTGATGGGAGATTTATCCGGCGCTTCAGGGCTCCCACGCGGATTTGGTCGGCGGTTTGAAGGAAGGCGGCCGCGGAACGAGCGGAAGCGTGCGGCAGCAGCGCTTCCGCAAAATTCTCGTCGGTGCGCAAGTCGCGCTTTCGGTGACGTTGTTTGCCGGCGCGGCGTTGCTCATCACGAGTTTTATTCGGTTGACGCCAGCAGAACCTCGGGTTCCAACCGCATAATCTGTGGACCGGGCGCGACTCGCTGTGCCGGCAGCGCAATATCCAGACGGACGCGTCGCGTCAGCGTTTTGCCGAGCAAATCCTCGCTGCGTTGCGCGACGTACCAGGCATCGAGAGCGCGACTATCAGCGGCGATATTCCGCTCGCTGGTGGAAATCGCACGCTTTACGCGCGCGCAGATCGCGATGTGCCGCCAATGGAGAAGCGAGCGAGGCGCGCCAAGTCACGACGTTGTGCCAGGATTATCTTAAGACCTGGGGAATCCCGCTCATCGCCGGGCGTGATTTCGATGAACACGATCTCGCGGAAGGCCGGAACGTCTGTCTCATTAGCCAGACAGGAGCAAAAAAGTTTTTCCGAATGAAAATCCCATCGGCAAGACATTGCTCGTCACCAGCAGCAGCACGCCTGCGGAAATTGTCGGCATCGTCGGCGATGTGCGGTCACAGCGAATCGCCGAACTGCCGGAAATGGAATTTTATCGGCCGTGGGCCCAGGAAAACTTTCCATTCGCTAATGTCGCAGTCCGCAGCAAGCTTAAACTCGATGCGATCACCAGACTGGTGCAGTCCGCGGTCACTAAAGTAGATCCCGGTATTGCGATTGCGATCCCGCAGATGATGGACACGATCGTGTGCGCAAGCGCCGGGCAAGGCGCGATTGATGATGTGGTTGCTTGGAATTTTCGCCGGCGTCGCATTGTTGCTTGCGAGCATCGGCATTTACGGAGCAGTCGCGTACAGTGTTGAACAACGCACAGGCGAAATCGGCGTGCGCATGGCGCTAGGGGCACAAACCGCGGATGTGCTGCGGCTTGTTGTTCGTCAGGGAATGGACTCCTGTCTTATTGGGACTCACCGTCGGAATGGTGGCTGCTCTTGCGTTGGGTCGTTTACTCACTACGCAGCTTTACCAGGTTTCGCCGCACAATCCGGCGCTTCTGGCTACCACGGCGCTCACTCTCGGTGCGGTGGCGCTTGCTTGCATGCTTCCCGCCCGCGCGCCGCGCAACATTGTAAACCCAATCGAAGCTTTGCGGGCACTGAATGACACGAATGGATTCTGCGTTCGCTATCCGGCAACTTTTCAAGAATCCGGGATTCAGCTCTGATCGCTGTTATCGCTGCTCGCTCCTCGGCATCGGCGCGAACACTGCGATTTTCAGCGTGGTCAACGCGGTTCTGTTGCGGCCACTGCCTATATCCACATTCAGAGGCAGCTGGTGTTGCTGTCGTGAGATTGCGTCGGGCCGTCCGGGTTTCGAATCAGGCTCCGGTCAGTTACATGAATTACCTCGACTGGCGCGCCGCGCAGAAAAGCTTCACCGATCTCGCACTGGCAAGGACTGGAGGGTGGAGCCTCGTCTGCCTCCAGACAGGACATCGCCGTCCGGAAGCAGCTCGAGCGGCGCGCATCACCGCGAATTATTTGTCGATCTTGCAGGTCCCGCCGCTGATCGGTCGTGATTTTGTAGAGAGCGATGATGTTCCCGGCGCGGCGAAAGTAGCTCTCATCAGCGAACGAGTCTGGCGGAAGCAATTTGGCGCATTGCCGATCGCGATCGGACAACGACTGAATGTCGATGGCGTGCCGCGCGAGATTATCGGCGTTGTTCTCGAGCGTGTTCGTTTCCCGCGCAACACTGCGATGTTTTGCGCCACTGGCCGATTTGCGCGCCGATCACGATTTCCTGTCGCGCGGAAATCACGAAGCTTTTTCGTGTCTGGGCCGCTTAAAAGCTGGGAGCGACACTGAAGCAGGCAATCGCGGAGCTCGACACGATCGCGGCCGATCTTTCGCGGCGCTATCCGGATTCGAATACCGGCCGGCAGATTTCCGCAAAGTTGCTGCTCGATATTCCGGTAGGTCGAATACCGATATCTTCTTTGTGTGCTGCTTGCGCGCGGTAGGCTGCGTCCTGTTGATCGCGTGCGCGAATGTAGCAAACCTTCAGCTCGGCGCGTGGCATTGCGCGCCGCAAGGAACTCGCCATGCGCGCGGCGCTCGGTGCAAGCCGCTGGGACTCTGGCGCGCCAGGTATTGCTGGAAAGCGGAGTTGTCGCGTTGATAGGCGGCATTTGCGCCGTGCTGATCGCCGTGTGGAGCCTTGACGCTATTCGCTCGGCTTCTTCCGCCTAATGTGTCGCGATTTCAGGAAACGAATATCGACGGTTGTCGTCCTTTGTGACCACCAGCATCATTTCAGTGCTCGCCGGACTGCTCGTTGGAGTGTGGCCCGCATTGCGCGTCTCGAACACGGCTTCGATGGCAGCCGAATTGCACGATGAGTGGCGCGCGAGCAGCAGCGGCGCGCAGCGACAGCGAGCCGCGCAATCCTTGGTGATTGCGCAAGTGTCGCTCGTTGCGGTCCTGCTGCTGGCGGCGGCGGGCCTAACGTTGAAGGAGTTTCTGGCGTTCGCAGCAGGTTGCCGCTCGGGTTCAATCCGCGTGGAGTTTTGACCATGAGCATTGCGCTTGCCGCCATCGCGCTACGATTCGCCGGAGAAGATCGTTCGCTTTTACGATCAATTGCTTGAAGAGTGAGACGACTCTCCGGGTGTAAGCGCGGCGGCGATTTGCAAACAACGAACCATTCGATCATCACGAATGGGACAGTTCATTTCACATTACAGGCACGCCGCTCCTGATCCTCACGGCCAGGAACCGATCAGCGAGATGGCAATTGTTTCGCCGGACTACTTTCGCGCGCTCGGTATGGCGATGTTCTGCGCGGCAGAGATCTTCGGACCGGAAGATAGCAGGCGGCCGTTCCGGGAACGGTCGTGATCGATGAGCTTGCCGCACAAAAGTTTTTCCCGGCGCCGACCGATCGGCAAACAGATCGACGATCCAGTTACCATTCACCGACACCAATCAGAATGGCGTCCGCTGACCATCATTGGAATCGTGCCGCACACCCGGAACAATGCCCCGGGTGAAAACGATGACCCGCGCAACCTGCCGATGATGTACTCAGCGCGTCGCAGTTTGCGAACGGACGAGCAGAACCTGATGGTCCGTGCGAAAGCGGGGTTGAATCCGCACTCCCTAGGTCAGTCCGATCAAAGACCAAATCGCAGCGCTGGACAGCGACCAGGCCGTTTCCCGATATCGCAACGATGGAGGAAAACATCGACGACAGCCTTGCGTCGCAGCGTCTGACAATGACGTTACTCGGTGTATTTGCGGGACTCGCGCTGATTCTCGCCAGTATCGGGCTTTACGGTCATGGCTTTAATTGTAACCCAACGCACGCGCGAGATGGGCATCCGGTTTGCCCTCGGTGCCAGCCGCGGTGATGTCCGCGGCTTGTCCTCGGTCAAGGGGCTGTTCTTGTCGGAATCGGACTCGCTGCGGGATTGCTCGGCGCCTTTGTCGCCAGTCGCGCCTTGAGAAGCGTCCTCTACGACGTGGCGCCGTTGAGACCCGGCGGCGCTCATCCGGCGCTCTGCTAGACGCTTTCACTGGTGGCGTTGATTGCCTGTTTTGCCTGCGCGGCGCGCCAGCCTCGTGGATCCCATCGAAGCGCTTCGGACAGAATAAAAATTATCACCTCCAACAATGAGTCAAAGATCTGCGATTCGCGTTCCGGCAAATGCTGAAGCAGCCAGGGTTTGCGTTCATCGCCGTGCTCGTGCTTGCCTCGGCATCGGTGCAAACACCGCGATTTTTAGTGTTGTTAACGCGGTGCCATGTTGCGGCCGCTGCCTTATCCCCAGTCAGACCGCCTTGTCCTCGTTCGTGAGCGCACAAGTGTCTTCGATTCCGGTTCGCGTGAGTCTGCCGAATTATCTGGATTGGCGCGCGAAGGTCAGCGCGGTTTCATTGATCTTGCTCTGATCCGCCGGGGCGATGCCAATTTGTCCGGCGCGACCAGCGATGTCGAAGCGGAGCGCGTCGGCTCCGCGCGCGTGACACCAATTTTCTTTCCGTGCTCGGCGTTCCGCCAGAGTTGGGACGCGATTTCCGCGAAGCGGACGACGTGCCGCATTGCCAAAAAAGTCGCGCTTATTTCCGATGGATTATGGAAACGTCGCTTCGGCAGTTCGCGCGGGAGTCATCGGCCAATCCATCATACTCGATGGCGTGGAGCGCGAAATAATCGGCGTGCTCCGGCCCAACGGTGGAGACTGCCGCGCGCGGCTCAGATTTACATTCCTCTGGAAGATTTGCGCGCGGACAAAGACTACCTGGATCGTGGAAAACATCCGGATTCTCCGTACTGCCGGGCGGCTCAAACCGAATGTGACGCTGGCGCAGGCGACGGCCGATCTGAATAACATCGCGGCTGAACTCGAGCGTCGCATCCCGATTCAATGCTGGACGCCGCGTCACTGGTTGATTCTGCTCGATTCCGCGGTGAAGGATTACAAACGCGGCGTTACGCTGGCTTCTGGCCGCGGTCGGCTGTGTGCTTCTCATCGCCTGCGCCAATGTCGCGAACTTACAGCTGCTCGCGCGCTTGAGCGCGAACGCGAGCTGGCGGTGCGCGCCTGCTGCGAGAGCCGCGGCCAGCTCGCCCGGCAAGTGTTGGTCGAAAGCGCAATTCTCGCCGTGGTCGGCGCCATCGCCGATGTGCTTCTCGCGCTCTGGGGACTCGATGCCATCAAAGCCGTTTCCCCGCTGGCTCCGCCAGCTTCGCTCCTCTGACGTCACGCGTTTTCAGGAAGCGAATCTTGACTTCAAAGTTCTCGCCTTCACAGCCGCGGTGGCGATCGGCGCTGGTTGTGCTTGTCGGCGTCTGGCCGGCATTGCGCGTGTCACGCACGGCATCGCTGACTCTGTCTCTGCATGAAGGTGGCCGCGGGACCAGCGATGGTGCGCAACGACAGCGTATTCGTTCCGGGCTGGTGGTGGCGCAGGTCGCCCTCGCTCTGCTCCTGCTGGCGGGCGCGGGATTGACTCTGAAAAGTTTTCACAACGCTCAAAACGCGCGGCTTGGATTCAACGCCGGAACATTTTAGTGGCTGACGTTTTGTTGCCCAAGGCCGCTACGACACGGACGAAAAGTCGCGCGGATTCAACGATCAGCTGGTCGAACAGATCCGCGCTCTGCTGAGCGTGGAGAGCCGCGCTCGGCAGTTATTCCGTTCGACTGACAATGAATGGGATGTCTTTTCATCTCACCGGCACGCCGCCTTATCCGCCGGGCGAAAGGCCGGAGGCGGAAATCAATGTGGTTACGCCTGATTACTTTCGCGTGATGGGAATGCCGCTGCTGCGCAGGCGCGCGCTTCACCGCCGACGATCGCGCTAACCAGCGGCGTTCGGTTATCATCGACGAAACGCTCGCGCAAAAATATTTTCACGGCAAAGACCCCATCGGTCAGCAACTCGACGACAACCAATCGGACGAAAGAGAATCCGCCCGCCGCCGAACCATCTGCGGGCGTGGTCCCGCGCACGCGCAATGAGGCGCCGGGCGAAGATAACGTCGGAGCAACATCACTGGCGCAAAATGACGTTCGCCGCCGACCAGGTTCCGACCCGCAGCAACATGCCGCTCGTGCGAGCAGGAATCCGGTGATTCGCCTTCGCCCTCGTGCCCGCCATCAAGGGCGAACTTCAAGCGCTCGATCCTGACCGAAGCCTTTGCTGGCATCTCCACGATGGAAAACAACATCGCCAAAAGTCTTGGCTCGCGTCGCATGATGATGTCGCTCCTGGCCGCATTCGCCGCTATCGCGTTGGTCCTGGCCAGCGTTGGACTGTATGGCGTGATGGCGTTGACCGTGACCCAGCGCACACGCGAGCTCGGCATTCGGTTTGCTCTTGGCGCGAGCCGCGGTGATGTGCTGCGCCTCGTCCTTGGTCAAGGTGCGGTTCTGGTCGGGCTCGGTCTTGCCGCAGGATCGCTGGGGAGCGTTCGTTACCAGCCGTGCACTACGGAGTGCCTTTACGACGTCGGGCCTTGGACACTGCAGCGATGGCCGGCGCCATGCTCGCGCTTTCTCTGGTAGCGTTTGTTGCCTGGTCTTCTGCCAGCACGGCGAGCCAGCCTTGTGGATCCCATCGAAGCGCTGCGCATGGAATGAATGGAACTGCCAAATTGCTGATGACAATCCTATGACCGATCTCCGATACGCGCTCCGCCAGCTTGCAAAATCTCCAGGCTTTACTGTTGTAGTGTGCGTCCTGACGCTCGCGCTGGCGATTGGCGCGAACACGGCTGTCCTCAGCCTGGTCAATGCAGCTGTTGGTTCGACCACTTCCCTGCCAGGCGCCGGAAAGCCTCTGTTTTGTTGTGGGAACGATTTCCGACGCAGGCTGTACGAGCGCATTCCAGTTTCGGCACCGGGAATATCTCGACTAGCGAAAAGCAGGCGACGAGCTTCGAAAAGATCGGCGCCTTCAATTACGCCGCTTACAACCTGACAACGGGTGACGTTCCGGAACGTGTGTCGGGCGCGGTTGTATCGCCGGCTCTGTTCCCACTACTCGGCGTGGTGCCCATCAAAGGTCGCGTTTTCACTCAAAGAGGAGGGCGCAAGGTCGCGACGATGTCGTTATCATCAGTGCGCGATTGTGGGAGCGCCGCTTCAACTCGGATTCGACAATCGTTGGCAACAAGATCTCATTGAACGGTCGGCCGCATACGGTCGTGGGAATCATGCCGCGGAAATTCGATTTTCCGTTGCCGCTATTCAACGTCCAGGGATCGCGCGTTCGCCAGTCGCCCGATATTTGGGAAGCCGATTGCGTTTACAAACGACGAATTGTCGGCGCGCTATTCGCGGAGCTATGGCGTAATCGGGCGGCTGCGCCGAGGTATTTCCAGCGCCCAAGCTCAAGCTCAAATCGACACCATCACGGCAAACTTCAGGCAGACGAATCCACAAGTATCCTGCTGGGCTCACCGAGTTCGGCGCAAGCTTTACCCGTTGCATGATCAAGTCGTCGGCCCGATGCGGACGGGTCTTTGGATTCTGCTCGGCGCGGTGACGCTCGTTTTGCTGATCGCGTGCGCAAATCTCACCATTATGTTACTCGCGCGCCGCATCGAGAGAGCGAGAAATGGCAATTCGCGTGGCGCTGGGCGCGAGTCTGAAGCGCATGCTTCGACAATTGCTGACCGAAAGCGTGTTAGTGTCGGTGTTGGTGGGACTGCGGGGTGCTGCTCGCAATCTGGGCAATCGACCTGTTGCAGATGATCGGCGCAAACCGTCCCGCGGCTTCGCGAGGTCAATCTCGATCTGAGCGTGCTCGCGATGACGTTCTGCGTGGCGGTTGTAACCGGAATTCTTTTCGGCCTCGTGCCCGCGATCGTCAGCGCGAAACCCGAATTGACTGAAGCGCTGAAAGAAGGTGGACGGGGCTCAACTGGCGGCGCTCATCGTAACCGCCTGCGCAACGCTCTGATCGTTGCCGGAAACTGTTCTCGCGCTCGTTCTGCTGATCGGCGCCGGCTCGCTCGTGAAAAGTTTTGTCCGGCTGCAAAATGTTTCTCCCGGATTTAATCCGCACAATGTGTTGACGGCGGAGATTTCTTTGCCGGTGGAAAAATATCCGCGTGATCCGCGTGGTCTGCAGTCATTAATTTCTACAACGAAGCGGAGCGTCGGATCACTTATCCCGGGCGTTCAGCATGCCGCGTTTACGGTGGTGTTGCCGTTAAGCGGATCGAATACGGACAGCTCATTCATCATAGAGGGTCCAGGATCCAAAAATGACCGGCGCCTATCCCGACGAGGAGATTCGTGATATCACTCCGGATTATTTTCGGGTGTTGGAGACACCGTTGTTGAAAGGGCGGTTTTTCACCGAGGCCGACACGGCCGATTCGCCGCCAGTGGTGATCGTGAACCAGGCGTTCGTCAAAAATATTTCCGTGACGGCGAAGCTCTCGGTAAACGTATCTCACGGGACGACACAAATCCGAAATGGGCGACAATTGTTGGGTTGTAGCGGCGACATCATGCATCGGTCTCGATACGGAAGCTCAGCCCGAGCTATCTGCCGCACACGCAGGACCCGACCGGAGATGGTGCTGTTGGCGGTGCGCAGGTGCGCAAGACGCGCGCACACTGGCCCACACCGTTCAGGAAGAATTGCGCAACGTTGATCCGGACATTCCGCTTTCGAACGTCCGCACGCTCCGACGCCGTCGTGGCCGATTCGGTTGCGCCCGCCGCCTCGTTGTCTTGTTCAGTGCATTTTCCGGAATCGCGTTACTGCTCGCGTCGGTGGGCATGTATGGCGTGATGTCATTCCTCGTTGTTCAGCGCACCCACGAGATCGGCGTCCGCATGGCGCTTGGAGCACAACGATCCCGATGTATTGAGAATGGTGATCGGCCATGCCGCGAAGCTGTTGGGTATCGGCGCTGCCATCCGGTTTGCCGATCGCGTTCTTCAGCAACTCAGCGCTCCGGACCTTGCTCTATCAAGTGGTTCGTTCGACCTCTCGATCTTCCTGATCGTGACGTTGATCCTTGCCGGTGTCGCTTTTGCTCGCCAGTTACATCCCGGCCCTGCGCGGCACGCGCCGATCCAGTGATCGCCTCCAGCCACAATGCCTGACAATGATTCGTGATCTTAAATTTGCGTTCCGCCAGCTGTTCAAGGCGCCAGCGTTTACAATTGCAGCCGCAACCGTGCTCGGCGCTCGGCATTGGCGTGAACACGGCCGTGTTCAGCCTGGTGAATACGCTTTTCTTTGCGCCACCTGCTTACGCCAAGCCGCACGAAATGGTGCAGCTCTTTTCCCAGGACAAGAAGGATCCGAAAAAATTTCGCGGTTTTTCTTATCCGACTTATCTCGACATCCGCGAGCAGAACACGGTGTTCAGCGATGCAATGGGTTTCAATCTCGCGTTGATCGGCATCGGCCAGAAGGGCGATACGCGTCGCGCGTTCGGTGCCATCGTCACCTCGAACTATTTCTCCGTTCTCGGCGTTCCGCTGGCGCGAGGCCGTGCATTTCTGCCGGAAGAGGAAACTCCCGGCCGCAACGCGCCGGTCGCGATCGTCAGTTACAGTTACTGGCAGAAACACGATCTCGATCCAAACGTGCTCGGCTCGCAGGTGTTCATCAACGGCCGCGCGTTCACGATCGTCGGAATTACGCCGAAGGGTTTCGTCGGCACGATGCAAATTTTGTCACCGGAAGTTTGGCTGCCGATGAGCGTTTACGATCAGGTCGCGAACGATTTTGGGTCGGAGAACAGGACTACGATTGACGATCGCAAGGGAACGCAATTGCGCATCATCGGGCCGGCTTAAACCTGGGATGACCGCGGCCGCGGCCAAGCCTGCGCTCGAAGGGCTGGCGGCCAATTTGGAAAAAGCGTATCCAGTCGAGCAAAAGGACCAGACGTTCATGGTCAGCACCGGTGTCGCGTAATTACGGTAAGTAACAATCCGGCGGCCGACAGCGGGATGAATCGCGATCGCGCCATTGCTGCTCGGAATGGCGGTGGTGGTGCTGCTGGTGGCATGCCTTAACCTCGCAAACATGCTGCTCGCGCGCAGCACCGCGCGCCGCAAGGAAATCGCAATCCGTCTCGCGCTCGGTGGCAGCCGCTGGCGCATCGTTCGCCAGCTTCTCACCGAAGGTTTTGTGCTGGCGCTGCTCGGCGGCGTGGGTGGACTCATTCTTGGACTGTGGTCGTCCGATCTGCTGGTTGGCTCAATGCGCAAGCTTGATGCCGCTCGACATTGTGTGGTTGACCGGACCGAATCCGGCAATTTTGGCGGCGACGTTTGGATTTTGCCTGCTCGGCACGCTCATGTTCGCGCTCGGGCCGGCCTTGAAAATTTCGCGTAGCGCGGTGGTGACCGATCTGAAGGAACACGCCGGGGAAGATGTGGTGCGCCGTCGCTGGAAATTTTACCGCGTCAACCCGCTCGTCGTTCGTGCAAATCGCGTTCTCGCTCGCGCTCATTACTGCTGCGGCCTTGTTCATTCGTGGTGCAGGCAAAGCCGCGTCCGTCGATACCGGACTAAGACCGGGCGCAAGCTACATTCTCGAAGTCGATGCGAGCCTGGCTGGTTACGAACCGAAACGCGCGCAGGAACTTTATCGCAACTTGAACGAGAGACTGGCGGCGCTGCCGGGCGTGGAGCACGCGAGCATTTCTTCAATCGTTCCGTTCGGGATGTTTGAGTCTAAGCAGGAAAGTCCAACGCGCCGGTGTCCATCCCGGCTTCAGACGCCAAGCCGGCGACCGCCGCCGAAGGCCTTGCCTTCGAGGTGGCTTCGGAACAGCGTCGGCGCGGATTATTTTTCAACCGTTGGATTGCCGGTGACTCGGGGTCGCGGCGTTCACTGAGGCGGAGGCGACCCAGCCCGGTCCGAAGGTCGCGATCATTGACGAAGTTCTGGCAAAGAAACTCTGGCCGGATGGTGATGCGCTTGGACAACGCATTCAATATGCGGGCGAAAATGCGCCGTCAGGACAGCGCAGGCGCCGACGTTGGAACGAGCGCCGATTGAGTAAAGAGGAGAAGCAGGACGAGACGATCGAAATAGTCGGGATCGTTCCAGCAACGCGCCACGACTGTTTGAAACGGAGGAGCCGGTCGGCGGGATTTACTTGCCATTCGCGCGTGGATTTCAAAGCGACGTTTCCTTATTTCGTTCGGTTCCGTTCGCTCGCTCCCGGAAGCGAAGCCGGCACGAGACCGATTTGCTTCGACGCGCCGTGCGCGATGTCGATCCCTCAATCCCGATCATTTCGTTGCGAACATTTGCCCAGCATCTTGATTCGAACCTGGATCTCTGGCTCGTTCGCGCTGGCGCGGCGGTTGTTCTCTATCTTTGGGGCGCTCGCGCTTGGTCTGGCTGTAGTGGGTCTGTACCGGAGTCAAGGCTTACTCGGTCGCGCGCCGCACGCCGCGAGATCGGCATTCGAATGGCGCTGGGTGCTCAGGCCGGAGCGGTGTTGCGAATGTTTATGCGGAAAGGCTCCGTCGTTGATCAGCGTTGCGATCGGGCTATTGCTTTCCATTGGAGCCGCAAAACTTTTGAGCGGGATTCTGTGCGGAGTTCCCGCGCTTGCAGTCCGATCCGCATTCACCGTCGCGCCACTCATAGCCACTATCGCCGCACTTATTGCCACATGGTTGCCCGCGAGACGCGCCACGCCCAGGTCGATCCAGATCCAAGCATTGCGCGCCGAGTAAACGTCATGATCAAACTTAAAATCTGGAACGCTGTTATCCCTGGCGAAGGAGAAGTTTTTATGTCCTGCGCGACATCAACCTGGAGGTCGAGGGGGAGGGCGACTTCGTCTCGGTGATGGGGCCTTCGGGCGCAGGTAAATCGACGCTGCCTGCACATTCTCGGCATGCACGATCACGGCTGGCGAGGCGGATATTTTTTAGGTGAAACCGCGGTGCATCATCTGAAAGCCTAAAGAACGCGCAACGCTGCGGAACGAAAAAGATCGGATTCGTTTTTCAGCAATATCATTTGCTCGATGACCTCACGGTTTACGAGAACCTGGATATTCCACTTTCTTATCGTCACTACAAAAGAGTGAACGTGCTGCCGTGTGTCGCGGACACGCTCGGTCGTTTCAGATCGTCGGTAAAAGGATTTATATCCGAGTCAGCTTTCCGGTGGACAACGGCAGTTGGTAGGAGTCGGCGCGCGCGATCATTGCCGAACCAAAGCTTTTGTTAGCCGACGAGCCCACCGGAAATCTGCATTCCAGCCAGGGCGAAGACATCATGGAGCTCTTCCGCAAGCTGAATGAACAAGGCATGACCATCGTGCAAGTCACGCACTCTGAGAAGAACGCTTCCTATGGCAAACGCGTGATTCAACTGCGGGACAGCTGGATCGTTAACAACTAACAAGGGAAATTCGTTATGATTCTAGATTCGTTTCGCCAAGATGTCCGAGTCGGGCTCCGCGTTTTGTTCAAAGACAAACTTTTTTGTTTTCCTGGCTGTGCTTGTGCTCGGCCTCGGCATAGGCGGCGCGACCACTCAATTCACTGTGGTCAACGCGATCGTGTTGCGCGGATTCTCCTTTCCCCATCCCGAACAGTTGGTGAGCGTTGGGTTGATCGATCCAAAGGCGAGCGACCAAAACAATAATTTCGGTGTCGGCAACATTCCGACCGCACAGGATTACGAAGATCTGAAGGCTGCGCCAGCGCTCATTCTCGCTCATGGCCGGCTACCTCAGTGGATCGACAATCAACGTGACCTACACAAAACAATCCACAGCGTTACACCGGCGGTTACGTCACCGAGGATTTTTCAAAATCGTTGGCGTGTCGCCGTGATAGGTCGCGATTTTACCGCTGAGGACAACAGGCCTGGCGCGGAGAAGGTCGCGATTCTTGGTGACGAGATTTGGAGACGGGATTTTGGCGCCGATCCGAACATCGTTGGCCAGAGCGTTCAGGATTAATGGCAAAGCCGCAACGATCATCGGCGTGATGCCGCCGAATTTTAAGTTTCCATTTTCGGAGGAACTCTGGACTCCCTGCTATAATGAGTTCCCTCCTGTTCCTCGAGGCGCACTTTTGCTTGGCGCGAACAATCGCTGCTCCTGCCGTAATGGGCCGGCTCAAACCAGGCGTGACTCTCGATCAGGTGAACGCCGAGTTTATCGCGCTTGCGCGTCATCGGTTGGCGGAGGACAATCCGAAGACCAATCAAAATTTTGCGTCGGCCAGCGTGCAACCGCTGTTCAAGAGCTTTCACCGGGCGTTCAGCTGACGCCAGACAAGTTTGGGCGATGCTTGCTGCGGTCATGCTCGTCTTGCTGATCGCGTGCGTGAACGTGATGAACATGCAGTTCGGCCGCGCCGCGTTGCGTTCGAAAGAACTGGCGATTCGAGGCGCTCTGGGAGCAACGCGTTGGCGACTCGTTAGGCAGATGTTGACTGAAAGTCTGGTGGTCGCTGTGTTTGGAGCAGTCGCCGGCGTTCTCTTGGCTTATTGGGCGGTCGATATGCTTTGCTACGCGCGGTCAATGCTGCGCCATTTCCGCTCACCTTACTGGTGGCGATTCACAATCGACGCTCGCGTTCTCGCATTCACCCTCGTGAGCCACGCTCGCTGGCCACCACTCGTTTCCGGTCTTGGTTCCCGCGTTCCTGCAGCTCGCGCGGAAACGCCGCGGCGATGATGAAAGAAGGCGGCCGCGGCAACAGCAGTCGCTTGGTCAGCGTCATAACTCGCGCCCTTGTGGTCGGACAAATTGCGTTGACTGCGGCGCCTGTTGATCGCGGCGACGTTGCAAATCAAATCGATCCGAAATCAAATGAAGCTCGACTATGGCTACGACGAAGGTGCCGTTTACGCTGCGCGTATGGCCCTCATGGAGGGCGCCTACCTAAGCGAGGATTCGCGGCGGGAGTTTTTCAAGCACGCCGTTCGCGAGCTTGCGAGGCAACCCTCAATTCCGCCTCCGCCGCAATGACCGATCGCTTTCGGATGACATTGCCGGAGCAGGCGGTCAATGCAGAAGTCGACGGCCAAAGTTATCTGACTGATCGGGATCGTCCCCGCGGGAATTTCGAGTCTGTCTCAGATGATTATTTCGCGACGCTCGGTTTGAAGATTTCTGGAAGGCCGCGATTTTACGGTCGATGACTCGCGACACAAAACAAGCCGGTCGCCATCGTGAACGCGAGCTTCGCTCAGAAAGCACTGGGGCAATCAAAGCGCGATTGGTCACCAGGTTCGCATTTTCAATCCAGGGCAGCCGCAACCGTGGCGAACGATCGTAGGCATTGTTCCCGACATACTTTGATGCAGGGACCCGTTCGATCAGCAGACGGAGTCCGCCGGCTTTTACATGCCGCTCCTCGGGGCGTCGCCCGCCACTCAATTCTGCACGATCGTTGTTCGCGCGCTGCGCCGGACAACGCGCCGATACGCTGGGACCGGCGCTTGGCCGAGCTGTGGCGGAGCTAGATTCTAATCTGCCGACTTATTTCCCCGGAACACCGGCGCGATTTCACAATGAAATTCTTTCTGCAATCGCATTATCGCGACGCCTCTTCACCATCTTCGGAATCGTTGCCTTCATTCTATCAGCTGTGGGTCTCTACGGCGTGATGAGCTTTTCGGTGAGCCAGCGCACGCAGGAATTTGGCATTCGTAATGGCGCTTGGCGCGGACGCGCGACGGATTTTCCGAATGGTTATGACGCAAGGCGCGTGGCAGTTGCTCATCGGACTTGTGCTCGGCGTAGGCGCCGCCGCTCTGTTGCTCGGAGTCACTGGTTGCGGCTGCGTTGCGAAACATGCTCTTCAAAGTCAACCCGCTCGATCCGTCCATTTATTTCGCGGTCGCCGGTCTGCTGACAATTGTTGCTGCAGTTTCCTGTTTTGTTCCGCGCGCCGCGCCACTCGCGTCAATCCCGTGGAGGCGCTGCGTTACGAGTGATATGAAAGATTTAAAATTCGCCCTCCGCCAACTCGGCAAATCGCCGGGGTTTACTTGTGTCGTGGTATTGACGCTTGCGCTTGGGATTGGTGCCAACACTGCGGTGTTCAGCGTATCAACGCAGTGTTGTTGCGGCCGCTGCCGTTCAATCAGCCGCAAAACCTTGTCGCGATCGGCGAATACGACACCACGCGAAAAAGCCGATCCGGGAACGGATATCAATTCGATCTCATCACTCGATTACGTTGACTTGCGTAACGCAGAATAAGGTTTTCGAGCGGATCGCGGTTTATACCAGCCAAGGCGTGAGCACGCTCACAAATGGAAGCGGAGCGCTGCGTTCAAGGCGAATCAGTATCGGCCGATTTGTTTCCGTTGCTCGGAGTTCAACCGCTTCTTGGCCGTGCGTTTTTGCCTAACGAAGATAATCCGGGAAATCATGTGGTCATTTTGAGCCATGCGTTGTGGCAACGCCGGTTTGGAGCGGATCGTAACGTTGTCGGCAAAAACCGTTGCACGCTCGACGGTCAGCAATTCGGAGGTAATCGGGGTGATGCCCCCACGGTATACTTTTCCGATTGCTGCGGTTTCGGCAGAACTTTGGGTTTCGATGTCGAGCTTGCGCGAATCAAGGACGGCGGATCGCCAATGACGAACAGCGGGACAACGACTTTTTCGAGTGCATCGCGCGATTGAAACCGAACGTCTCGATGCAGCAAGCGCAGGCGGGCGTCGACAGCATTACCGCAAGCTGGCATCAACAATATCCGGACTCAAAACTGCACACTGGCGCGAAGGTCATTCCACAGATCAGCGCAATGATTGGCAGCACACTCGGCGTTGCTGATGTTGTGTGCGATGGTCGGCTGCGTGCTGCTTATCGCTTGTCTCAGCGTCGCCGAACCTGTTGCTGGCGCGGTCGCTTTCGCGCAATCGAGAGTTAAGCATCCGCGCCGGCGCTCGGCGCGAGCCGCTGGCGAATTATTAAACAATTGCTTGCCGAAAGTAAGATTACTCGGTCTGCTGGGCGGTCTTGCCGGATTGGTGATTGCAATCTGGGGCATTGATTCGCTGAAAGCATTTCTGCCGAGCATTCCGCGCATTGACGGAAATCTCGCCGGATCCCTGGTTCTTGTCGTTACGGCCATCGCCAGTGTTGGAGTTGGAGATCGTTTTCCGGTTTGTTTCCGGCGTGGCGCGCATCGCCCTTACGAACCGCTTGCCAGCGTCGCTGAATGAAGCTCCGCGCGGGTGCAAGCCGAAGCGCGAGCGCTCATCGCGCCCGCGCTGCGCTCGTCGATCGTCGAGATCAATCCTCGCGCTGAAGTCCTGCTCACGAGCGCGGGTTGCTGGTCGAAAGTTTTTATTCGTCTGCAAAGGAGTTCCTGGCGGTTTCGAAGTAACGAATGTCGCTGGCGGCGCAGCGTGGCGTTGCCCCAAACAAATTTAGCGGCGAAGCCGGAACAAGCGGCCGCTTTTTTACAAAAGCA